>JACKQG010000053.1_pt1 | contig 153762 bp, 111 predicted proteins | sample 8237621 | NCBI WGS metagenome assembly JACKQG01 (sample SAMN15677084, study PRJNA649215) | marine metagenome | biome: marine; feature: Black Sea; material: saline water; isolation source: suspended particulate matter (SPM) from the Black Sea western gyre | collected 2013-06-09/2013-06-10...
CCCAGCGGGTACAGCGCCTGATCTCGATAGCTGCTCTTGGCATACGCCGCGTTCAGCTTGTTGATTTCCGCGGCCGCTTCGTCCAACTGGTCGGCCGAACGCAGGCTGACCGCCAATATGAACAGGACTTCATCGGCGTGTTCCCAGTCTGGTATAGCCGCGAGCGCCGATCGGAGCACGGGCACCGCTTCCTTGCCCCGGCCCGCATCCAAGTGGCTGCGGCCCGTCAGCAGCCGGGATTCGGCCAGTAAGACGGGATCTTTGAAAGCGGCCGCGGCCTGATTCAAGTGAGCGATTGCCGCATCGAACTTCTTGGCCGCATGCAGACAGGCACCAACGCCCAATTGCGCCCGCGGCACATCGTCGTGCTGCGGAAACTCGCTTACTAACCGGCGATAAAGGGTTTCGGCCTTGCCCGCATCCGCCGCTTCAGCGTGCAAATAACTTTCGGCCCCCGTCAACATCACGCTGGGGACGAGTTCATGTTTAAGAAACGCTTGGTTGGCGAGATACGAATCGCAATACTTTTGCGCCGCCGCGTGGTCGCCCAGTTGCAGCGCGCCGTTGGCCGCGCGATACACCGCCTCGGGAGCCTTTTCATGCGTGGGGTTTTTGGAGGCGAATTCAACAAACAACGGAATCGCCTCTTGGCGGCGCTCCTCGATCGCGAAAATCGCATCGATGCGAGCGTACTTGCACAAGGGCAGGAACTCGCTGTTTGGATACGCCGCGATCGCCTGGTCCAACGCTTGGATCGACTCGACCGGCTTGCCCCGCAGCACGAGCGTGCGGCCCAGCCAGTAAGCAGCCTCCGGTGCTTCGTCCTTGTTCAAATTGAGCGCCGCGGCAAAGTTGGCCTGCGCTTGGGGAAGCTCTTCGCTTCGGTAGCGGCACTTGCCGGCCGCCAACAGCGCAGGGCCGTTGTATTGGCTCTCGGGGAACTTGGCCGGCAGAGCTTCGTATCGGGCCGCGGCCTCTTTCACTTTCGCTTGCTCGAACAAGGTCTGAGCATGCTTCATCCAGGCAAAGTCGGCGCTGAGGAATTCCGCGACGGCGGCCGTCTGGGCGAACAGGGGCTCGGCTTCGGCGAACTTCTGTTGATTGAACAGCGAGACGCCCAACCGCAAGCGACAGTCATTAGCCAGCGGGTCGGCGGCAAATTTTTGCAGAAACGTTTGAAAAGCGGCGACCGCATCGGCGTCCTTCTGCAAGTCCTGCAACGTGGCACCCAACGCATAATAACCGCGAGGCAAGATCGGACTTCGAGGAAAACCCGCGACGAGCTTCTGGTAGACCGCGACTGCAGGCTCCAACTCGCCGGCAAGGCAATTGCATTCCGCCTGGTAGTACAGCGCGGTGGGGACGAGATCGCTTTGGGTGTGCTTGGCCGGCAATTCTGCGAACATCGCCACGGCTTGTTTGAAGTCCTCCGGCTTGCTCGAGGCCAGCGCGGTGTTATACAGCGCCAGCCCTAGATTGAACCGAGCGCTATCCAGCGACGGGAACTGCGGGAATTTGCCTAGCACGATGCGAAACGTCGCAGCCGCCTCGGCGAACTTCTGCTGTTGGATTTGACAGACGCCCAAGTGATGGTGCGCCGTCGCGACGCGTTTGTCGTTCGGATACGTTTGGATGTATTCCTGCCACCGCCCGGCCGCTTGATCGTACAGCTTCTTCTTTTGAAATCCCAAGGCCACGGCGTACTTGCGTGTGGCGACCGAGTCCGCCGCGTCGTCTTGGGCGTGGAGCGACGGACCCGTCGCGATGACGGCAAGCCATCCTAGCGTCGCGAGATAGAAACTGCCTCGCAGCACGACCGGATATCGCGACAACACTGTCTCCCTTCGATTCACGAAGCGACTGGGGGGTTGAATCACCGGCCCAGCAGCACGTGGTTGTCACTGAAACATCGTGACGATTCGCAGTTGACGGCGTGGCGATTCTCAAGGGTGTTGCGATCGTCGGTCTCGCCATCCATCCGAACAAGTCAACGGATATTGATGCGAGTCAGTCCAAAGCCTATCGCGAAATCTCAGTGCGTCAACTAGCGAGCGGCAATTCGCTCGGAGGTCAATAATTCCCACCAGTGCTACGAGTCACAACATTCTGGACTTTTGGGCGCGAGTTCTCGCGTCTTTGACACTGAGAAGCCTGGGCGCAGAAAGTTGCATGCTGACGAAAGGTGACTCGTCCTTGATTTTGGTGTGAATTCAAGTTCTCGCCGTCGTTTTTACGCCGCAGCGTTTTTCCAGAGCGCACCTTGATCGCGGCCGACGCATTTTCGGCGGTGACGTTTGCTCATTCAGCAAAGAATTGCGGTCAGCGGCTCGCAGGTCCGGCAAGAAGTCTTGCGATTGGTTTGCATGCGTGCTTTGCGTGCCAATTGGCGATTCGCTTCCAGCTTGTCGGGAATCTCCTTGCCCGTCCCGAAATATATCTCATCCGGCGTCTGGCCACGGAATGCGGCAATTTCGTGTTGTGCTCATCGACGTAGAAGGCAAGCTGCTTTTCAACAGCACTCTGTGTCGTGCAGTAAAAAAACTCCGCCGCGCAAAAAGCCGATGGGATGATCCGACTTGGAGAGTCTCCAATTACCGATTCTCAGTCGAATCGGTGTCGAGTTCGGACGACTTACGATTATCGCGTTCAAGAACCGAGATCTGCCTAATCATTTGGGGATTAATGCCTCTGGCTTTCGCGGCCAACAGCACGGCTAACAGCGTGTTGATTTCCGGCGATTGGAGGTGCGCGACGTTCGTTCGTTGGATCAGGCGGAAGAGGATTTTGGGGCTCGATGGGCGCGGATGAACGTTGTCGTTGGCCTCAAGGGTCGTTGTGAGAGGTCACAACACAGTTGCATGATGAAATAGTTAAGACGAAGCCTTTCGGCAGATACTGCCAAGTATCTTGGCTTGCCAGCGCCGACCAGCGAGCGCATAATTCGACCCAGGTTGAATGCCATGGCCGCCGCAAGGTAACGCTTGCGGACCTTCTCAAGTCCGTGGCGTCCACACCCACCGTCTTTCCCTTCAGCAGTCCTCGGTCTTTGGCAGCCGCCACAACAAGCTCGAAGGCCAGCGTGCGGACTTCCATCGGCAACCGCTCTCTCGTCAACGAAAGCGTGCTGTGATCGGGCGTTGCTTTGCCGGGAACGTAACCGCCCCAGGACACGCCCTCCTGATTGTGATAGCCAAACCGCGGCTATCATTATTGAAGTGGCGAAAGTCATGGCTTGGCTACCCGCCTCCATGTCAATCTTCCTTCTTGAAAAAAGAGACGATTTCTCGCGAAGGAAGCGACTTCTCACTTAACATATCCAGGAGGGGACCGGCGACATACGCTGTCGCTCGACGGATGCCCAGTTGCGGAGTCGAATGTGGAGAAGCAACCAACGTTTGACGCGGCCTGGAAGCTGCGTGCCTGTGCTGGTGACAAGCAGGCTGTCGGCGAATTGGTCGACGCGTCGTTGGAGCCCTTGTTTCGCTTTAGCTTCTACCGTGTCGGGAGGAATCGGCATCTGTGCGAGGAAGTCGTACAAGACACAATTCTCCGCGCGATCGCTGAACTACCCAATTACGATCCCGAGCGTTCGGCGAATAACGTCTTCCCGTGGATGGCAGGATTGGCGCGGAACGAGATCCGCCGAGCCCTGTCGCGCGAACTGGCGACGACGAGCCTGGAAACCCTCTGGGCCAAGATGGACGAAGATCTGCGAACGATCTTCCGGGGACTTGAATCCTCGCCGCTGGCCGCCGACATTCTCGTGCGCGAGGAAACACGCGAGATGGTCAACGCGACGATGTCTCAGCTTCCCCAGCACTATCGCGAAGCATTGGAAGCCAAATATGTTTCGCGGCGAAGTGTTCGTGAAATCGCTGCGGCGAGGTCAGCTTCGGAAAAATCTATCGAGTCGCTGCTGACGCGGGCTCGACAAGCCTTCCGCGAGACGTTCCTCGCCTTGGCTCGAAACCTGAACACCGAACCGTTCAATCCATGAGAGTTGGTCATGAATATGCGCGAACCAGATAGTCAGTCGCCTGCACAAACCAGCGCCATCGGCGATCACAATGTCGAGCGGCTCTTAACGAACGCTTACCAACCCGAGATGCTTGATCCGGAGTTTGTCGAGCGAGTCCACTCGCGTGCTTGCGAGGCAGCGAACGAGATCCGCCGCGAGGCGAACGCGTCCCCGCCAAGTTCGATCGATCGGCGAAAAACGGGCTTGTGGCTGGCAGCCGTGAGTATCTCGCTCGCGGTGGTTTTTATCGTAGGGCATTTCATCACCAGCAAAGTCGAATACTATCCAGACGGTGAACTGATTTGGATTAACGGCCGGCCCTATGCGCCCGCCAAAGCCAGGCCGACGGACGGAGGTCATGAAACCGTACTGGCACCAGTACCGTTCGCCGAAGTCTCGGACCAGCGGGATCACGACAAATGGCTTCGGGTTGGAAGCCAGGGCCTGACACCCCGCAAACGTCTCGCTGGGTCACGGCCAGAGCCGGTCGCGATCGGGGACTCGATCGCCACGACAAGCGGCGAGCGCCGCAGGGTCGAGTTGCCCGATAAGTCCGTCTTGTATTTGAACGAGAATGCCTCGGTCAAAGTGGATGAGGACCGGCGAATCGCCGTCAAGACTGGCGAGGTCTTTGTCGAAGTGTCGCCCGCGGATGCCCACGGCGGGAACCAGTTTGTGGTGGCGACGCCGGAGCGTGAAGTGATTGCACTGGGGACGAAGTTCGCGGTTAACGTGAACGCGACAGGAACGGACGTTGCCGTCACGCAGGGCAAGGTGAAAATCACCGGCGTCGAGCGGATGCTGCTGGCTGGACAGCAGATCCGCGGCAATGAATTCTCGCCGCTGCGCCGCGCATCGCACGTTCTGTACTGGACGCGCGAGTTGATGGCGGCTGCCGAATCGCCGCTGATACCTGCCAGCGATTACGGCGGTGGGGCACTCGTCGCCGTCGATCCGAATGGCCAACAGACAAAGCTATCGCTGCGCAATTACGGCATTGACGTATATATCAAAGATGGCTTTGCGCGCACGACGATCGATCAGACTTACTTCAATCATGAGCAGGGTCGTCTCGAAGGCACGTTCTACTTCCCGCTCCCTCCCGATGCATCGATTTCGCGGCTGGCGATGTACGTAAATGGCCGGCTGATGGAAGGTGGCATGGCCGAGCGGGAACACGCCCGCGATGTGTTCGAAACCATCAAGTACCGATCGCTCGATCCCGCACTCCTGGAATGGGTCGATGGCAGCACGTTCAAGATGCGCGTGTTTCCCTTGGAAGGCAGGCAAGAGAAGCGGATCGTGCTCAGCTATACCCAGCGGCTGGACACTAGCTACGGCCGCACGCAGTATCGATTCCCGGCCGGTCACAACATGGACTTGGTCCGCGACTGGTCGGTCAAACTGCACGTCGACCAAGGCGCGTCGCGGCAATGGAAATGCAGTTCACACGAGTTGCGGGTCGACAAGAGCGGCGGCAATCTGATGCTCACCGCTCGGTCACAAAACGTGAAACCGGATCGCGACGTGGTCGTCAGCTTGTTAGACAAAGGGCAAGACGCCGATCAGGCGAGTGAGCATTCTCGATTCTCTGCCATCGAGCACGCGGGCTCGCGATATCTGATGTTGCGATTTCGACCGGAACTGTCGATCGCCGAACTACGTCAGCGCCGTGATTGGGTCTTTCTGCTGGAATCCGACGGCAGCCGCGATCCGCTGTTGGCTCGTGTGCAAGTTGATATCGTCAAGTCGCTGCTGAAGAACGCCGAGCACGACGATACGTTCTCGATCGTCACGGCGGGGACTCGCGTCCACGCCTTCGCAGCGGAGTCACAAGCGGCGACGCCCGAACATATCTCGGCGGCGATCGAGTTCTTGGAAAGTATGCATCTGGTCGGTGCCTTGGATCTTGGGCAAGCGCTCACCGCCGTCGGCACTTTCGCACAAGCCGCCGAACGCCCCGTGCTCGTTCACATCGGTGCCGGCATTCCTATCTTGGGCGAGCGGCAAACCGACAAGTTGCTCGAGTCTTTGGCAATGGATGTTCCTTACGTCGGCGTCGGAGTTGGCCGGCGCTGGAATCGCCAGTTCATGAGTTCAGCGGCTAGTCGAACGGGAGGCTACTTCACGCAGATCAATCCCGACGAGCCCGTCGCCTGGCGCGCGTTTGAGCTTAGTGCGGCGCTGAACACACCGCGATTGATGGAAATCCGCGTCGAGCCGGATGCTGCTGAAGGCGAGTTCCTGGCCATCAAAGACTGGGTGTCGCATGGCGAAGAATTTTGTGCGGTGGCGCAATTGAAGCCAGGTCAGCCGGCCATCGAGTCGGTGACGGTCTCTGGCTCGGTCAACGGAGAAGCTTATCGCCGTACGATTCCGGTCGAAAACGTGGCAGACAAGGCAGAATACCTTCCTCGCATTTGGGCCAAGCTGGCGATCGACGGTATGCTCGCGCGCGACGCCGAAGCGAACAAGTCGCGGATCATTGAACTGAGTAAATCGATGTACGTTATGTCGCCGTTCACTTCGTTGCTGGTGCTTGAGAACGATGAAATGTACGAGCAGTACAACGTCGATCGCGGCCGCAAGGACCATTGGGCTTTGTACCCTTGCCCCGCAAAGATCGAAATCGTGCATGAACCTCTGCACGGACCGCCGCCCGCAGTAACTGCCGAGTCGAACGACAAGCCAACGAAGCCATCGCTGGCCGAAGTCTTGCGAACGCTCTTGGTTCGGAGCGCCAATTCTCGCGATGGCACGTTGGTAGACGTCAACCAAATGCCGACGTTCTCGTTCAGCGCGGTGGGAACAACGGTGCGTGTGCCGGATGGCGGTACTGTTCTGCTTGGCGGAATCAAACGGCTGCGGGAAGCACGAAACGAACGGGGTGTGCCGATGCTGAGCAACCTGCCGGACGTGAATCGTCTGTTTCGAAGTGACCGTGTTGACTCCAACGACCTACTGATGTTGATGGTGACACCACGGATCATCATCCAGGAAGAGGAAGAAGAGAAGCTGGGGATTGAAATCACGAACCCGCAGAGCATGCGGGGCTTTCGCAATCCCCGTCACGGTGATGGTGACGCCGCGCTGGCTGACTTCGACTCCCTGATTGAATTGATCAACTCCACTATCGCACTTGATACATGGGACGAAGTGGGTGGGCCAGGCGAGATCCAAGAATTCCCGAGCAACCTGAGCCTGGTGATCAGCCAGACGCAGCAAGTCCACGGGCAGATGGTCCGTGGATTTGAACGTCTAGGTAGTGGCGTCGATCTGGCGGACGATCCGTTCTTGCGCCGTGTTACGCTTGACTTGATTGGCGAGTTGCCAACGACCGAAGAGGTCCAGTACTTTTTAGCCGACGGAAGGCTGAATATTAACATGATAACCGATTCAAGGGTCTGGTCAGCAATAACAGGGAGACGAGGCCAACACGTGGCACATGGAGGTTTCGCGCCTGCTGGGAGTCTATTTATAGAACTGCTCGCGGAGCCGGATCAGCGGAATATACCGCAGTTGGACGAGCGCGGAGAGTTCAAGTACGAGCAACAGCATCTGAACGGCGTGATTGCGGATCTGCGAGTTCGCCATGATCTTCCGATTGAAATTAACAACAAAGCCATTGAAAAGTCCGGCCTTGGAATGGAGGTGCCGATCACTCTGAACGTCAGCGACGTTCCGGTACGCGCCGCCTTGAATCTGATGCTGGCACAACTCAACTTGACCTACTTTATCACCGACGGTGTGCTGCAGATCACCACGCCAGAGGACGTGGAAAACCAGCTGGCTTCGCGTAACTATGACTTCGACGAGATGCTCTTGCTCATTCGACAGGGCCACTCAAATTCGTCGCGGGAGTACGGATACGCCCTAAACGATCCTCGCCGCGCCGAGCGTTGGACTCAGATCCTGAATCAACGCATTGCGCAACGTTCCGAGCAGCCCAACTTGCTGTACCCTCAACCAGAGACCATCGGCCATCGCCGCTCGTATCGTCGACTGGTCTCCTTTGCTCCCGCGACCGCGACGACAATTGCGGATGCTTTGTCCGTGATCGATGTGGAAGCTAGCCTGGCTGACCGAGCCCACTTTGGCGAGATCGATCCGCGGGCACGCGAGCTGATCGAGGCGGCACGTGGCTGGGACTGTCAGCTGATTACATTCCGTGACCCGGAAGATCGTGTGCTTCTCGAAGTGACGATAAACGGGCAGGGACGCTTCCGGTTCGATCATCGGACTGAACATGGGTTGCGTGAAACAGTCGTCTGCGACGGCAAGACGTTACGACACTTGTATCCGGAGCTAGGACTTGGCACCACGCGACGGATGAGCCGCTTTCATCGAGCCGATTTGATACAGCTCGTCCCGTGGTTGTTGCCGCCCGCCGAAGATTTGGCCGTCGGTGCCGATCTGCGGCTGATCGGTCCAAGAGCGATCGCCATCGCGCCTCACGAAGTCGGCGAGACGCACGACCGACTGCACCTTGAGTTTGACGAGGACGGACGCTTGGCCCGGCGTCGCGTGGTCGAGATGCCATCCGGCAAGACGATCGTCAGCGTTGCCTATTCGGCAGACGGCACTGTGCAGTGGTTCGACGGGGACGACAAGCGACTCGGCGAGCTACAGATCTCCGTCGAGAAGACCGACTCGCCGGACCTCAAGCCTGATGTCGACGAATTGGTCGTTTTGCCGATGCCCGTGCGAACCCGCGACTACGTTTACAAGACGGCGGGGCGGGCCAGTTCACCATCCGAAACGGCAACTGAAAAGGCCGACGCGCTGCGGGAGATTGCGAGTGACGAGCAGAATCGGGCAGCGGACCCGTCGCGTTGGAAAGAAGCAGACGCCTTGCGCCTGCTCGCCGCGAACCAGTTGCAGAATGCTGCGGAGTTGCGCGACGTCATTGGACGCCGGTTCTTTGCCCGAGGTGATCGTCGGCTTGGCTTCTATACGTTGCTACTTTCCAGCGGCCAGCGTTGGGACGTCGTCCAACGCGTGCAACTCGACGATGGTACCACCACGCGCATGGAGCCTCTGGCCGACCACCCGAAGTCGCCGCTCGCCTATTACATCGATTGCCAACTTCGACAGGTGCGATTCGACGTGTCAGAAGCGAAGCAGCTGGCTGGCGAATCTCCCGATCGGTTCATTTCGCAACTCGGCGAGTACCAACAGCTGGCGGCGCGATGGAGCCTGCCCGGCGGCCCGCCGAACGATGCCGAGACTCGCCGCCGAGAGTTGGACGAGTTGTTTGGCTTCCTCGCGGGATGCGACAGTCCCGGTTTTGCCTTCATCTTACTGCGACGTTTGCAACGCAGGTTCGGCGACTTACAACCTCACGCCCGGATCGCGGAAGCGATGATCGAGTTAGAGAAACACGGGGCGATCAGTTACGCCGTCAAGTATGAACTCGCTCGTTCGTTGGCCGCGAGTGGCGAACAGGACAAGGCGCAATCGCTGTTCATTCAGCTGTATCAGGAAGCTCTCGACGAGGGAGTTCTGCCGCCAATCGATCAAGATTTCTTGACCGCGATTGAATCGAGCGACAATCCATTCGATGCGGATGACAACGCGGAGAAGGGATTTTCGGGCCTGATGCGCGGAGCCTGCGCCCAACTCCTTGAGCGTAAGCAACGCCCGCTGGCGATCGCTTTGGCGTGGCAGTGCAGACAGTTGAATAATCCGGGACTGGGAGATCTACTCGTCGATCAGGCGCTCACCGGCGTGCCCGAAGAAGAACGGCTGGGCACGACCCTGGCGGCCCTGGAGTACCTGGCGAAAGCTGGCAAACATGATCGTGCCGACATGTTGCTCGGAGCACTCCTGTCGAATCCGCAGTACGGCAATTCGCCGCCGCTGTGGCGGTTGGCTGCTCGTGTTGCCAGTAACGGCGGGCGACTGGCCCGTTCGGTCAGCCATCTCGAACGCGCAATGGATCTGGAGTACGAGAGTCTGTCGCAGAGATATGACGTCGAACAGGTGCGCCAACGCTACGGCGAACTCTTTGCCAGCTATCGTGAACTGGCGCAAATCGTCGCCGCGCCCGAGTCGGATGCGCCGATGGGTCTGATTGGGCGAGCCGTTGAGGCGGCGGACCGTTGGCGATCGCTGGAAACCGACGTGACGACCGCTTGCAACGAAGCGGCGAGTCTCTTAGGCGAATTGGGGGAAGAGGAGTTGGCGTGGGACTACCTGACGACGCCGCTGGCCAGCAAGCCCAACGAAGCAGTCGCTTGGTTGAATTTGGCGCAGACGCTGCGTGGCGACGGAAGATTCGAACTGGCTGGCCGGGCTTACGAAACGGCGTTCGAAGCCGAACCCACCAACGCGCAGATCCTCTGGGACCATGCACAGTTGCTCGAACAGGCCGGCCGTGGCCAACAGGCGCGAGTGCTCTATTGGAAAATTGCCAATAGCGAATGGCAACTACAGTTCAACCACGTCAAGCGACAAGCCATGCAAATCAAAGCACGCGATTAGATGCGGCGTAATGCCACTTGTCGCAAACGGCCAGTTTTTTGGACGGACTCAGATTGAACGACGGCAACCGTTTCACTTCAATCCTACGCTGCCGTAAGACTCGACTGCGTGGTCGCACTGCTTCGCTTGACACCGCTTGACGCTCGTACTGTTTAGTGGGCCGAGTCTGTATCGCCGAACAACATGACGATTCCGAATTTGCCCCGTATCGCACCAACGATACCCGCGGCATTTCAACGCGGCGTCCATGTCGCCTGGGCTATCGCAGTTCTCAAAGTCTATGGCTCCGCACGGTTCGAATTGAATTCGGCTGTCATTTCGAGTACCTGCCAGATTGTGAGTTTTGTAGTTAGGGAAGCTTTGACGATCAATCGCGTTAATCCGGAAAATGCAATACATCGGAGTAATCTTGTTGCATGCGACGAAGAGAATATGAGGCTATCGGTGTTCCATGAAGGCTACATGTAAGGGTTTCATCCTCGCAATGATCAGCAGTATCCTTAGTTTTCAAACGCAGTTGCGACTTGTTACCCTCTCCGCGATCTTGTGTTGCGTAGCCGGGTGCTATGCTCCACTCGTCAGTCGGGGAATCCCTGCTACCACGCTACCTGAAGAGTTCCGAACGCCATATCGAACCGGCGGTTCACCCCTGAATCTATCGACGCTGACCATGACACCCCAGCGGGACTATTTGCTCGGACCGAATGATATCCTAGAAGTCACTGTGCCGGGCCTCTATGAGCAGGCCGAAATCCGGCCGATACGCTCGCAAGTCATGGCGGACGGAACGATCAACTTGCCGCTGATCAGTTCTGTTGCGGTTCAAGGTTATAACTTGGTACAGGCACAGCGAACTATCGAAGACGCCTACGGCAGTGGCTTCATTGTCGAGCCGCGAGTTAGCGTAGCGTTGGCAGAAAAGAGTACGACGAGCGTACTAGTCCTTGGTCAGGTCAAAGAGCCGGGGACGTACGAGCTGCCAAAGTACGAGAATGACGTCGGCCACGCTCTGGGAGCTGCGTTCGGCCTCACTGAAGACGCAGGTGATTACATCGAAATCCACCGTCAGCTGCGAGCTGAGCACGCGGCTATCACGCCGCAGCATGTCCATGGGCGTCGGTCTTCCGCAACACTGCCGCCCCACAAGTTCAGGCGTCTTCCTCCGATTTCGCGACTCGTGTCGCAGAATGACTCGCGCCATCAGGCGCTTCCGCAACCCACACCACAGATCGTACAAAATACACTCCCACAGATTTTGCGAATTCCGTTGCGGGGCTTGCAGGGCGCGACGCTAAATTCCAGTGACATCGTTCTTGGGCCCGGCGATGTCGTTGTTGTGCCAGATCGACGTCACGAAGTGTTTTACGTTGTGGGCGCATTGAGTACGGCTAACACGGTTCGCTTCACGGTTGGTAATCGCGAACGGGAGTTGGGCGTTGGGTTCGTTCTCCCGCGAGATCGCGAAATTGATGTTGTGACCGCCGTGGCCATGGCCGGCTATATCGATCCAATTTACTCGCCTACGACCGTAACCGTCCATCGAGTCCGAGCCGGATGTCAGCCGATGCTGATTCGTGTTGACCTAATAAAGGCACGTTATGATTATCGCGAGACGATCCTCGTACAGCCTGGTGATATCATTTACTTGAATCCAGACCACGAGTGGTGGTGGAGGCGATTCATCGACCGGACGTTGGTCGAAGGGTTCCAGGCCCCCTACTCCAAGTTATGGCGTTAGCCTAGTAGTCTGCCGCTGCCTAGTTTTCGGTTGCGAGCATTCTGTGGCTGGGGCATCCTGCCGCAGCCTCCGCGACAACTGCTGCGGCTGGAAGCCCCAACCACTGAGTTTTGAAATGCCTTTTAGCCGTTTACGTTTCGTTTGATCGTCTCGTAGACCGCTCCGCAGGTCGCTAGCCGTGCTGGTACGTCAGCGTCCGGCGAAAGCAGTAGCATGTCTCATGCCGGAGAGTAGCTGCGCGCGCACCGCTGTGCGTGGCGTCGCCACCGAGACGTTAATTCGGTCCAGAAGTAAAGGACTCGCGGTCCTCAGGTCATTGAGACCTCGTCGAGTTGTGAACGCCACCTCGAATCCAGCATTATCGAGAGGTTGCAGCAACGATTGTGAGTAGGCGCCGCCAGGATATGCGAACACCGGGAGATCAGCGTGAGTCTGCAGGCAAAGTTCCTTCCGTGATTGCGTCGCCTCGTGCACCGCTTCTTCGACACTGATACGGGTCATCAGCGGATGCGTGCATGTGTGGGCAGCAAGGTCGAGCCCTTCCTTTGTCAGTTGCCTGAGTTGTTCCCACGTCATCACTGGACTTTTGTTCTCAGCCCGTGATTCTCGATCTCTGCAATATTCATCCACCAGCGTGAGTGCATCGGAGTGAGGTAGTGCTTTTACATGACTTACAAGTGCTCGAAATCGCCGGAGGTCAGCGGCGGTAGCGAGTGCGTCTGCATGGATCGCTGCTTGATGCAGGCGATCCCACCAAAATGCCGCGTCGCGATTACTCGGGAACGCGGTCGGGACAAAGAGAACGGCCGGCAATGACAGCGCTCTGAGCGTCGGCCAAGCATGCTCCCAAAAGTCTTGATAAGCATCGTCGAACGTAATCAACAACGCTTTGGGAGGTAACTCATGTTCTCCGCGAATAGCAGCGATAACTGCATGAATGTCAACAATGCAGTAGCGATTTGCGAGGTATTCCGCTTGCCAACGAAATTCACTTGGCGTCGAACTCAGTGTGTTCGGGTACAGGTGCGCCGACGTATCCGGCCAGTCGATGCGATGGTAGGTCAACACGCGAAGGAGATTCGTCCGCCGATCGGCTGACGCCTCAAGATGCGTAACGATCCGCGATGCAATGTTTGTCCGCGCGAACGCTTTAATGCCACGCTTTATGAGGCTGACCATTTACCCAGTTCTCTCCACCGCCACTTTAGTCTTGCGACAACGCTCATGAGGAAGAAGGAATTACGTTTACTTCCACGGCAGCTGCGGTATTGAAAGAAGGCACACGCTGCGGAGTTGCGACAGTCGGCGTTTCCTTGCCATGTAGCGCATCGATAGCCTTCTCCAAGAGGCCTCCGAGCGTTACCTCTTGCTCCGGGAAGCTGGCTGATCCGATGTTCAGCGTTACGCCCAGTTCTTGCCGCACGGCCTCCTTCAATCGAGAGGACACTTCTTCGGCTTCCTCGCCAACGATTTCTGGACACATCACAAAAAAGCAATCGTCGCTGTAAACCAATATGTCGCAGTCCGAGATGCAGCTAGTAATCACCTGAGCTAGCCTGGCGTCGATGTACTTGCGGATCCCTCGTCGTTGTACTTCTTCGATGAATCGATTGAGTAATTCAGGATTGGTCGCGTTTGACGCATTGAGAGCGAGAATGCTTAACGGCCTATTGTGTCGGCGAGCACGACGTACCTCTTTGTACAACTGCGTTTGCGACGCAGCGAGCTCGGGCGTATCGCTGTCAAAGTGCATATGAAGCACTTGCTGGGCATTGCTCTCGAAATCATGCATCGCCTGCGCAATCAAGCGGGCGAAACTCGCCGTGGTCAACAGCGAACATGCTTCTGTAACGGTTAACGGCAGAGCAGTTCCGAGGATTTGATATCCCAGTAACCATTTCGAGACGAGAAAGGCTACTAGCGTCGTGCTGACAACGGTGCCAAAGGCGATACCGTTCTGACGTCGCAGCATGACGATCGCAATCGAGACAATCGCTGCCAAAACATAGACAAACGAAGCGATATTAATCGGCGCGTGAAATCGCTCGATGTTAAAGAACAGCAACAGCCATACTAGTAGGGCTGAGGTTCGTATTCGGAGTTTCGTCACTAATATGCCCCTCTTGGACGGAACACGGCCTTGACCGTACCTACGAGAATACTCAGATCCAGCCACACGCTTCGCTTTTCGATGTATTCCAGATCTAGCTTGAGCCGTTCATCGAAATCGAGATCGCTGCGTCCATTGATCTGCCACAGCCCGGTGACTCCAGGAACCACTTCCAGTCGTTCAGTGTGGTGTAAATCGTACGTGTCGACATCGAAAGATGTCGGTCGTGGTCCCACCAGACTCATGTCGCCCAGCAGCACGTTTATGAGCTGAGGAACTTCGTCGAGGCTCGTCTTCCTGAGAAGTCGTCCTATGCGAGTTACACGCGGATCGCGAGCTATCTTGAAATCGGGCCAACTGAGTTGATTCAGATGTGCGTACTTCAGCTTTAGCTCTTCTGCGTTCGTCTTCATGGTGCGGAATTTGTACATCGCGAAGCGACGACCATATTTCCCAGTTCTCGTTTGTCGAAATACGACGGGTCCTCGATCCTCGATCCAAATCGCAACTGCACAAGCCAGCATTAACGGAAACGCAGTCGGTAGTAAGCAGACACACCCACAGACGTCGAGAACGCGCTTCACCCGATCATACATGCGACGATGATGGTGACGTTGCGCGGGCAAGCAAACCAATTTCCGTGAGTTTGGTTGTATGGGTTGCAACGGTATGTCCGGTTGAGGAATGCGGGTGATGAATTTAAGAAACGCAAAGCGAATGCTGCGTACTTCCAACCTAGTTGCCAAATCGCAGAGTTCAATCGTTTCAAAATACAGAAGCCCAATTAGCATGGAGTGATGGGCACTAAGTCTCTCTTCTATTACTAGTCAAACGTGGGGAAATTTTCGTGGATAGCGAGCAAGTAGGTTTGCGCCAGAGTTCCAACGAGATAGAGATCACACTGGGACTCTTGATGCGGAACATTAAGACACTGGTTGCGTGTACAGGAATCGCGATTGGCTTGGGTGCGGTCTACCTCGCCGTGGCTTGCCCAACGCTCGAATTCACCGCGCGGCTGCTGGTTCTGTCCGGCGAGCGTCCTCTCGATGAAGTTCAGACACGAGAGAGTGACACATTTCTGCCGACGCAGGCGGAAATCATCCGCAGCCCGGTCGTCATTCAGCAGTCGCTTACGAGTCTCTCGGCGCTAGCGGACGAAAGCTCGACGCAAGATGTCCTTGCCCGCCTGGAAGTACAACCGTTACTGGGTACGAACGTGATGACGCTCCGACTTCAGGACACGAGTCAAGAGACGGGCCTGAAGCTCTTAAACGCGATCATCATGAACTACAAAACGTATCTTCGTGACATCGAACAAACGATGAACCGTGAAACCATTACACTTTTGCTCGATCGCGAAAAAGAACTTCGTGACGAAATGCTCACACTACAAGAGGAATACGACGCCACGCACAACGCAGGGCCGTTAGTCGGACCGGACGCGTTGTTAGCCCAGCCACGAGCTCGATTGGAAACGGTCCAACAGTTACTCGCCGCGTCACAATCGCGCCGGGTGTACCTCGAAAGTTATCTGCGTCAGTTGGAGACGCTGGAAAGGTCACTGATTGCCGTCGATGATCCGGGCGCAACCGTGGCGACCAGCATCAGTGACGCGCCGACAAGTCAGAACGCTCCGATCAGCAACCGGCCAACTCCAACGATGCTGAACGAATCACCGTGGGCCGCCTCGCTCGAGATCCTGACTCGCATGGATACGGAAGGATTGGTGCGATCATACGATCCATCCGTTCATCAGGCGCTACTGGAAGCCCGTTCACAGGAAGCGGAAGTGACACAACGTTTCGGGCCGCGGCACCCAGAAGTGCGCGCGATCCAAAGCCGAATTCGGTCGCTCGAAGAGAGGTTACAAAGTGCCGTGCGTTTGGCGCCCGCAATCCTTACGAGCGAACTCGCGTCGGTTCGAAGTCAAGAAGGGGAGCTTGAACTGTCGTATGCAAGTGAATTCGCACGTTGCAAACAACTCGACGCAGCCGTGATTCGAGAGCAGCAACAGCTTGACCGGCTACAGAGCGTTCAAGCCATCCATGACACCGTGCTCACGCAGATTAATCGCTTTCAACTCGCCGACGAAGCGATTTCCGGTGGGCGATCATCGGTCTCCGTGCGATTGCTTGACGGACCACAATTGATTCCTTCTGGCACGTGGCCTCAACCGGTCCCAGTGCTGGGCCTATGTTGCATCCTCGGACTTGCCGTGGGGTTCTTGGTCGTTGTCATTGGAAACCGCACGGAATTGCAAGCGTTGGCTCGACGAGTGCCGAACGAGTTGAAAACCGCAGACATCGGGTGATCTATCCACGCGGGCAATTTCCAGACGTCGAGATATCTTTCTAGCATTTCCGTTGATCGAACCAGGGCACCATGTTCGCCTCTCCTCCACCACAAGCAGAACAACAAGAGTCGAATCCACCGAAGGGTGCTTCTGGCCTCAGCTCTGTAATGCTTCTCGCTGGCCGAGTTGTCTCGTTGCTGCTCAATTTGGCGGTCCAAGTTCTCGTTGTTCGATTCTTCACGAAACTTGATTACGGTGCGTTCGCGTTCGTACTTTCGATCGTTTCGGTTTCGGCGACGGCGATGGCGTTGGGGATGGACAAGACGCTTGGCCGCTATGCTGCTATCTATCTTCAGAACCGCGACTTTCCAAAGCTGTTCGGGTCAATCTGTACTGCATTTACCCTAATCTCACTGCTCGGATTCGTCTGTGTTGGAGGCATTGGGGTCGTTAGCATCGCGTTCGGAGTGTCTCCACTAGGAGATGGTTTGAATAGTGGCTTGCTGCTCGTTCTGATTTTACTTGCGCCGCTTAATGCGCTCGATAGCGTGGTGGTCGCGCTCTTTGGCGTCTTCGCCAGCCCTTTGTCGATCGTCTGGCGTCGCCACGTTATCGGACCGTCGTTAAAGCTTTGCAGCGTCGCTTTAGTGATCGTTGCGTCCGGCAATATTTACTGGCTGGCTGCCGGCCATGCTCTTGCGGTCGGCCTCGGAGTAGTGTTGGGCGCGGTGTTACTTGTAAGGTTGCTTAAAAAGGAAGGTTCAATATACGAAGCGGTACACACGCGGTGGGAGTATCCGACACGAGAACTATTGGGGCACAGCCTGCCACTCATGTCGACGGACGTCGTTATGCTCTTACGAAGCTCGTTGGCGATCATTTCTTTAGAACTGCTGCAAGGTAATGTAGCGGTCGCCGAATACCGCGCGGTTTCACCCTTAGCACGCTTAAATGAAGTAGTCGTCACGACACTGGCAGTTCTGTTCATACCCGCCGCATCGCGAATGTTTGCACGCAAGGACGCCGCCGGGATCAATTCGCTCTACTGGCAGACTGCCTCGACCTTGGCAATCCTGTCGTTTCCCATTTTTGCCGCCACATTCGTACTCGCCGGACCACTCACCGTCTTACTGCTCGGAGAACAGTATCGAAGTTCTGCGGCAATTCTTAGTATTCTGGCGCTGGCGTATTACATACACACCAGCCTGGGTTTCAATACACAGATGCTGCGCGTCTACGGTCAGGTGCGATCCATCGTCATGACAGATATTACGGCGTTTATCTTCGTCCTCTTTGGTTACATCTTGCTCATTCCAGCATACGGTCCGTTGGGAGCGGCGATCGCCACCGCCGGCGGTCTCGTTCTACATAACCTGATGAATCAGTATTGGCTGGTGCGCACGACCGACGTGAAGTTCTTTGATGCACGCTATGTGACAACGCTCACCAGTATCGTCGCCTCGACGCTGTTACTGGTCGGCGCACAGCAGACGCTTGCTCCGCATGTCGCAACGAGCCTCTGCATGGCTGCGATTGCCTCTCTGATCGTTCTCTATTGGAATCGCGAAACGCTTGATCTGAGCAGCGCCATCCCCGCTTTATCCCGTTTTGCCTTGTTTCAGCGGCTCGTTCGTCCGCGAGCCGCACGCCACTAATCGATCGAAAATATGACTACTGTCGTCGAAACCTACCGCGAACAATATGTCGAGTCTGCCTCGAACAAGGCTCGTCGTGTGGCATACTTAGTGTCACGTTTTCCGAAACTGACGGAAACATTCGTGCTGTACGAGATCCTTGCGATGCAACGTATGGGGATCGAAGTGGAGCTGTTCCCGTTGCGCCGTGAGCGGACGGCGGTGCTCCACGCCGAAGCGCAACAAGTAGTGGACTCGGCTCGCTTCACTCCGCTGCTATTATCGTGGCACATCTTCTGGGCACACTGCTATTTCATCGCAACGAGACCGTGGACATACGTCGCGACGCTAGGTACGGTCCTGCGAGCCAACGCTGGCAGCCGTCGGTATCTGGCTGGAGCAATTGCGTATTTCCCGAAAGCGGTGTTGCTGGCGTGGAGAATGCAGCGTCTCGGAATCCAGCATCTGCATGCACACTTCGCCAGCCATCCTGCAGCCGTCGCGTACGTCATTCATCGCCTTGCTGGGATCCCCTTCAGCTTCACGGCGCACGGCTCCGACCTGCACCGCGATCGCCATATGCTGCGAGAGAAAGTGAGGGCTGCGAGTTCGGTCGTTACTATCTCGCTCTACAACCGTGACATCATTGCGAACGAATGCGGTAACGACGCGCGTGACAAAGTTCGCGTGATCCATTGCGGCGTCGACACTAGCAAGTTTTCCTATCGCTCGATAGAGACAGCGTTCGCGCACAACGCAGGACCATTCAAGATTGTCTGCACCGGAACGCTTCACGAAGTCAAAGGTCAATCGCATTTGATAGATGCTTGCCGAACCTTGCGCGAGCGATAACTCGAGTTCGAGTGCCATCTGATCGGCGACGGACCGGACCGCAAGTCGCTGCAGCAACAGGCCAACGCCTTGGGGCTCGGTGAACAGATCATCTTTCATGGTCGCTTGCCGCAAACTGAAGTTGTGGAACATTTGCGAACCGCCGACGTGTTGGTCGCACCTAGCGTTCCCACCTCGTGCGGACGACGCGAGGGCATTCCCGTCGTCCTTATGGAAGCCATGAGTTCTGGCGTTCCAACGATTGCCAGCGATCTATCCGGAATCCCTGAATTGGTGATCGACGAGGCGACAGGATTGCTCACGCCGCCTGGAGATGCGGCGAGTCTGGGGACGGCGCTGATCCGACTTTATCGCGACGCAACGTTGCGACACCGATTGGCTCGGCAAGCCAGGCAGAAAGTCGAAGACGAATTCGATTTGTCCAAGAACGCAAGGCAACTCGCGACGTGTTTTCAGCAAGGAGCCAACCGATGATCTCTCTTATTCTCTTCACCGGCTCGCTTGCTGTCACCGTTTACACGTTTTTTGTGTTTCCGGTGTTACTCGCCTTACGTGCGAGGCTATTTCCCAAACCGCACTCTGAGAGTGACAGGTTGCCCACTGTCAGCATGTTAATTGCATGCCACAACGAAGAAGCGAACATCGAACGAAAGCTGCACAACCTGCTCGCAATTGACTATCCCGCCGAGCTGCTTCAATTAGTCATTATTTCCGACGGATCGACTGATCGTACGGAGTCGATCGCGGCGAAATTCGCCGAGCGCGTCACGTTGCTCTCTCTGCCCCGACGAGGCAAAGCCGTTGCGTTGAACGAAGCGGTCCCTCTTGCCGACGGCGAGGTGCTTGTGTTCTCGGACGCGAACAGCATGCTCGACCCCAACGCAATTCGTGCCTTGGTTCGCCCGTTTGGCGACTCCCGCGTCGGTGGTGTGGCTGGTGATCAGCGTTACGACAAATCGAACGCGGCTTCAAATATTCAGGAAGGCGAGCAACGGTATTGGAGCTTCGATCGCTGGCTGAAACGAGTCCAAAGTCGCGCCGGCAGCGTGACTTCCGCGACGGGAGCACTTTACGCCATTCGTCGCGAGTTATTCCATGAAGTTCCCGGCGGAGTAACCGATGACTTCTTTGTCTCGACGCAAGTGATCGCGCGAGGGTACCGCTTGGTCTTCGCAGAAAACGCAATCGCTCGCGAACCCGTCTCCGACACGGGTACTGCCGAGTTTCAACGCAAAGTGCGGCTGATGACAAGAGGTTTGCGCGGGATCGCCGAAATGAAGCAGTTGTTGAATCCCGTTCGCTACGGTTTTTATGCCTTACAGATATTTTCGCACAAAGTGCTGCGGCGATTAAACGTGTTCGCGCTAATCACGCTGGCCGTGACGAGCCCGTTGCTCTGGCAACAAAGTATTGCATTTCAGCTGGCGACCGTCATTCAAATTGCATTTTATGGGATGGCTGCCGCAGCGCAACTGATGCGCACCTGTCGAAGGCGTGTAATCAAGATTTTCAGTTTGCCGGCATTCTTCGTCATGGCAAACACCGCAGCCTTGGTGGCTACTTTGAACGTGGCGCGAGGCAAGCGGATCGAACTCTGGACACCACACCGAGGCGAACCAGTAGCGGACCGATAGGCAAAGACCATGAGTACGGTGGAACAAGATCATCATGAACGAACGGCGACGAATCCGGAGTGGCTCCGGATCGTCTTTGCCGCCATCGTCATTGTGTGCGCGGTCACCATTGGGCTTGCGGCCCTAGAGCGAGGCAAGGTCGAGTTGCTGTTGCTGCTCGTCGGTGGCGCGGCCTTTGGATGGGTCTGCCTCTCGCGACCGAACCTCTCGATTTACCTGGCCATGTTCTTGCTCTACACCAACGCACCCGTGATTGCCAAACGTTTTCATGGCATTCCGCATCCGATTGTGTACTGCGTTCCACTGCTCCTGCTGTTGCCCATCGCTTACCGTCTTCTCTTTCGAGGGGAGCAAATTATCTTTCCGCGCGTGACCGTTTGGATCACCTTGTTTCTCATGGTCGAGACGGTCGGAGCACTAACGAGTATTGACCCACCGGCGGCGTTTCAAACCGTTCTGACCACGGTCACCGAAGGCGCGTTGTTGTTCTTGTTAGTCGTCAATGCCGTTCGGACTGAGCAAGTCCTACGAGGAGTTGTCTGGGCGTTCTTGGCGGCAGGTGCCTTTCTGGGTGCGATGAGTGCCCATCAATATCTGACGAATTCCTACGATAAGAACTACGGCGGCTTCGCTCAGCTCGAAGGCAAAGGTTTCGGCGTACAAGGTGAACGAGTCAAGATCATTCAGAATCGAGCCGCCGGACCACTGGCCGTGAAGAATCGCTACGCTCAGATCATGTTGATGCTGTTTCCGCTTGGTTTGTTTCTCTTCGGAGGAGAGCGCACTGCGTTGCTGCGTTGGCTGGCCCTTGCGGCGACCGTCTTAATCATGGTCGGTTGGGCGTTAACCTTCTCGCGAGGCGGCGCGATCGCGTTCGGACTCACCGTCATAGCCATGGGCGGTCTTGGGCATTTGCGGCTACGCCATCTTCTAATCGTCGGTGCGATCGCGGGAGTACTCTTGCTCGCCCTTCCACAATTTCGCACTCGCCTCGCTTCCTTCCAGACACTCCCCGCCTTGTTAACGGGAAAAATGACGTCGGCTAATCGCCCTGATGGTGCAGTCACGGGCCGCGTGACCGAGATGCTCGCCGCAGTGCGGGTTTATATGGATCATCCAATTATTGGTGTCGGCCCAGCAATGTTTCGAAACTACTCTCAACAGTATGGAAATCTAGGTGGTCTCAAAGCGCTTGAAACAAAACGTGAAGCACATTGCCTTTACGCTGGAGTGGCTGCCGAGTTAGGAACGCTCGGACTGATCGCATTGTTTGGCGGCGTGTTCGTGACACTTCGTGACTTGCATCGCATTCGAGTCGCGAGTGCCAACTCGCATCCACTGCTTTCGCGGATGGCGACAGGATTCTTCTTCATGATCATCGTCTACTTGACGACCGGAATCTTCGAGCATTTTTCTTTCATCCGCTACTTCTGGACAATGATGGCGTTGGCCACGGCATGTGTGTGCATTGCGAGACGTGTCTTACAAGAGCCGACCGCTTCTGAGGGGACTGCTACGTGCAACCAGAACACCTACTAACAACAGTCACGGTCCATGCTCTGATCTGGTCAACTGGCGCCCTCGCCGTTGTCGCACTTCGGTTTCGATCGTGGAATTGGTTTCAAGTCGGCTATGCGTTGGCGGCTGTTGCTGCCATCGGCGCAGCCGTGTGGTTGAATACTGTGATTAGCTTAGGGCGTAATTCGGTCATGTTCGTGGCTCGTTCGCTGATGGACGGCGATCTCCGGCATCTGAGCGCGGCGGCGCTTGGCACATGCCTTGGGTTGGCGGCCGCATTGTGGCCCTGGCAAGTCTCCGAATGTCTGTCGCGTCGAAATCGCCGAATCATCCGCGCGGCCACGGTGACGGTCGTGATATTGGCGTTCATCGTCCTTTCGCTTATGACGGCTCAGGAACAACTCCAACCGCTTCTCAAGCGTCGTAGTCTGGGAAGTATTGTTAGCAATCCATTTGGCTTTTCCCAACCTGCGGACTTCATCGTGGAAGAGTATCATCAATGCAATATTCACCCGGTTCAGATCGTCGTGGGGCCCGACGACGACATCTATGTGACAGGCTATTGGGGCGCAGCATTGCAGGACGGGGTTGTCGCGAGACTGTCGCGAACGTCCGAAGGTGGAGCGATTCGCGAGACGACGATCGCACGTAATCTCGGCCGACCTCATGGATTGGCATTTCATAATGGCGATCTATACGTCTCTCGCTCTGGACAATTCGCGCGAGCGGAAGCCGGTCGATTGGTCGGTGTGAATACAGGCGCGGTTACATTGTTGCGCGACGTCGACGGCGACCATCTGATCGATTATTTCGAGGATGTCGTGGCCGGACTTCCTGGTGCACAAGGGCCTGACCCGTTGCACCAAAATAATGGCATTGCCTTCGGGCCGGACGGCGCGCTGTATATCACGGTGGGAGCACATTCGGATCGAGCGCCGACAACAGGGCCCTTCGAGGGAACCATTGTTCGCTCCCGACTGGACGGGTCCGCGCCGGAAGTGTTTGCAAAGGGCTTTCGCAATCCTTTCGATCTCTGCTTCACCGCGGACGGACAATGTTTTGGAACGGACAACGATGCCAGTGACCGACGCAATGGAGATGAATTGAATCTCATCCGATCGGGAGAGCATTATGGTTTCCCCTATGCCGATGGTATTCGACCACATCCGGAAGCCACCGTCTCGCCGCTGCTCGTTACACGCAATCGAACGTTCCAAGGACTCTGCTACGCTGCTTCGTCGGACCTGCCTGCGCAGTTCCGCGACAGTATTTATATCGCGAGTTACGGCAGTGGTGAGATTCAACAAGTGCAACTTCGCCGCGAAGGAGAATCAATACGAGCCGTCTCGAGTGTCTTTGCTCGCGTCCCAGGAGCACTCGACATTACCGTAACCGACAAAGGCGAGTTCTTCGTGGCTTGTTTCCAATCTAAGAAAATCTATCGTTTACGGCTTCGCAAATGAGCGTCTACATGATTCTCAACAAACTCGCGGCCGTGTCCGGCGTTGCGGCGTTAGCTGGCGCCGTGTGGCTGGGGTTGTCTTTGTCACAGGCACCCTTGACTGCGATCGATCTTGACCGAGGGGCTCATATATTCGAGAAGCGATGCGCCACGTGCCACGCGTCGGAACTTGGGCAACTCAGCTTGTACGGCCCCAATCTCGTTGAGATCGGTGCCGTAGCTGGAACTCGCGTTCCTCGTCTATCCGCGGAAGCATATTTATTGGAGTCGATCATCGATCCGAATGCATATCGGAATGCTGGTGAACATGGGGTGATGCCGGCGGACGTGAGCGGTGGTCTCGACGCCATCGAACTGACGAGTTTAGTCGGGTTTCTCATGAAGCAAGGGGGGTCAGTTAACTGGCCGCGACTAGTCGCGCTCACTCGACACGCCACGGCGCCAACTAGCGAAGCCGTCGAGCAGATTTCTCTCGAAGATGTCGAGGCCGGCAAGAAGATCTATTTGTCGAAAGCCAATTGCCAACGGTGCCATCCACTCCAAGTCACGCCAGGTGCCACGTTACGAGCGCCGTCGCTCTTGTTATCTGGCCGCCATTCGGCGCAGTATCTTCGTGAGTCGATTCGGCATCCGAGTAAATCGCTTGTGGCGGGATACAGCAACTGGACTGTCTGGTTGGCGGATGGGCGAGCCACTTCGGGCAGGCTTGTCCGCTCGACGGAATCGGAAATTGAACTCCTCGTGAAAACAAAAGGAGCTCTCCGACCTATCTCCATCCGTCGTGAAGAGTGTCTGGACGACGAAAACGGCAACGCGATGCTCCGACAGATGCCAAATTCCGCGATGCCGGACAATTTGACGAACAACTTGACCGAGCGAGAACTCGATCAACTCGTGGCATTCCTGAAGACGCTAAGGTAGACCGCAATTGAGGATGGCTCCGCTTGAGAATCATGCTACTCAAACCACACATCTCTTCGAACGCCGCAACACTCGCTGATTTTCTGAGAGTGCAGGCGGCCTCCTACTACACGCAGTTGGCGGGAGCGGCACCACAGGTGCATCTTGAGCATGAATCGTTACGCCCTTTTTCAGAACTCTACGAGTTTACGATTCATGGTGATGTCAAATCGCGGCGGCTGTTCGTCAAGCTGCCATTTCCGAATCGATCGTGTCGATCCAACACGGCGAATCGGCCGCGATTGTTCGAACCCGCCGCCCCTGAACTGTTGGCATCGCTCGAATTCACCGCGATGCGTCATATCCAACAGAGCTTCTCACGACTGGACGACGCGAGATTCGGGAGCGTTCATGTACTCGATCTAGTCCAGAGCCCCGATGCGATTGTCATGGAGAAAGCCGAAGGAGCCACCTTGCGAGAAGTTTCAGGCGGTTGCTTGGGGGCTGAACGCGATGTAGATGACTCGACGGCTGTAATCCAGAATGCTGTATTCCAGAATGTTGGGCAGTGGTTGCGACATTTTCACCAATTGCCAGACCTACCACATACCAGGCCACGTACGACGAGGCGCGATCACTTCATCGCGATGATTGACGAGTTCCTGGACTACTTTCCAGCGGTCCGCGCTCCCAGATGGATGACGTCAGTCGGTGAGTTTCTGAGGCAAGAAAGCGAGTCGACTTTGCAACATGGCTTGTCGCTCGGTTTAGCTCATGGTGACTTCGCGCCACGCAATGTGATCGTGGCAGCGAACAATCGCGTAACCGTACTCGACACACTCGCTCGCTGGAGAGCCCCCATTTATGAAGACATCGCATTATTTCTGCTCTCGTTGAAACTGGGCCGAGGTTCGAAACTGCTGTTCACGAGTAGAACGAAAGGATTGACTACATCCTCGCGTGAATTCTTGAAGGGCTATTTCGACGACGCCTCGAGCGAGTGGCCGACGATTCGTCTGTTCATCTTACAGGCGATACTGGACCGAGGCTGTTCCTACCTCTCTACTCATTCGATGCAGAATCCAGTCGCTGCGGTGAAGCACTGTTGCAAACTGCATGTTCTCAGACGAGTTGCCGAACACTTCATGTCAACTGATTCCCTCTAATTCGACATCGTGGACACGAAACAATACGCCCGATGCTTTGATCGACGTGAGTGCGGACGTGACGATTATGCCGGACGAACGATCTGACATAGCTGCAACGGATCGATCGTCTTGGCAATTCTGGAATCCCGCCTTCGACGCCGTTTACAAGCATGTGGTCCTCGGCTTCGTAATTATGATTGAATGATAGGGGGGACAATGCGGCGAGTTAGTTAGCCGTTTCACTCGAGCCGATGGCACACTCGAGATGAATCGAAAGACTGTTCGCCGAACGACCGGCAAAGCAAAGGGCAACTGAATGTCGCGACGATCTGAAGATTGCACGGTTGGCGTCCTGTATTGCGGAGACCTAGGTGCTGCACTTGCGCGGACGTTGACCGAAGCCGGCATCCGTGTGGTGACCACCTGCGAAGGCAGAACGCGCCAAACGCAGGAGCGAGCCGAAGCAGCTGAAATCGAGATACTGCCGACTCTGGACGCCGTCGTCTCCACGGCGGATGTCGTTGTTTCGCTTGTGTTACCCAACGCGGCCGAGCAAGTAGCTCGGCAATATGCAGACAGACAACATCTCTGCCCACGCGAAAGTCTTTTCATTGACGCGAATTCGGTCGACTTGCAAACTATTTCGGCAATACAGACCATTCTCGAAAAAGCCAACATTCGCTTCGTCGACGCGGCAATTCACGGTGGTGCCAAGACGTTGAAACAACTGGGCGTGATGTACCTGAGTGGTCGCGATGCAGATGACGCTCGAGCGATATTCGGTTCGGCTGTCCGCGCGCATTCGCTAGGCGATCAGATCGGCCAAGCGACGCGCATGAAGCTGTTAATGGCGGGACTTTCGAAGAGCCTGAACCTTCTCTTCCTGGAAATCGCAATTCTCGCGCACGAGGCCGAGATGTCGGACCAGTTTTTGAGCGAATCGAGGGCGTTCTATCCAGGGCTGATGACCGCTATTGAACGGATGCTTCCCACTTATCCACAACACGCTTCACGTCGCGTGATGGAGTTACGGAGTATCGAAGAGATGGCGCGCTCAATTGGCGCTCCCCACCAAATCGTTCACTCCGCCCGAGGTTTACTGCAAGCCGTTGCTGGCGCATGGGAGGACGAGTTGCGGGCGACGTCCGTGTTGGACATCTCGCAAATCATTGCGATTGCGGCTGCAGCGATGACCACCAGCGATCCCGATATCTAAGAGGAGTACAACCATGGCATCTACCAAACCACGTTCAGCGGACCTACACCCAGGCCCAGGTTTTCGAGTACGCGTCGAGTATCCGCGCCTGGACGCTCAATCTTGCAAGCGATTCTTGCAGTTCGACATTCCTGATATTTCGGATTCGCTAAATCGACTCTACGCGCTTGACTCGTCGATTCGCTGTCAAAATGTGCGGCCTCAATCTTTGTGCGGCAGCGTCTGCACAGTACGTGTCTTTCCGGGCGACAATCTGATGGTACATAAGGTTTTGGATATCGCGAAGCCGGGCGACATCGTGGTCGTCGACGCGCATGGTGAGCGTTCGACGAACGCTGTCCTCGGCGATCTGATCTGTGCCAAGGCGCAGCATCGCGGAATCGCAGGCTTCATCGTTGATGGGCTCGTTCGTGACATGCCCGCCGTCGACGAGCTCAACTTTCCGGTATTTGCTCGTGATACGACCGCGGTTGGTCCGCTGCATCGCGGCCCTGGTGAAATCAACTACCCTGTTTCTTGCGGTGGTGTCGTGGTCAATCCCGGAGACGTCATCGTTGCCGATACGTCCGGCATCGTGACTATCCCTCTAGCCCACGTCGAGGACATTCTGGCACGTCTTGAGTCGCATCGTGAACGGCTCGCGAGCTATCTTGCAGCGGTTCGAAGGGGCGAATTCTCAAACGACTGGGTCAACGAAATGCTCCGCGCAAGTGAATGCCCGGTGACCGATGGGGCATGAAATGCAAGTGTCGACGTATTTAAAGATCCGGACTCTGGCGGCCCGAGCGCGCGTGCTCTTGCATCGCGCCAGCCGAGCGACACAAACCGAGAAGACTCAACGAAGCGAATTCTATTTGAATATGTGGTCACGTGCGGCAAAGGAGATTGGAGCCACCGTGGTGCAGACGAACGGTGACTTGTTGACCGTTTCACGTGACGGAGCCGAGGCAAAGCTGTTCCGCAACTATACGGACTTGGACGGCCCAGTGACGTTGCGCGCTGCGGGAACAAAGCCACTCGTACACGAAGTACTTCGAACTCAATCCATTCCTACACCGGACCATCAAACATTCTCACTGAATCGGTTGGACGTCGCATTCAAATTCCTTCGTACGCATGTTTCATGCGTTGTGAAGCCAGCCGCCGGGACCGGAGCAGGTGCGGGTGTAACCACTGGCATCACGACGAGGCAGCAACTAATCAACGCGACCATTACCGCTGCTGGACATGGCGGCGAACTGTTGATCGAGCAGCAAATCGCGGGAAAGAATCTGAGGTTGCTCTACTTAGACGGGAAACTGTTGGATGCCGTCGAACGACGTCCGCCAACGGTCATTGGCGACGGCAAGGCAACGGTCGCCCGGCTGGTCCGGAACGCCAACAAAGATCGTCGCGAACGCGGTTCAAATGCGGCTCAAGTCTTTCTAAGTCGTGACCTCGATCTGGAGAGGACGTTGGCGGATCAGGGTCTTTCTTGGCGAGCCGTTCCGGAAGCGGGAAAAGCGGTTCGAGTCAAAACCGTGATCAATGACAATGCGGTGGCCGACAATGTGTCGGTCGTTGATGTTGTTGCGGACGAGATCGTGGAAATCGGTCGACTGGCCGCACACGCAATCGGTGTCCGACTTGCCGGCGTCGATGTTGTTACGCCCGACTTCACTACCGACTTGATCACCTCGCGCGGCGTGGTACTAGAAATCAATACGACGCCCGGCCTCTACATCCACGAGGGCAATCGGCCGCTATCGGTCGCCATCCCAGTTTTGGAGGCTTGCTTAAACCAGTCACAAGGTAAATCAGGCGCGGAATCCGCATCGCAGTTTCTCTCCGTCGCAGCAAAAGGAATCTAAAGTTGTCCACCGCCGTTAAACCCGCCGAATCTGACCTGCAAGCGATGGCTCACTCAGGCAGCGATGCAATTCGCCCAGCCATAGTGTTTCACGGAAACGATAATGCGCTCTCCATCGTGCGCAGCCTTGGTCGCCGATCGATCCCCGTCTATGTTCTGAATGAACCGAACGCCGACGTTCAGTACAGCCGTTATGCACGCCGTCTGCCAATCTCGACGAAGTTGCCGTTTCCGCGAGCCGCAATCGAGTTTCTAACCGGCAGCGGATCCGACGCCTATGCCGGCGCGGTTTTATTGGCGGCGAGCGACGATGCGTTGCAGGTAGTCGCTCAACACCGTGCGCAGCTGGAGAACAAATTCCTTCTCGATCTGTCGAATCCAGTGGCTCAAGAGCAGATGCTTGACAAGCTTGCAACGTACCGGATCGCCGAGGCAGCTCGTGTTCCGACTCCACAGTACTGGCAGGTAGACGGCACGGCGGAATTGGAAGAACTCCGGGACGAGTTGGTTTTTCCGTTGATCGTCAAACCGATTCACTCACATCTTTTTCAACGGAAGTTCAAAACCAAGTTCATTGTCGTCCAAACGTATGACGAATTGCTACAAGCCTATGGCGTGGTCAATGAAGCGCAAATTGAGGTGCTGCTCGTCGAGCTGATCCCGGGGCCTGACACCACGCTGTGCAGCTACTACACGTATTTGGATGAGGACGAAAGTTCTCTATTTGACTTCACAAAACGAATCATTCGACGGTTTCCCACGAATATGGGTTTGGCCACGTACCATGTGACCGACCATGTCGAAGGCGTGAAAGAGCCGGCGCTGCGACTCTTTCGTCAAGCAGGACTCCGCGGATTGGCAAACGCCGAGTTTAAGTATGACGTTCGCGACGATACGCTCAAGCTGATCGAATGCAATGCACGGTTCACTGCCGCCAACGCACTGATCGCGAAAGCTGGTCTAGATTTGAGCAGCTTGGTTTACAACCGGCTATGCGACCTGCCGCTGCCGAGCTTAGACCGCTATCGCGACAACGTAACTCTATGGGACCCGTTTCGTGACTACAAGGCGTTTCGCGAACTGCGAGCACGCGGCGAACTGACGACCATCGATTGGCTTCGTGGCGTCATGCGACCGCAGATGTTTCCCGGGTTTAACTGGACCGATCCTCGACCGGGGTTTGCTCGTTTGCGGCGCCGCTTGTTCAAAGGGTGAGCAGATGTTTTTTCCAAAGCAATTCGGCTGGGCAGCGATCCTAGCGGGAATCGGCTTTCTCGCGTTCGCCGCAGCGAACAGTCGCAGGTATTCGGCCGTTGGGCTAGATACCGATCGGCTGCGCGACGAACACATCATGCATACTTACTTCCGAGTACGGTGGCTCGGTGACGGCTCAGTTCGTTGCGGGGCTGGTGAGAAACAATACACCTTGGAAGAAGAGGAATTTACACGGATTGATCTTGCGGGTCGACTGCGAGAAGAACCGCAATTTGATATGCACCGCCCCGCCGAATTTGGGTTTGGCTTGTGGCGAAATCCGGAAGCCTACGACAGCAAAGAGGGGAAACACTTGTGGGCTCGATGGGTCAGCGTTCCGGACTGGCTGCCGGGCATCGTGATGCTGGCGATCGGAACGGCCTTCTACAATCGATCGACTAAGAGAGGGTGCGGAGCATGAGCGAGATCGCGGCTTCAAGGCGCTCGATCGAAGTATCGAAGTCGCCAAACCGACTGACCGTCTTTGCATTCCTATGGGCCTGCCAGGCACTGGTGCATCAGGACTTCTATTCTGATTGGCAGTTGGAGCACTTACCGATTGGCTGGATCTTGACGGGCTTTATTTTGGCGACGTTGATACGTCCGTCGTCGATTTGGCTGTTTAGCGGGATGTTGGTGAGCAGCATCGTCTACAACGTGCTGAAATGGCCGTTCGTTGTTAACCACATCCTCGTCGAATCGTTGATCAATGCGACGATCTTGGCAGCCATCGCGAGTTCGCTTATCGTTTCCGAGGGCAAGCGATGGCATATCAGCAACAAGTGCCGCGAATCGATCTATGACCGCTTTGCACCGGTCGTCATGGTCATGTTGATCCTCGTGTATTACTTCGCGTTCATCGCAAAGTTGAATTGGGATTTCGTCAATCCGGAAGTGAGCTGTGTGGTTGTCATGTACGGTGACCTACTGCGACGGTTCCCGTTCCTGCCAAGTGCCGAACAGGCGGGTGGAATGACCATCGCGTCAACGCTGGTTGTCGAAGCTGCAATTCCCCTACTTCTGACATTCCGTCGAACGCGGTATTTCGGAGTTCTCGTGGGAGTACCGTTTCATATTGTGCTGGGCTTGGTTGGCCACCGAACGTTTTCGGCGCTCGCCTTCGCGCTCTATGGGCTGATTTGTATGCGTGAACTTGTCACACTCGTCGCGATCGCCCATCGCCGACTTGCCAATCGTTTGCCGGCATCGACGCGTAAAAGGGTCTGTCGCACGGTCTCATCTGCCTTCATCTTATGCTTTGCTCTTCTTGTCGCAGCCGAACTGACCGGGCAGATGCGATCGGGAATCGGGCCGTTGAAAGTCTATCGACTTCCTTGGATTGTTTGGGGCCTGTGGTCCTTGATTCTTGGCTCGCTATTCGCCGCTTGTGCATGGCAACGCTATCGACGCAACCGTGTATTGCCTCGTAAGTCAACACGCGCGCGTCCGGGCCTGCTTTGGGCACCGTTGTTACTTGTCGCGTTGAACGGCATGTCGCAGTATCTCGGGCTAAAGACCGAAACGTGTTTTACGATGTACAGCAATCTGCGGACGGAAGGAGGCGTCAATAACCACATGTTCGTCCCAACATGGAAGCTGTCTTCATATCAAGAAGATCTAGTTGAAATCGTCTCATCAAGCATCCCGGAATTGCAAGCGTTCACGCGAGGAAACGAGTTACTTACTTCCTTTGAATTGCGGCGATTGCTTAGCTCGACTGCTGGTGATTTTGAGATCGTTTTCAAACGAAGCGGCAAGATCCAGCAGCTTTATCGCCGAGGTGGCGACGCGCCGATCTCCGAGTTGCTGCGACCACACCCGCTTTGGCAAGCGAAGCTACTTCACTTTCGCCCGGTTTCGACCGCGAAGTGTGCCGCATGCCAACATTAGGCGCGAAGTTCCTTGTCGGACTTTACAGGAAGCCTTTCGGGAATGGTCGGGACCTTTTTGTACACAGGGTGCGAGCGGTCGAACGCCGCGATCTGTCTAACGGTCTAACATGGCGTCGCACGAGTTTGGCTGGTCGTAAGAAGACGGAGTCGCTCCGACAATTACGGCAGTTTGAGACGCGCTGAGTACCGTCTCCGGGGCAAGATGAGTTTTAGGGTTGAAGTGGACCCCGCGCGCTGGACCACGAACTTGGTTGAATAAGCGGTAGAGTTCTGGTTGGTTGGCAGTCTCACTTCGGTGCTGCCGCTTTTTCCGCCTCTTGAACCAGCTTCTCTACGGCAGCATCGACAGACTTCTCCCCTGGCTTGCCAACCCATTTGTGTCGGATCGTGCCTGCGTGATCGATGATGTAGAACGCTGGCGTGGCTGGGAGGTTCCATTGACGGTTGATGGCACCTTCGTCATCGAATGTCCGCCAGTTGATCTTATGTTTCGTCATCACTTCCTTGAGTTCGCCTGGATCATGGCTCCAGGAATTGACGCCGATGAGGGCGAACGGCTTTTCTTTTAGTTTCGTTACGAGCGACCGCTCGTGAGGCCAGGTGGTCCGTCACGTCAGTCAGAACTCGCTCCAGAAATAGAGGAGCAGGACCTTGCCACCATAGTCGCTCAGTTTGAATCGCTTGCCGTTCTGGTCCTTGCCTTCGATGTCGGGGGCGACTTTGCCGACCGCCAGATGACGGATGTCGTACAGCTCTGACTTCGCCACTTCGCCGATCGTCCCGGAGCGGAACTTCACGTCGGCATATTTCTTTTCCGCTCGTTCGAACAAAGCCTCGATGCGGGTCGCTAGCCCGGTCTGCCCCAATCGCTGGAGTTCCGGAAGGAAGTCCTTGCCGAATACGATTTCGTAGCACTCCGCCAGTTCCGACCGGTCTTTGACAAGCCGAATCATTCGCAATTTGTCCTGCAGATATTGCGCCAGCACTAGACAAGTCAGCGCCTGGACCTCACGATGCGGGTTCTTTTCAAGCACTGTCGTCAAGCACTTCTCATATTCCAGCCGGTACCCATATCGCATCCTGTCAATCACCGGGCCAAGCTTGTCGCTGACGACATGGTCGCGCAGCACGAGAGCGACCGTCCGCTCGGCTGAACCGTCCGTGTTTCCGGCGGGGAAGTCTGAGCGGTTCGTCTCCCATGTGATCTGAGCCGCTGAATCCGTGGAGCCGACGGCCTGAACCGCTTGCTTCAGAGCAGTCAGCGCGACGGGATCATCCGGATGCTTCTCGGCGAGAGCGATGAACCTCGACGCGAACGTCGCGAGGCGCTCAACGGCCGCTTTGCGATCCAGGTCGGTCATCGCCTTTCGCAAAGCACCGGACGCTGGATTGTATTCCTTCATGAGCGCCGAGTACTGCTGTTTCGGGGTACCAGGATCGTCTTGCGCTTGGCCGGCTGAAGTCGACAGACTCAGTAGCAACATCAGGATTGCTGCAACAACGAGCTTCATAGAATTGCTTTCGTGTAAGTTTGCGTTTACCGAGTTGTCAGCCTACTCGGTCGCTTTCTGTCACAGCTTCGTGCGACGAGCGAACGCGCCCAGATCGACAATCGCCGCACGACCGCCTGCTGCGTTGACGAGATCACAGATCAGGTTCACGGTCTTAAATTGTGGATCTTCAACGTACATGATCGAAGGATGCAACGCGAGTTTGTACATCGCTCGGTGCTTGATGGCCGACTGCACGTTCTTTTCAATGACGGTCAGGAAATCGTCGAGCTTCCATCGGCTGGTACGGAAGGCGTGGACGTCGGTGGGCGGGTAGCCGGAGACCTCGACCAATCCGCTCGGATAAACGAACGGTTGTGTTTTTTGCTGGACGGCCACGATCGCATCGATATCCGCCGCGGACGGACTTCCGGACTGCAGCTTCATCGATGGGTATTTGGTAGCCGCCCACGTATAATGGGCCGATCTTGGCCCGATGACTCGGCCTTTTGCCCCGATCTTGAAGCTTTCAGCCCCGATGATACTCAGGTCGTAGTGGAAGGTTTCTTCAGCTTCGAGGGATCGACGAGGCCGCAGAGCGTTAGCTGGCCTTCGTTGCCGCGACCGTCCCATTGCAGTTCGTAAAGCTGTGTGCGACCGGGGCCGAGATGAACGACGACGTATTCGTAAGCGAACAAGCGATCCAGGTGCAACTTGATTTGCGTTTGGCCCCATTGGAGCGCTTCGCGGATTTGGCGGCGCGTGAAGTGAACGTCTTTTGTCGCGATGCTTTCAGCCTTCGCCGTCTGCTTGACGTGTTCGTGTAACTGACGAAGCAAGGTTCTTGTTTGCATCGGCAGTTCGTCGATGCTCCGGCCCAGGATGGCATCGGCGATCGTGTTGGCGACGGTGATGTCTCGCTTCGTGACTTCGATGTATTCGACTTCTTGTTCGTTGATCGTGGCTTGTTTGACTTCGCGTTGATGCTGATGCAGGAACGTGACGGCGCGGATCAGCGACAAGTATTTCGCATGGTCGCGGCGGTTGCGAACGCGAAGACTTGTGAATTGAAGTTGCTCGGCGTACGGATTGATGACTTCGATCGGACGAAGCAGACGCTGCGCGTTCTGATGAAGTTGTCGAACTCGCTTCGCTTGTTCTCTCGAAGTAAAGCCTTCGAGCGTTTCTGATTCGCGTTGTCGTTGATGGATGGCTTCGGTTTGTGTTGACTCTTCGTCAACGCTAATGACGAGGCAACGGTTCATTAACTCTTCGTCGACGTTGGTTGCCGTTGTTGTGAGAAGCAAGGCGACCGGACCTTCGACTTCGTAGCGTTCGATGGCGGTTCGACCGGTGCCGGTCTCGCGGCCGGTGGTCACGATTGAGAGATGGCCTTCGCTTTGCAAGAGCTTCAAGGCGTAAGACGCATCGCGGACGCCTTCTTCTTCGGCGACCGACAGAATTTTGTGTTGCAAGTTCTCGTTCTGCATGTAGTACAAGCTTTGACTTGTCATCGCGCTGCACGCGAATTGTTCTTCGGGCGGCATGAAGGAGAGGACTGCATCCATGAGTGATGTCTTGCCAGCGGCAGACGATGATTGCACGACGAGGCCCAGTGGACGTTGGCGCTTGCGGCTGGTCGCCGCAAGATAGCCGACGAGTTTTCCTGTTCGCTCGCCGACGATGCCACAGGTGTCGAAGTCGTCCAAGATGTGATCGAGTAAATGCTCGTCTTTCAAGAGTTCCAATGCTTCGCTTCGCTCAGCATCGGTTAGCTTGACTTCCGGTTGTTGTTGCTTGGTTTTGTTGGCTTGTTCGCCTTGGAGTTGTTCGAGTTTTAAGAGGACACGACCGAGATCGCTGCGAAGCGTTGCTTCGGCTGCGCCGACTTCGTCAGCCGCTTCGGCCAAGTACAAGCGGCGTGAACGTGAATGATACAGATCAAGCGTATCGACATGAAAGCGTTCGTTGTGGAAGACCAACACGTTGACTTTCATCACGCCGCTGATCGTGTTGCGATCGAGTCCACGTATTCGCCAACGACGTTGTTCGATTTCGATCGTGACTTCTGTTTCTGTAACAATCGCTTCGAGATCTTGGATCGGTGCGGGAACTGGTGACGTGACGGGTTCGCTTGGTTCGGGAGACCTGCGGTCGGCGTTGGTGACTCGGTCGGGCGACCGGCCACAACGAGTCTCTGCATTCGTGTGATTCGCGTCATTCGCGGGCAGCGCTTCCTTCGCAGGCTGGAAGCCTACGCCACGAGGATCAACCCACGAAGCGACGCGAATGCGCTTTGACAACGCATCGGGAACGGTCTTGTACGCGATGGCGTATTGATTGGCGTCGAAGTCTTTCGGGAAGGTGATGCGATGTAGTTCGATGTTGCTGACGAGATCGCTGGCCGCGATCCGCGCGACTTCGGCGTTGCCTTCGTCCGTGTTCGCGTGGGATAACAATAATCGTTTCACGTTCGTTAGCATCTCGCTTGATAGATCAACGTCTTGCAGCGCGATGACGATGTCATGGCCTGCGGCATGAAACGTCAACGCATTGAGAATGCTATCGGCGAGAATCAGTTCGTCGAACTTGGACAGTGCAACGACGTTGAAGATGCCGCCCGCGATTCGATAATGCAGATCGGCTTTCGTATGATCGTCGATGCGACGACCGTCCATGGATCGCCGCGATTGTTCGTCTTTCGGGGGCGGTTCGCGAAACAAGTTGGTTCATCATTCAAGCTCGTTGGTTCAATGTCAGCTCAGTTCTCATTTCGCCGCGATGGTAACTCCACTCGCCAAACAATCAATCCTCGCGGCGACAGAAACACGTTACGTTGTCAGCTATCTTTCTTCGTTCCAACGTAGCGATACAAGTTCGCATCGTCTGCTTCAAATTCAACCGGGTCGATATTCAACCATTTTCCCGGCGTGGGATCGTGACAGCGGGAACTCCAGGGTTGCAACTTCTCGTCATCCTCTAAATCACAACCAGAATAACCAAGCATAATGTCCAAATCAGCGTGCGAATGCTCCACGTCAATCGGATTACCGAAAGCGTCGTACGACGCGGGACTATCAGACAACACGGCATCCCACACACTTCTCAAATCCACGTCATAGCTTTTCATGTCAATTAACCCTTGTTATTAGACCCGTTTCACGGTTCGCGTGCGAAGTCAGATCTTGCTCGTTCGCTAAGGGGTGATTCCAAGCAATTCCTCGAACGTAAGTAATAGACTTACGAACTGTACTTCATCGAGGCTTTGTTGTGCCCACGTCACAAACTCTCGTATCTCATCGGGAGCATTGTCAACGTCGACCGCAAAGTTTCTTGCTGATGCAGAAAACAGCAACAGCTTTGCACGACAGTGAGGACACTGCACAGGGTGATGATCTGCACTTGGTAGGCAATCAACAATCGACTGACGACAACGTGGGCAACGGATTTCCTTTGACGTAGCATCAGAAGTAGCAGTCCAATTCATTAGTAACCTCCGAATGCGTCAGGGAACTTTGTCCTGTAAAAGTCTCTCATTCGTTCTGAGAGGCTAGACCATTCAACAACCCGTCCTGGAATCGATTTCTCACCAAGTTGCCGCATCGCTGCTAATCGATGGTTTCCACCACCAAGAATCAGCTTGCCATCACACATCTTAATAACGGGGACAGTCTGATCCAGTTTGAAGCCGCCATTTGAAATCAGCTTGGCTACACGCCCGTGGAAGTTCCGAGGGCTGAAACAAATGGCGCTTCTACCGATCAGGTGTGGATGTATTACGGCGGAGCGAACCATCTGCACAACCGTAATCCTTCCAACGGAGAAAGGGAGCACAGGTTTGGGATTGCCAAGTGGCGCATCGACGGCTTTGCCGCGCTGGAAGATACAGACGGAGTAGAAGATACGATCACTAGCAAGACGATACGGTTCAGCGGAAATCAGCTCACCCTGAATGCCGACGTCAAATCAACGGGATATATCACGGTGAAGATTAAATCGGGCGATGCCGAAGTGGATCTGAAAGGCTTGTCCGATCCAGTCACTGGAGACCATCGTAAACATGTTGTCCGAGGCACGGTGGGCGAATCCCCAAGCAGCCGACTGTGTTCCTCCGGTGTCCACCAACCGCATCTCAATCTTGCTGGTACACCCACGTCGCCTCTATTCCAGACAGAAGTGACGCTGATCTTGGCCCAGCTTTGACATCCAGAGCAGCGTTAAAACCAGATCGTCCAAGAATAAAGAATTCGCTCGACTCTTTTGACTACACGAGATTTCGTCGCATCTCAGAGCTCGACCGGCGGACGCTGGTAAGTACGAGCGTATCGTTAAGCCACTTCTCGTTTCGTTGTGACAAACGCCAGGGTTGCGGCACAGGCTGCTAGTAAGGCAAGCACCAATACGGTTTGCCAGAGATGAAGTCTGAGTTGCAAAGCAAAGTTGAGATCAAGCTCCAGCGGCGCGTTCTCGGCAACTTGCACGCTGCGACTGAAGGTATAGACCGTGCCTTCTTCCGGCAGGCTGATGATGATTGCCTGCGGAGCAGGTTCGGTGGTGCGTTGATGCTGGACGAGACGACCCGCGATCTGTTGGAGAATGACGTTATCCTCGGTGGTGTTTCCCCCCAGGAGTTGGCTGAGTTGCTGGGGTCGAAAATTCAGCTGATTTTGTTGGAGGATCGGATTGTCGGCCGCAGCTTGTCGGAGTTGTTTGTTATCTGCCAATGCCGTGTCATCCATATTATTGTCGAGGTAGAGACGCTGACGGCGGGTATTGAGACCGACGATAGCCTGTTGTGTTTGCAGGTTCTCCAACTGCACGCGGGCATCTTCATTCGAGGCAGCGTCGAGCGCATACTGGTTGGCAACACTGTTCAGCGCCCAGCGAGCCTTGGCTTGCTCACCGGCCTGGAGAAGTTGATTGGCTTGCTCCAGGAGCTGCGCGGCATGTTGCGCCTGGACTTGTCGCTTGCCGCTAACTTTCGAAATGTAAGAGTCGCGGTCATAATCTCCCTGATCCGCCTGTCGTATCAGTTCGAGATTGCCTTCGTTGTCGGTCAGCTCGAAGCCCTTCGGGGCGACGATGTTCCATTCGATGTTTTCCAGAGGCACATTCAGTTGAGGGCTGCTAAGCTTCAGCTGGCTCAATCGATCACCGGGGACGGAGTAGACTAAGCGAACTTTCGCCGTCCGGTCGTCGATGCCCGGTAGAATGTAGAACTGCCAAGCGTTTGCATTACCTCCTTGACGAATCGAATGCACACTTTCGCCGTTAACGAAAATGCTGAATAACTCGCCGCCGACGGGCAGACCGACGCTCAGGCTACTGCGCTGAATGACTTCCATGGTTACGTCGACAGCGGTAAGTTGATCGCCGGTTGGCGACAGAACGGTGGTTAAGGAGCCCTCGGCCACACGGAGCTTCAGAGCGTCTGCCAGCGAATGGCGTGTGGCAAGAACAATGAGAGCGTTAGCGGGAGCCACGGCGCGCAGAGCGAGCGCGGGAGCGTTGCGATTTCCCGCTTGGCGGAGCGTTTGAGGAACCGTAGTCCAGTCGGCCCGCTGCCATCCTTGCGGCAGAGTCTCGTGTTCTAACTCCAGTCGTCCGCCGGCGCGGACACTAAAAAAGTACGAAAGTTGTCGGGCTTGCGGGAAGCCGGCGGGGCTCAGGGATTCGCTTTCGCGATCTCCGCGTCTTTCGTATTCGATTCGGAAATGGATTCCGCCGACCACACGGCGTTTGAATTGAATTTCCCAAATGTTTGAATCCGGTGCGGTTCTGATAAAATCGCTTACTGTCTTGCCGCTAGCTCGAAGCGTTTTGATTTCGTCCTCGTCCGCAATAGGCAGGATGACTTGCAAACTACTGATCGAAGCGTTCTGCACATTGAAGCTTCCAATCAAAGCGGATCGGGTCTGCCCTTCTCGCAAGGTGATTTCATGCAGCACTTGGCCCGTCACCCACGGATCTAGTATTTCGATACCGAGAACCAGCCTCCAGTCACGCTGCAACAGGCGAAAAGCCAGCCCACCCTGAGTTTGGCTGCCCATGCTCCGCGGATCGGTCTCGGAAACATTCTGGCGTGACACGGTTCTCAGCCGAATGCCGGTGGTGGGCCTGACGACTAACTCGCCGGTCTGTCGGCTCGCTTCTTTCAACTCGAAACGCGGAATCTCCCAGTCGCTGGCGTCGGTCGGTGCCGTGCCGGACAAGACAAGAGAGAAACTCTGCGTACCGATGGTCTTCCCGTTGAGGTGGAGGATAATTTGGCGCTGGCCGCCTTCGCTCAGTTCAGCCCAATGATGCAGCGCCGCACCGGTAAGCGATTCTACTTCGAGTCCGTCAGGCAATGGAAAGCTCAATTGGAACAAGCCGGCTCGCGAAATCTCGGCAGCGAAATTGATGCCCAAGACCACTCGTTCGTCACCCAGTGAGAGCACTTGTTTGCTAAAGACACGAACTTCCGAATCAACCGGGGCGACACGCAAGGCTAGTTCTCCACCGTCAGTACCATAGCGATAAACTCGATGCAACACGGCTTGCTTGTTGGGGATCAAACTAGTGTCGAAGTCTCCTAAATTGACGACCGACATGATTGTTGTTTCCGCCTTCTCAGGTTGGGCATCGGGGCCGAAAGCGATCGCGACGAGACCGATCTCGCCATTTGCGTCAGCGACTTTCAACGGAGCCAGGTTGACATCCGCTGGCAGCGGATCGAGACCACGCTGTGTGTCGATCATGATATCGAAAGCTTGCGACTGAGTCGGTTCGATTTCCAGTTTCAGCCGACCGACATCAGCGTCGAACTGCCACGAACCGACTGGGCCACTCACGGCGCTCACGGTCAGACCGTCGGGAACAAGCACATTCAGTCCACGGACTTGTCCCTGCGAAGTGCGGATGTGAAGACGATGACGACCATCGACTACACCGGGGCCGGGCAGATAGAGGTTCGAAGCTTCGACGAAGAATTGCGTCTCCTCCGTCGTGACATCACGGGCATTGGGTTTGAGTACCAAGCTCGCCTTTCCGGGACCAAGCAGCACCTTGACCTGGGTCGTCCCGGCGGCGGCTTCGACTGGTTCGACACGGACGGCGGTCGGACTAACGACATCCCATCCGGCTTCATCGTAGCTGAAGTTGATTTCCTGAACGGCCGCAGCGCCGGTGAGCACTGGCACGCCTTCCATTGGCTTGAGCGCTTCCAGCTGAAACTCAAAAGTCGCTAGGTAGGCGACTGCCTCTGCGACTGGTTGAGGATCTTCAGCGAGGGCGGGCACTTCCTCGGTGACCGGAATGCTGATGATGTAGGTCAGGCCCTGGCCGGGCACTTCTCTTTTGGTGAGACGAAGGCCTTCTCCTTCGAAGCGAGTCAGCACCGCCGGTGCTCTCAACAGCAGGAATCGGTCGCCCGGTTGCCCGGAAAGAGCGATCGTTCCACTTGCGCTGAGACGAACGTCTTGATGGGTAACTTGCCATTGCTGTGTGATGGCATCGGCCGCTTCAAAACCATCCGGAACCGCTGCGAGGCAAGTTGCCGAGATGGAAGAGAGCATCAGAGCGATCAAGGCGATCGTTGCCGTAGCCGTACCAGGTTCGGCATTCGGACTGCTTTCAGCAGCTTCTCTTCTCGCCCTTCGTCGCTCAGCGATGGCACGCATCCAGTTACGGATGCTGCGAATCCGATCCCATGCGCGAGGGAAAAATAACAGAATCAGGATCGCGAGGGCGAGCAGGGCATAAAACCACGGAGCTCCATCGGGTTGGAACAGCACACCCAAAGCGATCAGGAGCATCCCGCTACAGCGGACGAGCACCTTGAGCCGCGTGTCCATCCTAAAAAATGACCAGACGATTCCAGCGATGCCGCCCAAAAATGCAATCAGGCCGATCCAGGAGAGACCGCCCAGCCACAGCGGAATGTTCTTCACTTGGAGTTCAACGGTTTCCGCCGCCGAAAGAATCGGCAGACTCAGCTGCAGCGGCGCTGGCGATTCCGTCTGGGACAGAGCCATCGAAGCAGTTGAAATCGCCACGATAACGGCAATTGCCAGACCGAACAGCCCCAACGCATGCAAGAGTCCCGCCTTGCCACACGCCCAGATTCCGACCCCGGTAATCAGGCTGACGAAGATCAGTGAGACGATTCCTCGTTTGGCCACCCAGTCAAAACCTGATGGCCGCAAGACGGGCTCGGGAGGTGTGACCGTTCCACCGCTCGGCACCAGCACGCGCTTCTCATCTCCGCGGATATGCCACTGTGTTTTGAGGACTGGAGCAAAAACGATCGGCAAGGTAAGTACGGGATTTGTTTCATCGACGGTCGGTTTCCCCAAACGCAGCCGCACCTCCACCGGAATGTTGGGGTCCGTTCCGCCGGGCAGAGGAATCAGTGTGGCCTGATCCGCTTGCCGCGCGGTGACAGGTTGACCGTTTACGGTAACTTCCCAAAGTCGCACGGGGTCATCGGGCAGTTTGATTTTGAGCGTGCGTTGTCCACGAGACTTTATATAGTAGAGAACGTCCGTCACCAATTCGCCGTCCTGCGAAACACGACTGTTGGCTTCGGAAAACTCAACCACCTGTGTCGCCGTGGCACCTGGCTGGAACCAGTCTATTTTTAGATTGAGATTGAACGGACGCTCGGTATACTGCCATGATCCCAGAGGAGGTGCAGTGCTGAGCAGGCGGAACTCCGCGGGTAGTTCCAGCGGATCGAGTTTCAGCATATCTTCAGAAATCGCTAGCGTTTCGATTTTCACCTGCATCGGACTGACCACCTGGACGTAACCGCGTTCGCCCTGCACACCGCTGGGAACAATCTGACCGGCCCGGAAAGAGCCATTGCTTTCGTCGGGCTTTTCTTCAAACGTCACCAACAGGGTGTAGGGTCCCATCACCGGCTGATGGAGAGAAACAACCAGCGTGTCGCCCTCCCTGCGCCAGGAACGGACATCCTGGCCGTCGACCATAACATTGCCCAGAACTTCGGGCGCGGTAATGTTCCATTCGGAGACAGGGGCTCCCGTGACGAAATAATTGATCAGCGCGCTGCCATAAACCGTTCCTTGGCTCAGGGAATACAGGTGAAACACATCGGACTGTACGCTCCGGTCGAGCAGTTCGATGTGCATCGTGGCTGACCAGCCAGGTTCACGAATACGAAAGGCCTGTTGGAGATTCGCCGTGGGCTTGGGGAAGTAGGACAGCGGCTTTTCGACCAGCAAGTCTGTTTCTCCAATAGCAATGCGAAAACCGGGTGCGCCAATGATCCCAATGTCGCCACGTACCGTTTTTGCGCCGGGGAATTCGATCCGTGGCAGCACCCAGTCCTCTTCGGCAGCGGCTTCATTTTTCTCCAGGTGCAACGTCACCAGCTGACGCCCCGCAACGTCCTCACCAAATATGACTTTCAAGTTGCGCCGACCGTCGGCGACTTCGGAGGCTGCGATATAATCCGCGACGCTCGCGCCCGTGACGGAGACGACGGAGTAATCCGAGGGAACACCAAAATCCCACTCGCGAATCGGCGCTTCGCGAACGTCGAGTTCGATGTCCGCATTGATCACGCGATCGGTTTCGGCCAGCTGATAAAGAACCAGTTCGGAAATATTGACTTCAGGTTGAATACGATCTGCGGCAACGGTGAACTCGTGGTCGGCAGCGGGGAAGCGGTAAACAAAAATCTGCCGAGCCTCGATTGGCTCGCCAGGATACTGCTCGGGTGCCAACTGGGTCAGTCCGATCAGGGCTGTCGGTTCGAGACGCACAGATCCCATATTAGTAAGTCGCAGATAACCCGAATGCCGGATCGCACCGACAGGATTCAATCGCAGGCCTTCGACGCGTACGGGGAATGCACCAAGCGGAGTCTGGCTGCGGACTTTGATCTGACTGGCAGCGGTGATAGGCTGACTAAGGGTTGCGTCCAAACGGCGATCCTCTCCTTCGCCGGTGACTTCCCAGGCGACAATGTTGCTGCCTTGGACGTCGAGTATTTCTCCTGGTCCAGCCAGCAAAACGCTTAGGGACTTCAGTTCACCCTGAAGAACTTGGTAGTCGATCTGATGATCCTGACGCAGCAGTCCCGCACCAACTTTTGCCTCGATGTGGCCAGCGGTGGTGAAAAAGAGTTTTCCCTCGCCGGCTTGACGCGCGGTCTTCCATTGCAGTTTGGCGCGACCCGTGGCAGGTAAGAATCCCAACCAATTGTTGTTGTCGAGCAGCGGTACGACCGATTGCTGGTCGCGATGAAATTCGAGATCCGCGTCGAGTCCGTTTAGCGTCATGGGAACCACAGCGCTAGCGGCAATGGTGAAATCCATACTGTGCCAGTTGGCGCTGGGGATGACCAGCGCGGCGACGAAATCGAGCGTCACGGGGAACGTGCCCGCTTGGGCGAACACAAGTTTGTAGACAGGAAGCTCGTTGATTGTCGAAAGCCGTAGGCGGTAGTTGGCATTGTTCGGCACTTGGCTAACAGCCGCATTGCCAGAGAGTATGGTGATTTCCGCATTGGCCTCGGTTACATGGGCCGTGCTGCGAAGCTGGAAGCCAATCGACTTGCCGTTGGGATGCACATCGCCTTTCAGCGTGGTAGCGACCAACTCAACCGGAGAAGGCGAAGCACCGTCCCGAGTCAGAGAGAGCTTCAATTGACCCCCGGTCGCGGTCTGAAAACTGTTCGCCTTGTTGCCCGCGTCGAGCGGAGCAAATCCTTCTGCCGTCGTGACGGCACCTTCCACTTCTGGAGCGTAGTTAATGTTCACCCTTGAATCGAAGCCAACTGATTCTCCCGGCGTGAGGTGCGTCAAATCGATCTCGACGGGAAGCTTCAGTTCGGGAGAGCGAATCTTGATCACAGGTTTTAGCTCCGTGACGTTCTCCTTGAGATGTAGATCGAGGAAGCGCGCAGGGCCCGCTTGGCGAATGGACCACGACTGAAGATTCGCGCCTTGGACCTCGGTAACTTGGCCGTTGCCGTTGAATCCAAAGCTCAATGTTTTAGCATCACCCTGGATGACTTTGATTGTTAACTGAATGACTTGCTCAATGCGTGCAGATCCGACTTGTGCCGTAGCCTTGGCACTGGCGGTATAAAAAACTGGCGGCTTAGGTAATTGACCGCGAGCTTCAACGATGATGATCCCCGTGCCATCACTACCGACAGGGGTGCTGACCTCGGCTTGATCCGACTCTTCCTGAGCGCGACCGGGAATACTCATCAGGCTCGCCAAGCTGATGAGTCCGAGCAGACCAATTGGTGTGAAAAAAGTAAACGGTTTTCTGAACATCGGCAATGTTGTCGTACTCATGAGTGCATGATCCTTAGAGTGCGATTTCCTTACTCACTTTGTTGGAAACATGACGATTCTCTGTAAAGAAGCGCCAGCCAAATGAAAGAATCTCGCGGAACGTTTGTAGTGGGTCTTGTCGTAGCGTTGCCTATTTCCCGCTCACTTGCCGGGCTTGTTGAATCATCAGTTGAAGCTGTTGGACGCGAATTGCATTGCGATCTCGATCCGGCAATCCAGCAATCAGATTGGACAACGTTTTCAGATCGACGGATGCTCCCAGCGGTTCGCCTCGGAGTCTTGCTGCGAGCAGAGCGGCGGAGGTAGCGATGCGTAGCGACGGGGCGGCCTGGTCCACGCGCGGGGCGTTGGCTTCGTACGGGATGGGCCAGCGGTTTTCGATCATCTGTCCGGTCGACAGGTCACGAAATCGCACCGACACGGAACCAACATCTCCTTCGCCGTCCGGTTTGGCTTCAAATTGATACATGGCCACGCCAGCCTCGGCTGCAGTCATTTCGGCGGCGTCTACTTCGTCGTTTCGGAAGTCTTCTTGTTTCAGGCGGTGCTTCTCAAAGCCAAGCAATTTGTAGCGGCCAACACGTTTGGGATTAAACTCGATTTGCACTTTCACATTCTTGGCCGAAGGACGCAGGGCCCCGGCAATCTGTCGGGCAAATCCATCCGCGGCGTCTTCGGGGGAATCGAGCAGGTAGTAGCGGCCGTCGCCTTGGCGGGTCAGGGCTTCAAGTACTTCGTCGTTCAAACCGTCGGCGCTAATCCCGGCCGCATCGAAAGCGATGCCCGCGTCTCGAATTGTTGTGACCATTCGCGACAAGCTTTCGGGATTGGCATCGCCCAGATTGACAGCGCCGTCGGTCAGCAAAATGATGCGATTTTGGGCGTTGTCGACCCGTTGCTCTTGCGCTTTTTCAAAGGCCAGTTGCAGCGCGGCTTCGATGTTTGTGCCGCCTTCACGCGGCAAATCCTGAATGAGTTGAACCAGTTGTCGCGTTTGGGCTCCGCTGACTCGATCGGCCAATAGTCGCGGCTGGCGTGCGAAGCTGATCAGAGTGACTTGATCGATCGGTTTGAGTTGCTGGGCGAGTAGAGCCACGGCCAGGCGGACAGTTTGCTGACGATCGGCTCGTTCCATCGAGCCCGAGTTGTCCAGCAACAAAGTCAATCTGAGCGGAGTATTGCTCGAGCGTCCCGCGGCCGCCGTCCGCATCGAGACTCGCAACAGGTTCCGCTGTTGAAGGAAAGGATGAACGGACTGTTCCAAACGGCAAGCGACTTTTTCGCTTCTGCTCGGCATCGGATCGCCGTAGTCGAAAGCGTTGACGAATTCTTCGATGCGAACTTTTGCAGCTTCTGGCCATTCGCCATTTGCGAGAGCCGCCCGGGCCAGTTTGAAAGCAACGTCGCTAACGTGCAACGAGAATGTGGAAAAGGCTTCGGCCTGGGCCGTTTTTTCGTTAAGACCGGCGGAGGCAGAAGATTTTCTCACCGCCGCTTTCCGTATTGACTTGGAGTTGTTGGCCAAGATGGGAGAAACATACCCGTTCCATTGATACTGGCCTGCGACTGACAACTGGGCACGTTCCTGTATCAAGTCAATTCGTCTATCTGTTGTCTCGGGCGGAGCGTCTTCTTTTTTTCCTTTGACTTCGGTGGCGTGGTCATCAAAGAGAAAATCTCCAGCATTGATCGTGTTCTCAGAGAATCGATTAAGTGCAGAGATTTCCCCCAGGGAGTCCTTCGCCAGCTTCTCAATGTCGTGCGCAACTTCACCTCTCGTACTCGCCTCGTCGGGCTCCTTCTCCTTAGACCAGGTTCGCGCACCGGCCACAAAATCCCTGCTGCTTCGACGATCCTCTACGCTCCACTTCTGAGAGTAGCCCCGCTGGTCACTATGTTCTGCCTGCCCAGACCGCAGCTCGAGACTCGGCTGGCTTGGTGCAGTACCGGTCACTGGGTCGGACGTCTGGCGACCGTAATACTCGCGTTGGTTAAGAGTCTGGATATGAGGGAGCGTGATGTCACCATTGCTACCGCTGGGCAAAGTGACACTCTCCCCAGCCGGTTCTTCCTCGTCACCATCGGCAACTACGACGCTTCCCTTCGCCATCAGATCTTCTCTCGAAGCCATCGGTTCATTTGTGGGATTTGGCAATGAATTCGCAATCACTCCGGAGTCGAAACCCTCTTTGCTAAAAGCCTTCTCGGCTTTCAATTCCTTTGTCTTACCTTTTACGTCAGCGGCCATCGGGGCAGATGGCGCGCTCTCTTCCAAACCAGCAGTACGACGCCAGAAGCCAAAACTCTTTGCTGCATCATCCTCAGGCATATGCTCTGCGGAACTCTCATCACTGGGTTCGCCTTCCAGCACCGTCCCGCCAACAGCGCGCCCGCCACCACCGCCCAACCCACCACCACCGTACCCACCACCACCGTACCCACCACCGCCGTACCCATATCTGCCGCTGCTGTTCATGCTCTTGCCGTCCAACACGAACCCATCAGCATCTTCGCCAAATTCAGTGGTCGGCGAATCGATGGCTTCGAGCTGGCGTGACAATCCCTGCGAGAGCGCTTGACCCTGACCTGACTCTTGAGATTCGAAGGACGGAATTGCCGATTTCAGTCGATCCAGCTCTCCGCCCCGATCTCGCTGAGCCGCTCCTCGTTCTAACATTAACTGTCGACTTTCACCTTCGATGCGTTGAATCGCATCAACTGCTGCAAGCCCGAAACGGTCAGGTCTTCCCGCCTCTCCAGGCTGGTCGCCAAAGCCCAATGCCTCGGTGCTCGGACTCGCCGTATTCGGACTCGCCGCGCCCCGCGTTTTTCTCTCGATCTCCGATTCGACGTAATCTTCAAACGTCCTCGATGACGAATCTGTTAGTCCGCCCAACATTAATGACGCAGCGGGCTCCGCGGCGCTTTGATCGCTGGAGTTGCTGGAATACAACGGAGAAGATAATTGGTCATTGTCGACGTTGGGAACGGTCAGTTCCGCAACCATCGGAGGTTTGCCATCTCCAACGCGTCCGTCTGCCCATCCAGCTCCATCTGTGGCAAGGAGTCCCATACCGCTGGTACGCTCTTCAGCTATCCCATTCGAAGAATGTTCCCAGAGCCCCGGGAGATTCGCCTCTGCCGTCGACGGAGCAGCAAAGCGACGCTCAATGCCATCGGCTGGGAGAACGGACAAATCGGCATCCGGCTGTAACCGTGGCTCCGCGCCGTTCCCTGCTTCCGCGGGTGCCGTCGTCCCAAAATCAAGGCTGTCCCCAATGGCCGACAGGGCTGATTTCGAGTCCATCTCGTAGCGAAATCCTGCGACTGCTTCAGGTTCTGCTGTTACAACACCTTTCTCATCATTTTCAAGAGACTTATATGTGTCATGAAAGTTATGCACGGCCAAGCCCGACTGTTTGGAGCTGTTAACCGACAATTGCCTCCGAGCGACCTCTCTCGCGCGCTGGACACCGGATAGCATCAAAGCACCGGTGATCCCAACTACGGCACAAAGAACTGCCGCGATTTTGGTGAAGTTCCAGAAAACGTTTCCCTTCACCGATTTTCGATTCGCGACAGAGTTGTTGACAGCTTGTTTCGCCGGTTGCTCCTCCGCTTCGCCACTGATCACCGCCAGAACCGCGCTGCGTCTTTCACCAGACAGTTTCCAGTCATCATCTTCTGTAATCGATTCCCCCGGCGTCACGTCACTCAATAGGCCTTGCACGCTTTGGATCTGTTTCTTGAACGCCACAAGTTCCGATCGTCCCTCGATAAGGCGCTCCAGTTCATCGCGCTCGAAGTCGGAAGCTTCGCCTAACACGAGAGCTACAATGCGAGCTTCGAGTTCCGGATCAATCCGAGGATTGTGCGATTCGTCTTTCATGACATTCCGTCGATTCCGAGTGGCCGCAATTTGTCGGCCAGCTCTTTTAAAATATGATGCAGGCGGTAGCCTACGTTACTGATGCTGAGCCCCGTCTGTGCGCTAATTTCGCGATACTTGAGGCCTTCGAAGTACTTCAACTTTACCAGTTGCCGATCGGTCTCGCCGAGCTCCTCGACCATCTGCCGCAGAGCTCCGATCGCCTCCATGCGCAACATCCCAGCCTCGGGCGTTTCGTCTTCGTCGTTCGGGGATTGCACATTGTGATCGTCACCGTGCAAAACTTCCCGTTTACTGTCCCGGATGTGATTGTAGGCCCGGTTACGCACACTGCGGAAAAGCCAGGCTCGGGGAGCGTCGACATTGTCCCAGTGTGTGTGTAGTTGCAGAAAGACTTCTTGCACGATTTCCTCGGCCACCGCACGGCGACCGATCAGTGAAAACGCGTAGCGCAGCAACGGAGTTTCCTCCGTGTCAAACAAAGTCCGTAGGGTGATTTTGCTCACACCCTGGGCACCAGACTGGTTGACTCGGAGAGTCGGTTTCGCCATCAATTCTAATTGCTGCGCTTGGCAGTTCTGATTCACGACCAAGTCATCCTCTCAGAGGGGAAGAACCACCACGGCCTGCTTTCTTAGTAGATTTTCAATAAATGTTTTCGAATTGCTACTTAATAAGCTGGGAAGTCGGGAGCCTCAGCAGTTTATCTCGTGAGGTGAAGCTATTCAGCCGAACCACAGCTGGCGACGGTTGCCGTGCTGTTTACCACGACATTCTGGAGTATTGTGCGCGAGAATTCGCTACCTGGGGCCGGGAAACTCGTGTGAATTGACCGGTACTGTATCAACTGTATGAATCGGACGAATGCCTTTCGAATTAGTCCCTTCTTGGGCGTCGTCGCGCACTCGCCGAACTCAAGTCTGAAGGCCTCGCCGCCAGCGAGACGTTGTGACGCCATTCGGATTGCGCGAACCGACGCTTGAAGGCGATATGTGATCGTGACCAATCTCGGTTAGACATGAGCGCGCAATTCCGCGATGGCCTCCTCGAACTGCTCGTCGTCGAAATAGGAGTCGCCGCGGAGCATGAAGACACGCGCAGGCTTGAGCCCGAGTTCCATCGCCTTGTCAAAATCCTTCAACACGCTCTTGCCCTGGCCCAGCACCCCAAAGCAAATACCGCGTTTGACGTACAGCGCTGCGCGATCAGGCGTCTTGCGAATCTTCCGCGTCAAGTTCTTGATCTGTTCCTTGACGTCGTCGTCGTCGAGCTCGTCCGGTTCGGCCAAGCGTACTTAGGACGCACGTACTCATGGACTTCGAGTTTGGCCGCATGCTCTTGTTGCAGCTTGGCGTAAGAGTCGGTCGGCAGTCGCACCAGACTGCCGTTGGGCAACCCGATCTCGTACGAACTCGCCTTCACCGAGACGGGCACGAACGCCGGTCGTTCCGCCGACTCATCGCGAGCCTCTGTCTTCACCGCCATCGGATTCGAACGCTTTTGCTTCAGGATCAGCAGCCAATCCACAAACGTTGTTCGAGGAACATCCTCTTGTTGGCAAAACGCGTCGGCTGACAACCCCCTCGCTTCGTAACGTCTCAGACGCTGTTGCCACTCCAAATACGCCTCCCAAAGAGTGATCCAGCACACCTACGCCCTACGGGCTCAAGATTCCAAGTCGTATGAATAATCCGCGCTAAAGCCAATCAGGCAGCGAGTCTGACTCAGCAGGTGTGATAATGAAGGCTCTCAGGAAGGAAAGGATCGTGCCGAGGCACGGATCCGGCGTTTGCGAATGAGCGGAAGAGCAGCAAACCGGCTGTGCCTATCAGACAACTGATCGATGCGGCTTCCCAAATCCCAAAGACCGGATTCTCGCCAAGTGTAGAAGGGAAAACCATCACGTAGAGGTCAACCCAACGTCCGATCAAAACAACGATCGCCACTTTCATCATAATTCCCGAACTGCGTTTTGCAGGTTTGGGGAGCAAGACGAAGAATGGAATTACCCAGTTCAGCACAATGCATCCCACGACGATCGGTCCCCACGGGCCATGTGTGCGAGTGATGAAGTACGATGTCTCTTCGGGAATGTTTGAGTACCAGATGAGCATGTACTGGCTAAACCAGATGTACATCCAGAAGCAACTGAAGCCGAGTAACAACTTGCCAAGATCATGCAAATGCTCGTCGTTGAAGACACCCTGTAGTGGTCCACCGTTTGACCGCAGTATCAACCCCAGAACGATCACGACCGCCAAGGCGGCTTGGATCATACCGGCGAAGTTGTAAACGCCCCACATCGTACTAAACCACATGGGCTCCAATGCCATCATCCAGTCGGCACTTGCTAACGAGAACGTGACAGCGTACACGGCCAGAAATAGAGCGGAGATGCGAACATTGCCACCAGTAATCGAGGCGTCACCAGTTCGGTCCTGCTTTCGCGATCGAGCGACGAGCCATCCCGCTAGAAGACTCCATAGCGACACGTACGCGACCGCACGAACTGCCCAGAACGAAGGCGTAAGCCAAAGTTCCTTGAACCAGAAAGTTCCCACATCGCCATGCCAGTCGTGGTGCCAGCCATAACGTGACATGCGGACACCGAGCACGACGAGCATTGCTACTCCAGCAACGGGAAGCACTGCGGCCATGGCTTCAGGGATACGTCGAAATGCAACGTGCCATCCGCCGCCGCTCACATAAGTTAGAGCCACGAAGAGAGCTCCGCCCAGCGCGATCGTCAGCAGATAAAACGTACCGACAAGCAGGTTGCTCCACACGCGTTCCGCCGAGAACGCGATCCCACAAGCAAGTACTACAGCACCAGCGACTGCTAGACGCCGTAGAACTGAATTGCGGCGAGTCACATTCGCCGCTTCGAACGAGCGTTGCGGATTGGTAAGTGAATCTTCGGTCGACATAGTTGCTAACTCTCGAATTCCGTAGTTGTTTCGAGCCTGTCGGCGGGCACCGTCGGCTCTGGGGCTTCGGTCTTTGTTTTGCCGTCTGCCGGCGTTTTTCGCAGCTCATTCGGAGGCGTTTTAGACTCCTCTTTCTCCACTGTCCCGATCGACTCGTCGTCAGCCTTTCTTGGCTCTTCGGTTGGCTGCTTCGGTGCGTTCCGTTCTGGTTCCGGCACAGGGTTTTCGGTCTTTTCCGTACCCTCAGCCTTTGGCGTCGGTTCAGTTTCAATCGGAGCGGCTTCGGGAACGGTAGGTGCCTTGCTTTGTAGGTCGCGAACGTAGTTGATCACATCCCAGCGAAGTTCACGCGAGAGTTGCGCGGCAAATGGTGCCATGCTTCCTTGCCCGTAAGTGAGGATGTGAAATAGTTGACCATCCCGCATCTGCAACGACTTGCCGGTCAGCATCGAGGGTGGTGGTGGGAAGCCTCGTTGGGGTACCGGTCCGTCGCCGATGCCCTTTGGACCGTGGCACGAGATGCAGAACGTGCGATAGACGGCGGCACCGCGTTCAATCGATGCAGAGAATCGCTTGCGGGCGGTTGCTTCGGCACTCGGAGCCGAACTTGCCAAGAGTTCGGACTGCTCGCTGGCGTCTCCGAAGTCTTGGCGACTTCGGCTACCATCAGACTCCTCCGCGAGTTCAGCCGAGACAGCCGCTTCGATTGCACTCAGGCTGACAGGGTTCGCTAGCTCTTCGCCGGCTCGAACTGCATCCTCCTTCGTCGCGGCGAAGTACAGCGGCATTTGCCCGCGAGCGATCGTACCCGGCACAGGCGGCTGCATCGTTCGACCGTTCGGCAAGATCGGATTCGCCGCAAAGGCTTCCCACGCCGGCGTATATTTCATGTCCGGCAAGATTTCGATGTTCGGCTTGGAATAATCGATACCGATGGCCGCAGTCATGACAACAACTGCCACCAGTAACACAGCAAGCACAGTATTCATCCAGTTCATCACTGCAAGTCGCCTCCGGGTAGCGTAATCTTCTCCTCGACAGCGAGCGCGTGAAACTCCTGCAACATCTTGCGGACGGCCGCCGTATCAAACCCGGCATCGGCTTCATCGATTACTAGTAGGAATCGATCATCCGTAACGCGAGGATTGATGATCTGTGGTTGCTTGCCGGGGAAGAGACGGCTCACCGCCAATAGTGCGAATACCGATCCGAAACCGGCCAGCAATACCGCTGCCTCGAACGCCACAGGGACATCGGAGGGCAGCGAGTTCCACGGCTTTCCGCCAACGTCGAGCTTCCAATCGATTGACGTCGACCAGTGTTCGAACCACAGCATTCCGAGTACTCCGATCATGCCACACAGAAAACAGACCCACGTTAAACGCGACGGGCGCAGACCCATTGCTCGCTCCAATCCGTGGACAGCGTAGGGAGTGAAAGCATCGACGATTTTGAACCCGCTCCGTCGCACTGCATCCGTGGCCGCAAGCAAGTCGTCCTCGTGTTCAAACGTCGCAAGTAAGACGCGGTCGCTCATGCTGCTTTCTCCTCGGTAATCGACTCCGCAGGCGGACGCTTCTTCAAGTGGGCAGCACCTTTGATTTCTGCGATCGCAATGACTGGCGCAATCCGACAAAAGATCAGGAAGCAAGTGAAGAACAAGCCAAAGCTGCCAACGAACGTTGCGATCTCGATCGATGTCGGCGCATAACTCGCCCAACTCGACGGCAGGAAGTCGCGATGCAAGCTGGTGACAATGATCACGAATCGCTCGAACCACATGCCGACATTGACTAAGATCACGATCACGAACACGACAGGCAGCGTCGAGCGAAGCTTGCGCGACCAGAGCAACTGCGGAATCAGCACGTTGCACGAAACCATCGTCCAGTAAGCCCAAGCGAACGGCCCTAATGCTCGATTCTTGAACACGAATTGTTCGTACCCGTTGCCGCTGTAAAAAGCCATGAAGAATTCCGTGCCGTAGGCTAAGCCCACGATACAACCCATTGACATCATCAGCTTGCACATCCGGTCGATGTGCGTCATCGTGATATAGTCTTCCAGTTGCATCACCTTGCGAGCGATGATCATCAACGTCAACACCATCGCCAAGCCGCTGAAGATGGCTCCCGCAACAAAGTAAGGCGGAAAGATTGTTGTATGCCAGCCTGGAATCACGGCGGTCGCGAAGTCCATGCTGACGATCGTATGCACGGAGAATACGAGTGGCGTCGCCAAACCGGCAAGCAGTAGGTAGACGGTCTCGTAACGAAGCCAAGTGCGTGCGGAGCCGTTCCAGCCGAGACATAGAATCGACGTGATTCGCTTCCGCCATCCGGGCTCGCTCCGATCACGAATCGTTGCCAAATCAGGGAGCAGGCCGACGTACCAGAAGACCGCTGAGATTGCCAAGTAAGTCGAGATGGCGAATACGTCCCACAGCAACGGCGACTTGAAGTTCACCCACAAGGGACCACGTGTGTTGGGATAAGGCATCATCCAGAAGGCCAGCCATGGTCGCCCCATATGGATCAGCGGGAAGATGCCCGCGCACATTACTGCAAACAAGGTCATCGCTTCGGCCGATCGATTGACCGCCGTACGCCATTTCTGCCGGAACAGAAAGAGGACTGCCGAGATGAGAGTTCCCGCGTGACCGATGCCAACCCAGAAAACGAAGTTCGTAATGTCGAACGCCCAGCCGACCGTTTTGTTCAACCCCCACGTCCCGATTCCAGTGGCAATCTGATACCAAACCGCTGCGACTCCCACAATCAGTGCTGTGAGCGACAGTCCAAATGCTGACCACCACAAAGCTGTTGGTTTGCGGTCCATCGGAGCGCAAATGTCTCGTGTGACGTCGCTGATTGTCTTGTCGCCAGTGACCAGGGGCGACCGTAAAGAAGCGTGTACATCAGACATGATGTTCGCCTCCATCTGCTGCTTCGCGGTTCTTCACCGATCGCAGATAAGCAACGGACGGACGGAAGTTGAACTCTTCGAGCAGACGATACCGTCTTGGGTCTTCAAAGGCTCCATGGACTTTACTTTCCGGATCATTCATGTCGCCAAAGACGATAGCTTGGGCGGGACAAGACTGTTGGCAAGCAGTTTGAATGTTGCCGTCGACAACCGGTTCGTCTCGCTGTCTCGCGGCAATCTTTCCTTCTTCGATGCGTTGGACACACATCGAACATTTTTCCATGACGCCGCGAGTTCGCACTGTGACGTCCGGATTGAGCACTAGGTTTTGAAGTGCGTCCTCACGTTCGTACTTAAACCAGTTGAAGCGGCGAACTTTGTATGGACAGTTGTTAGCGCAGTATCGAGTTCCGACACAGCGGTTGTAGGCTTGTACGTTGAGACCTTCATCGCCATGCACGGTCGCCAGCACTGGACAAACCGTTTCGCAAGGTGCGTTGTCGCAGTGGTGGCACATCATGGGTTGATGCGCCACGCTGACGTCGTCACCAGCGCCGGAGTAGTATCGATCAAGTCGAATCCAATGCATCTCGCGCTGACGACGAACTTCATCCTTGCCGACAACCGGGACATTGTTTTCCGACTGGCAAGCGATCAGACAGGCCGAACAGCCCGTACACTTGTTCAAGTCGATGACCATCCCCCAGGAATGTCCGGACTTCGTGTGGTCTTCAGCCCAGAGTTGCGTGTCTCCGTGATGGTGCGCGTGCGGCGTTCCTGCGTGGGAATCCTGAGCAAATTCTTCCAGAGTCGTTTCCTGAATGATGTCTCGCACCTCCGCGCCGTGTGGTGCAACATTGCGGGGAATCTCCAGCGAATGATGTTCCTGTGTTGAAGCAAGATCGCGACGGCCACCCGATTTCGTTAGCGTCACACCACTGACCGTGTATTGAAGTTCTCCGTCGCGAGTTTCGATGAGACTAGCAACGTTCTTACCAACCAGTTCACCGGGCGCGACCGTCGGCCTACCTTCCAACCACTTGGGCCCAATGTCTGCGAAGCGATCTGTTCCACGGACGCCATACCCAAGAGCAATCGCGCCGACGCGGTCATGCTGCCCCGGTTGGACCAGTGTTGGCAACTCGACGCTGCTGCCTTCATCCGTCTCGACGCGGACGAGATCACCGTTGGACAACGACAGTTCTTTTGCGGCGGTAGGCGAGACGCAAACGTAGTTGTCCCAGGTAATTTTCGTCGTTGGGTCTGGCAGTTCCTGCAGCCAAGGGTTGTGGGCGTGGCGGCTGTCGGTCAGACCAACTTTGGAGTAGAGCGAGATCGTATAGTCATCGCCAGATGGTTCAGCGTCGACCAATGCGACAGTATCGGATTGAAACTCGCTGACGGTAGGCGCTATCGGTGTCGCGTTTACAAAGCCATCGTGAACCGCTTTGTCCCAGAACGCCTGGAAAGGTCGTGGCTCGACACGGGGCAAGACGTTTTCTCGCCAGCTCGCCCGTAGAATGTCATAGGCCGAATCGCTGTCGCCGGACCAACGGGCGAGGCTCTCCAAAATCGAGCGTGTTCCACCAAGCGGCTGCAATGTCGGCTGCGAAATGCTCACGAGCCCAGCGACTGGCTCGGCGTCCAGCCATGACTCAAGCGGATGATGATCGGGGCAAACGAAGTGAGCGAGTGAAGCGAAATCGTCTTGGCGTTCTGCAAAGCTGACGACAAGCTTCGCCTTGCTGATGCCGGCGGCAATCGCCTTGTGATCGGGCAGGTTGTGTGTCAGGTCCGTTCCAGCGACAAACAACGCTGCAACTTTGCCTGCCTTTAACTCCTCAACCAGATTAAGAACGTCAGCGTCGTTTCCTTGCCGTTGTCGGCTAGGCCGCTGGATGTCGAGCGTCTTGTTGTAATTGCTCAGCAAATGGTTGATGAAGTTCACCAACACTTGGACGGACACATCCTGCGAATCGCATAGCACGAGGCTTGCGCCGCGGGCGTCCCAAAGCTTTTCGGCTAGATGGTCTATCTCGGTTGCCGCGATCGGCGACTCACTGAGCCTTCCTGCTGGCGGATCTTCTCCGGCGAGCATACTGAGCGTTGTCGCCAAATGACTCAGCACGCCGCCGTACTCGACGGGGGATAGTCGATAGCGTCGATCGGCATTGCCGCCGGTCAGCGACAAGCGGCCCTCAAACTGTACGTGGTAAGACATCTTCGGATGCTTTTTTGTCGGCGCTCGACGAGTCTGCCAGGCGGCAGTGAACTCGACGGGAGATATCCACGTTCCAAGGAAGTCAGCACCGAATGCGACAATGACGTTGGCCTGATCGAGTTTGTAATGTGGCAGCACGCGAGCGGCGTGCGTCTTCTCGTGGGCGTCGAGGATCGCCGAGCAGCTAACCGCATCGAACGTCACGTGCTTGGCGTCATTGTATTGTGCGAGAAAAGCGTCGATCTGGGCTTTGAGCGTCGGGCTAGTGACAGTGGACGTCACAAACCGGACAGCTCCGTTTCCCTGCTTGACTTCACCCAGCAATCGCGTGATAGATTCGTCGACATCTTCCCAGCTTGTTACTTTGCCACTGGCAAGTGGTTGAGCCAGCCGATGACTGTCGTACAAGCCTAGCGGCAACGCTTGGCCGATCGCACACAGACCACCGCGTGACAGAGGGTGTTCGGGCATTCCTTCCATCTTCAGTGGACGCCCATCTCGTACACCAACCAGCAGCCCACACGCAGCCGGACAACCCGCACAAGTTGATGCGTAAGTTTGAGATCTTCCAGGAATCATGCCTTCCGGTTGATCGACGAACGGCAGCGCAATCACTTCCGGCGCTCGGCCACAACCACTGAGCGTGGCTAGCGAAAGCGTGAACCCAGCAGCTTCGAGAAAATGTCGACGGCTGAACGGTGCCGGACCAGCTTGATGCGGGTCCGCTTCGTTGGCGTCGAGGCATCCGTCTCGCTGTGCAAAGCTCTTCCAGTATGTCTTTTTGGCGGAGTCGTTCATTTGGCAAATCTAGTAGTGACAAACGGCACAATCGGTCTTCGCATCGACTGATTTTCCGTTGATGCCAGTTTTCGTACTCTCTTGGTGACAGTTGACACACCAGCCCATCGTCAGGCTTTCGTATTGTTCCATGCGTTGCATCGACTCGACCGGTCCGTGACACTTCTGGCAGGTTACTTCCGCCGCGACATGGGCTCGATGATCGAAATGGACATGATCCGGAAGATTGTGAACGCGAACCCATGGGATCGATTTGGCAGTGGCTCCCCGCTGCGGCTGTAGTGTCTCGTCTAAGGCGAGCGTGTCGTACAGCTTGCGGAGTTCATCCGAGACGATCTGTTTTGGCTTGCGCTTTTCCTCATCCGCCTTGTTCATTTCGTCTTGCAGCACGTCGAACGAACTCGTCACGACTTTGTGACACTTCATGCAGACATCACTCGAAGGAATTCCCGCGTGGCGACTCTTGTCAGCGGCCGAGTGGCAGAACATACAGTCAATGCCGAGCTCGCCGGCGTGCAGTCGATGCGAGTAGTCAATCGGTTGCTTCGGCGCATAGCCTTGCTCGTTATCCGGCAACCGCCACGAGGACACGCCGGCCCCGAGTGTTATCAGGCCAAAGCAGAGCCCGATGAGTAATACGACGGTGATGACGCGTTGTTGCATGACTAGTGTTCAGCCTTCAGTCGTTGGAGTTCCGGCTTTAGCCGGTCTTTTCCCAGAACCGCCTAAAGGCGGGACTCCAACAATTCCTAACATCTAATTTCTGCGTTCTTTCTGGCATAGAACCACCAGTTCACGGCCAGACAACTTATGTAGTAGACGGCGAAACCGTACAGCGCGTATTCAGGCGTTCCGGCCTTAATCTGTGTCGCGAAGATCTTGGGGATCAGGTAGGCACCGTAGGCCGCGATGGCTGACGTCCAGCCAAGGACTGGCCCGGCTTGTTCTTTCGAGAAGATGATCGGGATCATTCGGAATGTTGATCCGTTGCCGATACCCGTTGTTGCGAACAAGACGACAAAGGTGACGACGAACGGAATGAAATACTTTTCCGGTGTGTCGGATTGCCCGGCAAGCGAGACGATGTAGCCGGCGAGAATGGTCGAGGCCACCATGACCCACGTGTCCCACTGAGTCACGCGGGCACCACCCCACTTATCCGATAGCCAGCCGCCAACGGGGCGAATGAACGCACCCACTGCCGCACCGATCCAGATGTAATTCGATGTGATCAAGCCGTTGGTCGGCGTGACAAATACATCATCCATCAGTTTGGGAAAGGCGTTGGCATAGCCGATGAACGAGCCGAATGTCATGACGTAAAGCCATGTCATGACCCAGTTATGCTTGTTGCCGAAAATGGCAAACTGTTTGTTGAGCGGTTCCTGAATGGTGCGGGGAGTCATGAACTTCATCCCCAACAGTGTTGCGGAAACCGCTACGATCAACACAACGAAGATTCGAATCAACTCAGGAATCGGCATCTTCACGAAGATCAGGAAGACGACACCAATGCCCGCACCCAGAAAGCCAATCAACTGCAACCATAGGTATTTGCCGATCGCAGCGGGCGTCGGGCCGCACTTGTGTTGCGGAAGATTGTTCATAAAGATCCAGGCCAAGATAGCCAAGACAGTCATTATGGGCACCCAAATCATCGCGGCGTTTTGAATCCAGAGTTGCTGCGCATTACCGTCTACTTGGAACTGTTGAGGATCACCGCCGAGCGCACCGAAGACTCCGCGAGTGATCGCCCATGGGATCAGAAACTGCATGACGCTGACGCCAGCGTTACCCAGCCCCGCGTTCAATCCCAATGCAAGTCCTTGCATCCGCTTCGGGAAGAAGAAGGAAATGTTCGACATACTCGAGGCGAACGCGCCGCCTCCAACACCCGACATCGCAGCGAGAATGATGTACACGTAGAACGGAGTACCCGGATTCTGTAACGCAATCCCCGCAAGAAGAGCTGGGATGATCAGCATGACCGTCGTCATGAACTTGACGTTACGTCCACCGCAGATCGCGATCATGAACGAATTCGGAATGCGCAGTGTCGCGCCAGCTAGGCCCGCAACCGCAGGCAGCGTGAACAAGAGGGCGCGATACCCGGCTTCGTCGTAAGGATTGCCGTCATTGCGAAACGTGAAGTTGAACAACTCAGGGTTCGCAAAGTGCAGCCGCTGCATCGTCTTGGCGATCATGCCCCAGTACAGCCAGACCGAGAAGCCGCAGAGCAAATTAGGGATCGATACCCACAGGTTTCGATTGGCGATACTCTTGCCCGTCGAATCCCAAAAGGCGTTATCTTCGACGTCCCAGCGTTCGGGTGTACGTGCCATGTTATTGATCCGCCTCTTCGTAGTTCATAGGCCGGAACAAACTTGCGCAGTTCCGGTAAAAACGCTATTCGATGCCGGAGTTGCGCAAGCTTGTTCCGGCCTACTGTTTTTGTGCGTTACCTTGTTGTGCAACTCATGTTGTTGGCGTCAGATTCCTTTCGTTGTCTGCTTGAACTAGGTAGTCCAGTGAAAGCGGGCCAGCACCTCGCCAAACTAGCAAGGCCAGCGCGAAGAAGACGAACGACGTGAATTGGAAGTCGACGTTGCCAATCAGTCCGCCGCTACCGTCAGTGCCCATCAGCGTGATGATTACGGCGCCAAACAGAACTCCCGCGTTTGCTGCTGCTGCGACTCGCGTGACGAACCCGAGCGCGAGACTTGCGCCGCCCACAACGTGAGCAAACACGACGCCCCAAGCAATCAGCGTTTGGACCTGACCGAAATCGCTTCCGATACGCGACTCCAACTCGGCCATGTTGTTCGTGATGAAGTAGATGCCTTTGATCATCAGGGCAACACCTAAGTACATCCTGAGTGCGTCCATCGGTCGCAGTGCGCTGAGCCCAGGAAGCAGATCTGGGAGCGGCCGACGCTCTTTGCGTTCGGCTCGTCGCTTCTTATGTGCCAACGCCAGTTCCTCGGCCGCCGCCTTTTCGTCCGCCGGGCTGAAACGCACTAAGTAGGTGAAGAACGAGAAGCAGGTAACGAGACCGCCCAAGATCATTAGTGCTTGCGGATAGCTAATACTTTCGTAACGGAGTAGGAATCCTGCGGCGACAGCTCCCATATTGCCACCGGCACCAACGATGCCCGAAACTGAGCCGAGTGCCTTCTTGTTAATGAACGGTACGACTGAGTAGGTCGCCCCTTCCGACATCTGCACGAACAAACTAAAGACGATCATCGCCGGAATCGCTAACGCCAAGATCTTCATCTGTGAGAAGAAGAGTAGCGCGATACCTTCGACGAACAGAGCGATGAACAGCCAACGGACTCTTCCCTTGAGACCAGACTTTTCAACAAACTTGTCGCTAATGAAACCACCTGTCGTTCGTGCGAAGATGTTCATCAGTCCGAACAAACCGGCGACCAGACCAGCCGTTTTGAGTCCGAGATCGAAATAGTCCATGTAGTAGATCGCAGCGATGTTGTTGATCGTCAACTCGATGCCAAAGCAGGCCGCATAGATAAAGAACAAGGCCCAGACGCGATAGTCTTTCGCGGCAAGAAGGAACGAGCCCTTTCCCTTTTCTACCGAGACATGCTCGCCTTTTGCTCTTAGCTCAGCGAAATTGCCGTCAGGCAAGTCGGTCGTGAAGAAGAAGTAGGCGACACCGGTGATCATGCACACCGCACCGGCCGAGACCATTGACAGTCGCCATCCAATCGCATCGCTGAATCCGAGCGCGATAAATCCAGCGAACACGAGCGGCATCACCATCTGCGTCACGCCGCCACCAAGGTTTCCCCAGCCAGCGGACGTCGCGTTCGCCGTACCCACACAATTCGGGGCGAACATCACAGAAGTGTGATACTGGGTGATAACAAACGACGCACCGATCACACCGATTCCGAGGCGGAACAGCATGAAGGACTGGTACGACGTTGCCAAGCCGATCGCCATTACAGGAATCGACCCGAAGAACAGTAGCAGTGTATAGCTCAAACGCGGCCCGATTCGGTCACACAGCCAACCGATGAATAGTCGTGCAACGATCGTGATCGCGACCGAGGCGATGATCGTGTTGCCGATCTGCTCCTTCGTTAACGACAATTCCTCGCGCACCACTGCCATCAAAGGCGCGATGCCGAACCAAGCGAAGAAACACAAGAAGAACGCAAACCAACTCATGTGGAAGGCGCGCATCTGCCGTGTCTTCAGCGAAAACAGATCGATACTTGTAGCTTTGTTGCGTATTTCCATGATGTAACTCGTTGCCTATCCGCGGCGGCCATACCAACGGACAACCTGCGGCTTGCGCCAGAGATAAGGATTGGGAATGACCAACACGTGAACCAGTCGCGTAAAGGGAAAGAATCCAATCGTCAGGAATGCCAGCACGATGTGGAACTTCACAAGGTGTGGCATGGCTGCGACGTAACTGACATCGGGGTTTAGCTTGAAGATCGACCACAGGTAAGGTGACAAGTTCGATGCGAACCAGGCTGATCCCCAGGGGTGAAACAGCGCCACGCTAATGCCACTGATCGTTTGCAACAGCAGCATCACAAACAGAATCCAGTCAGTCGGCGTGGTCACATTCTTAATCTTGGTGTTCGAGAATCGACGGACGACAACACCAATTAGTCCGACAAGCGTCAGCAAGCCGAAGGCGAGTGCTGACACCTCCAGGACGTACAGTCTGAGTGGATGACTGTTCCACGCTAGGATCGTGCGGGGAATCAGAAACGCGATCATATGTCCGGCGGTAACTACCAAGATGCCGTAGTGAAACGGCACAACGGCCCAGAAGTGATGCTTGTTCTCAAGGAACTGGCTGGACAGGCTGGAGTACGAGAACGACTGCATTCGGTAGCGGTACACGGTCATCAAGAAGAACGTGAACAGACATACGTAGGGCAATGCTACGAACAAGAACTGATCGAGAAAATGCTGGCTCATGACCTTCTCGTTGGGGCTAGAGTCTGATGAAGTCCGGAAGCCGCGTTCGAATATTCCCCGAGCGACGAACCGATCGTCAGAGGAACGAGGTCGAGCGGTTCGCCACACGACGACGCACCGCCCGCCATCACGTCGGCCACCGGGAATGCACGCAACGGGTCGCTCGCGAATGCGTTTGGTCCTTTGGCGGCCGCATCTGCGGTGGACTCGACGGGCCCGCCCCATGTGTGTCTCAGGACGAGCGAAAGACAAGACACGACATGCCCGTAGTGAGTGTCTTTGCCTTCCAGGGCGGCATTCATCTTCTCGACGGCCGGTTGAACGCAGGCCTTCACAAAGCGAGTTGCTTCCTCCTCAGGCATTGCCCCCACGATGGCCAAGACATGGTAGAGGTGATCAGGTAGCTCGGCAGATTCGGGAAGGTCGTACTTGCGAAGCTCCTCACGCATTCGAACGAGGAACATCCCGCGAGCGTACTCTTCGCCAAACAAGTGCCAGCCGACTTCCAACGCACACGTTGGATTTACATCGAAGGTTCGCGTGAAGATCTCCTCGAATTCGTGTAGCTCACGCTGGTCGAGTAACGATCCGAACGCTGAAGCTTCGCTTGCCGCTTCCGGAAGCTCCTCCATCAGCAGCACGTACAACATCTCAGCAGTTTGCACTGTGTGCTCATCTGGATAGCTGAGCAGCTTACTCAGAGCGTTCAAAATCTTAGGAAGATGCGACATTAAAGTCCCCTCTGCGGTCCGCCAACGAAGCCAAAACCTGTCTCGGTGCGGTGTTCGTGCGGCTCTTTCATCATCTCGATAGCTTGTTCTCGATGCATCGGAGGAATCACAAATCGATCCTCGAACGTACACAGCGACGTCAGCTTGTAGATCTCTTCCGCTTCTTCACGCGTGCAGTTCGCTTCGTGCAACATGCGGTCGGCGGTTGCTCGATCGACGTCGCCAACGGTTTCCGCGCGGCGATGCCAGCGCACGGCTTTCTGTTTTCGCAATGCATAGCGCACGACGCCTTCATGTCCGGCACCGAACAAATTGGCGAAGAACTTCATTGGGACGCGCGACGCGTCGATGTCGTGAAACAGATCCTCGCTGGCGTGATGAATGGTGTCTTCTGGCTTGCTGGCTTGGACCGGCGACATCGGCGGCACGTAAAAGAGCATCGGCAGTGTGCGGTACTCGATGTGGGGCGGCAGAGCGATCTTCCACTTCACCACGAACTGATAGACCGGTGAGCGTTGCGCGGATTCGATGACGCCGTCCGAGATACCGCTCCTCTTGGCATTGGCGATGACTTCAGGATCGAATGGGTCGAGGATCATCGAGCGATGACCTTCAACGAGTTCATCGTCCGGCAGTTTCGCAATTTCCTCAATTCGATCCGCGTCGTATAGCAATACGCCCAAGTAACGGATGCGTCCGACACAGGAATGAAAACAAGCGGGAGCCTGACCTGTTTCCAGTCGCGGGAAGCAGAGAAGGCACTTCTCGGACTTGCCAGTGAACCAATTGAAATACGTCTTCTTGTAAGGACATGCCGCAACACAGGATCGCCACGCACGACACTTCTTCTGATCGATCAGCACAATGCCGTCTTCGCCACGTTTATAGAGAGCACCTGACGGACATGATGCGACACAGCACGGATTCAGACAGTGGTTACAAATCCGCGGTAAGTAGAAGAACACCAACCGCTCGACCGAGCTGAGTTGCAACTTTTGCTGTTCGGTCAGGCCTTCCAAGTTCGGATCGTTTTCTGCATAAATCGGTGATCCACCAAGGTCATCGTCCCAGTTCGGACCAGATTGCACATCGATCTTCTCGCCGTCGATCATCGAGATCGGCTCGGCGGTTGGTTGATCAGAGCCTTCGGGAGCGTTGAACAAGTTCTGGTAGTCGTACGTCCATGGCTCGTAGTAGTCGTCCATGCTGGGCATGTGGGGATTGTGAAAAATATTGGGAATGATTTTGGTTCGACTGGTCGACTTAATGTCGAGCTTGCCATTGCCATTGCTCTCCCAACCACCTTTGTACTTCTCTTGATCCTCCCATTTCGTCGGATAGCCAGTGCCGGGCTTCGTCTCGACGTTGTTAAACCACATGTATTCCGCGCCCTTGCGATCGGTCCAGATGTTCTTGCAGGCGACGCTGCATGTGTGACACCCGATGCACTTATCCAAGTGGAACACCATCGAGACTTGAGAACGGACATTCATGTGGTTTTCTCCCTAGTTGGAGTCCAGCCTTTAGGCTGCCGCGACGACGGAACGCGAAGCGGAAGCACGCTAAAGCGTGTACTCCAACTAGTACACCGGTTCGCCCGGCAGTTTTCTTACGAGTAAATGCGTGTCGCGGTTGCAGCCCACCGGTCCCCAGTAGTTGAAGTGGTAAGTGAACTGGCCATATCCGCCGATCATGAAGTTGGGTTTCAATCGTGTTCGGGTGAGACTGTTGTGGCCCCCCGCTCGCCGTCCCTTCCGCAAGGGCGATTTCGGGATGCCGTGCGTCCGCTCGGGAGCGTGGTACTGCATGCAGATACCAGGCGGGATGCGAGCACTGACGATGGTTCGCGTTACGATCACACCGTTGTCGTTGAAGACTTCGACCCAGTCGTTGTCCTTGATGTCCATCTTCTCGGCGTCTTTGTCATTCATCCACAAGGGATAGATGCCTCGTGACAGCGTTGTCATCCGCTGGTTGTCACCATACGTCGAATGGATATGCCACTTGCCATGCGGCGTGAGGAAGTTCAGCATGATGACTTCGCCAGGCTTCTCCCCCATCTCGCTGAACTGTAGATCGGAGTACTCCGTCGGCAGCGGCTTCGGTTTGTAAGTTGGCAGATGTTCGCCGAAGTCGAGATAGACCGGATGATCAAGGTAGAACGATTGGCGGCCGGTGAGAGTTCGCCAAGGCACATCCGCTTCGACGTTGTACGTGAACGGCGAATACGACCGACCGTTCTCGGTCAGGCCGGACCACATTGGGCTGTTGATGAACCGCCGCGGCTGACTCTGGATGTCCTTATACGACGTGCGGAAGCCGCGGTTCTTCTCCGCCAAATGAACCAACGGAACGCCCGTCTTCTCTTCCATGTTCTGGTAAGAGCGATACGCTAACTCGCCGTTGGTAACCGTCGCGAAATGAAGGATCGCATCGCAAACGTCTTCATCGCGATCAAGTGACGGATACGTGTTGCCGCCCCAGGTCTCGGTGCGATGAGTTCGGAGGTACTCGTCGTACTCATCAGCGATCGGATAAGCCGTGCCGTGAGCACCGAGTCCATTCTTCCGAACCAACGGCCCATATGAAGTGTATTGGTTGTACACGTTCTTGTAGTCGCGTTTGACCACTTTGAAGTTGGGCATCGTCTTGCCCGGGACCGCATCGCACTCTCCCTTGATCCACTGATCCATATTGGGCTGAGCGATCTCCGCTGGCGAGTCATGAGCCAGCGGAGCCGCGACAAGATCTTCGACCGGTTCGGGGAAGTGCTGCTCTGACATTTCCGAGAACTTCTTCGCAACTTCTTTGAAGATCGCCCAGTCACTCTTCGACTCCCAACACGGCGCTACGGCCGGCGAGAGCGGGTGAATAAAGCTGTGCATGTCGGTCGAGTTAAGATCAGCCTTCTCGTACCAAGTGGCCGCCGGCAGGATAATGTCGGAATAGAGTGCCGACGTATCCATGCGGAAGTTGAGATCGACGACCAGATCCATCTTTCCTTGCGGTGCGGTCTCGTGCCAAGCAGCTTCTTTGACGGAGTCTTGTGCGAGGTCTCTGCCAACCGCGTTGTCGTGCGTGCCGAGATAATGACGCAGGAAGTACTCGTGACCTTTCGCGCTGGCCATCAATGCATTGCCTCGCCAGATGAACCAGACGCGTGGCCAGTTCTCTTCCGCGTCGGGATCTTCGACCGAGAACTTCATCTCTTTGTTCTGCAGACGCTTGGCGACCCAATCGGCAACCGCTTCGGGCGTCTCGGCACCGGCTGTGCGCGCCTGCTTGGCGACATCGAGGGGATTCTCGGGGAACTGCGGGTAGAACGGCAGCCAACCTTGGCGGACCGCGCGGACCTGCATGTCCATTGTGTGGCCCTTGGCCGTCGTGTTTTCGCCTCCGTGCTGTGGCACCGTATGGTAGTCGGTGAACTCCTTTTCATAACGCCATTGATCCGTATGCACGTAGTGCCAGCTTGGCGCGTTCTGCAATCGTGATGGTGGATACCAGTCCTTTGCCAACGCAATCGAAGACCAAGACTCCATCGGCGCCAGTTTCTCTTGCCCAACATAGTGAGCCAGCCCGCCGCCGTTCTTGCCAACGCAGCCGCAGAACATCAACGCATGAATGCCCGCCCGATACATCAAATTGGCGTGATACCAGTGATTGATGCCGGCTCCGATCAGGATCGTACACTTGCCTTCTGTGTGCTCAGCCGTCGTTCCCCATTCGCGAGCGAATCGAATCAACACGTCACGACCGACACCTGTGTACTTCTCGCTCCACGCAGGCGTGTAGGGTGCATTCTCATCGTCGTAGTCCGCGGGATACTCGCCTTCGAGTCCGCGATTGACTCCGTACTGTGCCATCAACAAGTCATACGCCGTCGTGACTTGGACTTCTTCGCCGTCCGCGGTCGTCAGCGTCTTGACCGGAATGCCGCGAGTACACACGCTGCCCGCACCAAAGTCGTCGAACTCGACTTGCACGACGGAGTCGCTATCTTCGAGGAAGCTCAGTTGCGGCTTGATCTCCGTTCCATCCTTACCGTCCTTGAGTTTCAGGTTCCATTCGCCCTTCTTCGAACCCCAGCGGAAGCCGCTGCTCCCAAGTGGCATCTTCGGAGACTTGGCTTCTTCGTCCCACATCAGGAACTTCCACTCGCCATGTTCCTGGTCCTTGTAGTTCTCCAGTCGCCCAGCTCGCAGCAGCTGACCCGGTCGCACGATGCCTTTCTCGTCTTTCTTCAGCTCGACGAGATACGGCGCATCGGTGTACTTCTTGGTATAGTCGACGAAGTAAGGTGTTTGCTTTTGATGGTGGAACTCGGTAAGCAGCACATGATTTGTGGCCATCCACCACGCACCATCTTGTCCAGTGTTCACGGCGACCCACTCGTCCGCATACTTCGCAACCATGTTGAAGTCGGGTGCGAAGACCCAAAGTTTTGTGCCGTTATGCCGTCCTTCGGCCAGGAAGTGGCAGTCGGGAGTCCGCGTCATGCCGATGTTGGCTCCCATCGACACGAGCATCTTGGCGTGATACCAGTCAGCACTTTCTTGCACATCGGTTTGCTCGCCCCATGTCTCTGGCGAAGCAGTCGGCAGGTCGCAGTACCAATCGTAGAACGACAGCGAGATGCCACCGATCAACTGCATCAACCGAGCGCCCGAGGCGTAGCTGATCATCGACATCGCGGGAATTGGCGAGAACCCGGCGATGCGATCAGGGCCGTGCTTCTTAATCGTGTGGACCATCGATGCGCTGATGATCTCAAGCGCGGTGTCCCAGTCACAGCGTCGCAGTCCGCCCTTACCGCGCGCCGTCTGCCAACGCTTTCTCGCGACCGGATCTTCAACCAGACTTTTCCACGCATCCACGGGATCCGAGTGATTAGCGCGGGCGCTTTTCCAAAGGTCAATCAGCGCACCGCGAATGTATGGGTACTTTACCCGCAGTGGGCTGTAGAGATACCAACTGTACGAGATTCCACGTTGACAGCCACGAGGTTCGTACGGCGGAAGGCCGGCTTCAAGAAGTGGGTAGTCGAGCCCCTGCATCTCCCAAGTGACGATGCCGTCCTTGACGTGAATGTTCCACGTGCAGCCACCAGTACAGTTCACACCATGCGTGCTGCGAACGACTTTGTCATGCTGCCAGCGATTGCGATAGAACTCTTCCCACTGACGGCCTTGTGGATCGACTTCATCACGAATCCAGGCGATTGCGTCCTGCATGGTGCTCATTCAGTAACCTCTTATGTAGCGGATGTCGTGAGACTTCCGACTCTATGGCGTATCGCCGAATTCTCACGAATTCGGCTACGACTCTTGCGAAAACTTGTGTACAGGCGTCGTGTCCACCAACCGGCGACGGACACTGTGAAAGCGTTGTTTCCAAATTGCGTCAAAGCCAAAGACCAATGCTGCGGCGCCAGCAAGTCCCATCAGCAACAAAGCCACTCGATTCGCGGCTGCTTCCGCGGGACGCTCGCCGGCCGATGATTCGAAGTACGCAGCCAGCGCGTTTATTTCGTCTGCAGTCATTGGGCGACTCTTGAAGATCGGTTGCATCGTCTCAGTGCCTGGTGCCATTAGCCAGGCGCTCAGAGATTTCCGTCCCTTCAAGCGTTCATAGATATTGGTCAGGTCCGGCCCCAGTCGCCCGCCGCCAAGAGCGGGTGTGTCGTACATGCTGTGGCAAGAGATGCATGATGTGCCTCCCGCATCTAGCTTCGAATGGCCCAGGAAGATTGCACGACCGAATGCACGGTCCGCGTCCGTAAACGGCTTGTTCGAAATCTGCAGCCCTTTGAACTGCGACTCTTCAAGCTTCGATTCTGCTTCGATCAGATTTAGCAAATTCTCAAGGCGTTCTTTAGTCAGCCCAGGCAGCGTCGGCATCGGAACATTGCGTGACTCCTCGAAGATCTTCTGAGCATATGAATCACCACTATCGAAGACCGCTTTGGGATTTGCGATGAAGTTGGCGAGCCACGTTCGATCCTTTCGCTTCGTGACATCCTTTAGATCCGGCCCTGTCAATCGCCCGCCGCCAATCGTATGGCAGTTCATGCAGTTCTGGCGAAAATAGTCCGGCGTGTCTTGTGCCTGTAGCGCCGATGCAGCCGCAAGGCTCCATAACACGGCGATGACCAGCGCAGTTAGCCACGCCGTGCGCTGTCGATCACTAACGTCGGGGCCACAAAGCGCGCGACATTGCGGCGCGTTGAGAGGTATAGGTTCGTCTTGCACTTTCTGCATCGCCAGCCTCGCCATCGGAATCCATTGTTGGGGGCGTTCGGCTGCGGTGTTGAGTCAATCAGTCGTCTAGCGATCCATCAACCCAGCGTTTCGCAGTCCCGTGTTTGTGTTTGTGTGATTGGCGAGAGTGAAACGCACGCCTCGTGCCATTTTTCACAAAACCCCGAAAACGGATGGGATTACGCTGTCATTCGCCGTTGTTACAAGCATGTCGTGCGGTATCGCGCGCGCAGCGTTGTCATTCGCACGGTGTCGTACACAGGTTGTTGAGCGGAAGCCGTAGTCACGTGCTATGCAACCGGCACCACATTGAAGAAGGCCCACAAATTGCTCGAGAAATGAGAAGCCACCTCTCAGATTTCGCATGTCCACTACTCTTGAAAGGAGCCGAATTTGCGAAAACTCAGATACAGCATAATGCGACCGAGTTTTTGAAAACTCAACTACCAAGCGCCTCGTCGCCGACCGCTGAGCCAGTGACAGGTGGTCGCTCGGCGCTTGCGGCGTGGAACTCGGCGTGCGTGTCATTCAGGATTGCTCGAATCGCTTGGCGATCGGTCGAAGATAGGTGGGCGAACTCGGGGCTTTGGTCGACACCAGCTAAGACGTCGTGCAAGCGACCATAGACTCGATGCTTGATGGGGTCCGGCAAAGTCATGAACGCGTCGGAGTAGACCAGATAACTGCACGGATACTTGAACAGACGTCTCTGCAGATCGAAGTCGCGCAACGAACGTCCTTCTTTGTCACGAATTCCCCGAGCGGCGAACTCGGCGGCGAACTCGGACGTTCCTTGGACCGGCGAAGTCAATTTGAACTCGTCGACGAACAGCATGTACTGCACGAGCCTCTCGCTGGCTTTCGCGAGTCTCCGAATGGTTGTATCACTCTTGTAATTGTCCGGTCGATCCAGAGCTTTGTTCATGACGCCGTCATAGTGCAGAGCCGAACGCGCTTCATAATTTGCATTCGTGATGAAGTTGTGCATCTGTGATTGATGTTCGATCACCATCAACGCAACGAGGTCGCTGTGCGGTGACAAGTACGGTCGGACGTTGACGAGATTGCTCAAGTCGCTCACATTGGCCGCAGCTTCCCGATCTAGATCTTCTGGGTTCCCGCGATCACGAGCGATGGCGTTTCCCATGTGCCGCATTTGGCCATGCGTGCCGCTGACGTACCAGCCGCCCCAACGCTTCTCGAAGGGACTCCGATGATCCGTCACGAAAGTGCCTGAACCAAGCAGTGGCCGACCGTTAAGATCAGGAAATACGGACCGCACCAAGTGCCCCGGCACTCCTTGCGTCCGCGAGGACGCGTGGCAAGTGATGCATTGACCGCGATCGCGAACAAATCGCGGCTCTGGATTTTCGGTTTGGTCGAGTGTGTAGAAGATCGCCCCTTGGTGTGGGTCGACGGTCGACATCTCTAATACATCGCCGTCCTGTACCCAGCCAATATACGTATTGTCGCCGAAATAGACCGCGCGCGGATGTGACGGCGCGATACGGCGAAGCTGAAAACTGGTCTGCGAGAAGACGAGCATCTGCGATGACTTTGGGATCTTCAAAGCATCGAGAACGGACGGCAAATAGCCGTAGTGCTCGTCATGACTCAGGGTCAGTTCGCCAGTGTCAAGCAGCTTCTGCAACCTGAAGACCGGATTGTTCGTGGGAGCCGTGTTGTAGTTGACAGGCTCCGACTCAAACTCGATCTGTGCCGTAACTCGCTCACTGGCGAGTAGCAACAGCGACAAGCCGAAGCAGAGGGAAGTAACTCCCCATCGAACACAACAAGACATCGTTGTCCTAATCACAGTGATCTCGCCTTATGCCAAAACGTTGTGAGAGCAGGTTGCACATCAAGCCAAAAGTCACGACCTCTTTCGATCTGAGATGCAGCTCTCGAACTGATCGGAGACCGGAACTCGAAAATCAGCCCCAGAGTTTGCCTCCGTTTGAAGCAGACCGCGTGCCGCGGAGCATGGAACTATCCGAAACGCCAAATGCGATCTCACCCGCACGCTATCTGTGTGCGTTATAGCGCAACGTGGTCGGTTTTCGCGCGCCGGACAAGCGTTGTGGCGAGGCTCGGTGCTTCGTCGGCGAAATCAAGGGTTAGCACAACCGGTGGGCTCAGCTCGGCGACTGCGATCCCCTTCAAAAGGCAGCGGCATCGTTTGTGCAGGGATTGGCGAGGCGGCATCCCTCACGAACACTCAGGCAGGAGCAACTCGATGGCGCAGATTGATCTCACGCGAGCCGTTGGAGAACTTGTGGCGGAACGCCCTGAATTGTCTCGGGTCTTTGATGAGCTACAGATCGATTATTGTTGTCACGGCAGCAACACACTACAACAAGCGTGCCAGCTTCAAGAACTTGATCCTAGTGAAGCTCTGGCGAAGCTTGCTTCACCAGAGGTGAATGCGTCTGAAAGTCGGGACTGGCTGACCGCGCCGCTGAGTGAGATGTGCGATCACATCGAGCAAACGCATCATGCCTATCTTCGAACCGAACTGCCGCGTCTGGAACAACTGATCGCTAAAGTGACGGATGTCCACGGCGACAAGCACTCGGAACTGCTGGAAGTCAAGAGAGTCTTTCAGGGCCTACGCGCGGAACTGATTCCGCACATGATGAAGGAAGAGCAAGTTCTTTTTCCTGCAATTCGCGAGATCGAAATCGCATCCCAGCCGCTGAATCTCCCGTTCGGTACCGTCCAGAATCCCATTCACATGATGGAACATGAGCACGACAACGCTGGAAGCTTGCTGAGCCAAATGCGGTCGCTGACCAGTAATTACACTGCTCCGAAAGGTATTTGTAGCAGTTACCTCGCGATGCTTGACGGACTGCGCGAGCTGGAACTAGACTTGCACCTACACATTCACAAAGAGAACAACATACTGTTTCCGCGAGCGGCAAAGCTCGAAGCTTCACTTGGCGACTCTTCCCAGTAGCAGCGATGCTTCGGCTGCCTCGGTTTAAAAAACCTTCAGTCGGACATCGCACGAGGATAGCGACGATGAATCGTGAAGAAGCACTCGAATTGTTACGCGGTGGTCCCGAGGGGATCGAGAAGTGGAACAAGACTCGACCATCGGTTCCGAGTCTGGAATGTGCCGAACTCGACCATGCAAATCTGGAACACGCCAATCTCGATCGGGCAGCTTTGGATGGCGCGGATCTTGAAGGAGCCGATTTGCAGGACTGCCATCTCGTCGGAGCTAGTTTACAGGGGGTCAACCTGGAAGCCGCCGACCTTCGGGAAGCCGACTTGCAAAATGCGGATCTCTGGGGCGCGGATCTTCAGAAGGCCGACCTCCGTGGTGCGAACCTGCGCGATGCAAATCTTGCGGGCGCGAACTTGCGCCAGGCGAAGCTTGTGCGTGCCAACCTGGAGGGCGCGCGCGGAGTCAATCTGGTTGGAGCCATCGTCGAGGAATAGCGGCTCTTACTTGCGCCGGGCGGGTCGTCGTCTTTGAAGAAGTGTGGTTAAGCAAGACGCGCGTCGCGAGTTGCTGCTGGGCTGGTTCGTCACTGTGGATGCGATTCGTAACCCAATTCCCATGTTAGATAACGAGTACGACTTGGCGGCGCGCTCAGTCACTAACGAACCGCCACGAACAAGAGCCACGAATCTGGAATCGCCTTTAAGTCACCAGCAGTGCGAAATGGCGCGCGAACGATCGTCGGTGCCCGGCAGTGTCAATCCAGTCTCGATGCTAAATCTGACCCGAGTAGCTATGCAGGCCTAGACTTGCGCCCGGCAAAGGATCTTTGTGGCATAAGAATTGCCGTTCTTTCGTTCTGTTTCGCTGCGCTCTCTCTGCGATCAGATGAAAGGAGCCGAGAGATGTATACTCAGACCGAATTAGGCGAGTACATGGCGGAAATTCGCGAACACGTGTGCAGTCGTTGCATCGAGCGTCCTCCAGGTGGCCCGCCATGTTTGTCGCATGGCAAAGTTTGCGGCATCGAGTTGCATTTGGAGGGCATAGTCGATGTTTGCCATGCGGCACAGGGTGACGTGATGGACCCTTACATTGAGCAGTTACACAATGATGTCTGTTCGACTTGTACTGAGTGCGTCACCGATCAGTGTCCGTGTCCGCTCCACTATTTACTTCTACTCGCCGCCGAGGCTGTCGATACGGTTGACCAACGACGTCGGAATTAAGTCTCGCCGACGACAGACTGCTCGCGGTCTTGCGGGCAATGTGTCCGCTGGTCACAGAGAAAGCGCGCTAATGTGGGCGCAACGAGATTTCGCCAAGACTCTTCTTTTAGGGGCAAAACGCGGGGCAAATGCTCTGCAGTTCCGCATCCAAGCTGCCGTGAGACCGGGAGGAATGGGATTTGCACGTTGTGGCGGACAATCTTCAGGCTGCCCCAACGAGGAAAGACAATGGTGATCTCACGACTGCCCCCGCGATGGCTTACTTTGTTCGCCGTAATGATGCTTGTTTCCGAGTCATCTGCCCAGCGACCGATCCCGATCCCAATGGACAAGATCAGCTCTGCCGGAAAGATAAAGGCGGTGCAGAATGGGGTCGTCCATGTCGTAAACATCGGTGGTGATCAGTGGCTACTGGCCATCGATAAAGATGCCGAGGAAGTTGTGCTGCGGGGGAAGGCCACTGCTCAATGGCTGCGACCGGGAATGGCGGTCCGCTTCCAAGGTGATTTCTTCAAGAACAAATCGGGGCAGCCACAAGGTGAGGCCAAAGAACCCATCAAGGAGTTAAAGGTCTTCACACCGCGTGAAGATTCCAAAATCGGGATCAAGGAAGAAGCGAAACGCGGCTCGTTCCTCTCGGGTGGCTCCAAGAGCGACAGTCCGCTGGAAACCGCACCATTCAGCGTGGTCGGAGTGCTGGCAAAGTTGAAGGGCGGTCGCATGACAATCGCGGTTGGCAAAACACAGATTCAAGCGAAGCTGGCCAGCGACGCGAAGATCGACGTGGATTTGGCGGAGCCGCGTTTCGCGCGTGAGGGAGACGAAATTGAATTCGAGGGCTGGCACTACGTTGGCCAGAAGGAAAGAATCCACGCGACGAAAGTTTGGATCACGCTCGCCAAGCCGCTGGGCGCTGAAGAGACGAAGCAGTCGCTCGCCAAGACCGGAGACTCCGCGGAAGATGCTTCGGAAGAACAACAACTTGCAGCTCGTCAAATCCAAACTGCGATCGCCCGAGTCCGGAAGCTATACGATGCAGGGGACTACCGAGAGGCTGCCGGAGCGGTCGAAGTGATCCTCAATGACTGGGACGCTTTCATCGATTCCGATGAAGCTGTCGCCGTGAAGTTGCTGCATTCTCGTTACAAGCAACTCAAGCTTGTCCACGCCTTCCTCGAAATGGAAGGATTCATGCTGCCCGCTCTACGTGAACTGCCAAACGTGCAGAACGTCGCGAGCCGTTAATGGTCCGCAGCGTTTACGAGCCGCAGATCACACGCTGATAGTCGGATCCAGAGTTTTGATGACCGATGAACCATCGCCGCTTGGCGGCGGGGTTTCCCAAGCCCGCCACCCAGTCCGTACGACCATCAACCAGCCGAAGGCGAGGAACGTTAAGATCCGCAGTGCCGTCGCGGACCAAGTGGGTAGCCAAGCGGAGATGTCGACGATCATGGCTGCGTCTGGGGCGCCAATGCCGAACACCGGTGGCAGACGAAACCAATAGTAGGTGATGATCGCCGCGGCCGCGAAAACGCTGGCAATCAGATGCTCTAGCGTTGGCAAGACCGTCCGCAATATCAAGTACACCATCAGCGTCGCACCACCTCCCGCGAAGGGGATTCCGTAGGCGATGTGAAGATGGCTAAAGCCGTCCCAGCCACCGTAGGTTGGCACGTTGTACCAACCCCAGACAAAACCCGGGAACAAGCCCGTCAGCGCTACTCCGATGGTACGACCGAGCTTCGTGTTTACGGCCGTCAGAGGAGTTAGACCAGCAGTAGACTCCGAGCAAGGCGCGACACAGTTCAAGCACGACGAGCAATGAGCGTTGTGGACCGATATCACCGGACGTGCGCCATAGAGCAACTCGACCGGATAGACTGGGCACAGGCTCGAGCACCAACCACTCTTCCACTTGAAAATCGATCCCAGACCAATTGCCAGCAACCCCACAACGGTCAAGATCGCGGCCAGAACGGGCCCGTTGGTATCTAGCAACACCTTCCGCAGTGGCACAACCAGAACTAACAGGATGAAAGCGCCCAGGAACAATCGGCTTCGCCACGTGGGCGACAATCGTTTGTCTTGGGACAGTCCCAGGTGATGCGGGACGAGTGACATGCTGCCGAGCGGACAGACGTTGCGCCAGATGCCCGGTGCCAAGACAAGCAAGGCGGGCGCGATGGGAATCAAGACATTCCACAGTAAGTGCAATCCAAGATCCGGTTTGACGATCAGGGCGCCCCAGACGAACATCCCCGCAACCCAACTCAACACTTGTGCCAGCCGCCACAATGCGTGCGCACGTCTCGACATGCCCGCGGTGATTGTCGCCGTGGCCATCGCTAGCTCCGAGTCACGAAATGAAAGAAGGGGTCTCGCTAGGCAAACAATCCTAGACTGTTGGCCTTCGCCTTGTACTTCGGGAAGAATCCGTCGGGGACTTCGAACTTCATGTGCCCTTGCAGCACTTCAGCAAAGATATCACGGAAGTCAGTCGTCACAGGAAGGTCGCGTTTTTGATTTAGCACGCTGTCCTGTAGGCCAGTCCATTTACCATAGATCTTGCCACCGTTGACTTTGCCACCCAGCAGCCACATCGCTCCGCCGTGACCGTGGTCGGCTCCCGCATTCCCATTCTCCTTGCAGACGCGACCAAACTCAGTACAGACAAGTACCATCGTCCGATCAAGGTGCGACCCAAGATCGTTCATGAAAGCGGATAGGCCCTCACTTAAGAACTTGAGCATCCGATCGAGGGCTCCATCCACCGAACCGAGCCCGATGTGATGATCCCAGCCACCGATGTCGGTCGCGGCAACTTCGAGACCGACCCCGGACTTGATCGCGCTTGCGAGTTTCTTCATGCGGCTGGCGAAGTGACCGGCCGGATACTCCTGAAACGCTAAATTGTTGAGATCCTCCGGGTTTTCACCTTTCAAGACTTCTTGAAGTCGGCGCAACCCGTAGATGGTCTCGCGGCCCGAAGTCATCACAGGATCCGCATCCACTCCACTGCGAACGTTTGTCGATTGTTTAAGGAACGCGGCAAGGTCTTTCTTTTCGTCACCGCCATAGAATCCGTCGAAGAGATCGAGTACTTCTTGAAGACCGTCCAAGTTGTTCGGAACTGCGAGGACCGGATAACGCCCACGTAGGGATCGCGGCAACAGCTCTTGCATCGCGAGGGTGCGCAATTCTGGCAAACCGTAGCCCTTACTCGCGTCCGGCACGGTGGCGGCAAGGTAACGATTCAGCCACCCGTCGCGAACGGTTCGGTTACCAGGTGCCGCATACTCCATGAAGTCTTGAGCATCGAAGTGGCTGCGCGTCGAATGAGGCGAACCAGAATTAACCACGACTGCAACTTTGCCTTTGTCATACCAAGACTTCAAGGGCTCCAAAGCAGGATGGAACGCCCACTGGTCATCTAACGCGATCGAGTTCTCTTCCTTGATCGAGACGGACGGTCGAATCTCATAATACTTCTTATCTTTGTGCGGAATGATCGTATTCAGTTGATCTTGTCCGCCCCGAAGGTAGATGACGACGAGAGTGGGATTGTCGCCGGGACCGAACTGGGCCCGAGCGGCTGCGTTAAACCCCCCGACATTCAAACAAACTGCTCCTGACGTGATGGCCGACATCTTTAAAAAATTGCGACGTTTCATGGTGTGTTCCTTGTAGTTATGTATTCGGAGCCGCAGTGCTCGATGCAGGGGAGCATGCAGAAGCTACTGACGTTGAAATTCTGGTGAACCAAGCAAGATGCCAACGATGTAGCGACCTAGCTGCTCAGGTTCTGGATTGAAGCGAGCGTACTTGGCGATCACGGCGTCGAGTGCTTCCGAAGTTTTCTCCGTACAGCCGCCGGGAAGGATGCGATTGGTCAGCATCTCTTTCCATTGAACCGGATTGCCTTGCTTTAGGCCTTCCCAGTACGAAGCGGGGATACGGACACCGCGAATCTGCTCTAGTCCCAGTCCCAATGAGAAACTCCACCGCGGAGCCATCACACCCGGATCGCGCCAAGCGTCGGCTTGGTCGTAGTAGCCGGTTGGGTCCTCGCATTGATAGATGGGTTCACTCATTTGCAGCAAGGCCGCGTGAACGCCGCCCGTGGACTCGATCTCCGCATCCGTCACGCGCAGAGCGCTGGCGATAAATTCGGACGGCCGTTTGAACTTCGATTGGTAGTTCTTCGGGTTGTAGAACTCTTCGTCCATGAGAACTGCCTTGTACATCTCCTTCATGTCGGACTTCTTCCGCATGTAAACTTTGGCCACGCGTTCCACGAGATCCTCTGGTGGATCGTCGGACACCAGGTAGCGACAAAGCTTGTAAGCGAGGAACTTCGACGTTGCCTCATGCGAAACAAGCATGTTCAAGACAAACTGCCCTTCCATCTCCGGGTTCCTCGGGATCGACGGCACTCGCTTGTTGAGCAACATACGTGGCTCGCTGCCGTGCATGTCCTTGCGGAACTGGAATACAATGGGCTCTTTGGGATTCTGCTGCAACGTCCAGCCAGTCAGAATGTTAGCGACAGTGATCACGTCCTCTTGCGTGTAATCGTTGTCCACACCAAGTGTGTGAAGCTCCATGAGTTCGCGGGCGTAGTTCTCGTTGATGCCTTTCATCTTGGCAATGTCGACGGCTTCCATCGCGGCACCGAAGTCTCGTGTCGAGAAGAGGGCTCGTTGAGCAGCTTCAAGCAGCTCTTTCTGCGGTGCGGCACGCGAGATGTAGTTGTCCAGGTAAACGAGCATGGCTGGATGTCGCGCCTGCTTGTTCAGCATCGCGTTGAATGTGCCGAGTGCTTCGCCACGAATGACGTCTCGTTCGTACTCGGTCGCGTAGTACTTGACGTTCCCTTTCGAGACGTCGATGTTGAAGTGATTTCTCCAGAAGTCGCAAACCACTTCGCGCAGTTGGTTCTTGCCGTACACCGCCGTCAGCAGCACGGTGTCCTTCAGATCATTCTTAGGAACTTCCTGTTTGGCACGTGCTTCGGCTCGGCGTTTTCGTTCCTCGGGGCTCGCGTTACGACGAAGCGGCGGAACCGGGACACGATACGTCTGGACAATCTCCTGATTGCTCATCGTCAAGGACGGTATCTTCGCGAGCCGGTCCTGCAATGCCTCGGTCTCGTCGGCGGCTCCCTCTAACTGCTGTTCCAGCCATTTATCCACGCCAAGCTGCTCAACTTCGTAAATGGTTGCGTCGGTGACGCCGAACGTGACGCGGCTGAGCAAGTGATGGATTCGTTCACGCTGATCAAGCGGTTTCTCAGAATCGCGCCACAGGGACGGTGTACCTTCTCGCGCTTCGCGTCCGAATTTGGTCGCGTCTTCCTGTTCTTCTTGTGCCGATACAAATGGCGTGAAAGCAAGAATGCACAAGCCCCAGCAAATCGTTCGACGTTTGATAAACTCCATGACGCGCTCCTTGGTGGGGAATCAGAAGACAGCGGTGCGCGTCGTCCCGAAGATAAACTAGACGTAGTCGCCCAAATCGACTTGCGAAGCGAGAATAAATCGCATGCGATGTGCAATCCGGGACGTGTCAACGGCGTTGGTTATCAAACGATTATTACACGCGAACTTCGCTCCCATTCACGGTGGGTCGTTTTTAGCTCCGCTTTGAATCTCAAGTACGTCCGTGCGTTCGGTAGTGACGGCAAATCTCGCGCCAACGAATTTCCGATGAACATCGGAACAATCGCCGCGATTGTCATTGATAGATGCGCCAGCCGATCTGGCTACCTGCGTTAGTGAAGTTGCTGCCGATTTATGGGAGGACGCTTTGACGCGGCGCGCGGTGTAAGTGCGACGTGATGGGCGCGCGTCGTGCGTCTTCGCGCAGTTCACCGTGCACGATGGCAGTATTCAGGTGAATACCTCGTCAACGGTCGCTTGGCATTACTTTTGCTCTTAGAGAAGGAACACTATTGTGTTCCTTCCGCGCGAGGTGGAACCGTGCAAACTTCGTCACTCTCCGAAGCGTCTTACGATGGTCGAGCCACTTCTCAACCGTTGACTCGAAATCACCATGTGCGGCTGCCAGACTTCGCCGCATGGTATCGCGATCTAGTGAGCGGCAACGAGCAAATGCTCGACTCTGAATCAGCCTGCTGGCTCGTAAGTTTGATCGTTCATGTCGTTCTGTTGATAACGCTTGGAGTTGTCACGGCCGCACAGCAGGGGCGAGACGGTTCGGCATTGATTGTCGTCCCGTTGCTGGAAGATGAGTCCGAACCCGAGATCGTTGAACTCGCGTTCGACCTTAGCGTGACCGACGAGTCGCTTCAAGATGTTGGTAGCGTCAGTCTCGGTACGGTCGAGGTGGCTGCCGCGTTGCCCACTGGTGATTCGGTCGACATGCCAGTGCTGAATGACATGGGCCAGATTTCAACAGAGTTCAGCGGTATGGAAGTGACCTTGCAGGAATTAGCTTCCAACGACAACGCTGGATTCGTTAAAGATCTGGTGGGCATCTCCGGAGCGGTCGTGAACGCTCATGGCGATACTGGGTCGGTGGACCGTATCACCGCCGAGATCCTTGCGAAGCTCGAGTCGGGCAACGTACTGATCGCCTGGTTAATGGACGCGTCGGAGAGTTTGCGTCCGCGGCGGGAACAGATCATCAATCACTTCACTCGCGTTTACGACGAGTTGGACAAACTGGCAGAAGAACCGGGTGACGCTTTGCTGACCAGCGTCGGTGCCTTCGGTGCTGGGCTCGACGTGATGACGTCGAAGCCGACCGCTGATCGGGACGCGATCCAAGCTGCGGTTCGCAACATCAAAGCCGAGGACACGGGCGTCGAGAACGTCTTCTCGGCGGTTCACGCGACGGCTGCGGAGTATGCGAAGTATGTTCGCGCCGGTCGCCAAGTGATGATCATCGTCGTCACGGATGAGAGTGGCAATGACGTGGAAGAATTGGATAAAGCGCTCGCGATGCTGGAGCGGCACCGCATGACGGTCCACGTGATCGGTCCTGTCGCTCCTTTTGCTCAAGAAGAAATCACCGTGAAATGGACTGACCCAGAAACCAATGAGACGCACAACTTACCAGTCGATGCGGGCCCGGAAACGGCGTACATCGAACAAGCCGCTTTGAATGTTTGGCACCGTGGCCCTGGCGCGGCTCCACGCTCATCAGGCTTCGGGCCGTATGGCTTAACTCGCCTGACCCACGAAAGCGGCGGGATGTATTTGTTGCACGACGATGGTCGGATTCCTGGACCAAGTTTCGAAGTCGATCAACTGCTCCGCTATCGACCCGATTACGTGGCGGATGGTTCTTACAAGAAACTTGCGGACGAGCACCCGCTTCGCATGGCTGTGCTTCGAACCGCGCAAGCTACCAACCAGTATCTGACCGAACCTCTACCTCGCACGTTACTGGCGGCGGGCATTCAGTTTGAAATTAGGCCAACGAAAAAGAAGCTACATGAGATAGCTGAAATTCTGGACCGTGGGCTTGGCGTTCTACAAAGTGCTGAGGGAGTACGGAACGAAGAAACGTCGCCACGCTGGCTGGCTCACTTCGACTTGCTGAAAGGCCGTTTGTTGGCAAACAAGGTACGGTGTTACTCCTACGCCAAGCTCCTCGACGAGATGTATGACGAGCCGAAGGAACCGGAAGACGGCACAAAGAACGCGTGGCAAGCGACGAGTTGCCCCGATCCGGAAGCAGCAGAGAGGGACCTGCCTCCGGCCGAACGAGACGATGCCCAGTCAGCGCGTCAGCACTTGGAGCGAGTCGTTCAAGACCACTCCAAAACACCGTGGGCCGCAATCGCAAATGATGAGTTGCAATTCGCGCTTTGCTTTCACTGGCAGGAAGCCTTCATGGAGCCGCCCGAGGGTGTCGCGTTGCCTTGGGACAAGAAGCCCTGGAGCGAGCTGACCGAGGCTCAAAAGGAAGCCAAAGTCGCTTTTGAGAAGAAGAAGGAAGCTGCAAAAATACGCAAGGCGAAGACTCCCGACAAGAAACGTGTCCCACCGAAGCTGTAGGATGTCGATACCTGAAGACAAGACTCCGGCCGCAAGAACGCCTGATGACCTGCTACCGCCGGAAGTGCAACCGCCGGTAGCTCCAGTAGCGATTCCCGTGGCGCAGCCTCTCATTCCACAGCTAATCTCGCCGCAGCCGTTTCAGCCAGTTGCTCTGCCGTCGGTCGTTCCGGTTGCTTCCGTCCTAGTTACGCAACCAGATGCCGCACAGCCGCCGACGCCTGCCTCTTCCGCGATTTCGGTTGATCAGCGCCTGCCGACCAGTCAATCGGCACCAGTTGCATGCGCTGTTCCACTCGCGCAACCGACGAAGCCTAGTCAGGCGTACGCCGCGACGCGATCGCAAGTCAGTGGTCCGATTGCATCGGCTCCTTTGACAAATCAGCCAGTTCGAAACTGTCGAACACCGACGACAGAGAAGCGTCCAACTTCCAGCAAGCAGAACGAGAAGAAGGACAGCGACGCTCCGAGCGTTGCGTCCTCGCATCGCAAGTTGCGACAGCCAAGCGACGCTCCGCGTCACACAAGTGCAAAGACGAGGCGCTCGATTACTCAGACCAAACAGCATCTCCTCCGGCCCGAGGTAACGGAACCATCACGGGACCCAAGCCGCGTCCCAACGCCCGCACCGATTCTGCAGGACGCTGACTTGATCGTCAACTCGATCGTCAACCAAGTCCTCGGAGGCATGCCGTCCTGGCTGGTTAGTTCGATGTTGCACGTACTCGTGGTCGTCCTACTGAACTTTCTCACATTACCAAGCTTCTCCAAGGACGATACGTTGTTCATCGAAATCGCGTACTCAGAGGAAGAGAACTTGATCGGAGAGGAGCTGCTCGATTTGCCGACGCTCGAGATGCCGGTTGCCGAGCCAGTTGTGTTGCAGCAATTGCCCGAAGTCTCTGATCCGCTTGCCGCGATGCCAATCTTAGATCCCAGTTTGCTAGGAGAAGTTGCACCAGCCGAACTCCAAGCTCCTGCGATCGGAATGGCTCTCAGTGGTCGTGAGAAGGGAATGCGTAACGCACTTGTAGGCAAGTACGGTGGGACCAAAGCCACGGAGAGCTCCGTCGAAGGTGGACTTGCCTGGCTTGCAAGGAATCAACAGCGAGACGGAAGTTGGAGCTTGCAGGGTCCGTATCCCGAGGGGAGTCCCGTCGAGAATCAGCCTGCCGCAACTGCGATGGCGTTGTTGGCGTTTCAGGGTGCTGGCAACACACATCTTGCCGGCGAATACCAAGAACAAGTCGCCCGCGGTTGGCAGTCGCTGCTGAAACGACAAAAGGAAGATGGTGACTTCTACGACGGTGACGTACCGAATCAGCACCTATACACACACGGGCAGGCGACGATTGCCGTTTGCGAGCTCTTCGGGATGACCAAGGACAAAGCGTTCCGCGACTCGGCAACGCGCGCGGTCGCTTTCGCTCTGCAGGCGCAATCGCCAGAAGGTGGCTGGCGTTACTATCCCGGTCAAGGTTCCGATACGTCGGTTACAGGTTGGTATGTGATGGCTTTACAAAGTGCGATGATGGCGGGCCTCGAAGTTCCCGAGAAATCTTTGCAGCGAGTCCGTAGATTTCTGGACTCGGTGCAACTCGATGACGGCAGCCGCTATGTCTATCAACCATTGCAGAAACCGACGCCAACCATGACTGCCGAAGCGCTGCTGTGCCGTCAGTACCTGGGCTGGGCCCGAGAAGACGCTCGGTTGGTTTCCGGTGTGGAATACATCCTGTCGCATCCGGTCGATCCGACCGAGAACCATGACGTCTACTATTGGTACTACGCCGCGCAGCTCACGCATCATATGGAAGGCGCAGCTTGGGATCGTTGGAACAACACGATGCGAGTTGCGGTCCCTAAGTTACAAGTCACCAAGGGCAAGGAACGTGGAAGCTGGGATCCCAAACCGGACCGTTGGAGTCACTTAGGAGGCCGGCTCTATACAACGTGTTTTTCGATCTACAGCCTGGAAGTGTATTACCGTCACTTGCCGATCTACACCTACCGCGAATAGCAGCCTGCAATGAATGTCGATCCGTGCGAAGTCATCCAAAAACTTACATACCGACAATAAGGCTATGCCGGTTGAGTTAGCGGGGCGTCATTGAATCGGCATGCGGAGAGCGTCCTGCGAAGAGGCGGCTCATCTCAGACTCGAATTGGACAAGCGTTGCGATCAGGTGCCGGTAAACTGGCGTCGCTCCCTCGCAAGTGAGATCACTCAAAATTACGTCTCGAAAGTGTTCAAGGCTGTCGCTGGTGCGTTGTTGGACCACCTTCAGACTGTTTGACGAACGCTCGTCGCACGCTGCCGCCTTCTCAGTTTCGACTAACAGGTGCCGAATGTCTTGAGAGAGAGCGAGAAAACTCTTGGCGACGAGGTCGAGGTGACAAAAATCGAGGCCGTTGGCAATCACGACTCGTGTCAACATCCCTTCGATTCGCTTCAGTTCCGGCAGCACGTCGTCCTGCAAATGTTGGAGATGGGCGACGAACTCATCTCGCGATGAATCTACTAAAGGGCAATCGTCAGATTGATACTGCTCAGGAGACGAAAACTGCAAGTGTTCGTTGGCGACACGTCGCGTTGGGTGGATGACGGATGAAGCCATGAGGGAGCTCCCTGTCATGTTGGCGAGGCTCGCGCGGCCTCGGAGGTGGGCATACAACGCTCTGAGCATACCGCACTATATATGGATGTCAAGGTCCAGTTCTCTTCTTTATTTCAGAGATTGGATGAATTCTCAAACGGCTGAATACGCGCCGCTAACGGTCATGTACCTGGGCAGAGTAATTAAGCAAACCTAGAACAATTGTAGACTGCGAAGGCGACATATGTTCCGGCAGTGTGCATCTTCGCACATCTTCGCGCGAATCTGCGCGCGAGTAGCTTCTACGTCTTGGCATCATTAGCTGCGTTGGACTTTCTCGCTTCTTGGAAAGCTGGTACAAGCGTGCCCTTGGTGGTAGGTAACGTCTCCCCCCTTGTCGTCAACACGTGAAGCATATGCGCGAGTATCCAATCGGGCTGCGTGTTTGCCGCAGACTATCGACTGCCACGTCCAAAAGGAGATTCTGATGCGTCTGCCAATCGTGATCCAGGGTGGTATGGGAGTCGCTATTTCCCATTGGCCGTTGGCGAAGACCGTTTCGTCGTTGGGGCAACTCGGCGTCGTATCTGGCATTGGCATTGATATGATCCTCTGTTGTCGTCTCTCTGACGGTGACTCCGAGGGGCACGTGCGACGCGCAATGGGCCATTTCCCCTTCCCGGACGTGGCCGAGCGGATCATCGAAGAGTATTTCTGCGCGACTGGACTTCCTGAGGATGCAACATCCAAGCTACCGGCGCTTTGGACGGCAACGCCGGCGATCAACCGCACTCAACTCGGCGTGCTCGCTGGATTCGTCGAGGTGTTCCTCGCGAAAGAAGGCCACGGCAATCCGGTCGGGATCAATCTTCTCGAGAAGGCACAACTCGCCAACCTGTCGGTGCTCTACGGGGCAATGCTTGCTGGCGTCGATGTAGTAATCGTTGGTGCTGGCGTGCCAATGAGATTTCCTGGCATCATCGACCGACTCACGCTGCACGAAGACGTCTCCTACCCTCTGGATGTTCGAGGCGCGAGTGACGGACAGGAAGCTCACATCGAACTGTGGCCGAACGAGGTGTTTCCAGGTGTATCGGATCGAGTGGGCGAACTGCGACGCCCGATGTTCCTGCCGATCGTTTCGTCGAACGCGTTGGCAAGTGCATTGGTGAAGCGAGCCAACGGAAGAATTGACGGTTTTGTTGTCGAGTACCCGGTCGCCGGTGGCCACAACGCGCCGCCCCGTGGACGCGCAACTTACAACGACGCAGGTGAGCCGATCTACAGCGATAAAGACAACGTGGACCTCGACAAGTTGAAAGCCATGGGGTTGCCCTTTTGGTTGGCAGGAGGATTCGGCCGTCCGGGGCGTCTGAAAGAAGCGATTGACCGTGGCGCGGCGGGAGTCCAAGTGGGGACCCCGTTCGCCTACTGTGATGAATCGGGAATGGATCCCGACCTGCGTCAGCGAGTCCTCGACGATGTCCGCTCCGGCAATGTCCAAGTGTGCACCGATGCGAAGGCGTCGCCAACCGGTTTCCCATTCAAGGTCGTTCAGCTCGAAGGAACGGCGTCAGATCCTCGCAACCGCGCCGGGAGAGAGCGAGTTTGCGACCTCGGAATGCTACGTCAGATTTATGCGAAGAATGATGGGTCGCTGGGATACCGCTGTCCCGGTGAGCCGGTATCGGCATTCGAACAGAAAGGGGGCGACCCAGTAGATACCGAGGGTGTCGTTTGCCTTTGCAACTGCCTCGGTGCGACCGCCGGATATCCTCGGCATCGCAAGAACGGCTATGTCGAGATGCCACTCGTCACGGCCGGCGACATGCTGGTCGAGATTGGTTGCTTCTTGCCGGATGGTGCCACGCACTACAGTGCTGAAGACGTCCTCCGCGCCATCCTCGATTCGACGGAGCCCACCGCGAGAGAGCGTGCCGAAGCAGCTTAGTAGCAACTCGCCAATTGACGGCTGTAGACAGTTCATTACGTCGCCGACTCCGGGACGGCAGGAAAGCGACAGAGTGGTTTGCGATGTCGCGCGGCGCGGACTGACCCCCTCCCCTAAAATTGATCCATGTTAAGTGAGAGAATCCTTTCCGGCCGTAGATGGTCGCCAGTTAAGGCTCTTGGTCATCGTCGATGAGTACACTCGTGAATGCTTGGCACTTGAAGTAGCCCGTTTGTTCACCTCGCAAGACGTGATCGGCGTTCTGCAATATCTCTTTGCCGTTCGAGGCACTCCTCAGCACATTCGCAGCCGACCAACTGCTGCGAGTCGGTGCCCGTGGCCCTGAGTTCGTCGCAACGGTCATTCGCGATTGGCTGCGACGTTCTGAAGTCGGGCCGCTGCTCATTGCCAAAGGAAGCCCTTGACATCAAGACTTAAACCCGCGACGCAAACCCAATTCAAAGACAACGATGTTCCCAAAATGTTCCCAATTTGTGGCCGGGCAAAAAGAAAGGACTCACGCCCTTTGACGTAAGTCCTTGCTGCGTAAAGTGCGGGAAAGAGGACTCGAACCTCCACGGGGTTAACCCCCACTAGGCCCTCAACCTAGCGCGTCTGCCAATTCCGCCATTCCCGCTAATTGGCTATGAAAAACAGTTTACGTCGAGATGGTGCATGGTCAATGCCCCGATGCGTCCGATGACTAACGGTGACGAAGGACCACGGCGAGGTCCGCTTGAGGATCAAGCGACCGGACAAGTCGTAGCAGCTCGTCCGCTGTCGCCGTGTTATGCAAGCGCAGCTGTCGCGAAATCTCTAACTGTAACGAAGGTCGTTCCGACGAGGTTTTCAGGACCAACAGAACGTCGCCTTCCGACATCTGTAGGCGTGTTAGTTCTGGATTCAATTCTGGTTCAACGCCGAGCGGCAACGAACTAGCTTCAATCAGCTCGACGCCCGATTGTCGAACCAGGATCGCTCGGATGTCTCCAGCCATTGAGAATTCTAGTTCGCCCGAGTCGGGGATGGCTTTGCAGTAGAAGAGCGAAGCGGTATGCCCGCCAGCGGACGAATTCCAAATCGTGCCATTTGCTCGAGAGATCATCTGCCTTGCGTCGTGCGGATACTCTGCGTGAGCACGAACATTTGCCTGCAACGCACCGGCACTTAGCGCGGACTCGACCCGCAATCCTTCGGAGGTTCCGAGAGCGAGGGCCAGCGATCCGTCGGGCGGAACAAACCAATCGTAGAAGCCGCCTGCAAGCTCATCGTCGGCCGCCAACCAGCCGGAAACATCCCAGTCATCCAAAAGGGGTTTGATATTCGGGAGATGATCGTGCTGCCATTGCATGGCGTGAATGATCTGTCGATCCGCCTGCTTGGATGCTCGACACTCGCCGAGAAGAACTTCGCGTTGCAATTCAGCAGCGATACTTCCCGCGATGATTTCAGCCAAGTGAACTTGTTGATCTGTGAAATCGCGGACGGCATCGGCAAAGAACCAAATCGTTCCAAGTGGATCGGTTGGGCTGGCGACTGGGAGGCAAACGGCGGCAGGGAACGGCTCCGGAGTCTTCCAGTGTGGCAAAAGGCTAACGTCTTCTAAGACAACGGCATGACCGATTAGCGCTTCAAGTTCGGCGAAAGCACTCTCCAGAGGTCGCGCTGGTTGCAAAAATTGCTCCTGTGGCAGGCCCCAGCATGCTCGCAGTTTCAATTCAGTCGTTGTGTCGTCGAGCATATACAGGCCCGCCGCGCTACAACCGATCGCTTCGGCACCGTTTCGGAGCATGGCTTCGAGCCGGATCGCCAGGTGTTCTTCATCCTCTCGCTTCGGTGAGACAGGAACTCCTATCGCGAGTTCGGCTTCGCGACGCCATATCGCGGCTTGTAAGCCGCCGAGTTTTCCGAACAGGTCCGAGACGGCACCAGCAAGTTGCGCCGCGCGATCAAAGTCAATGGCTGACGCGCCGGTCGAATCCGTATGGAGTGTAGAGGCTGGCTTTACTAGGAGGGGATAGTGGCTGTTCGAGTTTGCGTCGAGGCCTTCCGAATCTCGGTCGAGTGACCATCCAGTCGCGACTTCAAAAGCCGAGGCGATGGATCCGAAAGTGTCGTTGGTAAGAGATGGCGGCGTTGGGGTAGCCGGCTCTTCGGCAACGTGTAGGCGGAGGAAAGAGGGCAAGTTGTTGGTCACCATGCGTTCCTAGATCGAATGCGTGAAATCGCAGTTCCGATCCATGGAACTCACTCGGCACACCCGTTTCGTGGAGGGTGCGCACTCTTTCCGTAACCGTCAGGGATTAACATCGTCCGACGGATTCAGAAACTGTATTGGTTTCAGCCAGAGTGACGGTCTGATTGATGGCGCGCTCGGCACAACTCTTACATTTGGCCTATTCCGGCCCAGCGGCGGGTAGGTCGAGGTAGAAGTGCTCATGCTGAATCCAAGTGGGCTTTACGTCGAACCGCATCAGCATTTGTGAGAGCATCGGTTGCTGGATGTCCTCGGTTGGCAGGACGCCGAGCGGCACTAGTATAGAGGCCGCATCTGGCAATGCGGCAAATCGTGTAATCAGTCCTTCGAGGTGATGGCCGATTATCTCCCCACCAACAGAGGCTAGATCGCCGCGCTCCGCCGAATGAACAGAAACGGCGGTCGCGAGCGTTAGGGCGGGTGCCTGTTTTGCGACCATCAAATCTGTTCTCAACGCCGATACTTGACCAGAAAGATCCAAACCTGCTGGAACATTGGCATACGTTCTCGCGCGAAAACGTGCGATAGCAGATGAACTCGTTGCGGAAACTCGAACAACGTCAAAGGCGGTCGCTTGCTGGCCGATCAGGCGTGGTGTGACCGCAGTCATGATCGGGGGAACAGAAGCCATCAACAGTGGTGCCAATTGGCCATTGGGACGTTCTGGAAACAAGCCTAGAAATGGGTTTTTGCTGACAGCTTCGTCGTACAAGTGCTTGTCGAGCGTTTTGAAATCACCGGAACGAGCTTGTGCAATACTCGTCGCTATCCTTGCTCGCCAACGAAGCAGTTCTCGCGTCGCGGCGTCGTAGGCCTTGACTTCGCCGTCGAAACTAGGTGATCGGGCCGCCAGTTGCCGTAGTGCAAGGTCCCATGCCTTCACGGCCTTTTCATCTGCAACCTGACGAGCAAGCGGAGCCAGTGAATTCAGATACTCGACGTACAGACGGTGGGTATCATCGCCGGATACACGTGCGGCGTCCGCGCGAATCAGCGCGATCACTGCCTCGATGACCACAGTGCTAAATTGATCGTAGTCTTGCTGCATTGTGGCTGACGTCGGATCTGGACTGATTTTCGTCGCGCTAGCGCCCGCCATTTGGAACAGAGGTTGCATCGCCCAATCCAGTGCCCGACAACGCAAACACGCAACATGAACCTCTGACCAGAGTGCGCCGATCCCTTCGACGAGTTGCGGTCCCGTCACTTGCTCGCCTTCCCAGTCCGCTTGTCCGGAGGTTGCGATGGCCGCTGTCGCCTCGCGAATCGCTGTCGTATGGGTCAAGAAATCCGGAAGTTGCTGTGCTCGTGATTGACCTAACTGCTGCGCCGCTTCTTGAGAGCGAATTCGACTCATCGCTGTATCGATCGCGGCGCGGACTTCTCCAAATGGCTTTTCGATATCTTCGCGCTCTTGATCGGAAAGAAAGCATATTCCAACTTCGAGCCCTCTAAACAGGCGGTTCAATTCTTCCTCGGCCGCGATCCACTTCTGTTCGGAAACAAGCTTTTGGACTTTCTCCAACGTCTTAAGCCGTGCGGGTGTCTGCTTCTGGATCGCAAGTCGGATGGAGTTGACAAACTTTTGAGAGCTGGGTGCCCCCGCGAACGGTCGAATCACCTCGTTCCATTGCCGCGCCCCGATGCCGCGATATCGCATTGCAAAGTCGACGCCAGAAGGTTCTGCCAGAATCTCGAGTTGAGGAGCCAAGCGATAAACTTCACGGTATTTTGAATACGTTTGACCGATCGCCTTCCCGCTCAGGCGGGCACCACGACCTTTGGCGATTGCGTCGAGTTGTGTTTGCGTTTCTTGGTATGCTGCCGCATAGAGTGACGATGCCTTCGCATGTAGTTCTTTTGCGACGTCACCACCATGCGCGTCCAGCGAAGCATGCGAATCTTTGTGATTAGGATTGGCCTGAGCGGACGTCACGATCGTACACAAGGTGACGCAGATGATTTGAAGTAACCGCATGGTGCGAACGAGAGTCATTCGTTCTCTCCCTATCTGTCAGGTGCTAATTCTGAAGGTGTTCTAGCCGAACTCGCGGAATCACTTTGCTATTCGATGAGGCCAGTGAATTTACCGGACACTGGAATCTCAGCGCCTGTGGTCGTTTCACGTAAAGTTGCGCTAGTTAACTCGGCGGAAACGAGTTGGTCTGCGATCGCAGTGATCTTGAATTCGATTGGAGTTGCGATATCGGAAAACAAGATCGGCCCCTCGGCTTCGCGTTGGACAAACATTCGAGCCAAGAGAGGCTCGTCTTGCAGTTCAGCCAGTGAGTTGGCTTGTACTTGAGCCTGAAGGTACACCGATGGAAACGATTCGCGCTCGGCGTCACGGTAGCTTTGCAGCTGAAAAGCCGTTGGCCGCCCTTCCCCTTGAGGAATGAAACTTACGTAGCAGGCTTCGGTCTTGAGCGGTTCACCAGCGACGAGCTCAATACTACCGGCCAAATTCAGTTGCTCTTGAACTTGCTCCGTCGTTACCTCCATCTTTTCTTCCACGGCTTGCTTGGCTTTCGCTGTGTTCTCTGACACGGCAGTCTTTGCCTTGTCGAGCGCGCCCGTTAGATCTTCCTTACTACATCCGGTCGCGATGACGGCCGCGATCAAAATCGCCGCTCGGCAGTATATTAATTGCGACATATGAATCTCCTCTTTCTCCATAGCGAATGATGAATAGAGTGCGTCCGCGTGATTGAGATAAGAAATAGATGCGGACGGAAGGTCATTTATGGTGACATGCTGACATGGTTTGGTCAACCAAATCGAGTAGTGGTTAACGACGGGACATCACGTCATTACGGCAGCACTCGATCGCACGATCCAGCCGGTCTGCGACATTCGGCCATGCATATCGAGACGCAATCTCTGCGCTCCCTCCCCCATCGGACCAACAGGTTGCAGAATTAACCACACGTTGGCCCAGTGTTTTTAGGCACCGAGCGATTCCCTGCGCCGTGGCATCGTGAAAGAAGTCGTCGTCGTTGCCGAGGACTTCAGGATACGCCAGTTGCCGAGGGACAAGCGGAAAGCATCCTGCTGCGACAGCTTCGACAATGGCGATTCCGAAGAATTCATGAATCGCCGTCGAGACAACAACGTCAGCTTCGTTCAACTTGGTTACGTACTCTGCGTGGCTTGCGACATAGCCCCAATGATCGATCTGTTCCGAGAACCGTTCCTGCGCCTTCGCAAAGCAACCAGGCACCTTCCCGTAGGATTCGCCAAGCACTGTGATCCGAAAGTCCACGCCTTGTTGTTGCAGCACATTCAATGCTTCAAAGAAAGTATCAGGATCTTTATCGTACTCCCAGCGGCTGACCCAAAGAATCCGAAGCGGGCCAGGTCGTCGAGTTGAACGTGGCGTGTGAGTCTCGATGCCCGGCGAGTGAACCGATGCCTTTGCCAAGATTTGCTCCGCCGCGTGAACTAACGGATAGTCCGGCATCTTGCGCATCCAATCCGTAACGGCAGTGGAATAGGCTTCGCGATGAAATGACGAGTTAAACCAAACTGCGTCGGCGGCGAGGCAAGTTGTAATGTTCGTGAATGCGAAATGGAGGTCTCGTTCGCTAGAATCGCGATTCGGATACGTCAACTGATTTTCATGAAAGTAGACGGCTGACGGCAGCCTCCAAACGCGCTCGTTGCACATTCCGCGAAACTCCGCGAGATTCAACATATCGGTGCAAAACAGGGCGTCCCATGATTGTGTCGTACGATCAGGAGCGGATAACGCGTCGGCGAACGTGACGGGTGCATGGCGCATTCGCCATTTCCATTTGTAGGCCGGCAAAGTCAAGACATCAAACTCGTGTCGACTGTGTGCGATCCACCCGTCAAGAAAGGCTTGATGGCTGCCGCCATGGTAGGGATTGAGAGCTAGAATTTGCATGATGTCGTTCATCCTGCCTAGACCACTCGACAGCGCCGAGCCGAGTTGTATGCTGCAATGATCGTAACCGATTGATGCAGTGGGTTAAGTTGCATGACGAATATAACGGACGGTGTCATCAACTTGTTGCAATGCCCGCTTACAAAGCAACGATTGGTCGCGGTCGAGGCTAAAGTACTCGATCATGTGAACGACAAGATCCGTCACAGCGAGTTGACAAACCGTCTTGGCGCGATCGTCAGTGATGTACTAGATGACGGTTTGGTTAACGCTTCGGGCGCGTGGCTCTACCCCGTGCGCGATAGTATGGTGTGCCTGTTGACCGACGAAGCGATCCCGTTGGATGAATTCGCGACCGTAGACCAGGAGGATATCGCATGAGCGAGAAGACGATTTTCAAACGAATCATTGATCAAGAGATTCCCGCAGATATTCTTTACGAGGACGACTTGTGTCTGGCGTTTCGCGATATCTCTCCACAGGCTCCGACCCATGTACTCGTGATCCCCAAGAAAGAAATCGTCTCGGTCGCCACCATCGCGGATGAAGATCAGGCATTGATCGGGCACCTATACTTGGTGATCCGCAACATCGCCAAGCAACTCGAATTAGACAACGGCTACCGCGTCGTTGTGAATTGCGGAACCGAGGGTGGGCAAGCCGTTGATCATTTACATTTCCACTTGCTTGCCGGTCGGCAGCTTACATGGCCGCCGGGTTAGACGGCGTCATTTGCCGCGAGACTTGCCGGCTGCCGTTCAGTTCTGATTCAAGAACGGAAATTTGAAGGGCACCGATGGCAAGTAACGCCGAAATCCAGATGGCTCTTCATCGAGCGGAGCCGTCGGCGTATTTGGTATTGGTTCCATCGAACGCCGTGGTGTGTTAGAGCGAGGCAACTGCGCGACACGAGCCGGTGGAACGTGTTCGATCACGAAACGTGGCCAGTATCCATCAAGGAAGCGTTCGCAATCGATCGCGCGTCCTTCCTCTAATTGGAAGTGTGCCGTGCCAACGTTTTTGATCAGCTCATTCAACTCGGTATCAAAGAAATACAAGTCGTATACTTCGACATCATCGATCCACACGTCGCCCTCCCCAACAAGATCGAAGCCGATCGAGACGGTATTGAGATCGGTCGGCAAAGTGTCGCAATGGAACAGGTACGGTTCCGCTGGCCAGTTCTTCCCCAGTCTCTCGTTGACCTGATTCCCTTCGATTTCCTTGCCCAGCGTTGCAAAGGTGTAGTAACCGCGACCGCTGTCGATCGCCAAACGCAGCTGGGGCTGCTTCGCATCGTCTTTAGTGCGGACCCAAGCCAACAGCGACATGCGACCGGTCTTAGGAGCGGGGAATTGGCGATTTCGAATCCAAGCAATCTTCTTCGGATCGGTGACTTTCATGTGCAGCGATCGAGTGCCCTCATGCGGTAGATCGTCTGAGACATCCACCGTGATTCCTTGCCCGCGAGAAAATATCCAGTCGCTGGGTTCGCCGCTGGCGGTAGATCGTTCAAAGCCAGAATTCGCCACGACCTTTAACGGTTCACGAGTTCGCAGCTCGTTCACACGCGACTTGACTTCCTGGACCAGCGTTGTCAGTTCCGCTGTAATCACTCGATCGAAGCGGACTCGCCAATCGATGATCTCGGCTGAAGAGCCGGTAAAGTAACCGGCGACTAAGTCATAGGGCTCGAGTTCCAGGGTCCAAACCTGCCCGCTGTTTGAGACTCGCGCCTGTTCGGGACGACCTTTGCCGAAGCGATGAATCAATCCGCCGCGCGACAGACTGAGATCGATGTCCGCCGTTGCTGGCCAGGGCGCGTCGTTGATAACATAGAAATAAGTTCGACCCGGGACTGCCAACTTGCGAATTACAAGCGATGAAGCTTCAGCGTCCGGCGAGCGAGGCGAGATCGTTTCAAATCGTTCGGCGGGCAATTGCCGATATGCAGCAAATTGATCACGTTTCGAGTCCTCCTGTCCCAGGGGGAGCATCCATCCACCTTCGGCAATGAGTTGCGAGTCGGTTGCGGCGAGGCTGTGAATGAATTGCGAGCGGGCGTGAGCGCCGTTCGCGGGGATGTGCGAGGCGAACCACGTGCGGGTTTCGGCGGCTCCGAATGGGCTGACTGCATCAAAGGACGGCAGTGCGAATGTCAGCGGCTCGTGATAGTTTAGAGACCCCGCGAACGTTCCGCCTTCGAACAACGAATCGACAGTGGCGGAATTCCGCAGCTGAAGATCGACGGCTTGATCGGCCAAGGCAGTTAGCGGTTTGATGCGTTGAGGACGCAGCGGCACGATCTGTACATTCTTTTGGATGAGTTTCGCGTCGAGGCCCAGTTGGAGCATCGTATCGGCCATGTCGCTGCGCAATGGTAGTCGTGGCTGCATTTCGTCTTGGACCAGCGCACTAGAAAGCAGGCCCGACGTTGCCAAATAGAGTTTTGTGTCCGGACGTACACGGGCGACATCGTTTTGGATGTCCGCGTAGAATTTCGCCAAATGCTTAGCTCGCCAATCAAGCCAAGGCTTTCTTCCAGCACCCGATAGGAATTTTGCTCGATCGCGAAAGCGAGATTGCCCGTCTCCCGGCACTGCATTTTTCGTCTCGGCTTTGAAGCGAGCGATTGTTCGGTCGTCATTGCCCCACGCGGTTCCAGGTAACTGAACATAAGTGTTCGGCCCCATTTGCAGCGACACGCCGGCAAACGAGCGGTGGTGAGCATACCGCTCGACGACTTCTCCGATCACGTTGCGAACCGCCCGTTGCACACGATCATCCAGCGGATTGTAGTATGGCGCTTGGCCTCGATTTATTCCGAACCGCTCCGGCCACGACCGACCATCGTATCCGAGCAGTTCAATCCCATTCGCCGACGAGCCGTTTCTCTGTTGGAGAGCATCGAGTTCAGGAAGAGGAGTCGCGAAATGGAACGCCGGGATCAACTGAAGCTGCTCACGGTCGAACAGCCGAAATAGCATTTCCAACACATCCTTCTGTCGAAGATCGTTTCCACTGACGAAGAGCGATCCAGAATCGTATCGCGGCGTACTGTCGAGCATTTTCGACGGATAGATCGTCGCTCCATCGCGAGCCACTGAAATGATCGCACTGTTGTAGCCAACATGTTTCAGATACTCGACCAACCGAACGCCACCAGTATAAAACGTGTTCCAATCGCCCAGGCTTTGTTGTGTCGATTCGTCAAGCGACTCGGGCGCTGAAAAATTCTCTGGGAACAGAGGCTTCTCGTAGTAAGCCGACAACAAACGCCCTTCAGACGGTGGCGGCTGGATCGAAGCGGGTGGCAGGTGGGTCGGTCCCGCTAACACGCGAATCTTGCCGAATGTCGCCGGTTTGCCGTCTCGTCGATTCGAGAGAAGCAACCAAGGAGCCTTCGTCTTCGGCCAGAAGATTAAGCGATGCTTCTCGATGCCAGATGTCGATTGAGCCGGTGATCGAACGACGTCCACACCTGAATCCAAACCGAGCGGCGTCACCATCCCAGCGGCGTTTGTCTCTAACACACTGATCGCCAACGTTTGCGCCGCATCATTCGGATATTCAATTTCCAAGAGATGCGGGGTGCCGATTCGAGCGATCGGCAGCGGTGCGGCCTGCCAGCCACCTGGCGCAATATCTGTGAGCTGCTGGCCGAGATGCTCGCGTAGCGAAACGAGGCCATTGTCTAACGGACCTTGCTCGTCCTCACCAAGTGTGAACTGAGGCAACCAAGACCAACGCTCCCACCACTTCGCGTTGCCCGGCTGGACATCATCGACCTCTCGCCATGCCGCTTGATCGATTGGCGCTGGTCGTGAGTCGATGACAACTAATTGAACTTTCCGTTGGCAAACGACTGGAGGTAAGAACCGGCGATCGCGGAACGATTGAATCACCGCGGTCGGAGCGGAGAATTTTCGTTCGCGGAGAGTCGCCACTAGCTCGTAGGGCCCTTCGAACGCCGGCAGTGCGATCGAAAACGGACGCTTCGAAGAAAGGCTGCCATTGGCATCGGTTTCGACATCGAATTGCTCTGACCACACTTCATCTTTTGTCCGCGAATCGACGAGTTGAACCGTGCATCGCAGGTCTGCATTCGGCGTTAAGCGATAAGGTTGAACATCGAATGACCACGTCTCGCTCGGCGAGAACACGAACGATTCACGATCCGACTCGACACGCAGGTGATCGCCCGGCGCGCGGCGAACGAATACACGGTTGTTCTTATCATCGAGTGAGGCTGAAGCAGTGTGCTTGAGGTTTGCGGCAAAGTCAGAGAGCATCAGCGTGATCGTCTCTTCTTCCTTGGCATCGCGGTCTGGTTGTAGCACGATCGTCAGTGTCGCCGTGTCCGACGCGGTGACCCGCGCGTCGATTCCGTCGAACACAACTGGTGAAGGCTGCCATATCTGGAGCGAATTACCATGGTTCACGACTGACGTCGGTGCGTTGGCTTCGAAGCCAAGATGACGGATCTCGGAGAACTTGCCATCCGATAGTTGGAACAGCCCGTTCCAGTGACGCGGCGTCGCTTCGCCCCACGTGATTCGAAGGCGAAGATCAAGTTCCTCGCCAATTGCGTTCGTACCAGATTGGCAGACGCCAATTACAAAGAGAGCGCACAACGCCATCGCCATCCGCGACTGACAGGTCAGTTTCGCGAGACAAAGCTGCAGCCAAGATGGTGCAGGCGATCTGGGGGCCTTCTGCGGACTTCCTTGTCCGACCATGGCATACCCGACGAGATGACACTTATAGTTTGATCGTTCTCGGAGAAACTTCTCGCGAGCCAATTCGCTGCGCGCTCATTCCTTCGAGACACACACGCATTGAAAGTAGCAGGGGCGGGAGTATACACGCGTCTTGTGAATTCGAGCCACCCCGTTCTCATTCGATCCCCTCAGCCAATTCGCGAGCTAGCGGCGGTAGATTCACTGGCCCGTCTTGATTGACTAGCTTCTCAAATTCATCGATCATTGCCGCTAGCTCGCTAGGCACGTCGCCACAACGATCCGCAACTTCGTTTGCTTCCCAATGATCATCGGGCTTTGCGAAGAGAGAATGTGGAGTGTCACCTTCTGCGTGCAGCAACCAGGCTGGTGTCCGAACGGCTCGTTCATCGCTTCCAATGGAAAACGCGGCCTCCCGCGTCCAAGCCTCGTCGCTGTTCGAGAGCTCAAGGAGATCGTGTCCCGTCCAGGAAGAGCCGTCCGCACCCACCCCGAACCAAGTTGCTAGCGTCGCATACAGATCGCTTGGTTGTGCTAGCGAGTCAAGCCGCATGCAAGCCGCTTGCTGGTCGGGTTGCCGGATCAGCATCGGAACATTTAACGTTTCACCAAATAAGTCTCGATCACCCGAGCCGATTCGGCCGTGTTCGCCAAGCGGATAGCCACGCGGCGAAGTCAAGACGACAAGTGTTTCATCCGCCAGTTGGTGGTTTTCGATCGCATCGAGCAAAGAGCCGATGCAGGTGTCGATGACGGACACCTGGGCACCATACGCGTGCATAACTCGCAAGACATCGTCCGGATCGTATTCTCTCTCGAGAGTTAATTGGGGCGGAACGGTGTCGCCATAAGGTTCGGGATCGTCTTCATCTCGAAACGGTTCGGCGAGTTCCCTTGGAGCGTCCCACGGGCCATTCATCGCTTGAGCGTGAATCCAAATGAGGCCCGGCTCTGCTGAATCGGTCAATCGCTCGATGGCAGCCAGAGTTAACTGGGCAAAGCGAGTCTCTTCAATCGAAGCCGCCAACTGGTCCGAGCCCACCTGCGTCAACGGTACGTGTTCCCCAAAGTCCTCGGCCAGCGGATGCTGAAGCAGCAATTCGTCGTCGGTCAGCAGAGTTGCATGAAGGCCCGCTCGTTCAACCAGCCGCGCAAGACTACACTCAGGACGGTTCGCGCGGCACATCGCATGAACTCCACTCCAATAGGAACGATAGAGCGATGCCAAATCGTTCGAGTCGGCGATCATGTTCTCGAACAAGACGCTTTCGCTCGCAAGCTGATTTAATGCAGGCGTTTCGATCCACGTGTTACCGTATGGGCCGAGGAATCCGGAGCCCAGCCGGTCGATAACGACGACGATTGCGTGGCGAGGGCGTGTATGTTCTTCGTCCAAGTTGTTCTCTCGTTATGGGTTTGTCGTGTGGAATGGGTTTCGCTCGTAGCTTACACCGCCAACAGACGATCCTCGACCGGGTTGGTTCGGTCTTGACAGAAGAAAAATCGATCCAAAGAATCAGCAGTATTGTACAAAACCGAGGAAAATCGCCCCCTCAGAACGGAGATATCTGGTGCAGGCAGACGTTCAACAAACCAAGGACCAAGTGGCCGAAAAGGCCGAACTGTTGCATCAGCTCAATTCAGAGCTGCGTAAAGTCATCATTGGCCAAGAGCACATGCTCTCGCGACTTCTCATCGGCATGCTGACTCACGGCCACGTCCTTCTCGAAGGCGTCCCTGGGCTAGCCAAGACTACCGCAATTAAGGCCCTCGCTGATGCGCTCTCGACGAGTTTCCAGCGAATCCAGTTCACGCCCGACCTGCTTCCGGCCGATTTGATCGGAACGATGATCTACATGCCGGGCGAAGGTGGCTTCCAGACTCGCAAAGGCCCGATCTTTGCAAACTTCATTTTGGCCGACGAAATCAATCGTGCTCCGTCCAAAGTACAGTCGGCTTTGCTGGAAGCCATGCAAGAGAAGCAAGTCACGATCGGCGACGAAACGTTTCCGCTTAAGGGCCTGTTCCTGGTGATGGCGACACAAAACCCGATCGAGCAAGAAGGGACCTATCCGCTTCCAGAAGCTCAAGTCGATCGTTTCATGTTGAAGGTGAAGATCGACTATCCCAAGCCTGACGAAGAACGCAAAGTCCTCGACATGGCACTCGAAGGAACTTCAAACAGAATCAAGCCCGTCATGTCTCCACAGGACATTGCCCAGATGCAAGAAGTCGTCCAGCGCATTTACGTCGATGATCAGGTCAAGGACTACATCATCAATCTTGTACAAGCGACGCGATTGCCCGACAAGTTCGGCATGAAGGATCTTGCGCCGTTGATCGACTACGGCGGATCGCCGCGAGCCACGATCTTCCTAGGACTCGCCGCCCGCGCGAACGCGTTCCTAAACGGTCGAGGCTACGTGACCCCACAAGACGTCAAAGACATCGCCCACGACGTCCTGCGTCATCGCGTCGTACTGACTTATGAGGCAGAAGCCGAGCAAGTCAGCAGCGAACAGGTTATTTCAACGATCCTGAGTACGGTACCTGTTCCCTGATCTCACTCCACGCGAAACTATGCCTGCCACAAACGTTGCCGAAATCCTGAAGAAGGTCCAGCAGATTCAAATCGTTGCGAATCGCACGGTCAACGATATGTTTGCAGGCCAATATAAGAGCGTGTTCCGTGGTCGTGGCATGGAGTTTGACGAAGTCCGCCAGTATCAACCGGGCGACGACATTCGAACCATCGACTGGAACGTGACGGCACGGACCGGTGACTGCTTCATCAAACGATATTGCGAAGAACGAGAGTTGACGGTCTTGTTCGTTGTCGATATCTCGGCGTCGGGCGTCTTTGGATCGACAGAGCAATCGAAGTTGGATCTTGTGATTGAGATCGCCGCGATGTTGATGTTTTCGGCGCTGAAGAACAACGACAAAGTCGGATTGATCACGTTCTGCGACGATGTGATCGACTTCATCCCGCCTCGAAAGGGCAAGGCACACGTCCTCCGGATGATTCGACAATTGGTCGACATCCATCCGGTGGCACGCGAAACGAAGATTGACGCAGCACTCGAATTCCTAAATCGCGTCCAGAAGCGGCGGTCGGTCGTGTTTTTGATAAGTGACTTTCTCGACGATTTGCCGCGCAAGACGATAGCGATCTCCAATCGAAGGCACGACCTAACGGCGATCACCGTCTCGGATCAACGCGAGCAGGCATTGCCGGACGTCGGCTTCGTCAACTTGCGAGACGCCGAAACTGGCGAGGTGATCGAAGTCGATACGCGACACCCGCGCGTTCGCGAATTGTTCGCCTCGTCGAACGAACGACGCAGCGACGCGTTTTCCCAACAGCTGACGCGACTGGGAGTCGATCAATTGCCGATTGGAACGCAAGGCGACTACCTGCTGAGTTTGCGAAAGTTCTTCCGCATGAGGGAGAAGCGATTTCGCTAGCACGATGGAAGCCAAAAGATTAACAATGATCATGTTCTCGTTGGTCGCAATTCCAGGTTGCGGCGGTCGGGACGTGGCAGACACCAAACCATCGGACGATTCGCGCGTCGCGCGCACACAGCTCGAGCGAGGCCCTGTCATCGTGACCGTTGAGGTCTCTCCTGAACCAGCTCGGCTGTCCGACGAACCGACGCTGACATTGACCATCGATCACGAACAAGGTGTTCAGGTAAATCTGCCGCCGTTTGGCGAATCGATGAGAGACTTCATTATCCGCGACTTTCGTGAACCGTTGCCGGAAACTCGTGATCAGCGACAAATCGTCCGGCAGATCTACACATTGGAGCCGACGACAACCGGCGCGTTGCAGATTGATCCCATCACCATCACTTTCACCGACGCCCGTCCGAACGGCGATGGCGAGTCGCACGCGATCGAAACGGAGGGCCTCACGCTGAATGTCCTGTCTGTCGTTGCGTCCGAAGCTCCATCCTTGAATGATCTAGAGGGATTCGCAGCTCCCGTCGACTTGCCGCCGTCGCGCGCGTGGATTGCTTGGGCGATAGGTGCAAGCGTGGTTCTGTTGTTGGTTGGCGCTGCGGCTACATGGTTGCTGATTCGTCGAAAGACGATGGTCCCAGTCGAACAACTGACACCGCGTGAGTTGGCTAGCCGTGAACTTGAACAACTTTGGCGCGACGTTGCGAATCGCGAAGACGTGAAAGTATTTTATGTTCGGCTCACCGCAATTGTCCGCACGTACATCGAGGGAACAACCGGCGTGAATGCGCCGGAGCAAACGACGGAAGAGTTTCTCCGTGAGATCGGTGCGAGCGAACGCTTCTCACGTGAAGAGCGACAGCGACTAAAGGACTTCCTCGAATCTGCCGATTTGGTCAAGTTCGCTCGCTTCCAACCGAAATCGTCAGACGTTGACGAATCGTACCATCGCGCACGCCGTTTCGTCGGCTTGACTCAAGGGGAACCGGTGGCATGACCGAGCTCCGTCTGGCCGAACCTATTTGGTTGTTGATGAGCGCGCCACTCTTGTTGGCCACGTTGATCTCGTTGCGCGTCGAGCGCCGCGGAGCGGTTATCTATTCTAGCGTCCGTCTGCTCGAATCGTTACCCATCACGTTCGCGCAACGGTTAAAGCGACGGTTACCATGGCTACGATTTGCTGGTGTGTCGATGGTGATCATCGCTTTGGCCCGACCACAACACGGATTGAAGGACTTTCAAATCCAAACGGAAGGCATCTCGATCGTGATGTGTATGGATCGTTCTGGGTCGATGCAGGCTCTCGACTTTCAACTAGCTGGTGATCGAGTGGATCGCCTGGAAGCAGTGAAAGCCGTCTTCCATGATTTTGTCGCTGGCAAAGGTGGATTGCCTGGACGTCCGGACGATCAGATCGGACTTGTTTCGTTCGGCGGCTTTGCCGAAGCCAAAGCACCGCTGACGTTAGATCACGGAGCGCTGCTCGATGTTCTTGAGACCGTGGACATCGCACAACCGGTCTACGATCGGGAAGGCAACGTGATCAATCGGCGGTACTTAGAGGAAGAGCGTGCGACGGCGATCGGCGACGCGGTGGCGTTGGCCGTCGATCGGCTGCGTGATTCACAAGCGGCGAGCAAAGTAATCATTCTGTTATCCGACGGCGAGAACACCGCCGGCGCGATCGAACCCCAGGATGCTGCCAATGCCGCCGAGAGCTTTGGGATAAAGATCTACTCGATTGGCGTTGGGGCGACGGGGACAGCTCCCTTTCGCATGATCGACCCCTTCGGCCGCGAGCAACTCGTCCGGCAGAACGTCAGTCTCGACGAAGCAAGCCTCAAGATGCTGGCCGAGACCACCAAGGGCCGTTACTTCAACGCGAAAGACACCAACGCATTGAAAGAAGTCTATCAAGACATTGATCAGTTGGAAAAGACACGCCTCGAAGGCCGCCTTTACACGGAATACCGCGAGCTATTCCAGTGGTGGCTGCTGCCGGGTCTTGCGCTAATCATCACCGAACTAACCCTACGTTGCACCCGATTTAGATCACTACCATAAAGTAGCCCTCACTAACATAGCCATCACTCTCCGAGTGATGAGCCCCCAACGCCAACCAACGACCTAGAATCGCCACTCGCTCACAATTCAATCACGTCCATTGGGCTCGTCACTCGGAGAGTGACGGCTACGTTGACAATGTATTTAGAATCACCACAACTCCTCCTCCTCCTTTGGCTGCTACCCGTCCTGGGCGGTTTGCTCCTTTACGCGCAGCGTCGACAAGCTGCAGCGGCAAATCGCTTCGCAGGTGACGTGATGTTGCAACGCCTGATGCCTGTAGTTACCAGTGGGCGAGGCTGGGCGAAAGCAGCCGTGCTGCTCTTTGGTCTCGGTCTGCTAATATTTGCGGCATCGCGACCGCGGTGGGGTGTGTACTTCGAAGACGTGCAAACACGTGGCGTCGACATGTTCGTGCTCCTTGATGTCTCACGATCTATGCTGGCCGAAGACGTCGCACCGAACCGACTCGAACGCGCCAAGTCCGACATTCGCGACTTGCTGCAATACTTGAAGGGCGATCGAGTTGGCTTGATCGCTTTCGCGGGAGCGGCCGTTGTTCAGACGCCGCTAACAACGGATCAGGGCTTCTTTCAGATGGTCTTGGAGGACACCGATCCGGACAGCGCGCCGCGAGGCGGCAGCCTGATAGGAGATGCGATTCGCAAGGCGCTCGAAGCGATGGAGCCGCGCCACGACCGCGATCAAGTCATCGTATTGATCACCGATGGCGAAGATCACGACTCGTTCCCCGCCGAAGCAGCAAAGGCCGCAGCCGAACGCGATGTGAAAGTGATCTGTGTCGGCTTAGGGGACACCAACGAAGGGATGCGAATTCCGATCCGAGATGACTCCGGTCAATTGTCGTACATGAAGCACGACGGGCAGGAAGTCTGGTCTAAGATGGACGAGGCCCTGTTAAAAGAGATCGCCCTGACGACCAGCGGTGCGTATATTCCCGCGAAGACGCGTGCTTACGACTTAGGCCAGGTCTACTCGCAGCATTTGGCGGGACTCACGCGAGGCGAGATAAATTCGGAGAAGAGAAAACGGTACCGCGAACGCTTTCAATTGTTCGTCGTATTAGGATTGGCGGCGCTATTGCTGGAAATGGTCGTCCCCCGATATCCTCGGCAGCGTGAGGATCCAATGTCGCAGGTTCGAGCATGATATTCCAAGGTCGCAGACAATTCGCTCTCCTCATCGGCTTCACTTCGTTGTGCGCGGGCGTATTTGTAAGTGAAGCTGCTCGCGGGGCGACCGTTTCAGCGAGGCAGCAAGTTCGCGCTGGCTTGATGCAACATTCAGCAGGCGATTACACCGCCGCGGCCGACTCGTTCGCCGCGGCCCAGAAGGCACTTCCAGAAGAGCCTCGCGTCACCTACGACCGAGCTTGTGCATTGGCCGCGAGCGGCAAACGCGAAGAAGCGACAGACTTGTTTCAACAGGCGGCGCTTGCACTCAATCCACAACTCGTCGCATCGTCCCACTACAACCTCGGCTGTCTCGTCGCGAGTGAGGCGAAGGAGCTGTTCGGCGAGAAGCCTGAGGAAGCCGAAGTCGAAACTCGCGAGCAAGGCGTGAAGCTCCTCCATCAAGCCGTCCTGCACTACCGCGATTGCCTGCGAGTCGAGGGAGAGCACGCATCCGCGCGAAAGAACGTTGAGCTGCTGCGTTTGTGGATAAAACACATGGATGATGTTTGGGCGCAACGAGACCGCGAGAAGCGTCGAGAGGAAATGGACTTGCTTCAGTTCCTGGAATGGATCGACGGCGAGCAACGAACCTACGAAGCTGCCACAAAAGCGCTGGGCCAGATCGATGGATCACCCCGACAACGACAAGCCATCGCGCAGACAGAGAACTCGCAACGACTGCTGGCAGACGAGATCGAGCCCTTGCAACAGAAGCTCGAGTCGGCGTTGACCGGCGACCAGCCAGCGGATGCAACGACCGCCGAGGCAGTACAAGCTTTCAACCAATTGACTCAACAGGCTAAGAGTGCCATGTTCCGAGCTGCCGATGAACTGGTCGTTCGCGAGTTGCCATCCGCGCTGTCCGCACAATTGGACGCCATCGATTCTTTGAACGAGATCTATCGCGCTGTCGCGCCCTACGAACATATCGTACAAAAGGCGACAACAACCGAGCAGGCGTTAGTGGATACGAGTGCTTCTTTGCTTGAAGATGAGGCTGCCGACGATTCGTTGGTCGATCGCGAGTTGGTTGCGAGGGATCAAAGTTACATCGCCGGTTGGAGCGAGACTTTACCAGCGAGGGCACAACAAGGCTTGGCACAACTTCAGGAGGGCACTGTCGCGCAACCTGAGATCGGCCCGCCCACCGACGAACAACAAAAGAAGCAACAACAGACGCAAGCCGCGATGAAAGAATCGTACGACAAGGCGATCGAACTCGCCCCGAAGATTGTCGAACTCGCGAACGACGCTTCCAACGATCTCCAAGAAGGGAAGTGGCAAGAGGCTCATCCAAAACAAGAGGAGGCGTTGCGATTGCTGAAGGAGATCGCGCCGAAGACACCACCCGATGAGGATCAAGAAGACCAGCAGAATGACGAGAAGAAAGATGAACAGAACGACGATCAGAATCAGGAGCAGCAACAGGACAAGAAGGACGAACAGCAAGACCAACAGGATGAGCAACAGAAAGACGAGAAAGACAGCAAGCAAGAACAGCAGCAGAAGGACCTCTCACGTCAGCAGGCCGAGGCATTGCTAAGCAAAGCTCGTCAACGCGAACGTGAACATCGCGATCGCAAGAAGGAACAGTTACGAGCAATCCAAGGAACGATGCGCGTGGAGCGGGATTGGTGATGCTTAGTTCCAAAGTTCGATTATGCCCGAAAGGTCCGCAAAGGTTGTGCCAGCCCTCCCAGGCTTGTCTTTGCTTCTTCATCATCGCGATGATCTCGAGCATTCTCACAACGTCACCATTAACCGCTCAAGAGAAAAAGGTGATCGTCGAGTTGGATCGGGAGCAGATCTACGAAGGCGAAAGCACACGATACCGCGTCTTCCTCAGCAACTTTGATCGGCCTGTCGAACCGGATCTCGCCGGCTTCGATGCGTTCCAGGTGCAACGAGTCGGAACACGAGAGGCCAGCTCGACGAACATACGCATCGTCAATGGACGACAGCAAAGAGTCGTGCAACGGGGAATCATTTACGAATATGTTCTGACACCGAAGTACTCTGGCGACCTGCTGGTTCCGGCACCTGTAGTGATGGTCGATGGCAAGCAGCTCCCAGCGCGATCAGTCTCACTTTCAGTCGTCGCGGCAATCGAACAAGACGTCGTCATTCTTGAAATGACATTGAGTCACAACACGGTCTATCCGATGCAGCCGTTTGACGTATCACTCAATGTCGCGGTAAAGCCGATCCCGGAGCCAGAGGGCGATCACGATCCACTCTCGGTGCAGAATCCGCTAGTACAGTTGGCGTTGCCTTGGGCCGAAGACAATGCCCTCCCAGCGGGCATCATCGCGAAGGTTCCGGGCCAGCGGTGGCTTGCGTCGATGAGAAGCGAGCGTGGCGGCTTCTCGATCAACGGTCGTGATTCGAGCAGCTCCCTTCTAGGTGGATTCGGAGGCTTCTTCCGCGATCTCCCGGAAGGCTATATGCCGCCCGCAAAACGCGTACATCGTCCGACGGCGAATGGCCCTCGATTGGAGTACTGGGAGTATACGTTCACGCGCACCTTCGTCGCCGAGAAAGTTGGCGAGTTCGCCTTCGGGCCCGCGACGGTAAAGGGAACGTTTGGTATCCGAGTGGATACGCGAGGCCAGTTGGAAGGCGAACCTGTCTATGCCTTTGCAAAGCCACTCACGATTCACGTGAAAGATGTTCCAACGGAAGGTCGTCCGGATTCTTACTCTGGTGTCGTGGGGCGCTTCGAGATCGGTGCCGACCTCTCGCCTCAACAGGCCAAAGTTGGCGATCCAGTGACGCTGACGCTTTGGCTGCGAGGACAAGGAACTCTGGAAAACGCCATGGCTCCGAAATTGGAAGGCATTGAAGACTTCGTCAAGCACTTCAAGGTCTACGAAGCCACCGAAGAGACTCAAGACGACTTGCGCCTGTTCACTTACAGTCTACGTCCGAAGAACATCGAGACCTCCGAGGTGCCTCCGATTCCGATCTCTTACTTCGACGTCGAGCAAGAAAAATTCGTGACGTTGCGAACGGAGCCGATTTCGATCGCAGTGACACGATCCGATCAATTGGACAACGACGAGATCGCTATGTCCGTGCCTACCGTGACCGACGACACGAACATCGAATCGAGAGCGGAAGGCATTTTCGCAAACGTCACCGACTTGCGCGAGCTTCGCAATGAAAGAGTGCATCCAGACCGATGGTTCTTGACACTTGGCGGCCTGACGGGATTGTTTTTCGTTGTGGCCTTGGTGACTCAACGCGTTCAACGCCTTCATTCAGACACGAGCCTCCAGCGCCGACGAAGTGCTACTTCCGATGCCAAACGCAGGCTACATAGTGCAATCGCCAAGTTGGAGAGCGGCGATCCAAAGGACGGAGCGGAAGGAATTAGTGAAGCTCTGATTGGACTCGTTGCAGATGCGACGGATACGTCTCACGGAGTTCTTACTTCGACGAACGCCGTCAATAAACTCCGCGAGCTAAAGATTGACGAAGATCTGCTTGAGCGATTTGGCGAAGTGATGCAGTCTTGCGACGACGCGCGTTACGGAGCAGTTGGCAGCGCGATGTCGGAATTGCCAAGCAAATCTCTGCACGTCCTCGACGACCTCGCACGAGCGATGAAGGGGCAGAGGCTGCTATCGTGATCTTTCTTCGATTGACGCTGTGTTCAGCAGCATTGTTTGCGGTCGCGGGGTGCGGCTCGTCAGTCGACCCTGCGATGTACGCGAAGTTTCAGGACGCGCAAGACCGATTTGAACAGGCGAGCGAGCCACGGCACTTCCTCCAAGCAGCGGCGACTTATCAGGAGATTCTCGACGCGGGAGTCGTTTCCGGCGCGGTGTCCTATAACCAGGGCAACACTTTCATGCGCGCGGGCGAGCGTGGACGGGCGATCGCCTGTTACCGCCAGGCAAAACGTCATCGGCCACGAGATCCTTACCTCGACGCGAATCTGCGATATGCATTAGGTGAAACACGTGCCGCGCGTTCGACGCCAATTATCGAGTACCTTCTCTTTTGGAGTGAATGGATCAGCTATCACGGTAAGTTTCAGCTAAGTCTTGCTTGCGCGATGCTCACATTCGCTGTGAGCGTCGCGAGTCTGTATGTTCGACCGCAGCTCCTGAAGCGAGTTGCGACGATCGTCCTTTGTGTGACCGTTGCCGCGATGATCTCAGCGGCCTATGACTGGTATCGATTCAGCCACCTCAAACATGGTGTCGTCATTAGCGACGAAGTGGTTGCTCGGAAGGGCGACTCGGAAAGCTATCAGCCAGCCTTCACAAAGCCGCTCGACGAGGGCACTGAATTTCTATTGCTGGATCAGCGCGGCGGCTGGACTCAACTGCGTGTCGACGGCACGCAAGACGGCTGGGTTCCCAGCAAAAACGTGGTAGTCTATTGATTCTTCCGCGTGTCGAACTAGTCTTCGTTTAACCGAGTCGCATCGCGACCGCCGTCGAGACGGTGAACCATGAAGTATCCAATTGCGACGAGCATCGTATTTCTGTTGATGCTCGTTTCCGGCAGCTGCGTAGGGCTGAGCGCCGAGGAAAATCGTCCCAACATCGTGTTCCTGATGGCAGACGATCAATGCACTTATTCAATGGGATGCTACGGCACGCCCGGGGCAAAGACACCGAACTTGGACCAGCTGGCTCGTGATGGAGTCGTCTTCGACAATCACTACGATACGACCGCGATCTGTATGGCGAGCCGCGCGAACGTGGTGACGGGGATGTTCGAGTACAAGACCGGCTGTAACTTCAATACTGGACCGCTGTTGCGCGAACACTGGGTTCGTTCCTACCCAACGCTGTTACGGAAAGCCGGTTACTCGACTGCGTTCGCCGGCAAGTTCGGGTTCGTTGTGGCCGAGCGACCACAAGGAAAAGGCGTTCTGCCCGAGACTGACTTTGATCGCTGGGGCGGCGGTCCTGGGCAGACGTCCTATGTCACGAGCAAGAACAATTCGATGGTGGAATATGCCGAAGAGTATCCGCACTCGACGCTATCTTATGGCGCGTTCGGTCGCGACTTCATTCGCGACGTTGCCAAAAGCGATCAACCGTTCTGTCTTTCGATCAGCTTCAAGGCGCCGCACCATCCAGTCACTCCGGACCCAAAGTTTGATGATGTCTACCGGGGGACACAATTTACAAAGCCCGCAAATTATGGCCGCGAAAACGGCGAGCACTTCTCGCAACAGAGTCGACAAGGGCGGCAGTATGCTCGGTTTCACGCGTGGAAGTACAGCACGAACTACGACGAAGTGATGGCGAAATACTATCAACAGATCTACGCCATTGATGTGGCCGTTGGAATGATTCGCGATGCACTCGCAGAGAGCGATGTCCTATCGAACACAGTCGTTATCTACACATCCGACAACGGATTCTTCTGCGGTTCGCACGGCTACGGCTCGAAAGTGCTTCCCTATGAAGAGGCATCTCGCGTACCACTGATCGTCTACGACGGTCGTCGCCCAACGCTTGGCACCGAGCAACGCCGTGATGCCCTCACCGGAAACGTCGACTTTACTCCAACAATACTCGAACTCGCCGGTATCAAGATTCCAAAGAACATCGATGGACGCAGCCTTCTGCCATTGCTCAATGACCCCAACGCGTCCACGCACGACTCGCTACCGCTGATCAACGTTTGGGGCCCCAAGGAAGTTCATAGTCTGGCGGTCGTCACCAAAGACTGGAAGTACATTTACTGGCCGTACGACACAGGCGATTTTCAACCGACCGAGGAGCTTTACGATACCGGTCGCGATCCGCTGGAGTTGAAGAACCTTGTTGGAAATAGATCGTCGCGTACGAACCTCCGTCGAATGCGCGACGTCTACGATATAACAGTTGCCAACTGGCGAGAGCGAGCGGTTGAATATCATGGTTATCGAGAGTTCGTTGCCGTGTTCGATCGACGCGCGAGAATCGACAAATAGCGAATAGGCTGGCATAATCGGTTGTGTTGGCTGATTCGCGCAGAACGCAGCGTCTTTTGAGAGGTTTTTCGATGTCCATATCTGTACAACTCGACGACGAACAATCCAAGCGACTTGAAGAGCGCGCTCGCGAGTTAGGCGTCGACCCACGCGATCTAGCGATAGCAGCGGTCAATGACTTGTTGACCCGTCCGGCGGAAGACTTTGATCGGGCCGCGACGTTTGTCCTCGAGAAGAACCGTGAGCTATATCGGCGGCTGAGCTGATGCGATATCTGACGCTCGCTGAAGTTCTTGAGCTTCATCGTCGCATCATCGAGCAGTCGGGTGGCGCGCAAGGCGTACGAGATTTGGGCAGTGTCGAATCCTCGGTTGCTCAGTCACACCTAACATTCGGCGGCGACGAACTTTATCCCACCATCGAGCCCAAGGCAACGGCATTGTGTTTTTCGCTCGTTATGAACCATGCATTTGTTGATGGCAATAAGCGGAGTGGGCATGCGGCAATGGAATCGTTTCTAGTGTTGAACGGCTTCGAAATAGCCGCCGATGTTGAGAAAGCCGAGCAGGTTATTTTGACACTCGCCGCTGGCAATCTTCCGCGCGAAAGATTGCTCGAGTGGGTGACGGACCACATGCAACGCCGACCCAACTAAGCAGTGTGGCTTTCCGATATATTTCCCTCGACATTAGCTGACTTCGATAATAGGATCGCCAAGTACATCCCATCGCGGCGTCACGCCAAGTCCTGGCTCCGTTGATGCTGACATTCGACCGTTGTTGCGTTGCGGGGCACCTTCGGCCGTGCTGACCGTAACGTAACTGTTGAAGTCGGTGGCGGTGAAAAGAAATTCGGTTGGCGTGCTGTGTGCCAAGTGAGCGATTGCGGCGGTTGTGATATCGCCACCCCAACTGTCTTCGATCGTCATGGCAATGCCGAGAGAGACGCATAGATCGCGGGCGAGCTTCGCCTTTGTCAGTCCACCGAACTTGCTGATCTTGATGTTGACGACGTCCATGGCTTGATCGGCGTGTCCGCGCATGAGGATGTCCATGCCGTTGATGACTTCGTCCATGACGAACGGATGGTTAGTGCGTCGGCGAATCGAGAGGCACTCTTCGTAGGTCAGACAAGGCTGTTCGATGTAAACGTCGACATCGGCAACGCCGCGCACGACGCGAGCCGCCTCATGCATCAGCCAGCCGGTGTTGGCATCGGCGATGAGCTTGTCGGTTGGCTGAAGCAATTGTGAAACGGCGCGGATTCGCTCGACATCCGTGTTCGGATCGCCGCCAACCTTTAACTGAAAACGTCGATATCCTTCGTCGCGATAGCCAGCGACTTTCGCCGCCATCGCGTCGGGCGACTCTTGCGAGATGGCTCGATAGAGCACGAAATCATCGCCATAGCGACCACCGAGCAAAGTGCAAATAGGCTGCCCAGTCACCTGTCCGAGGATGTCCCAGCATGCCATGTCGATCCCCGACTTCACATAAGCATGTTCTTTGAGTGCCGCGTCCATCCTTCGATTCAAGCATCCGAGTTGCGTCGGGTCCCGGCCGATTAGGTGGGGCGCTAGTTCTTTCACGCCCGCGCGAACGCCTGCTCCGTACGCAGGTAAATAAAACGGTCCCAAGGGGCAAACTTCGCCGTGTCCGACGAATCCGGTATCGGTTTCGACTTGCACAATCGTGCTATCAAACAAGGAAACAGACTTGCCGCCCGACCATTTGTAGCTGCCTTCATGCAGCGGTAGATCGACTTGATAGCAGCGAATGCGTTTAATCTTCACGAGTGTGTTCCATGTGAAATTCTCCGAACATGATGAGAAGGGCGATTATTCGCAACGAGTATACGCGAGGAGTGGCTTCTGGAACACTTATCTGCACTAATCGACACTAATGAGCGATTTCCAACGAATTCTCAGATTAGCGTCGATTAGCGCTCATTAGTGTTCCCCGTAGACTTGGTCGGTTTGCATCAAACCGTTGAACGAAAGACACGATAGATGCTGATTCTTAACGCCGAAGACGTCCGACGTGCATTGCCAATGCGTGATGCGATCGAGGCGATGAAACAAGCGTTCGCTGCGTTGAGTGCTAACCGCACGATCGTGCCTGCTCGGATTCACATGGACCTCGATCGTAACGAGGGTGTCAGTCTGTTCATGCCTGCTTATGTCGATGACGATGATCCGGAACAACAAGCGTTGACCATCAAGGCAGTCTCGCTCTTTGATCACAATCAATCGCACGGCTTGGCGCGGATTCAGGCAGCCGTGCTAGTGCTCGATCCAACGACTGGGTGTCCGATCGCCATGTTCGAAGGTGCGACGCTCACCGGAATTCGAACTGCGGCGGCATCCGGCGCGGCAACGGATCTGCTGGCTCGGGAAGACAGTCGCAAGCTGGCGGTGTTCGGAGCGGGTGTACAAGCGCGGACGCACGTTGAAGCCGTTTGTGCGGTTCGCGATATCGAAGAGATCGCGGTCTATGGACCGACTTTGCCGAAGGTCGAAAGGCTGATTGAAGAGATGCGTTGTCGAGTAAACGGGCGACTTTACGCAGCTGCCAGTCAAGAGGATGCGGCTCGAGATGCAGATATCATTTGTGCGACGACGACTTCGAGTACTCCGATCTTCGAAGATGTGGACGTTCAGCCAGGAACACATATCAACGCTGTCGGGTCATATAAGCCAGTGAATCGCGAGATACCTGCCGAAACCGTTATCCGCTCACTAGTTGTCGTCGATAGCCGTGAAGCCGCGTGGGAAGAAGCAGGCGACTTGATCCAACCACTCGAAGCCGGACAAATTACGCGCAATCACATTCATGCAGAACTCGGCGAGATAGTCTTGGGCGAGAAGACCGGTCGCTCAAGCAGCGAGCAAATCACTTTCTTTAAATCTGTTGGCATTGCTGTTCAGGATGCGTTTGCCGCGAAGGCTGCACTTGCTAATGCCAAGGCATCGGGAATCGGGCAGACTGTCGATTGGTAACCACGAAAGGCACGAATTACACGAAGGGGGGAACAGCACTGCAGATCGATACCTTTCGTGCCTTTCGTGGTTGTTCAATCCGCGCGAAGAACTACGACGTTGCCGCAAAGCTCTTATCAACAATTGCGGCACCAACAGAATCACCAAATGCATTCACAGCCGTTCGGAATCGGTCAAGCAACCAATCGATTGGCAAGATCAATCCGATCAACTCCAGCGGCAAGCCGACGGCGTTCAGCACGATCAACATCGTGACGAGGCCAGCTTCGGGAATGCCTGCGGCTCCGATGGCCGCGAGCGTTGCTGTGACGGCGATCACGAATTGTTTGTCGAACGTGAGGACGAACGTGGGATCGACGATCGCGTATGCCTGCGCAATGAAGATCGCTGCCGCAGCTTCATACAGCGCTGTCCCGTCCATGTTGATCGTTGCACCAAGCGGCAACACAAACTCTGTCGATCGAGACGAAACTCCCGCGCGTTTTTCGGCGCATTCCATCGTCACCGGTAGCGTTGCTGTCGAACTGGCGGTCGAAAACGCTGTTAAGATCGCTTGCGACATCTGGCCGAAGAATTGAATCGGGTTTCGCTTTGTGAAGATCCAAAGAAGCAGCGGTAACGTAAATAAGGCGTGAACGCCGAGGCCCGTCAGCACGCTGGTCATATACCAAGCTTGGGTCTTTAAGAGCGTCAGGAATTGGCCGTCCATCTGTGCCTTCGAGAAGCGAGCGGCAACCAAACAGAAAATGCCCAGCGGAGCGAGTTTCATCAACAGCAGGATGAAGCTCATCAACGCGTCGTTGATACTGACGACTAACGCCGAGATCGTCTTTGATTTCTCGCCCATTGTGGTCAACATCCCGCCAAACACGATACTGAATACGATCAGCGGTAGCAGATTGATTTCGACCATCGAGGCGAGCAAGTTTCCAGTGAACAGCATGAGGATCAGGTTCCGAAAAATCTCGCCGATCGATGGCGGACCCGGAACGAGATAGGCCTCGATGATGCTGCTTGTGCCTCCTTGTTGAGGCTCGAAGCTAAGCCGTACGTACGCCGCTTCTTCGGGCACAGGAATCGGTGTCGGGGCGCGATGTATGCTTTCTTCCGTGCCTGCTGTGAATGTTCCGCCTTCAACATCGACGAAAACATTTCCATCGCGGCTCCACTTTAGTTGCGCCTGTGCCGGAGTCGTTGCGTCACCGACTTGATCGATGACAACCCGAACATTCCAGCTACCGTTGTCGCCCACGGAAACATTCTTGCTCTCGCTGGCGATCTGTGTGCGATCGCCGGTGACATTGTGCCATTCGAACTTCTTTCCGCTCTTGCGTCCCGCGACATGCGAAACCGTTTCTTCACCTTCTTGGCGAGCGTCTTCGACCAGCTTCTTATCGATGCCTCGCCCGGGATTCACAATATTTACGACGATCAACCCCGTCGTAACTGCCAACACGGTCGTGCAAAGATAATACGAAACGGAGTAGGCGCCAGGTCGCCCAAGTTTGCGAACATCGCCGAGCCCAAGAATGCCGCTCATGACGCTGGCCATCACCAACGGAACAACGACCATCTGCAACATACGAAGAAAGACTTCACCACCGACGTCGAAGATCGAAACGTAGGGCCGAAAGCTCTCGCCGAAGGCAGCGGGACCTGCGATCGCGACCACAACCGCCAAGACGATCGCCCCGACGATGTAGAGAGTCAAATGCGAATGTCCACCCGTTTTCTTCTTCGATTGCTTCGCCATGACGGTCCTGTCATCGTTTTGTCATTGTTCGCGCGAGAAGGGAATGTACTCGTCGGTCGGTATTCGCTTCGAGAGCCGCAGTCTTGATGCGTTGCGCTAATCCTCTGGCATACAACTACTCTGGCATACAACCGCTTACGAGTTTGTGATCGATGCGAAACCGTCTTCGTAGATGCTCTTTACTAAAGCACAGGCGGAATCTTCTTCGCCAGGATCTGTCTCGAACTTTGATTGCCATTCGCCAAAAGTCTGCCCGGTCGCGGTGATTCGACGAAGCCGGACCGTGGCAACATAATTGCTGACTGGAAGTGGGGCTTCAAGGATCGAGTACGTGCAGGAATGTTCGACGTCGGACAACGCGAGCAGCTGTTCGCGAATCGTGTCACCGCTGCCGGTCAACTGAAAGTTCCTCACACAACCGATCGCGTCTGCTGCCAAACCGTCTTCGATTTTGCTCGCGGCCACTAGCGGATGCCACTGCGGTAGGGCATTGAAGTCGCGGAGTACTTCCCATACGTTCTCAAGCGGAGCATCGATGATCGAGCTGACGTAAACTTCTGGCATGGGTTTATCTCTGGAGTCGCGATAGGGACTTTAGCGGCCAATAGTGTAACGAATTCTCCCGCATGAAGGTACGAACGTAACCGATGAGCAATACAAAGAACTCGGCGCTCGCTCGAGGATCTCTTGGGCGTCGTCTGATTCAGGCTCTCAGCCTGTTGATCTTGCTCGTCATTGTTTCGCCTTACATCGTCGCCAAGACACCCTTACGAAATGTGTTACTCGGACGGGTTGGGGCGAAGAACGATCTACGACTTACCGCCAACTCGGCAGAGTTCGGTTGGTTGACGCCAATGACGTTACGAGGTGTCGTGATTGAACGCGGGCAACCGTCGCTCAATGTGAGAATCAAACGAGTACAGCTGGAGCAGTCCTGGTTCGCCACTTGGGTTGCGTTGCCGGACGTCGGCCGAATTGAGATTACTTCGCCCGAGATTGAGTTGACGCTTCCTGGGGAGCCAATCGAAAGTGCCACGCCCAGCCCACCGGCTCGACCAATCGTCGGGGAGTTCTCCGTTCGCGATGCAACCTTTCGACTACTCGCTGCGCGCGATCAGGGAGAAGTCATTCAGTTAGCTAATTTAGATTTGACTGCACGTATCGACTCCGACACGCGGGGACGCGTCTTGACAATCGAGCCAATCACGCTGCTCGACCGAACCGACCTCACGCCTGATTTATGTGATCGCGGCTTGCAGCTGGTTGCTCCCGTTTTGGCGAAATCGACTGCGGTCAGCGGCGCGGCATCGCTCGAAATCGTGAAGTGCAGCATCCCGTTGGCGACACAGGAAGATCAGGAGTCAATCCATCGCGCGACGATCTCTGGCACACTCCAACTGCATCACGTTCAAACTAGCATGAAGGAGTCAATCTTCCGGGACGTCGCGGCTGTTGCTGCCGGAATGCTGCAAGTTGAACTGCCGGATACGATGCGAATTGCCGACAACACGGAAGTGTCCTTCGAGCTGAAGGACGGTCGTGTTCATCACGAAGGCCTGTCGTTTCTGCTGCCGGAGATCTCCGAGGACATGGTATGGACGACCAAGGGATCTGTCGGCTTGGACGACACACTAGATCTAGTCGTGCAAGCACAACTTCCTTTTACTTTGGCGGGAGACGGCCCTTTGGCGAGTCGCCTCGCAGAGCAACCGATCGAGTTACACATCGGCGGGACGTTTGATCAACCCAAGTTGGAGTTACCCGAAAACCAGAATTGGTTGAGGAATGTCGCTGGTATCGCCACCGGCGAAGACGTTCCCGGCGACCTCCAGCCCTTAGCGGACACTGTCATCCAGTTGCTCGAACAAGCCCGAATCCGGCGGCAAGAAAACGAGGAAGATGGAGTCCCGACGGTGCTGGATCGGATGCGAGAACGGTTGCAGAAGGGCCGCGAGAAACGAAGGCAGCGCACCCAACCGGACGAGCCTCCTGAGCCGGACCTCGGTGACCCCGACGGCTCCACAAGTCTTTGAACGATTACAAAACCTGTCGTGCACCTGTTTGCTCTTGCTTTGCAGGGCTTGCGCGGCGAAATTAGGCAACTTAAATATTACGAGCTCGGCTGGCGACACGCGGACGCGATTTGAGCGCTGCGATAGGAACACTATGAAAATTGCTTACTTTGATTGCACGAGCGGTATAAGCGGCGATATGACGCTTGGAACGCTGGTTGATGCTGGCGTTGATCTCGGGGCGATTCAGGAGGGAATCGACTCGCTTGGTTTACCTAGTTGCAAACTCGTGGCTGAGGAAGTGCATCGACATGGCTTTCGAGCGACGAAAATCGACGTCCAGCATGAGCCGGAACATGCTCACCGTCATCTGCATCAGATTACCGATATGATCGACGGTAGCTCAATTAGTGCGTCGCAGAAAGAATTGGCGAAGCGGATCTTCACTCGGCTTGGCGAAGCAGAAGCCAAAGTTCACGGCACGACGATTCGCAAAGTTCACTTTCATGAAGTGGGGGCCGTCGATTCGATTGCCGACATCGTTGGCAGCGCGATCGGGTTGGATTTGTTGCGAGTCGACCGAATCGTGTGTTCACCGATCCCGACTGGTAACGGCCACATCGTGATTGCTCATGGGCGCGTTGCGGTACCGGCGCCAGCGACCGCCGAGTTGCTCAAAGGAATTCCGATCGAAGCGTCTGCGATCGAATGCGAACTGACGACTCCGACCGGGGCGGCGATTGCCGCGACCGTGGTAGACGAATTTGGACCGTTGCCGGGAATGATGATCGAGACGATCGGATATGGCGCAGGAACGAAAGAGCTGACCGAGCAGGCCAATGTTCTGCGGCTGATCATTGGCGAGACGGATGACGACACGCACTCGGACCAGATTTGGGTCTTGGAGACGAATCTCGACGATATCAGCGGAGAGGTGGTCGGACATTGCAGCAACTTGTTGGCGGAGGCTGGGGCTTTGGACGTCTATACCACGGCGATCCAGATGAAAAAGAACCGCCCCGGTATGAAGCTCAGCGTGCTTTGTGACGGAAGCCACATCAAGAGACTTGAAAAGATCATTTTTCGCGAGACATCAACGCTTGGCGTGCGCCGCTGGCCAGCTAGCCGCCACAAGCTTGAACGTCGGCAGCATATCGTCGAAACACAGTATGGAGCCGTTGAGGGAAAACTCGCTATTCTCGCCGATGGGAGTACGAGTTTTTCACCGGAGTACGAGTCTTGTCGCCAGATTGCCGAAGATAAGAGTGTGGCGTTGAAGGATGTGTACGAAGAGGCACGCCGCGCCTATCGTGACTGAGTCTCGCAGCCAAACACCTCGCGTCGAATGGAGAGACCGAGATGCATCTACTAGCTAACATTCCGGCGCAGGCAATGTTAGGTGTCGGAATCCTGATGCTGGTCGTTCTTTTGTTCCGCCGTCTGCGACGATATCAGCGTAAGACTCGGAAGGAACAAAGGTCTGGTAATCGGAGTTCCGCTAGTCGTCAAAAACTTGACGAGGCCCGCGCCGCCACACCGCTCCTTGATGCGCCTCCAGAACTCCTCCGCTGGCAAGTCGAATTGCACGAGACAGCTCGCGATCTGAAAGCGGAACTTGATTCGAAGTTAAGTTTGCTACAAGCGACTATTCGTCTCGCTAGCGAAGAGTCATTGCGACTTGAAACGGCGATCGCGCGAGCGGAGCAGTTAGGGATTTCGCCTTGTCCGGATGCGCTCGCGACGATCGAAGCGCTGAATGAAGGCGATACTTCTGTTAGTGACGATCTACCGGATTCGTCGAGCTTGATTGCTGACAGCCTGACAACAAATCGCGACGCTGTCTACGAACTTGCGGACCAAGGACTTTCCGCCAGTTCGATCGCGCAATCAATTGGCGCACCACTTGGCGACGTCGAGTTGATGATGAGCCTAAGATCGGAGCCCAGCTCGTCGGACGCGACATGATTGAGCGTCGCCATTGTGGTCACGCGATGATGTCTTGAATTGTGTCACCGCCGATGATGAGCGGTCGGTCGTTCCGATCGTGGATCTCCGTCGCTGGGTCGATGCCAAGCAGTGAGTACATTGTCGCTGCGAGGTCTTCTGGCTTGACCGGGTTCTCGGCAGGGAATTTTGCGTGTGAGTCGGACGCACCATAAACATGGCCGCCTTTGACTCCGCCGCCAGCGAGCAACGCCGTGTAGCATTGTGGCCAATGATCGCGGCTGAGATTCTTGTTGATGTCCGGTGTGCGACCGAACTCACCCATCCAGACGACGAGTGTATCTTCCAGCAAGCCACGTTCTTCGAGATCGTCGAGCAGCGTTGGTAGCGTCTGGTCCGTGATCGGAAGATGGTATTTGTCGACGATCTTATACATGCGAGTGTCGTCAAAGCCGTGCGTGTCCCAACCGCCATCACCCACGCGACGCCCACCGATGCTGTTCGAGAAGTAGACCGTGACGAACTTCACACCGGATTCAACCAACCGCCGCGCCATCAGGCAACTTTGCCCGTAGGAGGTGCGCCCGTACCGATCGCGAACGACTTCCTTTTCTGCAGATAGATCAAACGCCTTTCTCACGCGATCTGAAGTAAGCATCGAGATTGCACGTTCGTAATAATCATCGAACCCACGAGCTTCGCCTGAGTATTCGAGCAATTTCGCTTGTCGGTCGACGAGTTTTTGCATCGACCGGCGCCGAGTGAGACGATCGACCGACAAGCCTTGCGGCAGCGAAAGCTCCGGCAAGCGAAAGTTCGCATCGTTCGGATCTTCCAAGAACAACAGTGGGTCATGCGCTTTGCCAAGGAAACTGGCGTGTTGAGCCGGGACGATGGAACCATCGCGGATGACGTGTGGATACGAAACAAACGAAGGCATTCCGTTCGTGTTCGGCAAGAGATGATCGACGACGCTGCCATAAGCTGGATACAGATCGAGCGAGTCTCGCAAGCGTTGATCATCCGCCGGCGGAGCGTGTCCGCTGAGCGCGTAATAGCCGGCGGACGCGTGGTTCTTCATCGAGTGCGTCATCGTCCGGATGAGCGATACATGATGCATCCGCTTTGCCAACTCGGGCAGCAGTTCGCAGACTTCGATTCCTGGTGCGCTGGACGAGATCGGTCGGTACGGACTTCGAACGGTCGCTGGTGCGTCGGGCTTCATATCGAACGTATCAAGCTGGCTCGGGCCGCCCCATTGAAACAAAAAAATGACCGACTTGGCTCGTGGCTTGATTGCCGACTTGCTCTCGGCCGCCTGTACTAACTTCGGCAGCGTAAGCCCCAGTAAGCCTTGGCCACCGATTCGCAACATCGTTCGTCTTGAAAGTTTTGTCATCAGAATCCTATCGGCGGAAGAGAAACTCTTTCGCGTTGAGTAACGCCCAGGCGATATCCTGTAATACCGTGAACCGATCTTCGGATGAATCGTCGAGCATGCTGAGCGCCGCGTCGCGTTCTTCCGAGTTGGGCGGTCGCGACAGCGCCTCCCAGTAAAGCGTTTCGACGACTTGCTTATCTGGTGACGTGGACGAAGCCAATTGGTGTATTCGATTCCCGGAAGTTGCAAGTCGGCCGGAGAGTCCTTGGCCGATGAGCGCGAAGACCTGTTTCAGCGTCGTTTCATTCGAACGTTCGCACTCACAGGCCAGAATACGATCAGGTTTGCCAAATGTCTTTAAGAAGCGATCGCCCAACAGCGGCGCTTCGTCGCGAGGTCGCTTCCGTTGCACACCAGGAACTTGCACGGCCCGAATCCCGTGAGGATAGCCCACGAATTCGGCAGGCATGTCGAGAACGTCGCTTTGCGCATCCAACAGCACTTCCGCGGGTAAACGGTGGATGGACGCTCTTGCATAGCTGGTGTGGTCGTTGACGTTCGTTTCGTTTGGCTCGGCCGAGAGTTGATACGTCTGCGAGTTCATGATCATTCGAACCGTCGAGCGCAGGTCAAACCCTTCAGAAACAAAATGAGCGGCCAGCGTATCGAGCAGCGGTGGATTGCTGGCGGGATTGGTAAGCCGGAAATCATCGATCGGATCGACCAGCCCTTGCCCCATGATGTGATACCAGATGAAGTTAACTTGCGACTTGGCAAACAATTCGTTGTCATCCGAGGTGAGCCACTGTGCGACAGCCATTAGCCGATCCGCCGTCTCCTGTTCCGAGAGCGAGTCGCCGCCGAGAAACTTGGGACGAGCGATCTCGCCAGTAGTTGGATTGCGAACTTCGTCTTTCTTCGCGACGAGCACGACTTGGTCGCCAGCGAACTCGTTCTTGTCGAGCTTGTCTTTACGTTTGTTCTCACCCAATTCATAGTCAAGCTGAGAGAACAGCGAAGACCATTCGTAATAGTCGTTTTGTGTCCAACGATCAAACGGATGGTTGTGACACTTGGCACATTGCAGACGTGTGCCGAGAAACAATCGCGCCGTCGTTTCGCCTCGGATCGAAGCAGTGCGATTTGCTCGATAGAAATTCGCGGCAGGCTGCTTATACGTGCTGCCCGTGCCTGTGACAAGTTCGCGGACAAACGCGTCCAGCGGCTTCGCCGAAGCGATGCCGTCGCGAATCCATTGATGAAAGGCTTCGACGCCTGGTGTGTCGAGTACCTTTTCTTCAGTCCGCAAGACGTCCGCCCACTTCAGGGCCCACAAGTCGGCGAATTCAGGAGTTGAAAGCAGATAATCGATCAGCCGTGTTCGCTTGTCGACCGAGTTGGACGCAACAAACGCTTTCGCCTCGTCGCCAGTTGGCACTCTTCCGATGGCGTCGAGATACGCACGCCGCACGAAGACGTGGTCCTTGCTCGGCGTGGATGGATTCATACGCAAGCTATGAAGCTTATTGAACACGAAGCGATCGATCGAGTTGTTAGTCGCGGGAGGACTCCATTCGAACTCCGGACGTGCCGCAGTGAAGGCGATCGAAACTGGGACTTGCATCTGCAAATACCGCACAATCAAAGTCGTCTCACCAAAGCTGTCGCGAGTAACTCGACCGTCTGGATCTACCGTGGCGATTAAGTTTGACAGTTCGTAACACGCTCGCTGCGTCACATCGCGCGAACTGCCGTCGGAGAGAACTGCGGTAACTCGCAGTTGAAGATCATCGATCGGATCGGTCAGAATTGCATTACGTGGAATGACTTCGAGCTTGACGACTCGAGGCGCGTCGGACGCGGGCGACGGCGTACCCTCCGCGATCCAGCTTCGCAACACTTGGTACTCCGCAGAGGCTACGGCGAATCGCCGACCGCCGCGATGTGGGACCTGTGCCGTCGCCTTTTGTAAAATCAAACTCTTTCCGGGCGATGATGGATTAGTTCGCCGGCCTCGCGATCGAAGAACGAGAGCCTCGAAATCAAACTGTGGATCCTGTCCTCGCAACGAGAGCTTGAGACCACCCTTGCCGTTAAGATTCCCGTGACAGGTGCCCGAGTTACAACCGGCTTTGGAGAGCACCGACATCACGTCGACGGCGAATTCCAGTTCGCCGCTTTGCGCGCGTGCGCAATTGCTAACGAAGACCGCAAGCGCGGAAAGGACAACTGGCAGAATGCAGCGCGGGATGTGGTGGGGCATGTGATCGGCGGCAACGTGTCGTCGGCTGGACGTGGTTTGATCAATGGCGTCGTGTACGGTCGATTGTGCTTCGAAATAGACGGCGGTCCCTATTATCTCATAGGCGGAGGCCAACTGTCGACCGACTGAGACGTTTCGTTCTTGTGTCGCAGCGACGCTTATGGCATTTTGAATTGACTTGGCCATCGATCAGAATTGATTGACGCGGAGAAACGTATCCATGGACAACAGGCGGTTGCAGCTTCGATTGGCCACGCTCTTTCGTATTACGACCGTGATCGCTTGCGTCTGTGGCTTTCTGCATGCAGCGGGCGTTGAAGGGATGCTCGTGATGATGTTGTTAGCAGCGATACCAGCTATCGCAGTTCTCGTCGCGAGGGTCTATGTCCGAATAATGTCGGTATTGTTCGACACGATCATCGGCCCGTTCTTGCTGCGGTAGCCCGCGGGTCAGATAGGGAATCGCACAGAGCGCGCTGGGGCGCTCATTCGATCATCCCAGCCAGCTCTTTCAGCCACGCAATGCCATGCGGCATTCCTTCGTTGAGCGCTTTAGTGGCGGATCGGGGATGGATTGATCATACATAAGAATCACAACTCGTTGATTGACCCATCGCGGTTAAAAGGAGCCTATACAAGGAGATGGCTGGGCCGACTGGTTAGCAGCTTCGATGTGTCGTACCGGCGGATGAAGTCTACTCGGGATGGAAACGGCGTTCAATATTCGACGCTTCTAGCTCCGGGCCCCCTTGTGGGGCTGCGTCGATTTTCATGGACCAAGCCGCGACTTGATGGTTGAAATGCGGATCGCGCGACCCGATACTGTATCCGCGCTCTTCGACGCTGTTGAGAAGTTCACTTGCCGACCGCGAACCAATCTGACAAATCCAAAGACGACAAGGAAACCACACCATGAGATATTGCTCGCCCCTCATCGCCTTCACGCTCGTACTCAGCATGGTGCTACCCGTTCCAGCGGCGGACGATATACAACCGGTTCGGATGGGCTGCGGGCTGATGACGTTCGACACGGTGCCGGGCTGGGGACTCCGCCCCGATGGCGAATCTGCCTTGGGCCCGACTCACGGCGGTGTCGTGATCGACAAGGCAGGCAACATCTATACAAGCGCCAATAAGGGAGTCGTCGTTTTTTCCCCCGATGGCAAAGTGATCCAGTCCTATCTGGGCGACAAATTCTCCAATATCCACGATATGGAAATCCGAGAAGAAGCGGATGGCGAGTTCATTTATGGAGCACGCAATGCGAACGCCGAGGGAATCAAGTTCAATGCCCATAGCGGCGAAATTGTGATGAAGCTCCCGTTTCCCGAAGAGTCCGGCCTCAAGCTGGAGAAATTCAACCCGACAGCGATTACCGTTGCTCCCAACGGCGACATCTTCTTGGCAGACGGTTACGCGAGCAATCATGTTTTCAAGTTCGATAAGGCAGGAAAATACCTGATGCACTTTGGGGCCAAAGGCAACGACCTCAAACAATTCAATACCGCTCACGGCATGACACTGGACACGCGTTACGACCCCCCGCGCCTATTGATCTGCGACCGTAATCACCAACCCAAGGGCCGCCTGCTGCACTATGACCTCGAAGGAAACTTCATCGAAGTAGTCATCACTGGTCTGGGAATGCCGACATCCGCCGCCGTCCAGGGAGACTTTGTCGCCGTGCCAGATTTGCACGGACGGCTGGTCATTCTCGACAAGAGCAACACGATCATGGCAGTTCTTGGCCACAACCCGGACCCCGACAAGCGAGTCAATTTTAATGTGCCGCAAGCGGAGTGGATTGAAGGCGTGTTCAGCGGCACACATGGCTCCTATTGGGACAAGGACGGCAACTTGTACGTACAGGACTGGAACGTTTCTGGGCGCATCATGAAACTAGTCCGAGTCAAATGAACACTCCGTACGAAGGATATGGCGATGTCGAGATCTTGGTTACGCGAACTCGTGGCAATGTTTGCGGTCGGTGTATTCGCATCTAGCGGCTTGACGCAGGAGGCTACAAATCACGAAAGCACTCCGTTGGAGATCTTCGACCAGCGGATCATGCCGATCTTCAGATCCTCGCAGCCGTCGAGTTGTGTTCAGTGTCATTTGTCGGCGGTTGATCTAAAGAACTACATCCTGCCTTCGCAGGAGAAGACCTTCGCATCGCTTCGCGACCAAGGACTGATTGATCTTCAGGCACCGGAGAAATCCAAGATCCTCACGCTCATTCGCATGGGCGACAAGGATCTCGACAAAGGCGCGCAGCTGATTCATGAGAAGACTCGCAAAGCGGAGTATGCTGCGTTCGAGGCTTGGGTCAAAGCCTGCTGCCAAGATCCGAAAATACGAGACTTACCTCAGCTAAACCCTGCCGATCTCGCGAGTCCGGATAAGCCAGAGGCGGTGATTCGTCATGCGCGTAAGAGCCGTGTTGTTGACTCATTTGCTCGCAATGTTTGGTCACAGCGCATGCGATGCTTCCCGTGCCATACGCCTCATGAGATCGACCCGTCAAATCCCCGACAGCAGGCGGCAATCAAGACGCAAAATGAACTCAAGAAGAAATACAGCCCAGAACTCTTAGCGCGGTTGAACATCTTCCGCGAGACACCAGAAGCGACGCTGAACTATCTAGTTGAGAGCAGTCGCAACGTAAAGCAAGGCGAACTTCCGTTGCTCAATCTAGCAGAGCCTCGCAAGAGTTTGATTTTGCTGAAGCCGACGTCGAAGCTTCCAATCAAACGCGAAGACGGGACGTTCGAACCAGTATCGTCGGTAGCGCCGGTGACTCATATGGGCGGGTTGAAGATGCACCCCGACGATCAGTCCTACAAGTCATTTGTGGCGTGGATCAAAGACTATTCGAACGTCGTCGGTGATCGCTATGTCGGAGTTGAAGAACTGCCAGCAGATAATTGGGTTGCGACGAAACGTGTTTTGAAACTATCTAGCGCGCCAGAATCGTGGCCCATCGGGATTCCCGTTCAACTGTTTGTGTACACTTGGAACGATGAAGAAACATCCTGGCGCAAAGAGCCGGTCGCGTTTACACAAGGGACAGTAACGCCCCGCAGGATGGTAAACGGCGCGATGTTCTTGCTGGCATCACGAGACGCCGCGAGAGCGACCACCGTGAAAGGTAACGAGGCAGTGCTGGGAGGCGGGCGATACATGGTCAAGGTGTACGTTGACCTGAAACACCGTTTAGCTGACGATCCAACCTTGCTACTTGGAGACGAAGACTTCGTCGGTCAGGCCGAGTTTACGCGGTCCCGTTGGCGCGAAGGATTCAAGTTCGCAGCAGCGGTTTCTGGAAACATGCTGAAAAGATAGTAGCGAGACGCTCGTTCCCTCGTATGGAGATCGGAAGATGCGACAGCCACAACTACCTAGTCGCCCGTCGGATTTGGTGTCTCAACCGAGACGCGAGTTTCTGAAACATTCCGGCGCGTTGGCTCTGGCAGCGTCGGGCGTGCCGCTGGTTTGTGGTGAGTTAGCTGCTGCAGAGGACAAGAAGACGTCCGAGACGCTGGTCAAGATCTTGTATGACTCACTGAAGGAGAAACAGAGGAAAGAAGTCTGTTTCGACTGGAATCATATCGACAAAGATCGAGGTCTGTTGCGAACGCGCCTCGAAAACAACTGGAAGATCACCAAGCCGTCGATCAAGAGCAGCTTCTATACGACCGACCAGCAAGTGTTGATTCGCGACATTTTCGACGGAATGACCGATCCCGGTTGGCGCGATAACTGGGATCAGCAACTCAAAGATGACGTCGGTGGATTCGGCAATCGCCAATCAATCGCCATTTTTGGGAAGCCTGGTACGGATCAATTCGAATTCGTTCTGGCCAGCCGTCACATGACCTTGCGTTGCGACGGAAACAGTGCCGAACACGTGGCCTTTGGCGGTCCAATACTCTACGCCCACGATGGCGAGGGCACGTTTGAAGAACCCCATCATCCTAGCAACGTCTTTTGGCACCAGGCGCTTGCGGCCAACAAGTTGTATGACATGTTCGATGGAAAGCAACGCAAGCAGGCGTTGGTGACCAGCGGGATGCCCTCGGAGGAGCTGGTCGGGTTTCGCGGTCCGAATGGCCGATTCGATGGGATTGCAGTTACCGAATTCTCGCGAGACCAGACGGAACATTTACAGTCGGTTTTGAAGCTGCTGCTGGAGCCTTTCCGTCAGTCGGATCGTGACGAAGTGATACGTTGTTTGAAAGTCCAAGGCGGCCTCGATGCCTGCCGACTCGCTTTCTACAAAGAAGGAGATCTCGGCAACGATGGTCTCTGGGACAACTGGCGGCTAGAAGGCCCATCCTTCGTTTGGTATTTTCGCGGCAAGCCGCACGTACACGTTTGGGTTAATGTGGCGGACACACCCGACGTCAAGCTAAATTCTTATCAGGACTCGGTTGGGGTTTGACCGGTCAATTGGCAGTAGTCGACGTGCCATTCGGCACGATGAACCCGCTTGTCGGTTGAATTTCGTTTGAGTCCGTATTCGTGTCCGCTGAACTTGGGAATTCTGCTGGCGTAGTTGCATACGGCGAATAGGCAGGCTGTTCTGCCACATACTGGACTGGCTGCGGAACAGGAGCATACGGGTTCGCGGCGACTGGCTCGGCGTAATAAGCCGCCGCTTGGGGTGTACTCGTGGTCGCCGGATAGTTCGCCGATCCGTCCAGCACGATCGGTGGTCCGAAGCTATTGTTACCTAACGTGCTGAACGCCAACGCTCCGACCGCGAACAGCGCGTAGCAGACGATGCATGCGAACATCAGAGCCGTGATCACACCGAACATCGCTCCGATACCACCGGCGAAGGCCCGAACGAACCAACCCCACACACTTAGTCGTTGTGTCTCGGCCATTGCTATTCCTCCATAGGGTGTCTGAATTTGAACTATGAATATGGCACAAGCGGCTCGACTCGCGAATAGCAATCCGGTGCGCGATAATGAAACTAGCTGACGTTTGTCGCTTGAGCGGTGAATGTCGGGACCTGCGAGAATTTGTATCTGTTGACGAGTTCTTCGGAAGAAACAAAGTATGCGTACCATCGCATTATGGATTCAGTAGTCTGTGGTGACCTCCGCGAGCCCCAGGTAGAATCCGGGCATGAAGCAGGTGTTAAGTGACGACACAGGTCTTCTGAATACTGACCGGTAAGTACGACGAGATCAACAACACTTCGACTTGCCGGCGTGTTCGTGGTCGGACAGGTTACGCTCGAAATATCAGCGGAGAGTTGCTCATGTTAATGCGATCGGGTGTAGTAAACCTTCGAGTTTACATCTCACTTGTTGGCCTACTGTTAATCGCGGCTCTCAACGTCGCTGAAGCAGATGAAAGTGCGCCGTCGTCGGGTATTCCTCTCGCCGGAACGCAGCGACTCACTTTAGAGGGCGATCTCGCCACTCACATGCTCGAGGGTACTGATCGATTCTTGTTGCGAGAGATTGACGCATCGATCGAACGCCGTACGAACCTGTGGAATATCAACACGTCTTCCGCGACCGCCTATCGCGAGTCGGTTGAACCAAATCGGCAGCGTTTTGCCTCAATGATCGGAGCGCGCGATCCTCGCCCGAAGATTGCTCAGATCGAGTTCCTTGCGACGCCTTCTCAACCAGCACTCGTGGGGCGCGGCGACGGATATGAGATACACACCATTCGTTGGTTGGCGTTCGACGGAGTTTACGGGGAGGGACTGTTGCTGGAGCCAACCAATAGACCACCGATCGCTCAGGTTGTGGCGATCCCTGATTGCGAGCAAACTCCTGAGATGCTCGCCGGGCTCGTCGAAGGTGTACCGATCGATTCTCAGTTTGCGCGACGGCTTGCCGAGAGTGGATGCCGCGTCGTCGTTCCGCTGTTGATTAATCGCGGCAGCCACCTTTCCGTGATTGCTGATGGGAAACGCCGCTCGACGGTGACGCACCGCGAACTGCTTTACCGAGCGGCCTATCAGATGGGTCGCCACCTGATCGGCTACGAAGTGCAGAAAGTTCTTGCTGCTGTTGATTGGTTTGAACAAGAGACTGGGGGTGATGAGTCCCGCGTCGCGGTCGTCGGATATGGCGAAGGCGGACTCGTGGCGATGTACGCTGCTGTTCTCGATCATCGGATCGATGTTGCGGGTGTGAGCGGCTACTTCAATTCGAGACAAGAGATCTGGCGAGAGCCGATTGACCGAAATGTATTTGGCTTGCTGCGAGAATTCGGCGATGCCGAGATCGCGTCGCTGATCGCCCCGCGCGCGTTGATCGTCGAATCCTGCAAGTCTCCAGCAATCAACATCCCCGCCGGCACGCAGAGTGCGCCTGCGGAGCTGACAACGCTGCCGGTCGAAACCGTGCGAAGCGAGATTGAGCGGGCGCGCGAGCTGATTGTTGAACTCGAGCCAAGTCCGGTGATGGAGTTGGTCGTCAGCGGCGACAGTACGGGGAGTTTTGGCAGCGCTCCGTTTTTAGAAACCCTCATGCAGCAACTGACCGGAAGCCCATTGGCCTCGTCCGGTGTAGCCCCGAGTCACTTGCGTCATGATTTCAATCCAGAGGTGCGACTTGCTCGACAGTTCAAACAAATCGCTGCCTTCTCCCAGCAGCTTGTTGACCGTGGCGATCAGGTCCGCGACGAGTTCACGGCGAAAATCGAACGCGGCTCCGGATTGCCGGCGTTCGAAACAAGTACTGCGTCGTACCGCGAGTACTTTCGTAACGAGATCATCGGATCTTTCGATCGAGAATTGCTGCCATCGAACGCCCGCACGCGGATGATCTATGACGAACTGGAGTATCGCGGCTACGAGGTTGTCCTGGATGTGTTTCCAGACGTAGGTCTCTATGGGATCCTACTGCTTCCGAAGGACATCGGAAAAGGTGAGAAACGTCCTGTCGTGGTTTGCCAGCACGGTCTCGAAGGAAGCGCACAGGCCACCGTGACTGGCGACCACACATCGTATCGCGATTTCGCTTCGCGGTTGGCGAAACGTGGCTTCATCGTTTTCGCTCCCCAGCACCTGTATCGCGGAGGCGACCGCTTTCGCACACTTCAGCGTAAAGCGAATCCGCTCAAGCAATCGTTGTTTTCGATCATGGTCGCGCAGCATCGGCAGTTATTGCGCTGGCTTGGTGGACTTGATTCCGTGGACCGTGACCGAATTGGGTTCTATGGCATTTCATACGGCGGCAAATCAGCCATGCGGATTCCCGCGATACTCGACGGCTATTGTTTGTCGATCTGTTCTTCTGACTTCAGTGATTGGATCTGGAGAACTGCGACAAACCGCTATCCGAACGGCTATCTCGCACACAGCGAGTACGAGATCTTCGAGTTTGATTTGGGCAATACCTTCAACTACGCAGAAATGGCGGCGCTGATTTGCCCGCGACCGTTCATGGTCGAGCGTTTTCATCATCACGGCCTATTCGCCGACAAGACCTGTGCCGAATTCGCGAGAGTCCGCTTGCTGTACGACAATCTCGATCTCAGCAACCGAGCTGCGATGACTTACTACGGCTCGTACCTGAACACCGGGCCGTACGCTGATCGTGCGACGTTTAATTTCCTTCACGAACACTTGCAATGGCCGCAGATCTCACTCAGCGTCCAGGGACAGTGACCGTGGCTACTCGCGTTGGCCAATTTTCGGTACTATCCGAAATATTAGAACGGGAGAGGCAACAGCAAGGCGTGAAACTGCCAGATGGATCGTTCTCCAAGCTCGCCGCCGGTCGCCGCCAGATTGAGAAAGTAGACGTAGAAGCCGACCCCCGCGCACAGCGCTACGCCATTGGTCCACTGCCAGATTCGCCAAGGCCATGATGGCGCGGAGCGAGTTCTGTGAGTTGCCCGATGATAGACCCAGCCGATCAATACGCGGGCCGGAACCACCGTCACGAGAAACACCACCATCAGGTCCCATCGCGCTTCGTGCGGTGGGATTCTGATCTTGAAAAGAGCCGTGTATAGCAGCGGTACAGCGGAACATGCGAGCAAAACGGCTGTGCCTATCGCCCAACAAAAAGGCGACTGTCCGATCAGCTTGCGCACGGTTGCAATCTCGAAAACTGCTCCCCACCGAGCTTCGGCGGAGACATGCGCGAGCAATAGTGGAAGCCACAGCAAAGTAAGTGTCAAGGCAATGCAACCAACAAGGAAACCAAGGATTTGCAGTCGGCTTGTCGTATCGTCAAGCATGGTGAATAAGACGGTTGGAATCGCCAACCAGACGTAAGCGGCGGCATAACCTAGCAGCCCCAAACGAAACAGATGCAACAAACGAAACGAAGCGATGAACTCGCCGATTGTATGGTTAGCATCTCGCCAATACTCACCACCCCGCAAACGCGCCAGCAGTTGACGGGCGTTGTTTATCGGGCGCACGAAACGCCAAAGACTCCCACCGCAACCTATCGCCAGCAGTAGATGAACCGCGATCAACGAACTGACTACGACTAGCAAGCTAGTCCAAAGCCACGCCGCTGTCCCGCTCGGCGCGAGCAGCCAACTGTCGCGCGCCGCACTAGCGAGGAATTGAACTGGTAGCAGCCACAACCAAACCGCTAGCAAGATGCCACCCAATCGCTGGGCCGCAGGCAAGAGATAGAAGGCGGAGCGAAACTTTCCGGTTCGAGCTACCCGCCCCTGAGCTTCCATCAAGTAACCCAATGCAAAGAGATTGACGATCGGAATCGATGCGGCTAGCGCGAGCAAGCCAACCAAAAAGAGCAACCCGAATGAAGCTTGCACTAGCCACCCGGCGGCCCGAAGCGGATGGAACCGAACTGACGGAATGCACGGAAACTCTTGGAAATGTTGTTGCGAGACGACAGCTTGCTCGACAGCGATCGCACTTCGATCTTCGGATGATTCTGAAGCAGAATCGTCGACGATAGGCAGGAAATTGCCTTGGTCCACGGTCGAAGGAGTCATGCGTTGTCTCTCGCGGGAGAACGGGTGTAGCACTCACGATAGTCGATTAACTCAAGCCAGGGCAAGTTATTCCCATGACGACGAAGCGATATCGGTTTTCGAGATTTTTCAACATTCAACCAAGCTTATTCGCGGCAAAACGAATAAGCTTGGTTGTCGCGGATTATTACCGAGCCGACCGCGGAGATCGGATTCAGTTTCGGATCAAGTTGCTTATGAACGCGCCGAAGCACCTTCTGTTGCCAACAGCATTCGCTTTGGCCATTCTGTGTCTTGTGGCTTGGGTCGCGGCGCGACCCAATATCATTTCCTACCACTCCGAAACTACCGAAGGCGGCAAGGACGTCGCGATGGCCGCTGATCAAGTCAACGCTCTGCTCCAAGAGACATGGACCGACTATTCCATCGAGCCCGCCGCTGGAGCAGATGATTTGCAGGTCTATCGCCGTCTCGCATTGGCCCTTGTCGGCACAGCACCGTCACTCGAAGAAATCCGCCGATTCGAAGCCGACCCGTCCCCTGATCGGCTTCAGCAGTGGACCACCCGATTCATTTCCGATAGCCGGTTCGTCGAATACTTTGCGGCGAGATTGGGGGACGCGTTCGTAGACCCCGTCGCAGAGGATTTGAAACCTCACCAGCGCGAGCGTTTTCGACGCTGGTTGGGAAAATCGCTTCAGCAGGGAACGGCTTACAGTGAAATCGCACGTGAGATGATCGCAGCCCACGGCGTTTTCGCAGATCGCCCCGCGACAACCTTCGTGTCGCTGGAACTCTCACTTGGCGATCAAGCCGCCGAGCGACTGGCCGCGCGCACGTCGCGAGCATTTCTTGGCCAGCGGATTGATTGCGCGCAATGCCACGACCATCCGTTCGCCGAATGGACGCAGCCACAATTCGAAGGGCTGGCAGCTTATTATGGACAGGTTCAATTTCGCGACGCTCGTGTCCAAGACACACACTCGCGCCCTTTCGTGATCGAAGATGACCGCGCGCAAGAGGAACGTACCGTCGCGCCTGAAGTACCGTTTGATTCGCAATGGATTTCCGACGGCAAGCATCTCCGGGCGCAACTGGCTACGTGGGTGACGCACACCGAAAACCGTCGCTTCCGCCGGGCGATTGCCAATCGTGTCTGGGGACTGATGTTGGGGCGCGCGTTTATCACCCCAGTCGATGATCTTCCCGATCCTTCGTCGCCCGACGATCCTGATGTTCTCGACGTGTTGGCAACCGATCTGGCCAATCACGGAGATGATCTGCGGCGACTGATTCACGTCATCGTCGCGACACGTGCGTTCAATCTTGCCTCAACTCACGAAGCACTCGAAGACGAGGAATCCGCACAGCAGCATGAAGAAGCGTGGGCGGTTTTCCCGGTGACCGAACTGAGTCCGCAGCAAATGTTCCGCGCGATGCAGCAGGCCGCCGCAGTGAAGACCTTACGCGCCGAGAACGCCAACACGTTTTCTGCAATTCGACGTTACGAACAACAGGATCGCTTCGTCAATGACTATGGCATCGCCAGCGATGCGGAAGATGCTCAAGCCAGTACAATCCCTCATACAGTGCAACGGTTAAGCGGCAATTTTACCCGTCAACTTAGTAACGCGACTTTGCTCACGGCGCCGGGGCGGATTGCCGTGATGAGTACCGATGCCACAACTTGTCTGGAAAACTGCTACCTCGCTTGTCTTTCTCGCCGACCGATGCCTGATGAGCGAAAGCACTTCCTGCCTCAATTTGCTGGCAACTTGAACCGTCGTGCGAACGCCGTCGAAGACGTCTACTGGACGTTGTTTAACTCCGCCGAGTTCTGCTGGAATCACTAGCTCATGTCACAGCCACCACTTGATCGACGCGATCTACTCAAATGGGCGACCGGACTTGGGATGTCCTTTGCGATTCCCGGGCTGGATTTGCGAGCCGCCGAGCGCCGTGGGGAAGAGCGGCCTCGCTCGTTGATAACACTCTGGTTATCTGGCGGACCGAGCCAACTCGAGACCTGGGATCCGCATCCGGGGACGAAGATCGGCGGACCGACCCAGGCAATTGCGACGTCCACGCCTGACGTCAAGATCGCCAGTTCGTTCCCCCGACTAGCTGAACAGATGCATCATCTGTCCGTGATCCGCTCACTCGTGTCGAAAGAGGGCGACCACGAGCGTGCGACCTATCTGGTGAAGACTGGCTTTCGCACCGATCCGACGCTGCGTCATCCTTCTGTAGGCGCGATCGTGGCCCATGCGTTGCCAAACAAACGGCTCGAGATACCGCCGGTTATCTCGCTCGGCTACGACAATCACCTGTCGCGAGGCGGCTTTTTGGGAGGCCGCTTCGACGCCTTGCGCGTCCGTCAACCCGGTTCGTCCGAAAACGACATGAGGGCATGGCTCGCCGAACCGCGACAGCAGCGCCGTCTGTCTAACTTGGACGTCGTCACCCAAGCATTCACCCGCGGACGCAAAGTCGTTGTCGACCGCACCATGCACGTGCAGAATCTCGACGCTGCTTTAAAAATGATGAACTCGGATCAATTGAAAGCCTTTCGATTGGACGACGAGCCGGAGGCGGCGCGAACAGCATACGGGGATTCGAACTTCGGTCTGGGCTGCCTCGTGGCTCGACGATTGATCGAACAAGGTGTGCGAGCGGTCGAAGTCACGCTGCAAAACTTCGACACGCATAACAACAACTTTGGCCAGCATAATGAACTAGCGACTTCCCTGGATCCGGCATTCGCGGCGTTGCTTGAGGATCTGCACGAACGCGACCTGTTAGCCTCGACGGTCGTGCTATGCCTTGGCGAGTTCGGTCGAACTCCAAAGATCAACGGTGCCAACGGTAGGGATCACTGGCCCGCTGGATTCTCCTGCCTGTTGGGTGGCGGCAACTTGCGCAGCGGCATGCTGCTCGGAGCAACGGACCCGACCGGCGAACGGAAAACGCCCGAAGACCCAATCCCCATCCCGGACCTCTACGCAACCGTATTGAAGGGAATGGGAATCGACCCCACTCATCAGATAAACACTTCCATCGGCCGCCCCATCCGCTATAGCGACGGCACTCCAATCGACCGATTGCTCGACGGATAGATTGAGCGGAGTGTGTTTTCCGTTGGCAGCGTAGAAGGCGTTCTGAGTTGACCGATCGAATCCTGTCACACAGAGTGCGACGTTCAACATGTCACTGTAAAGACGACGCTGCGGTCGATCCCGATCCTCGTCGGCGCTTTTAAAGACGCCGGGTACTGTCTTTCGAAGAACAGAAGAGGCGGTGTCCTTGATTCGGCGGGAACTTCTTCCGACCCGTGAGCGCTTGATCGAGCGGGGCGGAAAGAATGCCACCCGATGCCTTCATCATTCTACCGTTGGTGCGGAATACGCGAGGCAGGCGAGGCATGAGGCAGCGGCGAGGAAATCGGCGCGCCGGTGAGGTGGCTTTGTTGCGACTCGCTGGCGTCGATTCGGACTTGGCGCTGGTCGCCTTCTCCGATCGGCTTCTCGTCATCTTGATGCAACATCTGGTGCATCTGCTGCGCTGCAGCGCTGCTCGGTTCGATTTGAATCCACTCGTCGACGATCGGCGTTGCTTCTTCGATTTCGCCCGAGGCGATCAATGTTGTCGCGTACCAGCGAAGACAGATCGGATCGCGGGAGCCTGCGTTGTATCCGGTCTTGAGATAGGCCTTTGCCGCGATCCAATTGTTGGCTGCGGCCATGCACGCGCCGCGAACTGCGCTGCGCAAAGCGTTTCGATTTGGAAACTCGGCGGGGAATTGGTCGAGCTGTTTCAACGCATCGCCGCGTTGTCCGGACTGGATGTACAACTCCAGTAAATGTCGTCGGATGCGAAGCGATTGTGGATCGATGGCGGTCGCATCGACAAGCGTTTGAACCGCCTCTTCATTGCGCCCTAGTAGTTGTAGCGTCAAGCTGCAACAGACGGTTGCGATCTCGTGGATGTTGCTGACGTGCCAGACCCCGGGATTGATTTGACCGTGTTTACAGGTTGTTTGGTAAGCCTTCATGGCCAATTCAGTCTGGCCTTGCGCTTGCAGGTAGCCGCCCATTGCACAGAGCAATTGAGCGTCCATCGGAAACGCTTCTAACGCTTGCATGCAGATGGCAATCTGCTCGTCACCTTGCCCCGGTTTGCCGTCGAGCGAAGTGATGATTCCGTAATAGGCTTCGAGCATATCAGGAGATCCCACTTGGCAGGCCTGCAAGGAATGCCGGAAGAATTGAATGGATCGGTCGTGGTCTTCCAGTGTCTGAAACGCATCGCCCAAGCAGTTGAGCAGCTCTGGTCTCATCGCCGTATCTCGGATCTCGACCTCGGCCAATCGGATGTTTCGTTTCGCCTTCGCTGTCTTGACATCCAAGTCATGCTCTTTCGAGCTGCGCCGGATGCAAACTTCCAAGGGCTCGATTCCGACCTGCGCAGTTGTCAGAGAATCAAGAAGCGACTCGCGGACGCGTCCGCTGAACCTGATCAATGGATGTTTCGGCGCCAATCTTACTTGCGCAATCCGCTCAGCAGCATTCGTTCCATTGGGTGGAATCTCGACGAACATCAAATAGGCTGAAGCACGTGTTGGTGCTTCGGCAATTTGTTGTCGAACAAGCGCCGCGTCATCGGCAGAAAGACGATCACCGGCATCAAGCCACAAAACCCAGTCGCTGGTTACACGAGAGAGACAAGCGTTCCTCGCGGCCGAAAAATCGTCCTTCCACTCACACTCGACGACCGTTGCTCCGAAGGACTTCCCCACGTCGATGGACTTGTCGGCTGAGCCAGTATCTGTGATCACGATCTCGTCGGCGATCGACTGAATTGATTCCAGCGAATCCCGCAATAGATCTTCCGCATCGCGAACGATCATGGCGACAGTAAGACGATTGGATTTAGCTGGCTCGGACATCGTACGCCCTCCATGGCGATAGCAAGTCTAGTATTTCAAATGCGCTATGTTCAAATGCGCTATGTTCAATTGTGCTGTGTTCAATTTGCGCGGTGGGAGTTTAGCTGCTGGTAGCACCTGCCGATAGGTAGATTCGGCCGTGCTAGCGTTGCTGTCTTTGGGTGACTTAGGATGTCACGGCTAGGATTGCACTTTGCTTAGGTAACGTCGTCCCAACTCACTAGACCGTCGCGATTACGCTGACTTTGCCGATTGACGGCATTGCCGCCGTATAACAATGCGTCGATCTTGCGGCTTTGCACTCGATTCTTCGAGACATGGCTTGCCCGAATCCGATCTAAGACATTGCACGCCGCTCCCTCCTCATCGATCAAGGCGCCACAACGAATGAATCAACAAGCCCATGAATCGTATGTCGAATCGCAAGTAATGACCGCCACGCCACAGAGGTTGCGGTTGATGTTGATCGAAGGTGCTCTGCGTTTTGCCCGCCTAACGATTCACTGTTGGGAGTCGAACGACAACGAAAAGGCGCTAGAAGCGATCATTCGCTGTCGCAACATCGTCTCCGAGTTGTTGTCTTCTGTTCGCGTCGACGAGACAGAGGTTACGAAGCAGGTGGCGAGCTTGTATTTGTTCGTGTTTCAACACCTCACAGAAGCGCAACTGCGCCGCGACGCGAAGTTGGTCGAAGAAGCTATCGGGATTCTCGAAGTCGAACGAGAAACGTGGCAGCAAGTATGCGAAGAGATGCCAAATGCCCCAGTGCCAACTGCCGAACACAAGGCGGCCAGTCCGCAAGAGATCATTGCTCCAACGATCGCTTATCCGGATACAGATCTGCAAACCGGCAGCATCAGCTTCGATGCCTGATTCTGACTTCTCATCGTGACCGATCGATCGCCAGACCTTAGGGTGCCGGCGCAAGCCGCACCATTTGCGCCCCATCGCTTGGCGACCTCGCTGCTCTGAGTTAAGCTCCACGTTTGTCGATCGCGCCCCGCGGCAATTGCCAACAAAGCGTTCACGCGAGTGAGTCTCGAAGCTATGGCCAACAAAACGAACTTTAAAATCATTCCTGACGGCGACGAGCTGACACAAATCGAGCGAGATTTAAGCTTTCATCCGACTGCTTCAAGGAGCCCGACGACGCTGACGCGCGAGCAAACTGCCAGCTTCAATCGAGACGGGTTCTTGAAAGGACTGCCGTTAATCGAAGCGGATGAAATGGCAGACATCCGCACTTACTTTGATCGCCTCTTGTCGCAAGCATTGGCGAGCGGTGGCGACAGCTATTCCATTAGCAGCGCTCACCTGAAGCACGGTCGCGTTTATGACGTTCTGACTGACGAGCGCATCGTCGCGTGTGTCAAGGACCTGCTTGGCGAGAACGTCATCGGTTGGGGATCGCACTTCTTTTGCAAGATGCCTCACGACGGCAAGCGAGTGGCTTGGCATCAAGACGCGAGCTACTGGCCGCTAACTCCGTCGAAGACAGCCACGGTTTGGCTCGCCATCGATGACGCGGATGTGGGCAATGGTTGTATGCGGTTTCTCGCGGGATCACATGAGTACGGACATCTGACCTACCGACCCAGCAATCCCGAAGAACACAATGTCTTGGATCAAACAGTCGAGAATGCCGAACAGTATGGCACGCCCGTAAACATTGAGCTTCGCGCTGGCGAAGCATCAATTCACTCCGATCTTCTGTTGCATGGCTCCGAGGCGAATGAGTCGGATCGCCGCCGCTGTGGGTTGACGTTGCGTTACTGTGCCGCGGACGTTCGCGCCGGGATGGATTGGAACCAGAAAGGGATTGTGATTAGCGGAAGCGATCCGAGTGGACATTGGGCGAACCCAGGTCGTCCCGATGCTGAATAAAAGTCCGCGCAGGCACTCCACGGGACGGAAAAATGAATCGTGATTGTTTAGCTCATCGTTTGAGCAGCGAGGAACGTGAGTTCTTCCACACAAACGGCTACTTAATTGTTCCCGATGCCTTGGATGCAGCGCAGCTTGACCGCTTGACGACAGTGGTCGATCGCGTGGATGCCCGCGAGCGAGGTGTGGAACTACAAGGAAAGCTATTGTCCGTCACGAACGTTGTCCACGAAGACGAGGCAATGGTCGAGCTGGCGTCGCAGCCGACCGTCTTGCCGAAGGTGTGGGGCATCTTGGGTTGGAACATCTATCTGTACCACTCGCACTTGGATGTCACGCCCAGCGAAAATGCCGAACGACAGAATTGGAGCGTCGCTTGGCATCAAGACAGCATGCGAGTGAACGACGAGATTGAATCGAACCCACGCCCGAGACTGTCGCTCAAGATCGGGTATTATCTAAGTGATGTTAGTGAATCGAATCGCGGTAACACGCTGATCGTTCCTGGCTCGCACTGGCAGAACGAACTCGATTGCCCGCAGGACGGTCACTCAAATCCCGAGGGAGCCGAGCCGTTATGCGTGAAGCCTGGTTCCGCCGTGATCGTTGATCGTCGCATTTGGCACTCGCGAAGCGCGAACAGTTCGGACATCACGCGCAAAGTCATTTGGTATGGCTACAGTTATCGTTGGCTGTGCGCGAAAGATGCCATGACCGTCGAGCATCTCTATCCGAAGCTGGACCCCATCCAGCGACAGTTACTGGGCGACGCGTCGTCGGCCAACGGAGTGTATGATCCGACGGACGATGACGTCCCGCTGCGGACCTGGCTTCGTGAACACGATCCTTCGTCGGCTGGTGGGTCGCCTCATGGTCATGCGGAAGCGAGGCCTCCCGCGATGGTGCGAGGTAAGAATTCGGGGCGGAATTAATTCAACAGTAGCCATCACTCTCCGAGTGATGAGCGCTCCTTCCGAATGCGTTAGGAAGGGCGAGTCTGTGTATTTCACGCTTAGACTTGGGGGCTCATCACCCGGAGCGTGATGGCTACGCGAGGACGCCACGGACCACATTTCCGTGCACGTCCGTCAAGCGATATCTTCTGCCTTGATGCTTGAACGTCAACTGCTCGTGATCGATGCCGAGCAAGTGCAGGATCGTGGCTTGGAAGTCGTGGACATGCACGCGATCTTCCACCGCGTTCATGCCCAGGTCATCGGAAGCCCCGTAGGTCATGCCGGGTTTTATGCCGCCACCGGCCATCCAAACGGTGAAGGCATAGGGATGATGATCGCGGCCCCATTTAGGCCGGTTGTTGATGTCGCCTTGCAGGAACGGCGTGCGCCCGAACTCGCCGCCCCAGATGATTAGTGTGTCCTCGAGCAACCCGCGCTGCTTGAGATCGCGCAACAGACCGGCCGATGGTTGGTCCGTGTCGCGCGTTTGATTGTAAAGCTCGGTGGTGATACTGCCGTGCTGGTCCCAGCCCGCATGCATTAGTTGAATAAAGCGAACTCCGCGCTCGGCCAGCCGCCGCGCCATTAAGCAATTATGAGCGAACGTCCCGCGCTCCTTCACGTCGGGGCCGTACATATCGAGTACGTGTTGCGGCTCTTGCGAGAGGTCGGTCAACTCGGGAACGCTGGTTTGCATCTTATAAGCCATCTCGTATTGCGCGATGCGAGTTTGAATTTCCGGATCTGCGAACTCTTGGTACTGCAGCTCATTCAGTTTCGCGAGATCATCGAGCACACCGCGACGTATCGGCTGCGTCACGCCTGCGGGACTCGAAAGATACAGCACTGGATCACCGCCAGCGCGAAACTTAACGCCCTGGAACTGCGAAGGCAAAAAGCCGCTTCCCCAGTAGTAATCGTAAAAGATCTGTCCGCAGGTCGTGCCTTTGCTGACCGACGTCATCACGGTGAACGACGGCAAGTTGTCGGTGTCGTTGCCCAGTCCGTAACTCAACCAGGCTCCCATCGTTGGTCGACCAGCCATCTCGGAACCGGTCAGAAAGAACGTTGCGGCGGGAGCGTGATTCACCTGCTCGGTATGCATGCTCTTGATGAAGCACACGTCATCCGCGACGCTGCCGGTGTGCTTCATGAAATCGCTGACCCACGCGCCGCTCTCGCCGTACTGCCGATAAGGCTCGACCGGTGCGAGTACCTTCTTGCCGGTCGGGTCGCCGGTCATGGTGCTGAATCGCTTTCCCTTGAAGTACGATTCAGGGATCGGCTCGCCGTGCATCTTCTGCTGCAACGGCTTGTAATCGAACAAGTCGGTATGTGTCGGCGCACCATTCATGAACATATAAATGACACGCTTCGCCTTCGCCGCGTAATGCGGAAGGCTCGGCAAGCCGCCAGTGCGACTTTCATCGCTCGCGGTCGCATCGCGACCGAGCAGCGACGCATACGCAGCCGTGCCGATGCCAACGGCGCTTCGACCGAAGAATTGGCGGCGGGTTTGAAGTGCTTGCTGTTGTGCGAGTGGGTTCATAGCCGCCTACTTTGTTAACGCCTCATCCAAGTTCAACATCAACGCACACAAACCGGTAAATGCAGCGTGTTCGATCGCATCGAGATCCGCGTCGCGAGTCGAATCGCCGACGGCGAGAAATTGCTTTGCTTGCTCCGGCGCGGCGGCGTATTGGGATTTCAGTTGTTCCAGCCGAGCCAGCAAGATACCGCTTTCAACTTCGGTCGGCCTGCGCGACGTCGCAAGCCGAAACGCCTTTTCGATGCAAATCGGGTCTTGATCCGATGACCTCATCACTCGTTGTGCCAATGCTCGCGCGGCTTCCACATAAGTCACATCGTTCATCGTCGTCAGGGCATGCAATGGCGTGTTTGTGCGACCTAACTTAACCGAACATGTTTGTCGCTTGGATTCGTCGAAAAACATCGTCGGGCCGACGATCCGTCGCCAGAAAGAATAGAGGCTGCGGCGATAGAGGTCTTCGCCCTTGCCCTGCTGATACTTCTTCTTGCCGAACGTCGCTTCGGACCAGACGTCTGCCGGTTGATACGGGTTCACTGGTCGGCCGCCCAGCTTGCCGACTAGCAGGCCGCTCATCGCCAGAGCTTGATCTCGAAGCATCCACGATGACATTCGAAACCTGGGACCTCGTGACAGTCGACGGTTCTCTGGATCGTCGGCGCTACTGGTGGGAGAGGCTTTCGCCGTCTGTCGATATGTCGCGCTCATCACGATCGTCTTGTGAAGCCGCTTCACGTCCCAGCCACCTTGTACAAGATCGCTTGCCAACCACTCCAGCAACTCTGGATGCGAGGGCCGTTCCCCTTGCGATCCGAAGTCATCAGTCGTCTTTACGAACCCAGTCCCGAGAAACATTTGCCAATAACGGTTGACGGTCACGCGCGCGGCGAGCGGATGTGACGGATCGACCAGCCACTTCGCGAGTGCGAGACGATTCTTCGGGGCGTCGCTCGGTAGTGGTGGGAAGATTTTCGGCGTCTCGGCATTAACTTCCTCGCCGGGTTGATTGTAGAGTCCCTTCGTCAGCATGAACGATTTGCGAGGCTTGTCCATGTCCTGCATGATCATCACGCGCGGCAACGATCGATGTTGATCGTCGCGTTTCTTTCGTATCACGCGGAAGTCGCGAACCAGCTTCGCGTATTCGGGAGCATGTTTGTCGCCGTACTTCTCTAATTCGGATAATTGTTCGTCGTTTCGATCGAGCAGCGGTTTGGCGAGAATGTTGCGGATCCTTTTGATTTCGGTTTCGCTGACGGCTCGGCTTCCGTCGGATTCACCGAGCAACGTCTTATCGCTCTTTTCGACCTGTGCTCGGGCTTCGTCCGTCTCGCGGTGCAGCCGCTGGCGTTCGGCCTCTTGCTCCGGCGAGCCGAACACAAGGTTGGGAGCCGTCTGCGGATCGCCGCCTCCGCCGTTGACGGGCGTTTGATTGAAAAAAGCGAATAGCTGGTAATACTCGCGGCGAGCGATTGGGTCGAACTTGTGATCGTGGCAGCGGCAGCACTGAAACGTCAGCCCCATCCATACCGTTCCCATCGTCTCCATCTGATCGAAGATGTATTCGATGCGATTCTCCTCCGCGATCCGACCGCCTTCGCCATTGATCATGTGATTGCGACAAAATCCCGTGGCGAGCTTCTGTTCCAAAGTCGCATCGGGCAGTAAATCACCAGCCAATTGCCAGACGGTGAACTGATCGTAACGCAAGTTGGTGTTAAACGCTCGAACGACCCAATCGCGCCACGGCCACATCGTCCGTTCTCTGTCGCCTTGAAAGCCGTTCGAGTCAGCATAGCGCGCCGCATCAAGCCAATCCCACGCCATACGCTCGCCGTAGTGCGGCGACTTCAACAAGCGATCGACGACACGTTCGTAAGCATCTGGCGAGTCGTCCACTAAGAAACCGTCGATCTCTTCGAGGGTCGGAGGCAAGCCGGTCAAGTCAATCGTAACACGCCGAATCAACCGCTCTTTCGATGCTTCCGGCGACGGTGTCAGCCCTTCGCGCGTCAGTCGTTCGCGTACGAAGTAATCAATCGGCGACTGGCCTGCAGGAACTTCTGGCCGAACGACAGGCTGGAAGGACCAATGTCCTTTCCAAGTCGCGCCGGTCTCGACCCACTGACTCAACAGCTCGATTTGTTTCGGAGTCAGAGAACGATTCGAATCCGGCGGCGGCATTCGCTCGTCTGGATCGTTCGTCACAACGCGACGAATCAACTCGCTGTCGTCGGCCTTTCCTGGCAAGACAATCGCCTTGTCGTCGACAACTCGAAACAATCCATCCTTCGTGTCAAGGCGAAGGTCGGCCTCAAGAGTACCTTCGTCGGGACCGTGGCAGTGATAACAGTTATCGCTCAGGATAGGCCGGATGTCTCGAGCGAAGTCGATCTCGGCAGCGTTGGTCGTACCGTATGAGGCAAGAAGAAGTAGGAGTGGGGGTGCGATTCGAGTCATCGAGTCGATCCGGCAGGCGGTAGTTGGCGGACCTCCATTCTAGTTCAACCAGGAAGTGCTGATACAACCCACGAGAGGCGTCCGGTTGGGCTTACGGTCATTCAGTTTCTAGGATCGCGTCTTACAGATCGCAACCCGAGTCAGAAGCGACGAAATTGCCGCATCTTCGTCGCTCACGCGGCGGGTTGTTGACCGTGCAGATTTATCCACCGAACGGGCCTGGGTTGCCTAGGCTGTGTGGCTGGCCGAGCCAGATTGGCTCTATTCGCTAAGTATTCTTGTGATATACTCAATTTAAACAGTTGTTTGAAACATTTGTCTGCGGATTAGAGACTTATGGACGGTGTACGCGAGAAAATTATTGATTCGGCGGGTCGTGTGTTTGCAGAACGCGGTTATAAATCTGCGACAGTCCGCCAGATATGTCAGGCGGCAGAAGCGAACGTCGCGGCGGTGAACTACTACTTCGGCGACAAAGAACAACTGTATCTCGAAACCGTGAAACAGGCTCATCGCCGATTGACGGCTCAGTTTCCACTGCCTCCTTGGCCTAAGGAAACCGAGCCGGCGATCAAGCTGAACGGATTTGTTTCCGCGATGTTGGCCCGCATGATCGGCGGGAAAGCGATGCCCTGGGAGCAGCAGTTGATGCTGCGAGAAGTGCTTCATCCAACAAACGCCTGCCGCGAACTTGTGGAAGAGTATTTCCGCCCTCAGTTGGAATTGTTGCTGAGCATTCTCAGTGAGCTATTGCCGAGTGCCACTCCCACCCACAAACAACGTCAATGCGCGTTCAGCATCATCGGCCAGTGTCTGTTCTATCGAATCGCCGGAGACATTGTGGAGATGATGGCCACGAAGGACGATCAGAGTCACTTTTCCATCGAACAGCTGGCCGACCACATCACTAAGTTTTCGTTGGCAGCAATATCGGAGACCTCGACCTCGGAGGATCACGACAGCAATGCCCATCCCTCAACAAGCCTCGCCAGACCCTAGCATTTAACTCAATGTTCGCCTGCTTCCATTCGGAGTGTGAATCGTGAAACGTAATTCGCTGGCCGGACAAACTCTGAGCTTCGTCGTATCCGTAGCGATCATTATCGCCGGAATCGCCGGATTCAAGGCTCTGATCTATAAGCCAGATGCGGTAGCGAGTGCGAAGTCAAAACCCGCGTTTCCGCTCGTACACACCGAAGCGATTCGTGCCCACGAAGGCAGTCTGGACATTTCGGTCGATGGTGTTGTTACGCCGTTCCGCGAGATCGAAGTGGCCGCCGAAGTTGCGGGCAAGGTGGTCTTCAAAGACGATGCCTGCAATGGCGGTCGATTTGTGACTCGCGGTACGCGATTGATGAAGATTGATCCGCGGGACTACGAGTTGGCGGTGCAACGGCTGGAAAATCAGCTTGAACAGGCCGTCGCGAGTATCGAAGAGCTACAAGTTGAAATCAGCAACACCGACGAGCTGATTAAGCTGGCCGATGACCAAGTCGAGCTCGAACAGAACGAAGTGGATCGGCTCGCTGGTTTGATCCAAGACGGGATCGTGGCGGATTCTACACTGGATCGGGCCAAGCAATCTGAGCTGACGGCAAGGAACGGATCGGTTCAACTCAAAAATCAACGTTCGTTGCTCAAGACGCGTCAACGCCGCCTCGAGAGCGCTCACGAGCTGGTCGAAACAGACTTAGAGAAGGCAAAGCTCGATCTCGAACGAACGGAGATCACGGCAGCGGTCGATGGAGTCGTCATTGACGATCTCGTCGAGCGAGGTTCGTTCGTGCAGAAAGGCGAGCCGATCTTTACGTTCGAGGACACGTCGGCCGTCGAAGTGAAATGCCGCTTGAAAATGGAAGAGTTGTACTGGGTCTGGCAACAGGCCGGCCAAGAGTTCAATGGTCTGGGAGCTGGGAGCATCGGCTACCAGATTCCAAAGATCCCTGTCACTGTCAGATACCGGCTGTCGGACCGCAAGGGCGTTCACTACGAATGGCAGGGGGTGCTCGCACGCTTCGACGGCATCGGTCTCGACGAAGCCACGCGCACTGTGCCGTGTCGCGTTCTCGTCGATAAGCCGCGCGACGTCAAAATCGTTAGCAACGGCGAAGATTCGGCGGCGCACGGCGGTCTTCCAGCACTCGTGCGTGGCATGTTCGTTACCGTTACATTTCACGTCGATCAGTCGAGCCCCTTACTCCTGATTCCGGAGCGTGCCGTTCAGCCTGGCAAGGCCCTGTGGATCGTCAAAGACGGCAAATTGGACGAGAAACGGGCACTCGATCTAATCGAGTTGATTCAGGTGAAGAACACCGCAGGCAAGGACGAGCCGTGTTGGCTGGTCGAAGCCGCAGCGACAGGCTTAGCGTCGAGCGATCGCGTCGTCGTGCCCCCGTTTGGCGTGCTTCGAGACGGCGACTCTGTACGCGACGACGATGGGCAGGGAGATACTGTGAGCGTGGAGGCTTCGCAATGAGAGCTGCCATTCGCTGGGCGATCAACAACTCGCCCGCCATGAACACGCTGATGGTTGCGATCATGATGATCGGTTTGGCCAGTATGTTCATGATGCGCCGCGAAGTGTTTCCTGAATTCGATCTCGAAATCGTTCTGATCAGTGTTCCTTATCCAGGTGCCAGTCCGAGCGAGGTCGAAGAGGGAATCTGTCAGAAGCTCGAAGAAGCCGTTCGTTCGATCAACGGCATCAAGAAGCAAACGGCAGTGGCTCAAGAAGGCGGTGGCCACTTGGTGCTGGAGTTGGAGAACAATGTTTCCGATGTGCAAAAAGTTCTGAGCGATATACGCTCGGAAGTTGACCGCATTCCGAGTTTTCCAGAACTCGCGGAAGATCCGGAAGTTCAGCAGATTACGCTGAGGCAAGTTGCCATCAAAGTCGGGCTGCTGGGTCCCGATCTAAACACGCCGGAATCCGAGTTAGCACTTCGCGACGTTGCCGAGCGAGTGCGGACCGAACTGCTCCTGCTCCCTTCCGTATCGCAAGCCAATCTGATCGGCGTGCGTGACTATCAAATTGACATTGAAGTGTCCGAAGATACCTTGCGCAAGTATGGTCTAAGCCTGCAACAAGTTGGTCAGCTCATCCGTCGAGAGAACATTGAGATTCCCGGCGGAAGCATGAGGACCGAATCGCAGGAAGTGCTACTTCGAGGCAAGAACAAGCGGCTGCTCGGCGACGAGATCGCGAGTATTCCGTTAGTCACAACGCCCGACGGAGCAGTTCTGACGGTGGGCGAACTTGGAAACGTTAAAGATGAATTCACCGACGATTCCGCGATCAACTTGATCAACGGTCGACCGAGCATGGTGATTTCAATTGACCGCACGGCAACAGAGGATTTGCTGGCGATCGTCGATGGCGTCCACGAGTATGTCGCTTCAAAGGATTTGCCGTCCGGCTACGAGTTAACGACTTGGCAGGACACCGGCGTAGATGTTCGTGATCGAATCAATCTGCTACGGCGGAACGGCATTCAGGGTCTAGTCTTAGTTTTTCTTGTGTTAGCCATCTTTCTTGACCTTCGGTTGGCGTTCTGGGTCGCACTCGGCATTCCAATTTCCGTGTTGGGAGCTTGTGGATTGTTGTTGTACGTCGGCGCAACGCTCAACATGATCTCGCTGTTTGCGTTCTTGTTAGCGTTGGGAATTGTCGTCGACGATGCGATTGTCATCGGCGAGAACATTTATGCACATCGACAGCAGGGCAAAGACTATGCGACGGCGGCGATCGATGGTGCCTATGAAGTGCTGCCATCGGTGACCGCGTCGGTGACGACAACGATTATCGCGTTCGTTCCCCTGTTCTATGTTTCGGGCGTAATGGGCAAGTTCATTGCGGTGTTGCCGCTCGCGGTGATTGCGATGCTCGCGATCTCGCTCGCCGAAAGCACGTTTATGTTGCCGTGCCATTTAGCACATCGCGAGAATCTGTTCATGACGGGGATGAGCTACGTGTTTTATCCGTTCCGACTACTCGGATGGTTGATTCACATGGCTCATCAGCGAGTCGCTAGGTTGCTCGAATTCGTAATTCAACGGCTCTATATTCCCGCACTTCGTTGGGCGACCATGAATCCAGCGATCATGCTCAGTTCGGCGTTCTCGATTTTTGTTGTGACTCTCGCGTTCGTGCCGGCTGGCATCACTCCTTGGCTGATATTTCCGAAGCTCGACAGCAACTGGATCGAAGCGAAAGTCACGTTCCCTGATGGAACGCCGACGGCAGTTACGGATCTTGCCACACAACAGATCAAGCAAGCCTTCGACCGCATCAACGACAAATGGGCCAAGCAAGGAATGCCGCTCAAGCGACTTGTCCATCGCGCGGTCGGCCAAGTTGTCGCGCCCGGAGCGCTCGGGCCCGATGCGCGCACCGACGGCAGCCATGTCGGCATGGTCTTCATTGAACTTCAAGATACTTCGACGCGCGACATCACGAGTGAAGAGATTCTCAGCGAGTGGCGCCAAGCGACAGGCGAGATCGCCGGCATCGACACCTTGGTTTATGGAACGCCCGAAATGGGGCCGGGCGGGGCGCCCATCGAGTTCAAGCTGCTCGCACCGGCCGAACACATGGCAGAACTCGAAGCGGCGATCGAAGCTTGCAAGATCGAACTCGCCGATGCCGGTCGCTATCCGGGGGTTGTTGACATCCGCGACGATTCTCGGCCCGGCAAGCTCGAGTATCAAATGAACGTCAAAGAGAATGCCAAAGCGATGGGGATCACCGCTGCTGATCTCGCCGAGACGGTTCGGGCGTCGTACTACGGCGAAGAAGTGATGCGGCTTCAGCGCGGCCGACACGAGGTCAAGCTGATGGTTCGCTATCCCGCCGCCGACCGCCGCTCACTTGCCGGGTTCGACGATATCCGTGTGCGAGGCAATGACGGTGCCGAACGGCCGCTCACGGAACTCGCCGACGTGCATGTCGAACGCGGTTACAGCGAGATCAATCGCGTCGATCAACTCCGATCAATCACGATCACCGCGGATATCAAGGAGAACGAAGGAAACTCTCGCGAGAGTGTCAAGCGGCTCAAGTCGGACTTTGTTCCAAAGCTTGCACCGAAGTTTTCACAACAAAACATGTTGAGCAAGTGGATCAACGATCTAAAGAACTGGTGGTTCGAAACCCAAGAGATCGCAGTTGAGTACCCCAACGTCCGAATCCGTTGGGAAGGTCAAGCTGAGCAGTCTTCGGATTCGATGCGGAGCTTGTTCTTCGGCTTCATCGTCGCATTACTCGCGATGTACGTGCTGTTGACGGTCGAATTTCGATCATATTTCCAACCTCTCATCGTGCTTGCCATTATCCCGTTCGGTCTCGTCGGTGCGCTTTGGGGCCACGCGATTCTTGACCTGCCGCTGACGATGTTCAGTCTGTTCGGGCTGGTTGCATTAACAGGCGTGGTCGTCAACGACTCAATCGTGCTGATGGACTTTATCAACCACGAAATCAAAGCGGGTATCCCCGTCTTCGACGCGATCATTGCGGCTGGCTCTCGACGGTTCCGCCCGGTCGTCCTCACCTCGCTAACAACCGTCGCGGGACTGACACCAATTCTGTTAGAAACATCCTTTCAAGCGCAAGTTTTAATCCCGATGGCGGCAAGTCTCTGCTTCGGGCTGATGCTCGGAACGATCTTGGTTCTGTTCCTCGTTCCGGTTGTCTTCTCGCTCTACGGGCGCTGGATTCTAGGAGCATCGTTCAACGATCCAACCGACGCTCCACCAGCGTTGCTCCCCGAGCCTGTTGCCACGGAACCAAGTGATGAGGAAGACCGCGAAGCAGTCTATTCTTGATCGTGTCAAACACACGGAATGCACTACCGGCTCTTGACTCGCGTCCAAGCTCGACGCGAAACGGCCTCTACACAAGAACTTCTCGAATCACCTCGCCACCGTGAGCGATGGGAATGGGGCGACCGGCAGGATCATCGACCGTCATGTGAGGATCGATACCGAGGAGATGGTAGATCGTGGCAACGATGTCGCTGGGCGAGACGGCGTCGCTGGTGGGATAGGCTGCGTGTTTGTCAGTCGCACCGAAGACGGCCCCAGGCGACGTCCCACCACCGGTCAATAGGCAGAAGCCACACTGCGGCCAATGATCGCGACCGGCCTTGGCATTCACTTTTGGCGAGCGGCCCATTTCGCCCATGACGACAATCAACGTCGAATCGAGCAGCCCCCGCGCTTCGAGATCTTCCACGAACGCGGGATAGAGCTTGTCGAAGACCGGCAAATTGTAATCCTTGAGCATGCCGAAGTTGTTCTCGTGCATGTCGTATGTGAAGCCGTGCGGGATGAAGTTCTCGGCGTGAACGCTAATGAACGGGACTCTGGCTTCGACCAATCGCCGAGCGACCAGCATGCTCGAACCGTGCAAGTTTCGTCCGTAGCGATCGCGCGTCTCGTCTGATTCGTGCGACAGATCGAACGCGTCGCGCGTGCGGCTGGAGCGGATCATCGAGAACGCCTGCTGTTTGACTCGATTCATGCGACCGACCGCGTCCGCCGCATCCAACTCGCGCGACTGATCATCAAACTGTTCCAACAACGTGCGGCGTTCGTTTAACCGATCGAGCGTCATCTCGGGCGGCGGCTCGTCGAGCGGCAACACCGGCGCGCCCATCGGCCAAACTGGATCGTAGTACTTCCGCTCAGGTACGTGATCGAAAGTCGGATTGCAAACACTGATCAACGGATCGTATTGGCTGCCCAAGAATCCGCCGTACGGTCCCGGCCGCCGAATGCCTGGATACTGGGAACGCTCTCCCCAGCCTGGATAGCACGGTAAGCAGAAAGCTCCCGGCATATCGCGAGGTCCCATCTCCAAGTATTGGCAGATCGCTCCGATGTCGGGCGGGTCAGATCTTTCTGGCCGGAGCTGTTTCGGGTCGCCGGCGAGGAAGCCCGTCATGATGTTCAGTGGATTGTGCGAGTTGTAGCCGTGCGTGACGCTGCGAATCAGACACGCCTTGTGCATCAGCTTCGCCGTGTTCGGCATATGCTCGCAAATCTGCAGACTCGGCACCGAAGTCGCAATCGGCTGGAACTCGCCACGGATCTCTTTCGGTGCGAGCGGCTTCATATCGAACATGTCTTGATGGCTCGGCCCACCGAGCATGTTGAAGAGTACGACCGACTTCACGCGACCGCTTGGCCCACCTCGATCACCAGCCGCTTCGAGGAGCCGCGGCAGCGTCATGCCCCCGAACAGCGACAACCCACCAACGCGCATTAACTCGCGACGTGTGATTCCATCGCAAAGCTTGGTCCCGCGACCCTGAATGCTCAGCATTATGGCTTTCCCAATAGATCGTGATGGAAAACGGTGTCTCGAGGTTTAGATTATCAGACAACTGGCTTCACGACGCAACGTTGAGCAGACCAAGGGACTGTCCTAATCTTGAGGGGAGGTCTTCAGATCGTGCGGCCAAACCAAAATCTCGCCAGTGTCTTCGGCGGTGCCCAGCACGCCGCATAGCAGCACACCAGCGTCAAGACGAGGACTAGGAGGCTGCCCGTCCACCATCGTCGTTCTTCGTATCTCGTACACCACTCATGCCAGCCAGTGTACCGAATCGCCGACTCGAAGCGCCAGGAAAAGCCGAGACACGCGATCGCACTTTCGAACGAATCAGAAGACGTCAAATCGAGGTCGTGCGTTATACGGCGAATCTCGAACTCTGGCGAGAATGCTGCTACAATCGATCGAACTGACCGAAATCGCAAGCCAGCTTCCCTAGCTTAACCGTACATTGCGACAGGTTGTCGTCGGTAGAGTATGTTACTGCGGTGACGGATTCGATAACCGTTGGCCGCGCCCGGTAACTCCGATGGCGATCGCAAATCTTCGTAACCGGTTACCGAACATCGGAACGTTGCTGGCCTTGATCCTTCTGATGATGGCGTTCATTAGCATGAATATTCTGCCCGGCGAGAATGGCATCGGTGTTGTGAACCACGGGGTGTTGACTCAGTACGAGTGGCAATGGTTTGGTTGGCCTGCTACCTACTTGACCCAAGATACATCACGGACGTTGTACGCGTTCGAGTCGTCAAAGTCTACCGAAGAGACTCAATTCAAGCTTTCTGCCCTGGCAGTCAACATCGTTGTGGCATGTTCGGTATGCGGGCTGATCTGGTGCGCCGGATCGTTCATACGTAAGCGCCGATTTGGCTTGCGAACGCTTTTTTTCGTCATGCTTTGTGTTGCGGCGCTATCGGCGGCGTTCGCTCATGCTGAGTCGTCGAGCCTGAAACGAACGGCCCCTTGGCAAAGGCAATCCGAGTGATAATCATCGAGCAAACCGCAAGCCCACCTTGATACTGGTCGGCCAACAACGCACGAGCCGCAGAGTTCGGCATCCATGCCGAATCGCCTTGACCGTAGGGCAACGACCCAACATTTGGTAAACTGAAACTCAGACACAGCTGCCTTGCGTCGCAGCGTGCGGCGACGGCTGTGCGGACCCGTTGCGAGCAACCGGGCTACAATCCTGCCGTGACCACACTCACCGAAACACCCGCCAAGCCGCGTCGTCGCTGGCTTCGATTCAGCATGAGAACGCTGCTGATCGTGTTTACGGTTTTGGGTGCGGTACTCGGCTGGGTTGCCTGGGAGCTGGAGCAACGACGACAAGAGAAAGAGGCGATTGCTTGGGTCAACGAGATGGGTGGAACTGTCTATTGCGAGGAACTAGTTGCATTCTTTTCAAAGGACAATTGGTTTGGGTATCGAGTGATGGAGGTAGATCTCTGGGACACACAAGTGAGCGATCTAATGCCGCTGGCAGAGTTGAAGAACGTCGAAACGCTTTACCTCGGCAGCACACAGGTGAGCGATATATCACCGTTGGCAGAGTTGAAGAACCTCGAAGAGCTTCGGCTCCACAACACTCACGTAGGCAATTTGTCACCGCTGACGGAATTGAAGAACCTCAAGACTCTTTCCCTCTACGAAACACAGGTAAGCGATCTATCACCGTTGGCAGAGTTGAAGAACCTCGAAGAGCTTCGGCTCCACAACACTCACGTAGGCAATTTGTCACCGCTGACGGAATTGAAGAACCTCAAGACTCTTTCCCTCTACGAAACACAGGTAAGCGATATATCACCGTTGGCAGAGTTGAAGAAGCTCGAAGAGCTTCGGCTCACAAATACACTGGTGAGCGATTTGTCGCCCCTGGCTGAATTGAAGAACCTCAGATTGCTCAACTTCGGCGAAACGCAAGTGAGCGATCTATCACCCCTGGCTGAGTTGAAGAACCTCGGATACCTTGTCCTTGGCAACACGCAAGTGAGCGATCTATCACCCCTGACGGACTTGAAGAACCTCAACTGGCTTACCCTCAGCAGCACACCGGTGAGCGATCTAACGCCGCTGTCAGAGTTGAAGAACCTCGAAACGCTTTACCTCGGCATAACGCAAGTGAGCGATCTATCGCCCCTGGCAGAGTTGGAAAACCTCGAATTTCTTAGGCTTGACGACACGCAAGTGAGCGATCTATCGCCGTTGGCAGAGTTGAAAGACCTAAGAACACTTGACCTCCGCAACACACGAATAAGCGATGAACAGGCGCAAGAGCTAAGACAGGCACTTCCGAACTGCGAGATTCGACAGTGATCTCTGGTGGCCTGCCCAACACGGAATTGCCCGCTCCGTCGCTTCGCGAACACCGCCGCTCTTGATTCGCACATCGATCCATTAGAGAATCAATCTGCGTTCGACATTGTGTCTACGACGAGGGCGGTGTCGGGCATTCCAAACCGTTGCGATCGAGTTTCCTATGGCTCAGGAACTGCGCATGGCTCCCAAGACCAACGACATCTCCCCCGCGACGTCTGATCGAGAACCATCGGACAGGCCTGGCTCAGACTGCCGTTGGTCGACAGTTGCTGCCGCAGTGATCGCTTTCTTGTTCTATCCGATGACCGTTGCTCCACTCGGCGGTGCATCTAACGGTGGAGCGCTGGGGCTTACCGCACTCACCATTTCATTGGTTCTCTCCTGGCGCGCGTTCGCGCTCAATAGAGTTAGTCCTTGGCTGCGAAGGCTCATACAACTACCGATCGCTGCCCTAGTAACCTACCTGGCCATCGCCGATGCCCTTACACAATATCGTTCGGGCTCTTGGCTTTGGTTCTAGATGGCGGGGGCGCAATCAACCGGTTTGTGGCATAAGACCGGTAGCATAGCCGCACAACAATGAATGCCTGCTGAGGGCCTTCGGCCACACGTTCGCTCTTGCCTCGGCGCTCGTCCCGTTGGAGAATTATGTTCAGCTCGACGTTGGTTGCCTTCGGTGAGGGCGGTGTCGGGCATTCACACCGTTGGCCGGTCGAGATATGGATATCGCGAACCGCAATTCTCTTGCCGTTGTGATCATTGCTTTGGCATTCACGACTGGCTGCGCGTCATCCTCTTCCCAAAGGGCACTGCCGCCAGCCATTCTCACGCCAAACGCTACGGACGCGGAGATAGTGGAACGTATTCTCAAACTGACACCCGTTCGTACACCGATCGATACCGCGAAGCAATCACTGATTGACGCGGGCCTTCGATGCAGCACGGAAATCGATGCGGAGACCGATGAACCGTATCTTTCGTGTGGTTATTCGGACGAGCGCGACGTTTGGGTCACATGGGTGTGGAGCATTCGTATTCAATGCGCTGATGGTGTTGTGTCTGGCGTGACGTGTAAACAGGCGGGCATAGGCCCATAACGCCGGACCCACAGTGTGTGGCCGCGGAGTTGCGGCATTCATGCCGCAACCGCCTTCCTTCTTCATTGAGGGTGGGCTCTTGATGT
>JACKQG010000054.1_pt1 | contig 153274 bp, 147 predicted proteins | sample 8237621 | NCBI WGS metagenome assembly JACKQG01 (sample SAMN15677084, study PRJNA649215) | marine metagenome | biome: marine; feature: Black Sea; material: saline water; isolation source: suspended particulate matter (SPM) from the Black Sea western gyre | collected 2013-06-09/2013-06-10...
GCTTATGTTCGAACTCGTCCGAGCAGCCTTCGACCAGATACGTCTTGATGGCGATATTGAACAGGATCGAGCACTGCGAAAGCTTGTCGAGAAAATCGTCGATCTCCTTTTCCAGAGCGCGGGTGCGCCCGAACATGGATATTTTTTTCGTCAGCTCCATTTTTCGTCCCCCTAATACTCAAGATACGATAGCAGTCCACATCAACAGGGCAATATATTGATTAAATCGATAGCTTCGGTGATTTTATCGATTTTACCGATAATCACCAAAATGATAAACCCTTTTACACTGCCAGAGTAGACGGCCTTAACGGATAGAGGAACAAACATGACAGATCATCAACCCACCCTTGAGGTCAACGGGCGGAGTTACCGCTGGCCGCGCCAGCCACTGGTGGTGGTGTGCATCGACGGCTCCGAGCCGGGGTACGTGGAAGAAGCCATCGCAGCCGGCAAGGCGCCGTTCTTCGAGCGGATCCTGGCCGAGGGAACGAACCGGCTGGCGGACTGCGTGGTTCCCAGCTTCACCAATCCCAACAACATATCCATCGTTACCGGCGTCGCCCCGGACACCCACGGCATTGCCGCCAACTTCTTCTACGACCGCGACGCCGACGAGGACGTGATGACGAACACCCCGAAATTTCTCTGGGTCGACACCATCTTCAAGGCCTTCTTCGACGCCGGCGCCAAGGTCGCCATCGTCACCGCCAAGGACAAGCTGACATCCATGCTCGGCCACGGGCTCGACTTCTCAAGCGGCCGTACCCTCGCTTTCTCATCGGAGAAGTCGGACCAGACCACGCTCGCTAAAAACGGCATCGACCGTGCCGATCTATTCGTCGGACGACCGGTGCCGGAAGTCTATTCGGCCGATTTGAGCGAGTTCATCTTTGCCGCCGGGGTCAAAATCATGCAACGCGACCGGCCCGACGTGATGTATCTGTCGACGACCGATTACATCCAGCACAAGCACGCCCCCGGTTCGCCGGTGGCCAATGACTTCTACGGCATGATGGACGGCTATCTGGCGCAACTGGACGGCATGGGCTGCTTGATCGCGCTGACCGCCGATCACGGCATGAACGCCAAGCACACGGACAGCGGCGAACCGGACGTCATTTACCTGCAGGATATCCTGGACGGCTGGTCGATGGGCAGCCAGGCGCGGGTGGTGTTGACCATCACCGATCCCTACGTCGTCCATCACGGGGCGTTGGGGTCGTTTTGCACCGTTTACCTGTCGCCCGACGACGACGGAGACGCGCTTGCTGATTCCTTGGCCGCCAAAATCCGGGGCCTGGACGGCGTCCTTGCCGTTTACTCGCGTTCCGAGGCCTGTGCTAAATTCGAACTGCCCGAGGACCGTATGGGTGACTTGATCGTGGTTTCGGAAAAGCACAAGGTTCTTGGCTCCAAAGCCGAAAGCCACGACCTGTCAGGACTGACCGAACCCCTGCGCTCGCACGGCGGCGTCACCGAACAGCGCGTACCGTTGATTTTGAACAAACCGACGCCGGAGCTTACGGAAGACCGCAGGCTCCGGAATTTCGACATTTTCGACGTTGCCCTGAATTACGCCCAATAGCCCCCTAGCGTATTGCCGGTCCAAAAAAACCGAGAGGAGAAATGATCATGGACGTCAAAGTCAGCGACGCCATCCGCCACGAAAGCATGCGGATCGCCGGAAGGCTTGTCGATGGGGAAGCAAGCTTTAAGGTCCGCAATCCCTATACCGGAGCCGTCGTCGCCACCGTGCCCAAAGGACAGGTGCGCCACGTCCGGGACGCCTTCAAGGCCGCCGCTGAATACACGCCCACCCTCAGCCGCGCCCGGCGCGGCGAAATTCTGCGCAAGACGGCTGAAATTCTGCAATCCCGCCGGGACGATATCTCCGACATCATCACCATGGAAGCCGGACTCTCGAAAAAGGATTCGCTCTACGAAGTCGGCCGTGCGTATGACGTCTTCAACCTGTCGGCGCAGCTCTGCATCCTGGACGACAGTGAGGTGTTTTCCTGCGACATCACCGAACACGGGCAAAGCCGCAAGATTTTCACCATGCGCCAGCCCCTGGGTGTGATTTCCGCGATCACACCGTTCAACCACCCCCTCAACCAGGTCGCCCACAAGATCGCGCCGTCCATCGCCACCAACAACTGCATGGTTCTGAAACCGGCGGAAAAGACGCCGCTGTCGGCGCTCAGGCTGGCCGATGTCCTCTATGAAGCCGGATTGCCGCCGGCCATGTTCTCCGTCGTCACCGGGGACCCAGCCGACATCGCCGATGAAATGGTCACCAATGAGCTGTCCGCCATGATTACCTTCACCGGCGGCGTTGCGATAGGAAAGTCCATCGCGGCCCGCGCCGGCTACCGGCGCATGATCCTGGAATTGGGCGGCAACGATCCGCTGATCGTCATGGACGACGCCGACACGGAACGGGCCGCCACCCTGGCCGCCGCCGGCGCGTTCAAAAATTCCGGTCAGCGCTGCACCGCGGTCAAACGCATCTTCGTCCATAACGCCGTCGCCGATGACTTCGTCGAACGCCTGACCGCCAAGGCCGCCGCCCTGATCTGCGGCGACCCCATGGACCCGGCCACCGACATCGGCACCGTGATCGACGAGACGGCAGCGAAACTGTTCGAGGCCCGGGTCGAGGACGCCATGACCCATGGCGCGGACCTGCTGGTCGGGCACAAGCGCCAGGGCGCGCTCTACCCGCCGACGGTGCTCGACCATGTGCCGAATGATTGTGAACTGGTACGGGAAGAAACCTTCGGCCCTGTCGCCCCGGTTATTCGTTTCGACGGCATCGACGAGGTGATCGCGATGTCCAATTCGACCGCCTTCGGCCTGTCGTCGGGCGTGTGCACCGACCGCATGGACAACATCACGCGCTTCATCAACGAGCTCGTCGTCGGCACCGTCAATGTCTGGGAAGTTCCGGGTTACCGGATCGAAATGTCGCCCTTCGGCGGTATCAAGGATTCAGGTCTTGGCTACAAGGAAGGCGTCATCGAAGCCATGAAAAGTTTCACCAACGTCAAGACCTATTCCCTACCTTGGCCTGGGTAAATGGGCCGGAAGTTCCCCGAACCGCTCTTGGGCCTACCCTAAGCGCCTCGCCGGCGGGCTGACCCGTCAGGCCGACGCTCTAAAAACGGAAGTGAACGATTTCCTGGAAGAGGTCCGCAAAGTCGTTTGAAGAAAAAAACAAACCGGTGAAAAGGCCGCGGAATACCCTCCGCGCCCTTTTTGCTGTAATGGGTAAGCCTTTCAGGGCCGCAAAACACCACCGGCTTTTAACCAGAAAGTAATTTCTGCTACCCTAAAAAGCGCTAAACCGGCAATTATTACAAAACTTTACAAACTGAAAACCCAACCGTCGGAGCGGCCCGCTATACTTTTGCGGCTTATTGCATACTGTTTTATGCCCGACCACCCAAAATGATATCCGTCAACTGGTTGGGGACCGGGAGGAAAGTCTGAAAAAACCTCAAAACGTCCTGATACGGCTGAGGTCCGTACTGCGCGCCGGGCTTCTTGCTTGGCGCGATCCGGTGTATGCGTCCGGCCTGGAGACGTTCGGCAAAAGGAACGAACGCCTGCGCACCGCCGTCAACAGCCTTCAGGAAGGCTTCGCCCTTCTCGACGCCGAAGGCCGGCTGGTAACCTGCAACGAGTATTACCGCCGGACCAATCCGGACTCCGTTAAAATCCTTGAGCGTGGCGGCACCTTCGAAGACCTGATCCGGGCTAATGTGGAACAGGGACGGATTCCGGAAGCTGTCGGCCGGGAAGAAGCCTTCCTCCGCGAAAGGATGGAACGCCACCGCAATCCCAAAGGCCCTTTCGTGCGCCGGTTTTCCGATGGAAAATGGTGCCTGATCAATGAAACCCGCACCCCGGACGGGGGTGTCGCCATCACCTTCAGCGATATTACCGAACAGAAGAAAACCCAGGACGCCCTGCATGAAAGTGAAGAACGCTTTCGTTCCGTCGTCGATACATCGCCCGCAGGAGTTACGGTCAAGGATACCGATGGCCGGTATCTGGTCGTCAATCAGACCTTCGCCACGTGGATGGGGTTGAAACCTTCGGACCTTATCGGCAAGACGCCGTATGAGTTTTACCCGAAGGAACAAGCCGAAGCCGGCCTGGCCCATGACCGCCAAGTGTTTAAGACGGGGCAAACGCTCATCACCACGGACCCCAGAATCTACAACGATGGAATTCCCAGGACCATTCGGACCTACAAGGCTCCGATCCGATCCAAGGACGGCGACATCATCGCCGTCAGCACCATCCTTACGGACATTACGGAGTCCATAGATACCCAAGATGCGCTGCGCAAAAACGAAGCCCTGTTCCAGGCCGTCCTCGACCATACGCCGGCTAAAATCCACATTAAAGATACCCAGGGCCGCTATACCCTGATCAACAAGGAAGCCCGAAAGCTGTTTGGCATACCCGAGACGGACGGACGCGGCCAAACGTCCCATGACCTGTTCCCGCAAGACATGGCCGAAACCTTTACCCGGCATGACCGGATGGTGATGGAAACCGGCCAGCCCCAGGAAGGGGAAGAGGTCTTCTTCCTGGAAAACGAAGAACACACCTACCTGACCGTTAAGTTCCCCATCTATGACCGCGACGGCGTTTCCGGCGTCGGCGCCATCGGCACCGACATCACCGAACGCAAGAAGGCGGACGCCCGAATTCGCAGCCAGGCCCTGTTCGCAGAACAAAACCCGGGTCCGGTGATGCGATTGAATCGGGACGGGACCGTCGCCTTCGCCAACCCCGCAAGCGTCCCCCTGCTCCAGCTTTGGGGCTGCAAGATCGGCGAAAAACCTCCGGCGGACATTCTCGACACGGCGGCCCATGTCCTGGACAGGCAAAAGTTCCAGATGTTGGAACGCGCAGTCGGAGAGACCGTTTTCGCCCTGACCTTTACGCCGTTACCGGAAACCCATCAGGTCAATATCTACGGCATGGACATCACCGAACGCATCCAGTCTGAGGTGGAACTGCGGGTCAGTGAGGAACGCTTCCGCGCCGTCATCGACAGTACGCCCAGCGCCATCGTCATCAAGGATCTGAACACCCGTTGCCTGATCGCCAACAAGACTTTCTGTGACTGGTTCGCCACCCCCAGCGAACGCATGATCGGCACCGCCACACCGGACAAGCTGGATGCGGCAAGCCGGGATCGAATCCTCGCCCACGACCGCATGGTCATGGAAACCGGTGAAGTGCTCGACGAAGAACGCCGCGTAACATATCCGGACGGCATTACCCGCGATGTCAACGTGCAGAAATTCCCGATCCGGGACGCCGACGGGGCCATCGTCGCCATCGGTACGGTCATCAACGACATCAGCCTAAGACAGAAGGCCGAGCAGGCCAGTCGGCGCTTGTCCGCCGCTATCGAAGGACTGTCGGAAGCGTTCGCGCTCTATGATGCCAGTGAGCGGCTCATCCTGTGTAACAAGGAATACAAGGTCATTAACGAGAAAATCCCGGAAACCACCCAGCCCGGCGTTACGTTCGAGGAACACCTCAGCGCACTGGTCGGTAAAGGCCTGATCGAGGAGGCCCGTGGCAGGGAGGAAGAGTGGGTAAAAAACCGCATGAAACGCTTCCGCAACCCGGGGGAACCTTTTGAAATGGTTAACAGGGACGACCGGATTCTCCTGATCCGCGACCAGCGCATGGCCGACGGCTCGACGGCGATCATCACGTCCGACATTACCGCCTATAAAAAGTCTGAAACCCTGAACACCCGCATGGGCCGCATCATCGACCGCTCGATCAATGAAATTTTCACCTTCGACGCCAAAACCCTGCGCTTTACCCAGGCCAATCAGGGTGCGCTCAACAACACGGGCTACAGCATGGACGAACTCCGGGAAATGACCCCGGTGGACATCAAACCCAATTACACAATTGAACAATTTGCAGACATGGTCCGGCCGCTGCGCGATGGAATCCAGGACCGGATCGTGTTTGAAACGGTGCACCGACGCAAGGACGGCTCCACCTACGACGTGGAAATCCACCTGCAACTGATGCAGGCTGAAGACCCCGCCGTTTTCGTCGCCATCGTCCAGGACATCACCGAGCGTAAACGCGCCGAGGCCAGCAGACGAGCCAGCGAGGAAACGGTGCGCGCCATCATCGACAACCTGAACGACGGCATCATCACGATCAATGAAACGGGGGAAATCGAAACCTTCAACCCGGCAGCGGAAAGGACCTTCGACTACACCAAGGAGGAAGTTATAGGCCGCAATGTCTCCCTGCTGATGACAAAGACCGACCGGGACAACCACAACCGGTATATGACGAATTTTAACGAATCCGGTGTCGCGAAAATCATCGGCGCCGGGCGTGAACTCACCGCCCAGCGCAAGGACGGGACAGAGTTTCCGGTTTTTATCTCCGTCACCGAAATGAAAGACCCCGATTGGTATCTGGAAGAACGGCGACGCGCGCCCCGCCAGCGGTTTATTGGCACCATTCAGGATCTGACCGAGAAAAAACAGGTCGAAATGACGCTGCGTCGATCTCAGAAAATGGAGGCCGTCGGAAAACTGTCGGGCGGCATCGCCCACGACTTCAACAACCTTCTCAGCATCGTTATCGGCAACCTGGATTTTTTGACCCACCTGACCAAGAACGACTCGAAACTGCTGGAACCCGTCACCTCGGCTCTCAACGCGGCGCTCCGGGGCGGTCGGCTGACGGAACGAATGCTGAGTTTTTCACAACAGTCCCAGGCCATGGTCGAGGCCACCGACATCAACACGGTTCTCGACGGCATGAGCGATATTATCACCAAGTCCCTGACCGCCGAGGTCACGATTAATTTCGAACAGGCCGGCGACCTCTGGCTATGCGACATCGACTCCGGCGAACTGGAAGATGCGCTTCTCAACCTGTCGCTCAACGCCCGCGATGCCATGCCTAAAGGCGGCACGTTTACGATCACGACGTCCAATGTCACCCTGGATGAAAACTATGTCCGCCTCCACCCGGACGTGGTCCCCGGCGATTATGTTGAGATTTCCGCCACCGACACCGGGACCGGCATCGCCGCCGACATTATTGAAAAAGTGTTCGACCCCTTCTTCTCCACCAAGGAAGCGGGCAAGGGAACGGGACTGGGGCTCAGCATGGTGTACGGGTTTACGCAGCGCTCCAAGGGTCACCTGGACGTCAAAACCGAGCCGGACCAGGGAACTACCTTCCACCTGTATTTACCGAGAAGCCAACGCCAACCGGCGCCACAACCTCTTGCTATGAACACGGAACAGGCACCGGCGGGTGGGTCCGAAACTATCCTTGTGGTAGATGACGAAAAGAACCTTGCCGAACTGACCCGGAAAAATCTGCAGGATTTGGGCTATACGGTCTTCGTCGCCTACGGCGCCGACGAGGCGATGGAGGTTCTCAATAACGGCAATGCCATCGACCTTCTGTTTACCGACGTGGTTATGCCGGGCGACCGCAACGGCTATGATCTGGCCAGGGATGCCGCCGGCATTGACCCTGCGCTCAAAATCCTGGTGACATCCGGCTTCAGCCGTAAGCCCGAAGGCGACGATGGGTTGATGGAACTGTTTGAAAACATGGTCCGCAAACCTTATCGCAGCCATGATCTCGCCAAAAAAATCCGCCAAACCCTGGATACACCATAAGCCCGGGCCATAACCCAAGCGCCGAATGCTGCGCTTATTCGGTTTTCGCCATAAACAGGTAACCCGCGTTGCGGACGGTTTTGATGATCGTCGGCTTCCTGGGATCATCTTTCAGCTTGCGGCGGATTTTTCCGATCAGAACGTCGATGCTGCGGTCATAGGGATCCCAGTTCCTGGCGGCGACAAGATCGAGAATCTGTTCGCGACCCAACACCCGGCCGGAATTCTGCGCTAGGGCCGCCAACACCTGAAATTCATATGCCGTCAGGGAAACGATTTCGTCATTCTCCGATTTGACGAACTGGCCGTCCATATCAAGGGTCCAGCCGCTGAAGCGGAGAACCCTGCCTTCAGGCTCTGCGTTCGCCCCGGGCTTCTTGACATGCCGGCGCAGCACGGTTTTGACCCGTGCCGTTAGTTCACGCTGGAAAAACGGCTTGGTGACGTAATCGTCGGCGCCAATCTCCAGCCCGATCACCTTGTCGATAGGCTCGTCCCTGCCGGTCAACATGATGATCGGAATGTCGCCGGTTTTGCGGATTTCGCGAGCCAGGGTCAGGCCGTCTTCGCCAGGTAGGACCAGGTCCAGGAGCACCAGATCAACCTGGTTTTTGGCCAGAATATCGCGCATGTCTCCGCCATTTCCGGCCTCCAGGACGTCAAAGCCCTCGAAATTGAACATACGCATGATGGTGGCTCGGATTTCCGGGTCATCATCAACAATCAAAAGGGTTCCCAAAGTGCTCAACTAAAAAAAATCCCAAAATCAAAAAATCGACGGAAACCCGGCCGAAACTCCCCCGAAACGCATACCGCGGAGGCGGAAAAATAAACGCCAATTGGTCACAGAAAACACCCTAACGGGGTTTACAAAACTTTACAAAACTCAAACCGGGGGTGAAGAAAACAACCCCATCCTCCCGGTATATTGATCGTGTCTTAACGGACAATCCCTGGTCGGATGAAAGGGTGTTTTTCTATCCCCAATTCCCAAACCCCTTTCTCCGGCCAGGGTGTTTTTTAAAACATAACCCCGGAAACCAGAGGGAAACTAGAAGCGAAAACCGGTTAAAAACAAAAACAACCTGCGCTTGCTCCGCATAAAAATGAGGGAATAAATTTAACCCGATGGCGGAACGTCATCATAAACAAAGGGAAGCGTAAAAATGACCGTTCTTCAGTTCGCCGACTACAAAACCAAACCTACGGACTTGCCCTCACCCGTGATGGAACGCCCGCAACCCGAACCGGTGACACCCGGGAAAACGAGTAAGGAAGAAGACATGCAACGGCTGGCACAAGCGACCATGGAGCTTTGCAAATCCTCCCTGCGCCAGCGCTCCCGAGTGCGTGAATTCCGTCGCGAGACCCAAAATCTGGAAACCCAGATCAACAAACTGGAGGCCAGCTGCCTTCGCTTGGACCGGACTGTCCGCCGAATCAAGATATCCCCTTTGCGCCGGGCGGCGATCAACCTTCTCGGCACCATGGAAACCTATCTGGAAAATAATGGTGGCCCCCGTCGGTCTTCGCTTGCTACGGTTGCCGGCCGGTAGGCGGCTGAAAAACCTTTTTTTTGTCGAGACATACGCATGAGCCAGAAACATTTAATCGTTGTCGATGACGAACCTGAGATTGGCCAGATGGTAAAAAACCTGGCGACGGAGCTGGGATTTTCCGTGGCCACGGCCGTTACTGCCGAGCAGGCAGTTCAGCTTTGCCAGGCATCTCCTCCCGACATTATTCTCATGGACATGGTGATGCCGGAAACCGACGGTATCGAGCTGCTCCATTCTCTGTCCGCCATCGCCATCAAGGCAAAAATCATTTTGATGAGCGGATACGACAAAAGTTATCTTTCCATGGGAGAAAGCCTTGGCATGGCCAAGGGATTGAACATTACCGGCACCCTCAGGAAGCCTTTTCGCCTGCAGGACGTCTGTGACCAGCTTGAAAATGCCTTAGGCTCTGGCGTGTCCCTGCAAGCCTCCTGACGACCCAGCCCACACACACGATACCCTTAAAATTCTCCCGTTTTTGCAACGCTTATAAAAAACCCCAACGTCGGAACTATCAATTGACCCTAGTCAATTCGTGCGGGTTCCCCATATCGTAAAAAAGCGTGTATTGTTGCTGGTACGGACGGTCGCGTTCGGCCCTGCAGCCATGAGGGAGTTTGCGTCTATGACATTTCTAACCATCGGATCCCTTGGATTCGGGGGCTTGCTTGGCGCTTTTCTCGCCGCCAATGCCGTCGATACGGGAATTTACGCACATGGCCTGTTGTTGGTCACTTTTTGCGTACTAGGTGTTTTCTGGATTCTCAAACAGGGCGGCGATACCGGCGGCCCCGCCGATCCCGAAAGCGCCATCCCCTACAACGACGCCGTCGTCCGGGCCGGGGTCATCGCGTCGACCTTCTGGGGCGTGGTCGGCTTTCTGGTCGGACTGGTCATTGCCCTACAACTGACGTTCCCGGTTCTCAATTTGGATCTGCAGTGGACCAGTTTCGGACGCCTGCGCCCGCTGCACACATCGGCCGTTATTTTCGCCTTCGGTGGCAACGTCCTGTTGATGAGCTCTTTCCATATCGTTCAACGCACCTGCCAGACCCGCATCGCCGGCGGCTGGGCGCCGTGGTTCGTGTTCTGGGGGTACCAGTTGTTCATCGTGCTGGCGGCGACGGGCTACGTCTTCGGCATTACCCAGTCCAAGGAATACGCCGAACCCGAATGGTACGTGGATTTGTGGCTGACCGTTGTCTGGGTGGTGTATCTGCTGGTCTTTTTGGGCACGCTGTGGCGGCGGCGCGAACCCCACATCTATGTCGCCAACTGGTTCTTCCTGGCCTTTATCGTTACCGTCGCTCTGCTGCACATCATCAACAACCTGTCCATGCCGGCCAGCTTCTTCGGCGTCAAAAGCTATTCCCTGTTTTCCGGCGTGCAGGATGCCCTGACCCAATGGTGGTATGCGCACAACGCGGTCGGGTTTTTCCTCACCGCCGGGTTCCTCGGGCTGATGTATTATTACGTGCCGAAACAGGCCAACCGCCCGGTCTATTCCTACCGGCTGTCCATCGTCCATTTCTGGAGCCTGATTTTCCTCTATATCTGGGCCGGGCCGCATCACCTGCACTATACCGCGCTGCCCGATTGGGCGCAGACCCTCGGCATGACCTTTTCGATCATGCTGTGGATGCCCAGTTGGGGCGGTATGATCAACGGCCTGATGACGCTGTCCGGCGCCTGGGACAAGCTGCGCACGGACCCGATCCTGCGCATGATGGCGCTTTCCATCGCCTTTTACGGCATGAGCACCTTCGAAGGCCCGATGATGTCCATCAAGGCCGTCAACGGTTTGAGCCACTATACGGACTGGACCATCGGTCACGTCCATTCCGGCGCGCTGGGCTGGGTCGGCATGGTCAGCTTCGGCGCCATTTACTTCCTGGCGCCGAAGATGTGGAACCGCACGCGCCTGTATTCGGTGCGGCTGGTGTCGACGCATTTCTGGCTGGCGACCATCGGCATCGTCATCTACACCGCGTCCATGTGGGTGTCGGGCATCATGCAGGGCCTGATGTGGCGGTCTTATGATGCGCTAGGCTTTTTGGAATATTCCTTCGCTGAGACGGTAGCGGCCATGCACCCGTTCTATCTGATCCGGGCCATCGGCGGCGGTTTCTTCGTCGTCGGCGGATTGGTTATGGCCTACAACGTCTACCGCACGGCGCAGGGACATTTGCGCGAGGAGAAGCCCTATGAGGCCGAACCCGTCGCGGTTCCGGCGTAAGGGGGATTGAGACATGTTTGATCATTCAAAAATAGAAAAAAACTCGATCCTGATGCTGATCGGAATCCTGATTGTGGTATCCATCGGCGGCATTGTCGAAATCGCGCCGTTGTTCTATCTGGAAAGCACCATCGAAAAGGTCCGGGGCATGCGGCCCTATACGCCGCTGGAACTGGCCGGACGCAATATCTACATCCGCGAAGGCTGCTACAACTGTCACAGCCAGATGGTGCGCCCCTTCCGCGATGAAATCGAACGCTACGGGCCTTACAGCCTGGCAGCGGAAAGCATGTATGACCACCCCTTCCAGTGGGGCTCGAAACGCACCGGGCCGGATCTGGCCCGCGTCGGCGGCAAGTATTCCGACGACTGGCACCGCGAACACATGATCAACCCGCGCGCCGTGGTGCCGGAATCGGTCATGCCGGGGTATTCGTTTCTGATGGACGCGCCCGTCCGGATCGCCGGGTTCGCAGGTCACCTGGCGGCCAACCGGGCGGTCGGCGTGCCTTACACCGACGCCATGATCGCCGCCACCGAAACCGACATGGCGGCCCAGGTCGATCCCGATGGGGACGGCGCCGAGGCGCTGGTTAAACGCTATCCGAAAGCCCAGGTCCGGGATTTTGACGGACGCCCCGGAAAACCGTCGGAAATGGATGCCTTGATCGCCTACTTGCAAATGCTCGGCACCCTGGTCGATTTCAGCGCCTATAAGGCGCAAGAGAACCTGAGATAGGAGGCCGGCCATGACATTCCAGGACGTTTCCCATTTCGCCCAAACGTGGGGGCTTGTCTATCTGATTATCCTGTTCGCCGGCATGTTGGTTTACGCCTTGCGGCCCAGCGCCAAAAAGAAATTCGACGAAGCCGCCCTGATCCCGTTCAAGGAGGACTGAGCCATGGCGGAGCAAAAAGACATCGACGCCCTTTCCGGAATCGAAACCACCGGCCACGAATGGGACGGTATCAGGGAACTGGATAATCCCCTGCCCGCCTGGTGGCTGTGGATTTGGTATGCATCCATCGTCTGGTCGATCGGCTACTGGATCGCCTATCCGGCATGGCCCCTGGTCAGCAGCTACACCAAGGGGGTGCTCGGCTATAGTTCACGCGCCGAGGTCGCCACGGAGGTCAGCGCCGCGAAACAGGCCCAGGCCGGCTTCCGGGCGAAACTGGAAACCGCGTCCATGGAACAAATCCGCACCCAACCGGACTTGCTGGAATTCGCCCTCGCCGGCGGACGCTCGGCGTTCAACGTCAACTGTTCGCAGTGCCACGGTTCCGGTGCCCAGGGGTTTGCCGGTTATCCCAATCTCAACGACGATGAATGGCTGTGGGGCGGCTCCCTCGACAATATCCGGAAAACCATTACCCACGGCGTGCGTAACACTGACGACGAAGACGCCCGAACGTCCGACATGCCCGCTTTCCTGCGGGACAAACTTCTGACCCGGCCACAGGTGGCGGACGTCGCAGACTATGTCCTGAAACTGTCGGGCCAGACGCACGACGCACCGGGGGCCGGGCGCGGGGCCGCCATCTTCGCCGAACAATGCCAGGCCTGCCACGGCGAAACCGGTGCAGGCGATATAGAGCAGGGCGCACCGGCCTTGAACAATGCCATCTGGCTATACGGGGGCGATAAGGAGACCATTATCGAAACCGTCTCCAACAGCCGCGGTGGCGTCATGCCGGCCTGGGGTAAAATTCTGGACACCGTGACCGTCAAGCAGCTGGCGGTCTATGTCCACTCACTGGGCGGCGGACGATAGAGACGTTCTCGCCTTAGGACACACACGTTTATGAACGAACACCCTCCCAACCCCTCAGCGGAGGGCGGGCTCGAACGCTTTGACGTAGAGCCCGTCAACAAGAAGGAAAACCGCTCGCTCTATAAGCCACGCGAGCGCATTCACCCGAAACGGGTCAAGGGCACGTTCCGGACCTTCAAGTGGCTGGTCATGGCGGTGACGCTGGGCATTTATTACATCACGCCCTGGCTGCGCTGGGACCGCGGCGCCGGCGCGCCGGACCAGGCCGTGCTGATCGACTTCCCGGCCCGGCGGTTCTACTTCTTCTTTATCGAAATCTGGCCGCAGGAGATCTATTACATCGCCGGCATACTGATCCTGGCCGGAATCGGGCTGTTCCTGGTGACCAGCGTGTTCGGCCGCGCCTGGTGCGGCTATAGCTGCCCGCAGACGGTGTGGGTGGACCTGTTCCTGGTCGTCGAACGCGCCGTCGAAGGCGACCGCTCGGCCCGCATCCGCCTCGACCAGGCGCCGATGACATCGTCCAAGGCGGTCAAGCGTATCCTCAAACATATCATCTGGCTGCTGATCGCCATGCTGACCGGCGGCGCCTGGGTGTTTTATTACGCCGACGCACCGACGCTGGCGGTAGAACTTGTCACCCTCAGCGCCCAGCCCGTAGCCTACATCACCATCGCCGTGCTGACGTTCACCACCTATACCCTGGGCGCGCTGATGCGAGAGCAGGTCTGCACCTACATGTGTCCGTGGCCGCGCATCCAGGGCGCGATGATGGACGAGGAGTCCCTCACAGTCACTTACCGCGCCGACCGGGGCGAGCCGCGCATGCCCTATCGAAAGGGCGAGACGTGGGACGATCGGGGCGACTGCATCGAATGTAACGCCTGCGTGGTGTCGTGTCCCATGGGCATCGACATCCGCGACGGCCAGCAGTTCGAATGCATCACATGTTCGCTGTGCATCGACGCCTGTGACGACGTCATGCGCCGCATTGATCGGCCACGCGGCCTGATCGACTACGATTCGCTCGCCAACGCCGAGCGCCGCGCGCAGGGCGACGAAAGCGCGATCCGGTTTTTCCGGCCCCGGACACTTATCTACTTCGGCATTCTGACCCTGGTCGGCGGCGTGATGGTGGCGGCTTTTTTGACCCGGTCCGACACCGACATCAACGTCTTGCACGACCGAAATCCACTGTTTACGCGCCTGTCGGACGGCTCTATCCGCAACGGCTACACCTTCAAGGTTCTCAACAAGGCCCGAGTCCAGCGCACCTTCGCCATAACGGCGGACGGCATCGACGGCGTCACGATGGGCGTGGTGGGTTCGCAAAACCTGAGCGGCAGCGCACCCTTCGTTACCGTCCGGCCGGACCGGGTGCAGAGCTTCCGACTGCTGGTCACCGCGCCGAAAGAGTCCCTGTCCGAGGACTCCCACGATATCCGGTTTGTACTAGAAAACATCAACACCCGCGAAACCGCGACCTATGACAGCATCTTCCGGGGGCCGAAATGACCGACGCGGAGCCCATCATGGATGAAGATATGCCCACGGGGGATATGCAAGACGGACGCCCCCTTACCGGACATAGGGTGCTGATTTGGATGCTCGTGTTTTTCGGCTTTATCTTCGCCGCCAACGGGGCGCTGGTGTTCTTCGCCCTGGAAAGCTGGCCGGGGCTGGTGTCTGAGAAAGCCTATGACGAAGGCGTCGCCTACAACCGCACCCTGGATAAAGCGGCGGCCCAGACACGACTTGGCTGGAGCAGCGATTTGGCGCTTGTCCCCGCCGACAAGACAGGGCACGGCAAGGTGCACCTCCGCTTGGCGGACCGAAACAAGACCCCGGTGACAGGCCTGAAGGCGCACGTCCGTTTCCACCGCCCGGTCGGCAAGGACGACGAAGAAACGGTTGCGCTCAGGGAAAGCGAAAGCGGGCTCTACACCGCCCCGGTGAGGCTGCCGCTGGCCGGACGCTGGTACGCCGACATCGACATCCGGCGTGGCCAAACCATCGTCTACAGGATGCGCCACGAATTGATGGTGACGCCATGACGATGGCCCCCACCCCGCCCCCTACCGCTACCCTCACGCCCTACGTGATTGACCTGCCCGACGGCGTCCGGCGGCTTCACCTGATGGTCGAGAACATTCACTGCGCCGCCTGCATCCGCCGCATCGAGAGCGCGCTCTCAGCCATGCCGGGCGTGGTCCGAGCGCGCGTCAACATGAGCACGCGGCGTTTGGTCTGCGAATGGCAGGAAGCCGAAACCTCCGCCGAGGCCGTGATCGAACGCGTCGAGGCGCTGGGCTTTCCATCCGCCCCCTTCGATCCCGGACGGATGCAAACGTCCGCTACGGATGAGGACCGCCGCCTGTTGCGCGCCCTGGCCGTCGCCGGTTTCGCCGCCGGTAACGTGATGCTGCTGTCGGTATCCGTCTGGGCCGGCCACGCGAGCGGTCCGGGGAGTGGTATGGGCGACGCCACGCGCACGCTGTTCCACTGGGTTTCGGCGCTGATTGCGCTCCCCGCCGTGGCCTACGCGGGGCAGCCGTTTTTCCGCTCCGCCGTGTCCGCGCTGCGCTCCGGCGGGTTGAACATGGACGTGCCGATCTCGCTCGCCGTGCTCCTGGCCGCGGCCATGAGCCTGTATCAAACCATCCAAGGCGGGGAACACGCTTATTTCGACGCCTCGGTGACGCTGTTGTTCTTTCTCCTGGTTGGGCGCTACCTGGACCACCGGGCGCGGGCCAAGGCGCGCTCGGCGGCGGAACAGCTTTTGGGGCTGGCCGCCGTCACCGCCACCGTGATCGAACCTGACGGCGCCATGCGGGCCGTCGCCGTAGCCCAGCTGCAACCCGGCATGGCCGTCGCCGTGGCCGCCGGTGAACGCATTCCCGTCGACGGTACGGTCCTGCAAGGGATCAGTGACATCGACACCAGTCTGGTCACCGGCGAAAGCCTGCCGCGTCTGACCGAAACCGGAACACAGGTATTCGCCGGCACGCTGAACCTGAGCCAGCCGCTCCGCATCCGGGTGACGGCTGCCGGCGACGGCACCCTGCTGGCGGAGATCGTACGCCTGATGGAAGCCGCCGAGCAGGGCCGGGCGCGATATGTGCGGCTCGCCGACCGGATTGCCAAAATCTACGCGCCGACGGTCCACATCCTGGCAGGCGGGACGTTCCTCGGCTGGTGGCTGATCGCCGGCGCCGGGTGGGAGGCCGCCCTGATGGCCGCCGTGGCGGTGCTCATAATCACATGCCCGTGCGCCATCGGCCTCGCCGTGCCGGCGGTGCAAGTGGTGGCGTCGGGCCGCCTGATGCAACGCGGGGGATTGCTGAAGTCCGCCGACGGGCTGGAACGCCTAGCCTCCGTCGATACGGTGGTGCTGGACAAGACCGGCACGCTGACCACAGGCAAGCTCAGCCTGACCAACCGGAACGCCGTGCCGGACGAAGACCTGGCGCTGGCCGCCGCCATAGCGCAAAACTCCACCCATCCGGCGGCGCGCGCGCTCTCAAACGCGGCCAAGGGCCTCGCGCTGGCGGAGATGACGGACGTCAACGAAGTGCCGGGACAGGGTCTCTGCGCCGTCTTTGAAGGCGGCGACATCCGCCTTGGGCGGCGCGAATGGTGCGGCGTCACCGGGGATACGCAAGCAGAAGAGAAAATCGCTACGGGCACGGAAATCTGGCTGACCGGGCCGGGCCGGACGTCGCGCCGGTTTGTCCTCGCCGACACGCTGCGCCCGGACGCCGTCTCTGCCGTCCGCGATCTTCGCCGCTTGGGACTGGAGCCGATTTTACTTTCCGGCGACCGTTTGGACGTCGTCGCAAACGTCGCCGAAACGCTTGGCATCCGGGATTTCGAGGCCGAAGTCCTGCCCGCCGAAAAAGTCGCCCGGGTCCGCGCCCTGACCGACGAAAGACGCAAGGTGCTGATGGTCGGCGACGGCCTCAACGACGCACCGGCGCTGGCCGCCGGCTTCGCCTCCATGTCGCCGGCGGATGCCGCCGACGTCAGCAAAACAGCCGCCGACGTGATCTTTCAGGGCAACGCCCTGGCGCCGGTGGCGGCAACCATCCGCACCGCGCGGCTGGCCGACCGGCTGGTGCGGCAGAATTTCACCCTGGCGTTTCTGTATAATTCCGTCGCCGTGCCGCTGGCCGTGGCCGGGCTGGCGACGCCCCTGGTCGCGGCGGTGGCGATGTCGTCAAGCTCCGTGCTGGTAACGCTGAACGCGCTCCGGCTTCGTTTAATGGCGTGGGAACGTAAAGAGGCGGGACACTGACATGGACGTCCTGATCTACCTGATCCCCGTCGCCCTGTTCCTCGGCATGTTGGGGCTCGGCGCCTTTTTCTGGGCGCTCAGATCCGGCCAGTTCGAAGACCTGGATGGCGCCGCCATGCGTATTCTGCTGGACGACGAGAAAAAGGAAACGGGCAACGGCAAAGAGCCGGAACAAACCGGCTCTTTGCCGCGCCCTAATACCCTGGGACGTTAACCGCCCCGGATTCCATCCAGGAACTTGTCGACCTCGACCTTGAGCATCGTCGACTGCTTTGACAACTCGCCGGCGGCGTCTTGGATCTGACCCGCAGCCTGACCGGTCTCACCCGCCGCTTGCGTGACGCCTGAAATATTGGATGTCACCTCGCTGGTGCCGGCGGACGCCTGCTCCACATTGCGGGCGATTTCCTGGGTCGCGGCGGACTGTTCCTCGACCGCCGACGCGATGGTTGTCGTGATCTGATTGACCTCGCTGATGGTCTTTCCGATACCCTGGATCGCCTTGACGGCCTCCAGCGTGGCGGACTGAATATCGCCGATCTGGGATTCGATTTCGCTGGTCGCCGTCGCCGTCTGGCTGGCCAAATTCTTGACCTCCGACGCCACGACCGCAAAGCCCTTGCCGGCATCACCGGCCCGTGCCGCCTCGATGGTGGCGTTCAGGGCCAACAGGTTGGTCTGCTCGGCGATGTCGGAAATCAAGCCGACAACCTCGCCGATTTTTTCCGCCGCCGTGGCCAGGCCCTGGACCTGATCATTGGTCCGATTGGCTTCGTTCACCGCGTTGCCGGCGATCTCGGCCGACTGCGACACCTGACGGCTGATTTCACTGATCGAGGCTGACAGTTCCTCGGCCGCCGTTGCCACGGTCTGCACGTTGGCGGACGCCTGTTCAGCTGCTGCCGCCACCGCCGTCGACTGGGCGTTGGTTTCTTCCGCCGTGGACGACATGGTTTCCGCCGATGACTGCATCTTGGACGAAGACGAAGACACCGATTGCACCACGCCGCCGACCGAGGCTTCGAAATCATCGGCCATCTTGTTCATCAAGGCGCGTTTTTCTTTATCCGCCTGGCGTTCGCGTTCGGCTTCGGCTTCGGCTTCGGCCTGTGCTCGTTTGGATTCTTCGGCGAGGCGTACCTTTCCGGCCTCCTCTTCGCGTTTGCGGGCTTCTTCCGCTTCCGCCTCCAGGCGGCGTTGTTCGATGCCGTTTTCCTTGAAGACCTGAACCGCGTGGGCCATTTCGCCAATTTCGTCTTTACGGTCCTGCGCCGGAATATCGATTTCCAGATTGCCGTCGGCCAGCGTGGTCATGGCAACGGTCATCGCATTCATCGGCCGAAGCACACGGATTCCGACGATCCAGAATGCCGCACCGCCGATCGCAACGGCGGCGATCAAAATGATCAGCCCCGTCACAAACGATCCGGTCGCGGAAGACACCGATGCCTTGACCGCGGCCTTGGCAGCGTCACTGGCCGCCTGTTGCACCGCCAGCAGCGAATTGATGGCCGTGGTCGCCTTGCCGATCCATTCCGCCCCCGTCAGCGGATAGGCCGACGTGCCGAGGCTGGCGTCATAAACGGTTGCGCGGACCTCTTCAAATTTTCCGAAATACCCCGCCTCGGCTGCGGCGGCGGCCTTTTTCACATCGTCCGGGGTGTCCGGATGTTTGGCCATCCTTTTCAATGTATCGTGGGCGTCTTCCACATGGCCGCGGAAAACGGCGAGCTTGCCCCTGATGACCGGCGGCAACGGCGCATGAGAGGCAATAATACCGGCCATAATGGCGCGTTCGCGCCCGGCGAATTCGGCCATGGTCCAGGCCGCATGTTTGATCGTCAGCAAGTCCGCAACGGTGGGGTTAGCGCGGCTGGCGGAACGGGTCGCGGAAATACGAAGTTCCTGACTTTTCAGAATTCGGCCCGTTGCCGCCGGCAGCCATTGACTGACAACCGCGCCATCGCGGTCTGCTTTCGCCAGCTTCAGGGCTTCGTCAACCTTGGCGCGGAGCGCCACCACCTTTTCGTGCGCCGTTGCCAGGGAAGCGAGCAAATCATCCTTGCCGGCAAAAGCCGGGCCTGAAGCAATAACGGTCTTTGCTTTGGCATAGGCTTCATCACCCTTGGCGCGTCGCGTGTCGATGGCCCCGCGCGCCTTATCGGACACCGGCCCATCTCCCTTGAGCGCCGAATTGCTGACACCGCGTTCGACCGCCCAATGGCCGGCGGCGACGATCAGCGCGTCGCTGATTTCGTTAGCCTGCGGCGCGAGCCCCAGCGCCGTCCATGCCTGGGATGCCGCTGTGCGGATGGCCAGCAAGGTATCGATGTTCTGCGTCGCCCAGGAAATCCACTCCGCAGACGTGATCGGATACTGGGCGCTGGAAATGCCCGCCTTGTAGATAGCCTTGCGGGTATTTTCGAAGTCTCTGAAATAATTGGCCTTGGCGTCGGCGACGGCCTTTTTCACGATGTCCGGCACGGTGCCGCTTGAGGAAATGCCGCTAACCGTCGAAAGCGCGGATTCCACGTTGCCGCGGAAGCGGGCCAACAATTGCAGTTTTTCAGGCGTCAGGCGCGACTCGGTGGCAATGGTGCCGCCAAGGATCGCCCGTTCGCGACCGGCAAACTCGCTCATTTGCCAGGCGAAATGTTTCAGCGTCACCAGTTGTCCGACTTCGGCGCTCGTTTCGATGCTATTGGAAGTAGCGACGCGCAGATCCTGACTCTTTAAAATCAAGCCGGTCATGGTCGGCACCCACGTCTTAAAGCTGGCCTTGTCGCGGTCGGTCTTGGCCAGTGCGAGTTGCTTGTCAGCAACCTTCCGCATGCTAAGCGCTTTTTGGTAGGCGGCTTCGGCGGACGCGATCAGTTCTTTCTTGCCGGCGAAGTCGCGAAAATCTTGCAATCCTCCGAGCGCCTTTTTAAACGCCGGGTCGGCCTTGGCCCGGCGTCCATCAATGATGCCGCGCGCCTTCTCGCCGACCGGATCGTCGCCCGCCAGGTTAGCGTTGGTGACGCCGCGTTCCACCGCCCAGTTGTTGGCGCTGGTCAGCAGATCGCTGGCGATTTCGTTGGCAATCTGGACCTCATTTTCGGCGTTGCGTTTGTTCATGGACTCAAGCGCAGCGAGACCGGATTCGATGACCAGGCCGATCATTAAAACGCCGGTGATGGCGAACAGGCTGTTACGGACGGTAAAAAAAGTACCGGAATTCATGAGAAGCTCCCCCTTATGTCAGGCCCTGATCATAAGGGGCCTGAAAATTAGAATAACACCCCGAGAAAGCATTCCTTGATTTGCATCTCTAAGGCCGTTTGTTGCCCAAGAGGGTATATCCTTTGTATATGTATGGTTTATTCCCAGAGTTTCGATTTGTGACATATTGTGTCGATTTATGTCAGCGTCCTTCTTTCTTCACCGCTCCACGAACGCGTGAATTCCCGACTAATATAAAGACTCCATCCCGCCGCCGTTTGCTGTAAGTTGGCAAAGCGCCGGCTGGCACAGGCTTGGCATTTTCCTTTAAGGCAACCGCATGCTTTCCATACTGACATTGGGGTTTCTGATCGGCATGCGCCATACGCTTGAGGCCGACCATGTCGCCGCCGTCGCCACCTTGACGGCGCGGGCCGGCTCCGTCCGCCGGGCCGTGCCGCTGGGACTGATGTGGGGGCTGGGCCATACGCTGGCGCTGGGCGGATTCGGTATGGCGGCGTTGCTTTTGGGCGCCGCCCTGCCCCAATCGCTCGCCGGTTTTCTGGAACTGGCCGTCGGCGTCATGCTGGTGGCGTTGGGGACGGACGTGTTGGTCCGGCTCATCCGCGACCGCATTCATTTCCATGTCCATCGCCACCATGACGGGGTTGTGCATTTTCATGCCCATTCCCACGCCGGAGACCCCAATCCGGGCGAACCGCACAAGGACCTTCGCAATGCACCGGCCCATCGGCACTGCCACTCCGCCGGGCTTCGGGTGCGCGCCTTTTTCATCGGCATCATGCACGGCATGGCGGGCTCCGCCGTGCTGATCGTGCTAACCATGCAAAGCCTGCCGTCGCTCGCCGCCGGGATGACCTATATCGCCCTGTTCGGCATGGGCTCGATCCTGGGAATGACGGTTTTAACGGCGGCCATCGCCTGGCCGCTGCACCGGTGGGGACAAACCCTGACCTGGCTCAACAATACCGCGCGCGCCGGTGTCGGCGGGCTGACCATCGTCCTTGGCGTGGTTATCGTGTTCGAGCATTGGTCTGTTTTTTAAGTTCTTCGCACCTGCAAAAAAACCTTTCCGCCGTAGCCCCGCGCTGGTAGTTTCCCGCGCAATTCCGAACCATTCAGGCAAGAGGCTCCCAAGGATATGGACGTCACCAGGATTCCCGTCGGCAGTAACCCGCCCCATGAGGTCAACGTGATCATCGAAATCCCGCTCGGCGGGGTGCCGGTGAAGTACGAATTGGACAAGGAGTCCGGCGCCATGTACGTCGACCGGTTCCTGCATACGGCGATGTACTACCCGTGCAATTACGGCTTCATCCCGCACACGCTGTCGGACGACGGCGATCCCATCGACGCCGCCGTGGTCGGTCAGATTCCGGTGATTCCGGGTGTCATCATCCGCTCGCGCCCGGTCGGCGTGCTGATCATGGAGGACGAAAGCGGGATTGACGAAAAAATCCTCTGCGTGCCGGTGGACGACCTGCATCCGTTCTACACCAACATCAGTTCCTACCGCGATCTCCGGCCGATCCTGATCGACCAGATCGCGCACTTCTTCGAGCACTATAAGGATCTGGAGACCGACAAATGGGTCAAGGTTCAGGGCTGGGGGGAGGCCGAGGAAGCGACTCGGCTGATTGAACAGGCCATTGCCAGGGCCGCCGGGGAGGGCAACACCGCCTGATTTTCTCTTTCGGGAAGAGAATACCGGGAGAAAAATGGCGATATCCGGACGACAAAATAGCGACACCCTGAAGACATTCGGACGATTAGGTTGCGATGCAAGGCGCAGGGCAAGACGCGGGCGCCCTTGACTTAACCCGCCGTAACCCTATATCAAGCGGCCACCGGATTAGTCGCCGCACGGGCCGGCCGGTTTGGTTCCCGACAAAGTTACCGTTCCCGTCTGCCTGGACACTGTTCTTATTAGAACAAGCGGGCAGAACTGGCGGGCCGGAGTTTCTCCCGGCCATCGGATTCGGGTTTTTGCTTTTTGCACGAAGGATTTAAGACGTTGGATATTCGCAACATCGCCATTATCGCTCACGTTGACCATGGCAAAACGACCCTGGTCGATGTCCTGCTGCGCCAGAGCGGCCTGTTCCGCGACAACCAGCACGTCGAAGAACGTGTCATGGACAGCAACGACCTGGAAAAGGAACGCGGCATTACCATCCTCGCCAAGTGTACGTCGGTGGAATGGAAAGGCGTGCGCATCAACATCGTCGATACTCCCGGCCACGCCGATTTCGGCGGCGAGGTGGAACGCATTCTCAGCATGGTCGATGGCGTGATTTTGCTGGTCGATGCCTCCGAAGGGCCGATGCCGCAGACCAAATTCGTCACCCAGAAGGCCTTAGGCCTGGGCCTCAAGCCGATCGTCGTCGTCAACAAGGTCGACAAGCCCGATGCCCGGCCCGACGGCGTCCATGATGAGGTCTTCGACCTGTTCGCCATACTCGACGCCGACGAGGAACAACTGGACTTCCCCACCCTGTTTGCATCCGCCAAGCAAGGTTGGGCGTCCGAGGATTCCGAAACCCGAGGCGAAGACATGGCCTGCCTGTTCGACAAGGTGATCGAATACGTACCAGCCCCCGATGTGAAAGAAGACGGGCCGTTCAAAATGCTGGTGACGACGCTCGAAAGCGACCCCTATCTCGGCCGGGTGCTGACCGGACGCATTGAATCAGGAACGCTGTCCCCCAACGACACCATCCAGGCGCTGAACCGCAACGGCAAGGTCGAACAGACGCGCGTCAGCAAGGTACAGGAATTTCGCGGCCTGGTCCGCACCGATGTCGCAACGGCGCGCGCCGGCGACATTGTTTCCATCGCCGGCTTCCCCACCGCGACCGTCGCCGATACGCTGTGCGCACTCGACGTCACGGAGCCGATCCCGTCCGATCCGATCGATCCGCCGACCCTGGCGATGGTGTTTTCGATCAACGACTCACCGATGGCCGGGCTCGATGGCGACAAGGTGACGTCGCGTGTCATTCGCTCGCGGCTGATGGCGGAAGCCGAAGGCAACGTCGCCATCCACATCACCGAAATCGAAGACGGCAACGGCTTTGAAGTCGCGGGACGGGGTGAACTGCAGTTGGGCGTTTTGATCGAGACCATGCGCCGCGAAGGGTTCGAGTTATCCATCAGCCGGCCCCGGGTGCTGACCCGCCAGGACCCGGACACCGGACAGACGTTGGAGCCCTTTGAAGACGTGCTGATCGACGTCGACGAGGAATTTTCCGGCGCCGTGGTCGAGGCGATCTCGAAACGCAAAGGCCGGATGGAAGAATTGCGCCCGTCCGGCGGCGGCAAGGTGCGGGTGCGATTTATCGCGCCGTCGAGGGGCCTGATCGGATATCACGGCGAATTCATGACCGAAACGCGGGGCACCGGAATCATGAACCGCATGTTCAAGGAATACGCGCCCCACGCCGGTCCCATTGCCGGGCGCAATAACGGAGTGTTGATTTCCAACGCCAGTGGCAAAAGTGTCGCCTATGCACTGATGAACCTGGAAGAGCGGGGCGCGATGTTTATCGAAGCCGGCGTCGCCGTTTATGAGGGCATGGTGATCGGCGAAAACAGCCGCGGCAATGACCTTGAGGTCAACCCCATGAAGGGCAAGCAGCTGACCAACGTCCGAGCGTCGGGCACCGATGACGCGGTGCGCCTGACGCCGATCAGGCAGATGTCGCTGGAACAGACCATCGCCTATATCCAGGACGACGAACTGGTCGAGGTGACGCCGTCCCACATCCGGCTCCGCAAACGTTCGCTGTGTCCGCACGAGCGAAAACGCCAAAACCGCCAGGCGGTCAACGCCTAAAGGGAGAGGGGGGAAATTCTTTAGCCGTGGCATGCCGCCACTTTGTTTCCAAAGATTTTACCCGATCGGACAAAACTGAACCGGGGCGGCTTGCAACCGCCCCGGTTTTGTTTTGTCTAAATTTCCGGCCTTAACGCCCTGGCGTGTTGGCGTTAGCGGGACCGCAGTTTCGGATCGAGAATATCGCGAAGCGCATCGCCGAACAGGTTGAACCCGAACACCGCGAGGCTGATGGCAACGCCGGGCCAGATCGCCATCCACGGGGCGCTTTCGGCATATTCCTCGGCGCCGCCCTGCAACATCAGGCCCCAGGCCGGCGTCGGCTCCTGCACGCCCATGCCCAGATAACTGAGCGAAGCCTCAAGCAAAATGGCGTGGCCGACAAAGGTGCTGGCCATGATTAGAAACGGCGCCATCACGTTCGGCACCATGTGGCGCAGGATAATCCGCGAATGGGTGAAGCCGAGCGCACGGGCCGCGTCCACATAAGGAATTTCGCGAATCGCCAGCGCATTTGATCGCACCACCCGCGCACATTGCGGGACAAACGGGATGGTGATGGCGATAATGACGTTTTGCGTACCCGGGCCGAGCGTAGCCACGATAGCCAGCGCCATGATGATCAGCGGAAAGGCCATGAACACGTCCATCACGCGCTGCAGGATCAGGTCGAAGCGGCCACCGTAATAGGCACTGGCAACGCCCAGGACGAGTCCAATCACGGAGCCGAAAAATGCCGCCGTCAAGCCGACGAACAATGCCGTTCGTGCGCCATAGATGATCCGGGTCAACACGTCCCTGCCGAACTGGTCGGTGCCCAAGTAAAACGGACTTCCAGGGGCTGTCAGCATATGTTCGAAGGAATTCAATTCCGGATCGAACGCTGTAATTACGTCAGCGAAGGCCGCCATGAAGATCATGGCGATGACTATGAAGGCGCCGAAAGACCCCAACGGATGCTTGCGCGCATTCGTCAAAAGAGCCTTGTGCCAGGGGGTTTTGATTTCCGGTTCTTCCAGATGAACCGGCAGGTCGCCTTCAGGGGCCATGATAGATGTTCTCCCAAAATAATTTTTAGGTTTTCCGCCGCTACAAAACGCCGGCAACCGATTGACCGGTAAAGTAAGGATTGTTGCCGGACGCATCAAGACTCTCTTTTGCCCACGAACCGGAATGAAGGGAGTCAGCCGGGAACTACCGGCTTCCAAACCGTTTCCACAGCCAATTTGCCGCCATTAACGCGCCGGCATCATCTTGCCGCCGACTGATAACCTGAACCCCGATGGGCATTCCGTTTTCACCCGTTAACAACGGCACCGAAACCGCAGGCACCCCCATCAGTGTCCACATGCCATTGAAAATGGCGCGGCCTGTGATTTCCAGGCTGGCCGGGGCCTCGCCCGGAGCCGCCGGTGTCAAAATGGCGTCATAACGATCAAACAAATGATCCAGAGCCTGGGTCTGGGCGTCGGCCAAGGCAAGGCTTTCGATGTAACGCGCCGCCGAAATCGAGCGGCCGCTGTTGGCCCGGTTCCGCGTTTCTTCGCGCAACTTCTCAGGGGTTTTTTCCGCCGCCTCTCCCAGGGATGCCGTCAAATTGGCGTTCATGACCGTGACATGACAATCGACGATATCGGCAAAGACACCTTCCAGTTCGACCTCCCTGACCGAATCCCCAAGACCTTCGATAAATCCCTCGAACGCTGCGGCCATGTCGGGTTCCGCCTGATCCCAGGCCGGCCCGCGGACGAAGGCGAAACGGGGCGGCGCTTCCCTTTCCCCGGCCGTCGCCCGAACCAGATCTTTTCCCGGTTCGGCCAACATGTCCCGGTCGCCGGGATCATGAACCATCAGCGCATCGCCGATCAGCGCCAAATCCTCCACGCTGCGCCCGTAGACACCGATATGGTCCAGCCGCCGTGCCAGCAGGCTCACGCCGCGTCTGGAAATCGAACCAAAGGTGGGCTTGAAGCCGAATACGCCGCAAAAAGATGCCGGACGGATCATCGACCCACCGGTCTGCGAACCAACCGCCAAGGGCACCATATGATCCGCCACCGCCGCCGCAGACCCTGACGAAGATCCCCCAGGCGTCCGCTTCGGATCGTGCGGGTTGGTGGTTTTCCCGGGCGCGGACAGCGCCATTTCCGTGGTCACCGTTTTGCCCATGATGACCGCGCCGGCCTGACGCAACAAAGCTGCCACGGCCGAATCCTCAAGCGGGCGGCGGCCCGCATGCAGGGCCGAGCCGCATTCCGTGGGCATATCGGCGGTATCGATGATGTCCTTGATACCGACGGGGATACCATGCAACGGCCCGAGCGGTGCCCCGGATTGTTTCCTTTCATCCAACGCACGGGCCTGATTTAACGCCAGTTCTTCTTGCAGAAAGGCCCAGGCGCCAACCGTGGCCTCACGCTCAGCAATGCGCGCCAGACAGGCCCTCGTCAGGTCCTCGACCGAGAAATCCCCTGCTAACAACCGGTCCCTAGCTTCAACGGCGCCAAGAGCAGTCAAAGATTTTTCAGAAACAGAAATAGGCTGGCTCCCCTAATCGAGTTATTGTATACAATTGTACACTATAAAAACAATCAAGCCTCTACAAGAAAGCGAAACTCGACTGGAGCACGAATGCCTAAAAAGAACCCGAAAACACCAGCCATAAAGAAGGACTTGGATACCTCGCTCGGGGAATCCGTGCAAGTCTGGCTCAGGGAAGCTATTCGTGAAGGGATGTTTCAACCCGGCAGCCGGATTCGCGAAGCCGAAGTAGCCGCACAACTCAACGTCAGCCGCACCCCGGTCCGGGAAGCGTTCGGCCGGCTTCAGGCGGACGGCATTTTGATCCTGACGCCCTGGCGCGGAGCCCAGGTGGCGGAGCTGGACCGCAACCAGGTGGTTGAACTGTATGCCATGCGCCAGGCCCTGGAAGGCACCGCTGCCGCGCTGGCAGCCCAACATGCCAGCAAGGCCGAAATCGACCTTCTGTTTGATTTGCTGGAACGCGACAACACCGAGAAAGGTGATGCCCGCCACCACGCCGACCTCAACCGGCAATTCCATCAAACCCTGTACGGCGCAGCCCACAACCGGTATCTGGTCAAGGCACTGAATGCGCTTGCCGATTCCCTTTCCTTGTTGAAATCCACCACATACGAGGTCAAAGGCCGGTCCGCCACCGCCAGGGCGCAGCATGTTAGTATCGCCAATGCGATCCGGAATCATGACTCCGTCGCTGCCGAACAGTCGGCCCGCGCGCACATCGAATCCGCCGAACAAGCGCGCATCAAGCTTCTGTTTGGCGACCATTAAGACTATAAAAAATCCTCTTCCCAGACGGACGGAGAACGGTATAAACCGTCATGCGCGTTTCCGATTTCGATTTTGACCTTCCACAACAACTGATTGCCCAACACCCGGTTTCGCCTAGGGATTCGGCGCGCCTGCTGGCGGTCGGCCCGCCGATCGGGGATCTCGGCATTTCAGATCTGCCGGGCCTTATCCGCCCCGGCGACGTGCTGGTGGTCAACGACACCCGGGTCATTCCGGTGCGGCTCAGCGGCAATAAGGACAGCGGCACGAAAATTCAGGTGACCCTGCTAAAACCCCTTCCCGCCGGCGGTTGGCAGGCCCTTGCCCGGCCCGCCCGCAAATTGAGCCATGGCGATCGAATTACCTTTGCGCCGGGCCTTATCGGCGAAGGCGTATCCAAGGGAGGCGGCGGCGAGATCGGACTGGATTTCGGGTTATCAGAGACAGAAACGATGACGGCCCTGGAAGAAAACGGGACCATGCCCCTGCCGCCGTATATCCAGCGGGGAGAACCAGGGGGGGCGGCGGACAGGGAAACCTATCAGACCATGTTTGCAGAAACGCCCGGCGCCGTGGCCGCGCCGACGGCGGGGCTTCACTTTACGCCTGCCCTGAAAAAGGCGGTGGAAAAGGCCGGCGCCCGGATCGTACAGGTGACCCTGCATGTCGGTGCCGGAACGTTTCTGCCGGTCAAGGCCGAAGACACCCGGGATCATAAAATGCACGCAGAATGGGGGGAAATCACGTCACCCGCGGCAGAAGCCATCAATGGCGCAAAAGCCCAATCGTCCCGCATCATCGCCATCGGCACGACGGCGCTCCGGCTCCTGGAAAGCGCCGCGAGCGAAACCGGAACGGTGGCCCCCTTTTCCGGTGAGACGGATATCTTCATAACGCCGGGCTATCGGTTTAAGATTGTCGATGCCTTGCTCACCAATTTTCATCTGCCGTGCTCGACCTTGTTCATGCTGGTGTCCGCGTTTTCCGGGCTGGACACCATGAAGGCGGCCTACGCCCACGCCATTACCGCCGGATACCGGTTTTACTCATACGGTGACGCCTGTTGGCTCGAGCGGGCGGGAACCCCATGACCGGCCTGACCTATGAGGTCCTGAACAAGGACAACCTGGCGCGCACCGGACGCCTGACCACGGCGCACGGCGTGATCGACACCCCCGTTTTCATGCCCGTCGGCACGGCGGCCACGGTCAAGGCGATGACGCCCGAGGCCGTGGCCGGAACCGGCGCGCAATGCATCCTGTCCAACACCTATCATTTAATGCTGCGGCCTGGACCGGAACGGATAAAAAAACTGGGCGGCCTGCATACCTTTATGAACTGGCCGGGTCCGATCCTCACCGATTCGGGCGGCTATCAGGTTTGGTCTCTGGCGGACCTTCGCAACATGGATGAAAACGGGGTGGAATTCCGTTCCCATCTGGACGGCTCCGTGCATCTTTTGAGTCCGGAACGCGCCATCGAAATCCAGCACCTGCTGGGCTCTGACATCACCATGGTGTTGGACGAATGCACATCCCTGGATGCCGACATGGACGAAGTCGCCCGCTCCATGCAGCTATCGCTGCGCTGGGCCGAACGTTGCAAGGCGGCGTTTGCCGAACGCGACGGCTATGGGCTGTTCGGCATCGTTCAGGGTGGGCTGCATGACGATCTCCGCGCCCAATCGGCGGAGGGGCTCAAAGATATTGGTTTCGACGGCTATGCCGTCGGCGGGCTTTCCGTCGGCGAGGGACAGGACGCCATGTTCCGGGTGCTGGACGGCGTCGTCGAACATCTTCCCGAAGACCGGCCCCGGTATCTGATGGGCGTCGGCAAACCGGCCGATCTTGTCGGCGGCGTACTGCGCGGTATCGATATGTTCGACTGCGTACTGCCGACACGCTCCGGGCGCACCAACCAGGCATTCACCCGCCGGGGCGCGCTGAATCTCCGCAACGCGCAACACAGGGAAGACCCCACTCCCCTGGATCCGGAATGCGCCTGCCCGGCGTGTTCCAATTACAGCCGCGCCTATATCCACCATCTGGTGAAGGCGAAGGAGATCCTGGGGGCCGTGCTGCTGACGTGGCATAACCTGCAGTACTACCAGGACCTGATGGCCGGGATGCGCCAGGCCATCAACGATGGTGGCCTTGAAGCCTTCGCCAGCGATTTTCATTCGAAACAAAAAGAAGAGCCGGCGGAACAAATGGAATAATTTTCCAGTTTTTTGGAATTGACAGCGAAGTAATTCAATATTACTTGAATTACCTCCATATTTTCGCTTTTAATTTCCAGAAAACGAGTAATTTTATGACATCCTGGGAGAACCGTTTAACCGAAGCCTTCCGAGCGACCGGCTGGAGCAAGGCCGAACTGGCCCGCCGTTCCGGCATTTCCTATGACAGCCTCAATAAGTACCTGGCCGGAAAGGTCGAGCGCCCCCGCGGCGACAGCCTGCCCCGGCTGGCCAACGTGCTGGCCGTCGATCTGGACTGGCTACGGGATGGGATCGGCCCAAACACACCCTCCACCGCCCCGGGGACGAACCTGGGGACGGAAAACCTGACGCAACTGGGGGGCAACGCCGAAACCCCGGCGAGCCCGGCGGACGCTGTTTTGGAAACCGTCCCCAACCCGAATGCCGGCGCCGACTACCTGATACGCTTCACCTGCCCGGAATTCACGTCGCTCTGCCCGGTCACCGGCCAGCCCGACTTCGCTCACCTCGCCATCGACTACGTTCCGAAAAAATTCATTGTGGAGAGTAAGTCGCTGAAGCTTTTCCTGACGTCCTACCGTAACCATGGCGGGTTTCACGAAGCCTGCACGGTGGAAATTGCTAATCGTCTGGTGGATGCTGCGAAACCCAAATGGCTACGCATCGGCGGATACTGGTATCCGCGCGGCGGCATTCCCATCGATGTGTTCTACCAGACCGGCCAACCACCGAAGGGCCTGTGGATTCCCGACCAGGGAGTCCCACCCTACCGGGGCCGCGGCTGAGCTGCGGCCAATACCGTCAGCCCGGGATTCCCATCGGAACCTCGCCCAAGGGGTCGAGGCTCTTTGAGTGGAACCTGTAGAAACCCTGAGATTCGATCGAGCGCTTGGCGAAATCCTCGTCGAACGCTGCCCTTTCCTTGCCCATTTCACCGAACACGCCGACTTTTTCCAACTCATCGCCCGGTGTCGGAGAAACATTCGGATCGTTAAGGGCATCCAGATGGCTTTCATCCGTGACCACAAAAAAGTCCTTGTCGGTCTTGCACTGGAATACATGGAATTCCACGGCTACCTCCAATCCTTATTGTGCGCGGGGTCCAGAACCCTGCCCTCCGGCCAGCGGCAAAGAGAGCCAATTCCCGCAACCATGACCCCGAATTTGGATACTAAAGAAACAGATGAAAAATCGCATTGATCCGGGTCAAGAACACCCCGGCCGGATAGGGGGAAATCATCCGGCGTAAACGGTCGGATCGTCGATGCCTGCCTCGGCAAAGCCTTTTCGGCGCAACTGGCAGGCATCGCAATGCCCACAGTGAACAAAACCGTCGTTGCCCTGTCCCGGTGCCAAAACCGGATCGTAGCAGCTCATGGTCCGGGAATAGTCGACGCCCAGCCCGGTGCCCTTTCGGATAATCTCGGCCTTGGTCATATCCTGCAGCGGCGCGTGCAGGGTGATGCCCTCGCCCTCCCCACCGGCGGCCTCAACCCCGGTTTTCGTCGCCAGATTGGCAAGAGTCTGGAAGGCTTTAATGTATTCCGGCCGGCAATCGGGATAGCCCGAATAATCCAGCGCGTTGACGCCAATGAAAATTTCGGTGGCGGCCAGGGTTTCCGCCCGCGCCAGGGCCAGGGACAGGAACACCGTATTGCGGGCCGGAACATAGGTGACGGGGATGCCGTCCGCGATATCGGCCTCGCTCCGGTCCTTGGGCACAGCCACGTCACCGGTCAGGGCCGAGCCGCCGAACTGGGCTAGATCGATATCGAAGAAATCATGGCCTGCGGCAGCATAGATGCCGGCAATGGTCCGGGCCGCTTCGATTTCCGCCTGATGGCGTTGCCCGTAACGGAACGTCAGGGCGTGGGCCTGAAACCCTTCGTTCGCCGCAATGGCGAGACAGGTCGCGGAATCGAGCCCGCCACTCAGCAAAACCACCGCCTTGCGTTTGCCTGAATCCCCGGAAGCCATTAGATCCCGTGCCCAGCCACGCTAAAGCCGTAATTCTTCGCGACGATCCGGGGAGAGGAGACAACTGTGTATTGAAACCGCATTCCATGGCACCTTTCGGGGGCGGCCTCCTGTTTTGGGGCCGCGAGAAGGGTGCATATCATAGCCGGGAGCCTCTGGCGAGACCATGTCAGACGAAGCCAATCGTGATCTCAAGACCATTATCCGCGAACACGCCAACGCGCTCGGGTTCGACGCCGTCGGCTTTGCGTCCGCCGCCGCGGACCCCGCCGATACCCGCGCGCTTGACCGGTTCCTGAACCAGGGCCGACAGGGCGACATGGCGTGGCTGGACAACGCCGATGGGCGGCGCGGCAACCCCAAAGCGCTGATGCCGGACGCCCAGACCATCATCATGCTGGGCGCCAACTACGGCCCCCCCGGCGGGGTAACACCTGTTTCCGAAGACCGGGGTGCCATCAGCGTTTATGCCCGTGGCCGCGATTACCACGACGTTCTGAAGAAAAAAATGAAACAACTGGCCCGCTGGCTTTCCGAGACGCATGACTGCGGCGTCAAGGTCTTCGTCGATACCGCGCCGGTCATGGAAAAACCGCTGGCAGGGCGCGCCGGGATCGGCTGGCAGGGGAAACACACCAACCTGGTCAGCCGGGACTTCGGCTCCTGGCTGTTTCTTGCCGAAATTTTCACCACGCTGGATTTGCCCCCCGACCGGCCTGAGCCCGATCATTGCGGTCATTGCGACCGGTGCATTCGGGCCTGCCCGACCGACGCCCTGCCCGAGCCTTACCAAATCGACCCCCGCCGCTGCGTGTCCTATTTGACCATCGAACACAAAGGCCCCATCGCGCCTGAACTGATGGCCCACATGGGCAACCGCGTTTACGGCTGTGACGACTGCCTCGCTGCGTGTCCCTGGACCAAGTTTCAGCAGCCGGCCACGCTGGAAGCGTTTCAAGGCCGTGCCGAACTGGCCATGCCGAAATTGGCCGATCTGGCGGCGCTGGACGACGCGGGGTTCAGGAAATTTTTTTCGGGCTCTCCCATCAAGCGCACCGGACGTGAGCGCTTCGTGCGCAACGTCCTCATCGCCATCGGAAATTCCGGCGACAAAGACCTTCTGGACACGGCGGCGGCCTTAACCGATGATTCTTCGCCTCTGGTCGCCGAAGCCGCAGCCTGGGCCGCCGAACAGCTAGGCTCGAAACAGGGATGATTACGCCTATAATGGCCCAGGGATATCTCGCCAATACGGAAAAACGCATGAGAAATTTGAACATCTTCATTTCCGCCCGGATGCTGGTTGCCGGACTTGTTCTTGTCGGGACGGTCCTGGCCGGAACTGCCTGCGATGCCGACCAAGGCAGCAAGCCTGCCGCAGCCGCCAAAACCAAAGCCGCTTCCGGCGCCGAGGCCCCGCCGCCGGCATACAAGCCCGGCCAGGTCTTCCGGGACTGTCCGGAATGCCCGGAACTGGTCGTCTTGCCGCCCGGCATCTTCATCATGGGATTGAACGCCACCAGCAAGAAGAGCAAGCCGCCGCACCGGGTAAATATTACCAAGCCCATCGCCATGGGACGGTTTGAGGTTAAGTTTTCCGAATGGCAGGCCTGTGTTGATGCCGAAGCCTGCAACAACCAGCCAGACGACCATAAATGGGGCCGCAAGGGCCGCCCGGTCATCAACGTCACCTATTTTGACGCCAAGCGTTATCTTGCTTGGCTCAGCAAAAAAACCGGCAACCGCTACCGCTTACCGTCGGAAGCGGAATGGGAATACGCAAACCGGGGCGGAACCACTACGACATGGTGGTGGGGCAGCAAGGTTGGTAAAAACCATGCCAACTGCAAGGATTGCAAAAGCCCGTGGAGCGATGGCGGCGACGCCGTGCACGGAACCGCGCCGGTGGGATCTTTCCCGCCCAACCCTTTCGGCCTGCATGATACGGCGGCCAATGTTTTTGAATGGGTGGAAGACTGCTGGAACAAATCCCACAAGAATGCACCGAGAGACGGCTCGGCCCGGACCGAAGGCAATTGCCACTACCGGGTCATCCGCGGCGGATCATTCTATTATTTTTCCAAGGTCGCCCGTTCGGCCTACCGGGCCAAAAACCCGCCCAACGTGAAAAGTTACTGGCTGGGGTTTCGGGTTCTAAGGGAACTGGACTGAACGATTAGCGACGGGTCAGCTTGTCGACTTGGCGCTGCATCTCTTCAAGCTGGGCGCGCAGGTCATCCAACTGGCTGTCGTCTTTATCCTTTGCCGAGCCGGTGGCTTTATCCTGCCCCTTCGCAGCCGTCTTAGGCGGGCTTTTTTCCTCGTCCCCGCCCGCACCTGAGGCTCCGCCTGGGAAAAACGGCATGAACATTTTCATCGCTTCCTCGAACATCTCGACGTTCTTTTTGCCCATTTCTCCGAACTGGGTCATGGGGTCGAGGCCGCCCAAGACATCTTGCATATTATCGCGCATCTGTTCCTGATTGCGCGCGAACGCCTTCATGGAATAGTCCAGGTAATTGGGCACCACTTTTTCCAGGCTGTCGCCATAGAAGCTGATCAGGTGTCGCAGGAACCCGATGGGCAGCAGGTTTTGTCCCTTGCCTTCTTCTTCGACGATGATGTGGGTCAGAACCTGCCGCGTGATGTCCTCGCCGGACTTGGCGTCATAGACGACGAAGTCCGTGCCCTCCTTAACCATTTGCGCCAGATAATCGAGGGTGACGTAGCTGCTGGTCGCCGTGTTGTAGAGACGGCGGTTGGCGTACTTTTTGATTGTTATGGGGGGCGCGTCGCCCCCGGCTTCGTCACTCATTTTGTAGATGCTCTTGAATTTAAAGGGAAACAAGAGCCTATCCCGGAAAATGCTGCACTGCAATGAAATGTTCCACACCCGCACAACGGAGGCTATAATGACCGGACCATTCAAAGCGGAACGGAGACGAAAAGGATCATCACCGGCATGGCAAAGCCCCCGGATTTACAGTATCTGGCAAAGCAGTATCTGGACCTTTGGCAGGGCCAGCTGGGCGGCGTGTCCAAGGATCCGAAAACCGGCGAGATCATGGCCCAGACCATGGAATTGATGAACGCCGGCGCGCAGGCGTTCGCGACCATGGTGCAGACCGCCCAAGACGGCAGCAACGATCAAGGCAATAGTGATGGCAATGCCCCACCCAGCAACTCTTCAGGCGTCTCCGCCGCCCAGCCCGCTGGCGCTGCATCTGGCGCTGCAAACGCTGACCTGGATGAGTTCGCTCGCCGCCTTGAGCGGATTGAAGAACGGCTCGATACCCTGGAGTCCAAGGCTCGAAAACGCCGGAAAGGCCCTGCAAAAAAATCTTGAGTCCGCCGATCTTGCAGACTTTTTCACAGCCGTGGACGGCGAAGCCCGCTCCCGACTTGCAGCCTTCAGCCGTGGCGTCAACCGTTACCAAACCGCCGCCCGAGAGGCGCGCCCGCCGGAACCGCCCGTATTCTGGCAGGACGGGACGACGCGGGTGCTCGACTATGGGACGCGTGCCAATTCGGGAAACGAAGGCGCCTGGCCAATCCTGGTCGTGCCGTCCCTGATAAACCGCGGCTACATTCTCGACCTGAGTGAAAAGAAAAGCCTGATGCGCCATCTCGCCGGACAGGGCTTCCGCCCCTTCCTGGTCGATTGGGGCGCACCGGGGCCGGAGGAGTGCGACTTCAACCTGACCGCCTATATCTGCTGGCGGCTGGAGCCTGCGGTGGATGAAATTTTTGACGCCACCCGGCAGCCCCCGGTGTTGTTGGGATACTGCATGGGCGGCTTGTTGACTTTGGCCCTGGCCGCACGGCGTCCGGACCGCACGGCGGCTTTGGCATTACTGGCGACGCCATGGGATTTCCACGCCGGACAGGAAGCCACCATTCGTATGTTGCGCTCTTCCTATCCTGTTTTGGAAGCGGCCATCGACCATTGGGGGGAATTACCGGTGGATATCCTGCAGGCCATGTTCACCAGCCTGGAGCCCTTCCTGACGACCAACAAATTCCGCCGCTTCGCCGCGATGAAAGACGGTTCCGGGCAGGCGAAAAACTTCGTCGCCCTGGAAGACTGGCTCAATGACGGGGTGGCGCTGACCGCGCCGGTGGCGCGGGAGTGCCTGTTCGACTGGTACATGGACAATGCCACGGCAAAAGGCGTCTGGCGCGTCGATGGCGAGGCCGTCCGGCCAGGCGACATTCAGGCCCCTGCGCTGGTCGTGATACCGGAAAAAGATCATATCGTCCCGCCCCAATCCGCCTCTCCCCTTGCCGATGCCCTGCCCAACGCCGTTGCCAAAACCGTTGGCGCCGGGCATATCGGCATGGTCGCGGGCAGCCGCGCCCGCACCACTCTTTACGAGCCGTTGAGCCTGTGGCTCAATCAAACCTTGACGGAAATCAAATAAATACCGAGGAAAATGAATTATCCTTTTGTCTCTCAGACTTAAATACCATCCCGCTCCCAACACCCGCCCCACGGAGGAAAATTTAAAATCATGTCAAATGTTGTTATCGCCGCCGCCGCCCGTACGCCCGTAGGCGCGTTTCTGGGCGGACTCAGTTCCCTTCCAGCCCATGGACTGGGCGAAGTCGCCATTACCGAAGCGCTTAACCGGGCCGGCGTCGACCCGGGGGACGTGGACGAGGTGATCATGGGACAAATTCTCGCCACCGGCGCGGGACAAAATCCGGCCCGTCAGGCCGCCGTCGCCGCCGGCATTCCGGTGGAAAAGACCGCCTACGGCATCAACCAGCTTTGTGGCTCCGGCCTGCGCACCGTCGCCCTGGGATATCAGGCGATCAAACTGGGCGACAGTTCCGTCGTCGTCGCCGGCGGACAGGAAAGCATGAGCCAATCGCCCCATTGCGTGCATCTGCGCAACGGCACCAAAATGGGCACCGCCGAAATGATCGATACCATGATCAAGGACGGGCTGTGGGATGCTTTCAACGGCTACCACATGGGCAATACGGCGGAAAATGTCGCCGAAAAATGGCAGCTGACCCGCGAAGAACAGGACGCCTTCGCCGCCCATTCCCAGGCCAAGGCCGAAGACGCCCAAAAGGCCGGCAAGTTCAAAGACGAGATCGTTCCCGTCACCATCAAGAGCCGCAAGGGTGAAACGGTGGTCGATGCCGACGAATACCCGAAACACGGCACCACGCTCGAAAGTCTTGCCCAATTACGCCCGGCCTTCGCCAAGGAGGGCACGGTGACCGCTGGTAATGCATCGGGCATCAACGACGGGGCGGCGGCTGTCGTACTGATGACCGCCGACGACGCGGCCAAGCGCGGCATCACCCCGCTCGCCCGCATTGCATCGTGGGCCACGGCGGGGGTCGACCCGGCGATCATGGGCACCGGACCGATCCCGGCAAGCCGCATGGCGCTGGAAAAAGCCGGCTGGTCCGTCGATGACCTGGATTTGATTGAAGCCAACGAAGCCTTCGCCGCCCAGGCCTGCGCCGTCAACAAGGACCTGGGCTGGGATGTAGACAAGGTCAACGTCAACGGCGGCGCCATTGCGATAGGCCATCCGATCGGCGCTTCCGGCGCCCGTGTCCTGGTAACGCTGCTTTATGAAATGCAGAAACGCGACGCCAAAAAGGGCCTGGCGACGCTTTGCATCGGCGGCGGTATGGGCATCGCCATGTGCCTGGAAAGGGACGCCTAAACGCCACCGGCCCATAAAACCTTAAGGGAGGAAACAATGACCCGCATCGCACTCGTTACCGGAGGCACCCGGGGCATAGGTCATGCCATTTCTATCGCCCTGAAAGATATGGGTGTCACGGTGGCGGCAAATTACGGCGGCAATGACGAAGCCGCAAAAGCCTTCACAGAAGAAACGGGGATTCCGGCCTTCAAGTTCGACGTTGGAGATTTTGAAGCCTGCAAGGCCGGTATCGAACAGGTCGAGGCCGAGGTCGGCTCCATCGACATCCTGGTCAACAACGCCGGCATCACCCGGGACAAGCCCCTGCACAAGATGGACTCCGACCAATGGCAGGCGGTCATTGACACCAATCTCACCAGCGCCTTCAACATGACCCGCAACATCATCGACGGCATGCGCGAACGCGGCTTCGGGCGCATTATCAACATCAGCTCCATCAATGGGCAAAAGGGCCAGTTCGGACAGAGCAATTATTCCGCAGCCAAGGCCGGGCTGATCGGTTTCACCAAGGCCGTCGCCCTGGAAACCGCATCCAAGGGAATAACGTGCAACGCCATCGCGCCCGGGTATGTCGCGACAGAAATGGTGAAAGCCGTTCCCGAAGATGTTCTGAACAGTAAAATCCTGCCCTACATCCCCGCCGGGCGATTGGGGGAACCGGAGGAAATCGGCCGCTGCGTTGCGTTTTTAGCGTCTGATGAGGCCGGCTACATCACCGGCTCAACCCTGACCGCCAACGGCGGCCAGTATATGGTTTGAGCTTTTCTAGGCTTCCGCCGGGGCCGTTTTTTCCATGGACGGGCGGTCCGAAACCGTAGTGAACCAGTCCGCCAGGCCGGGGCGGTCGTCCCGCCAGCCGAGGTCGGGGAACCGGAAGTCCAGCCAACCGAGGGAGCACGCAACGGCGATCTGGCCGATGCCGAACCCGGTGCCCAGGTTTTCCAGGTTATTTTCCAGCGCATCCATGGCGCGCAGCACAACGGCGGTTTGACGCCCGATCCACTTGTCGTAGCGAAATTCTTCGGGCCTGCGGGTTTCCAGAAGCCAGGCGATACCGGCATCTGTCATACCGTCGCCCAGCGCCTGCAACCGAAGCGCCTTCCAGCGCTCAGCCCCGGATGCGGGAAACAGCTTGTCGCCGTCATGCAGGCTGTCCAGATATTCGCAGATCACAGGTGAATCATAGAGCACCTGGCCGTCCTCCAGGATCAGCGTCGGGACTTTTCCCAAGGGGTTTACATTGCCGATGTCGGTCTTCTCATCCCAGACATTGGTAAGAACTTTTTCGACGTTGTCATCCAGACCAGTTTCGACGAGGGTGACGGAAACCTTGCGGACATAGGGCGAGGCCGGAGAGAAGCGAAGTTTCATGGAAGCTCCTAATAAAAATAAACGGACGATGACGGACACTATCATTACGCAAAGCTGCCCACCATCCGCTTTCTGTATTATGTTGGACTCATCATGTGGACAGATGTCGTTGACCTGAGAGACTTTTATTCGACCTCCCTGGGCCAGGTTGCCCGGCGGATGATTCGGCGGCGCTTGCGGGAATTATGGCCCGACGTGACCGGGCAAAACGTTCTCGGGCTGGGATATGCCACGCCCTACCTGAACGGCTATCGCGGCGAGGCCGGGCGGATACTGGCGGCAATGCCGGCGGCCCAGGGCGTCCTGCACTGGCCCCGGGACGAACCCGGCCTGACAACCCTTGTCGATGAGTTGGAACTGCCCTTCCCCGACCTCAGCATAGATCGGGTTTTGTTGGTTCATGCTTTGGAATGCGCCGACCAGGTGCGCCCCCTGCTGCGCGAAGTCTGGCGTGTGCTGTCGGGCAGCGGCCGGCTTGTGGTGGTAGCCCCCAACCGGCGCGGGCTCTGGGCGCAATTCGAGCGCACACCATTTGGCCACGGGCAGCCTTATTCCACGGGGCAGTTGTCCAGGGTGCTCCGCGACAACCTGTTTACACCGATCGAAACCCACCCCGCCCTGTTCGTACCCCCGGTCTATTCACGCATGGTGTTGTCCTCGGCCCCGGCATGGGAGCAACTGGGCCAACGCGCCTTCAAGACCTTTTCAGGCGTCATCATGACGGAAGCCGTAAAACAGATTTATGCCGCAGGCGCGACGCCCGCTGGAAAAGCCCGTCGGCGCTATCTGCCCATGCCGGAACGTACACCGCGCGTTTAGGAACCTATTTTTTTTCGGAGCAGAAATACCGCCTGTTCGCCGAACAGGTTGGCCGAAAACAGTTCCGTCGAGACCTGACGAATGCGGCCGGTGGTGTCGAGAATTTTTTGCGATTCGATCTCGATTTCAAGCTCCCGGCACAACGCCACAAAATCGCGGATCGTGCACAGGTGAATATTCGGCGTGTCGTACCATTCATGGGGCAGCGTCCTGCTGACCGGCATCCGGCCGAGCAGCCCCAGTGCCAGCCGCGCCCGCCAATGGGCGAAGTTCGGAAAGGACACGATGGCGTGCTTTGAAATGCGCAACAGGTGTGACAGCACCACCTTGGGCTGGACCATAGCCTGGAGAGTCTGGCTCAACACCGCGTAATCGAACACGTCATCGGGATAGTCCTTGAGGTCGGTGTCCGCGTCGCCTTGGATCACCGACAACCCGGCACTGATCGAGGCATTCACCCCTTCGGCGCTGAGTTCAATACCGCGCCCGTCGACATGACGGAAATGCACCAGATAATCCAGCAGCGTGCCGTCGCCGCAGCCGATATCCAGCACCCGCGAGTGGGGCTCGATCATGTCGGCGATCAACTGCAGGTCAACGCGGATGGATTTACGGTCAGGGACCATCAGTCTTCTCCATCCGATTGGAGACGGGACTCGTTCCAATGCTCGGCCCCGCCGGCGAGGAAACCGTGCAGCACCCGGTGAAATTCCGGCTCGTCCAGCAAGAAGGCGTCGTGGCCCTTGTCGGACTGGACTTCGGCAAAGCTGACGTTTGCCGCCGCCGCGTTCAAGGCGTGCACGATGCGGCGGTTCTCCTCCGTCGGGTATAGCCAGTCACCGGTAAAGGAAATCACGCAGAACCGGACCGGCGTGCCTTTGAAGGCATTGGCCAGGGTTCCGCCGTGTTTCGCCGCCATGTCGAAATAATCCATGGCGCGCGTGATATAGAGATACGAATTGGCGTCAAACCGGTCGACGAAGGTAATGCCCTGGTGGCGCAGGTAGCTTTCGACCTGGAAATCCGCATCGAACCCATACCCCACTGCGTCCCGGTCCTGCAGGCGCCGGCCAAACTTGCGATGCAGCGCCTGATCGGACAGGTAGGTGATGTGGGCCGCCATGCGCGCCACGGCCAGCCCTTTGGTCGGGTTTCGGCCCTCCTTCAGGTAATTGCCTTCGCACCAGTCGGGGTCCGCCATGATGGCTTGGCGCCCGACTTCGTGAAACGCAATATTCTGCGCCGTATGAAGCGCTGCCGCAGCAATGCAGATGGCCGAAAACACCCGATCCGGAAACATGGAGGCCCATTCCAGCACCTGCATGCCGCCCATGGAACCGCCGATCACGGCAAACAGCTTGTCTATCCCTAAATGATCCACCAGGAGCGCCTGACAACGGACCATGTCGGCAATGGTGATAACCGGGAAGTCCAGGCCCCAGGGCTGACCCGTGTCCGGGTTATTTTCCTTCGGCCCATAGGTCCCCAGGCACCCGCCCAGGATGTTTGAGCAGATGACGAAATGGGTGTTGGTATTGATGGTTTTGCCGGGGCCGACCATCAAATCCCACCAGCCGGGCTTGCCGGTCAGGGGGTGTTGATCGGCCACGAACTGGTCGCCTGTCAGCGCATGACAGATCATGACGGCGTTGGATTTGTCCGCGTTCAGTTCGCCATAGGTCTGGTAGGCGACGGGAAAATCCGAAATTTCCATACCGCAATCAAGGGCCAGCGGTTTCTCGATCCCTAAGCGCACGTGATGTCCGGGCAACGGGGCCGTTGCCGCGTCCGCATGTTCATCGGAGAATTCGTTTCCCGTAGCCATGACTGATTTCGCTTTGTTCCCGTTCACGTTGAGGCCTTCCCCAGGCAACCCCAGGGCCTCGAAAACGGCTTCATAGCTAGGAGTCAGGTCCCGAAGTGTCAATGTTTTCTTTGATTTTACCGGACCATACGATTATCACTAAGCCCGCGTTTCCCGGCTCGGGCGGGGAAACAAAATTAACCGCAAACCGGGGGTTGCCCCTGTTTTGGAACTTGCCGGGCACGTGCCATGACAACCGATGAAAATTTGCTTCTGTCGTTGCGCAAGGAAATTGACGCCATCGACGATTCCCTCCATGACCTGATCATGGCCCGCACCCGCGTGGTTGAACGGGTCCGCAAGGCCAAAAAGGACGACAAGATCAAGATTCGCCCGGCCCGGGAAGCGGAAATCCTGTACCGGCTGATGGCCCGTCACGAAGGCCACTTCCCGAAACAGGAACTGGCGCGCATCTGGCGCGAGATGATCGTCGCCACGCTGCGCTTCGAAGGGCCGTTTTCCGTTTCTGTTTTCTCGGATGGCGATGAAGCCGGATACTGGGATCTCGCCCGCGACCAATACGGTTCCTTCACACCCATGACCCGGCATGTCTCGAGCAGAGGCGTGGTCGAAGCGGTGCGCACCTTGGACGCCACGGTGGGCATTCTTCCCATGCCCCGTCCCGACGACACCGAATTCTGGTGGCGGCTGATGGTCTCCCAGGCCCCGGAAACACCGCGTGTAATTGCGCGCCTGCCCTTTATTCCCGGCGACAATTCAAACCGGACCAAGGGATTGGACGCGCTTGTCATCTGCGCCGTGCCGCAGGAAAAAAGCGGGCGCGACCACTCCTACCTCAGCATCGAGGCGGAAGAAGACATCGGTTTCGGCGCCATTGAAAAGGCGGCTTCCCAAGCCGGCCTGCCGATCGTGTTCCAGCAGTTGTTTCACGACCCAAACCGTCCTGCCGCCTGGATTTATCTGATTGAAGTTTCCACCTTCGTCGATGGTCAAGGACGCCAGATACGCCGCCTGCTGGATGGATTGGGCGAACGGGCGAAAAGGGTCCTGCACCTTGGCGGCTATGCAACGCCGCTGGCCGCCAGCGAAATGGAAACGGGAGCCTCTGAATGAGCGGCCCCACACCCAAGCCCGGTATCATGAATATCGCCCCCTATGTTGGCGGCGAATCCAGCCTGGACGGCCAGGACCGGATCATCAAACTGTCCAGCAACGAAGGCGCTTTCGGCCCGAGCCCGCTGGCCCAGGCCGCTTATACCGATGCGGCTTCGGACCTGCACCGCTATCCCGATGGCGGGTGTGTGGCATTGCGCGCGGCTATTGCCGAGCTGAACGGGCTTGAGGCGGACCGCATCGTGTGCGGCGCGGGATCGGATGAAATTATCAGCCTGTTGTGCCAGGCCTATGCCGGGGCGGGAGACGAGGTCCTTTACAGCCAGCACGGTTTTCTGATGTATGCCATTTCCGCCAAGGCGGCGGGCGCAACCCCTGTGTTCGCGCCGGAAACGAACTTGACCAGCAACGTCGACGCCCTGCTGGGTGCCGTCAGCGACAACACACGCCTGTTGTTCCTGGCCAACCCCAACAACCCGACGGGAACGTACCTTTCGGGGGACGAGCTTTGGCGGCTGCGCCGGGAACTCCGCGACGACATCATTCTGGTGATTGACGCGGCCTATGCGGAATACGCCAGCCGCGACGATTACACGCCGGGCGTCGATCTGGTCGATGGCGGCGGAAACGTGGTGATGACGCGCACCTTTTCCAAGATTTACGGACTTGGCGGGGTGCGGCTGGGATGGGCCTATTGTCCGGCCGGGATCGCCGATGTCCTGAACCGGATACGCGGCCCCTTCAACGTCGGCTCGCCCGCCCTGGCCGCCGGTCTGGCCGCTTTAGGCGATAGTGAATTTATCGAGCGTGCGCGCACCCACAACGACACCTGGCTGGAATGGACCCGTTCGCAGTTTCTTTCCCTGGGACTCGAGGTGCCGCCCAGCGCCGGAAACTTCGTGCTGGTCCGCTTTCCGGAACAACCGGGGCGGAATGCGGATATTGCCGAGGCCTGCGATACGTTTCTTAAAAGCCGCGGCATCATCGTCCGGCGCATGGATGCCTATGGACTGGACGACTGCCTTCGCGTCACCATCGGGCTGAAAGACGAAATGCAGGCCGCCTTTGACGCCTTCAAGGAATTTCTGGAGCAAATTTAAATTATGACGTCCACTGACTCCAAACCGCTGTTCGAACGCATGGCCCTGATCGGCGCCGGCTTGATCGGCTCGTCGCTGGCCCGTGTCGTCCGGCGCGACGGCCTGGCCGGTCACATCGCGGTCGCCGCCCGCAGCCAGGCGACGCTGGACACCATGACCGACCTCGGCCTCGCCGACAGCGCCACCCTGGATGCCGCCGAAGCCGTCCGGGATGCCGATCTGATCGTTCTCTGTACGCCGCTGGGAACCTATGAAGCCATCGCCAAAACCATCGCATCGGCGCTCAAACCCGGCGCCATCGTCAGCGACGTAGGGTCCTGCAAGGAAAGCATGTTCACCGATGTCGCACCGCACCTGCCGGACGGCGTCCACATGGTGCCCGGCCACCCGGTTGCGGGAACCGAACATTCCGGGCCGGAGGCCGGCTTTGCCGAACTGTTCGATGGCCGTTGGTGCATCCTGACGCCGGTACCGGACACTGACCAGGACGCCGTCGACAAGGTTGCCGACCTTTGGCGGCAGTGCGGAATGGACGTAGAAATCATGGACGCCGCCCACCATGACCAGGTGCTGGCGCTCACGTCGCATCTGCCGCACCTCATCGCTTACACCATCGTCGGCACCGCGACGGACCTGGAAGACGACCTTAAGAAAGAGGTCTTCAAGTATTCCGCCAGCGGTTTTCGGGACTTCACCCGCATTGCAGCCTCCGACCCGGTGATGTGGCGGGATATCTTAATAAAAAACAGTTCTGCCGTGCTCGACGTTCTGGGCCGCTTTACCGAAGACCTGACATCCCTGCAACGCGCCATCCGGCGCGGCGAGGCGGGTACCCTGGAAGACCACTTCACCCGCACCCGCGCCATCCGGCGTGGTGTCATCGACGCCAAGCAGGACTAGCGCCTCCGCGGGCTTTTCTCCTAAAGCTTCAAACGCGCCTTTCCCGACGCACGTTTCCATTTGGTCTTCTGGTCCGTATCGAAGACCAGGTCCATGTCGGCCGGCGCGCTCAGCCAATCGCCGCGACGGATTTCGTTTTCCAATTGGCCCGGCCCCCAGCCGGAATAGCCATAAGCGAACAAACTGTTGCGCGGCCCCCGGCCTTCGGCGATAGCCTGCATGATGATCTTTTCCGTGGTCACGGCGAAATCCTTGTTGACCGCGTTCGTGCCCGGCCCTTCGTAATCCGCCGTGTGCAGCACAAACCCCGCCCCCGGCATTACCGGCCCACCGAAATACAGATTGATCGTTCCCTCGACGCCGGACACGTCGACATCGAATCCTTTCAGAAATTCCTTCAATGGGCCGGATCCGTAGCTCTTGTTGATAATCAGGCCGAACGCGCCGGACTGGTCGTGGTTGACCATATAGATCACCGATTCCATGAACCGGGGGTCCTGGATTTCGGGCGAAGCCACCAGAAGCTGGCCTTTCAGGTAAAGGGAATCAACGGGATTTTGAGATGACGGCTCGCCGGCGCGGACGGTTGCCGCAGCAAGTCCCAAAAAAATCATCAGGCCCGCAGCAAGACGCAAGATCAAACTGGAGTTTCGCCGTGTCATAACGGCTCGATCATAGCCTAAATTTCGGCTATTCGCATTGCGCAGACCTTATCGGCCCGCTGGCCATTGCACCGTCGGAATTCGCCCCACGGCCAGGGGGCCGATATAAAACCGCCCATCCTGAACGCTGAGCGGCACCTTGAGGCGTTCCCCGCCTTGGCCGGCCGCCAGCATGGACAGGACTGTTTTTACCGTCTCAGCCGCCTGCGCCCGGATCACTCCGGCGGCCCGGAGCGCGTCCACCGCTTCCCGAAACCCCCGCACACGCAGACTGAAAGCGGCTTCGAGCTGCAAGTCCCGGTCCAGCGCCATCGTGCCATCGCCGTCTATGTCCAATGGCCCGTGGTGGACCTCGAGCCGGCGAATTTCCACCGTGCCCCCATTGTCGCGCCACACAGTCACATCGCCTGAATTCATGGTCCGAGGCAGGCCGCCCGGCGCCTCGATTCGAAGGTCCAGCGATTCCGTCAGCCCGCCAAGCCCCGCCACCGGTTGTGGATGGTAGGACAAATTTTTTGCCGTAATCCGCATCTCCGGAGGCCGAGACGCCGCTTCGCCTTGTATTAGGACCAAGTCCAGCGCGCCTGCCGTAAGGTCCAGGGTTCGCGTTTCGTCCCCTCTTTCCACGGTGAACTGGTGACGGCCCGGCGCTTTGAGATGGCCTTGCGATATTTCCCATGGACGGGTGGAGAGGGTCATCTTAGGCCCGCGCCAGGTCCAGGTTCCCCTTGCTTCCTGCTTTGATAGCGCCGGATCCGTGACCACCGCTCGGATGCGAAAGGGAAAGCCCCCGACCGCGATCTCGCCGAAAGCGACATGCACGCCCTTGTCCCGTTGCGCCACTGCCCAGCGCTCAATCCCGGCCTGGAGTCCGTTTGCCATCGCGGTCCAGTACACGCCGTAGGCCCCGGCCACGAGAAGCAAGGCGGCACCAACCCACCCGGCGATGAGGGACGGTTTCCTGAACCCGGTTTTTTGCATAGTCTCCATGGCGACAGTTATATTCCGCCCGCCCCAAACCGTGAAGGACATTGGCCGGGTCCCGGTTTTATGGTTTTATTTTTCCGCTCCATCCCGCAACGCCTGACAGGATTTATTTGTGCAGTTCCCCGACGATGATATATGGATCTTCGGCTACGGTTCGCTGATGTGGCGGCCGGAATTTCCGCACACGGATTTCCAGCCGGCCCTGCTCAGGGGCTATCACAGGGCGCTTTGCGTCTATTCCGTCAAGTACCGGGGCACCCGCCAGTGTCCCGGCCTGGTGCTGGGCCTCGATCGGGGCGGCTCGTGCCGGGGCCGCGCCATGCGGGTCGAACGCGCCAAGGCCCGGGACGTTCTGGAATATCTGCATGAGCGGGAAATGACGCACCGGGTCTACCGCCCGAAATGGCTGCCCGTGCAAATTCCCACCGGCACGGTCCAGGCCTACGCCTTCACCGTCGACCGTGACCACGAGCAATACACCGGCAAGCTCAGCGACGAAGCGGCCATCAAGCTGGTCCGCCAGGGCCGGGGCCAGGGCGGCCCGTGTCTCGACTACCTGCAAAGCACCATCCAGCACCTGGATGAACTGGGAATTCCCGATGGCCCGCTGCACCGGCTGGCGCGGCTGGCGGAAGAGGCCTAAGGCCTTAGCTTACCCGCACTTGGAATAGCCGCACGACCGGCAGTTGTCGCAGCCTTCTTCGCGCACAAGGCTGGCCTGGCCGCATTTCGGGCACTGGCGGAACGGCAGGGCGTTCATGGCGCCGCCGTCTCCGGAGCCGGAGCCATCACCCGATACGGACCCCGTCGAATCCGACCCGCTACCCCCCGAGACGCTGCCCGAAACACCACTCATCACCGCGACGTTAAGCTTCTTGGCTTCATCCACTTCCGCCAATTCGCCGGGACTCGAAAGAAACCCCGTCGCGATCATGTGCTGTTCGATGACGCCGCCGATAGCCGCCAGCAGGGACGGCACGTAGCGTCCGCCCATCCATTGTCCGCCGCGCGGGTCGAACACGGCTTTCAACTCCTCGACCACGAACGACACGTCGCCGCCGCGCCGGAACACGGCCGAGATCATCCGCGTCAGCGCCACCGTCCAGGCGTAGTGTTCGGTGTTCTTGGAATTAATGAAAATCTCAAACGGCCGGGTGCGTCCCTGGTCGTCGATAATGTCGTTCATCGTGATGTAGATGGCATGGTCGCTTTCCGGCCAGCGCACCTTGTAGGTCTGGCCTTCCAGGTTTTCCGGCCGGTCCAGCGGCTGAAACAGGCGCGTCACCGGGCCTGCGTCGCCCAAATCCTTCGGCGTTTCCGTGACCACCGGGTTTTCCAGCGGCAGTTCCGGCTCGTCCGTGTTGGCGTCCTTTTTGACCTCGAGCACGGCGCCGGTAATGTCGTTCGGCCGGTACGTGGTGCAGCCCTTGCAGCCCAGTTCGAACGCCTGGGCGTAGATGTCCTTGAAGGCGTCGAAGGTGATGGCTTCGGGGCAGTTGATAGTCTTCGAGATGGAGCTGTCGATGTACTTCTGCACCGCCGCCTGCATCACCAGATGGTCGTTGGGCGACAGATGCTGGGCATTGACGAAGGCGTCGGTCAGCGTCGCATCGTCGCCGAACATGCGCCGGTACAAACGATAGGCAAAATCGGTGACGTTTTCCTCGCGCCGGGCCCCGTCGGGCATCAAAACGTGGCGGGCGTATTTGAAGCTGAACACCGGCTCCAGGCCCGACGACACGTTGTCAGCCAACAGCGAAATCGTCCCCGTCGGCGCGATCGAAGTTAAAAGGGCGTTGCGAATGCCATGTTCGGCGATGGCGTCGCGAACGTCGGCGTCCAGCCCGGCGACGGTTTCGCCGGCCAGGAATTGCTCCGCATCGAACAGCGGGAAAGACCCCTTTTCCCGCGCCAACTCGACGGACGCCAGATAGGCCGCGCGCTGCAAGGTGCGCATCCAGTTTTCCGTCAACTGCACGGCGCGGCTGCCGCCGTAGCGCGCGCCGGTCATGATCAGCGCGTCGGCCAGCCCGGTCACGCCGAGCCCGATTCGCCGCTTGGCCTCGGCCTCGTTTTTTTGCTCGGGAAGGGGAAAATTGGAAACTTCGATGGTGTTGTCCATCATCCGGACCGCGACGGCGACCAAGTCTTCCAACGCGTCGGTGTCGAGGCTGGCGGTTTCAGTGAACGGATCGACCACCAGCTTGGCCAGATTGACCGAACCCAACAGGCACGCGCCGTAAGGCGGCAGCGGCTGTTCGCCGCACGGGTTCGTGGCGTGGATGGTTTCGCAGTAATGCAGGTTGTTGCGCGCGTTGATACGGTCGACGAAAATCACGCCGGGCTCCGCATAGGCATAGGTCGCGCGCATGATGCCATCCCAGAGATCCCGGGCAGGCAGGCTTTTGTAGGTCACGCCGTCGAATTTCAGTTCCCACGCCGCGTCTTCCTGGACCGCCTGCATGAACGCATCGGTGACCAGCACCGACAGGTTGAACATGCGAAGCCGCCCAGGTTCGCGCTTGGCCTCGATAAAGGCCTCGATATCCGGATGGTCGCAGCGGAGCACCCCCATCATGGCGCCCCGGCGCGAGCCGGCGCTCATGATGGTGCGGCACATGGCGTCCCACACGTCCATGAAGCTCAACGGCCCCGACGCATCGGCGCCGACCTTGTGTACGGGCGCGCCCTTGGGCCGGAGCGAGGAAAAATCGTAGCCGATGCCGCCGCCCTGCTGCATGGTCAGGGCCGCTTCCTTCAGGTGCTGGAAAATGCCGCTCATGTCGTCGGGGATGTCGCCCATGACGAAACAGTTGAACAGCGTCACCCGGCGGTCCGCCCCGGCGCCAGCGAGAATGCGGCCCGCCGGCATGAACTTGAAATCGTCCATGGCCTCGAAATAGCGCTGTTCCCATTTCACACCCTGTTCGGCATCGCGCTCGCGGTCCGGCGCGCTTAAGGCATGTGCGACGCGGCTCCAGGTGTCGGACATGGTCTTGTCCACGGGCTGGCCGTCGGCGCCCTTGAGGCGGTATTTCATGTCCCAGATCTGCTGCGAGATATTGGCGGGCTTAGACATCGATAAATTCCGAAATTCCTGGAGGTTTCACGGGAAAACTGAAACCTGATTTTGCGCTTGGCCGGGCCGTGGGTAAAGAGAAAGTTCCCGTTATGTTTCCACCGACTTGTCCAGAATAGTCGGCTTTACGGAACGGGATAAAGCAGGGGCAAAAGCACCTTATCCCCATTATTCACAGCAAAAACCTTGGTTTTATCCCCATAATTAACCATAAAAAACGAATGTTTCCGCGTAATGGAAAATTCCGTAGGAAATGTCAGGATTCGTCAGCTTATGTCTACATTTGTACGCATTTCAGGCTCAAAACGGGCCAAAACGCCTTTTCCGGCCCTGATTTCCCCAAAAAATCCCTTAAAATTCCAGAAACGGCTGTCTTTAACCCGCCTCCAGAGGCTCACAGGAGCAATCAAATCTCGGAACAAACTAAGAACATACGCTTGTCTGGCGGAAATGTCAACCCGATGGGCGGCCTGGACCAACCGTTTGCAGCCGAGTTTTTGATGTCTGCTTCGGCCTTTAAGAGACTGCCGATGTTTGCCTTACTCAACCTCGGCGACCTTGTCAGCGGCACCCACCGGCTTCAGTCGGAAATTACCCGGCGGCACGCCATTTTTTCTTGAGGGGGCCCAAGTCGAAGAGCGAGAATTTTTCTTTGCTGACTATTTTCATGATCGATTTTTCGGTTTCTTCCAGAATGGTTTTGTTGCCATCCTCAATGGCGGCGATAAGTGTGGCGCTTGCTTCTTCGGCCACCTGACGCACCATTGCGACGGCTTCGTCCGCCGCCGTCCGAAGCTCGGCGGTAGCTTTTTCCGCTGCAAGATTCACCCTTTCCGCAGCCTGGGCCAAAACCTTGATGACGTGAGAGGCCGCTTCCCGGGCTTGGTTGGGGGATTGATCCTTCTGGATACCGGTTGTTGACCCCGGGAATCTGGTAAGGACGTCTTGCCTTGCCTTAGCGACGCTATCGGTTGCTTTTTTGCCCGCGTCGGTCAGATCCAGAATTGCCTCTTCGGCAACCCGCCTTACATGAGCCGCTGCGGTTTCAGCCCGATCGGCAACCTTGCTAATGGCGATTTCCGCACATTGATTTAACTTGGCGGAGGCATTTTCCGCCTCCTTCAATATCTTGTTGGCAGCCATTGCCGCTTTTTTCGCATTCTCTCCCGGCGGGATGTGGCTAATAAGATCGGCGGCGGCCGTTGCCGCATCGCTGTTGATCTCGGAGACGGCGATAGCCGTCTTCGCCATTAACTTCGTACTTTCCACCTCAGCCTCGGAATAGACACGGGCTGCCATTCGCTCGACGTCCCCGGCAATTTTCCCAGCCACCGCCTGAACGTCTTGGGCGAGCCTTTCCATGGCCTCCAATGAGCCCGAGGCCTGGTCGCGCTCGATGATTTCATGCAGTTCTTTCAAGGGCCTGACGTGTTTAAGATATTCGCTCGTCATTATTTATGCTTTCATAAATGTGCTTGTGTCGTAAAAAATGTCATTGGCCTATTCAGGATCAACACGTTTTCTTTGGTCAGCCCGTTTAATGGCTGAACAGTTGTAGTGGTGCAATGATGAAGGCAAAGAAATAGCCGCAACTTCAATTGACCCACTTGGTAGCTCCTATAGCCATTGCGATATTCGCTTTAGGCCGGAACTTTGCTTCCCCCTGTTTCCAAGGGTTCGCCCTTTCATGAGCCAACGATGCGGCCCTTAAAGATTAGCATTACGATATATTTTTTGGTTGCGGAGTCAATCAATTCCACAAATTTTTTGTGAGTAACTCATGGTTTTGTTTTGATATTTGCTTCTGGCTCAAAGCGGACATTCATTTGATGATCTAAATCGGCTGCCCCGCTTGCAGTTCCGGATGCAACGGGCATATCCATTGATGTCTTGCGGTTTCGAGATGGCGTTCATTTTTTTCTCCTTAATAAATAAAAGTTCTGCCTGTGGCATTCGGGGGTCATGAGCCGGGTCACGGTTTGAGCACGTCCGGGTTTATGACGTTGATGGGCGCGCCGGCCTGATAGGCCAGAATCTGGTCGAAAATATCGTTAAACTGGGTTTCGTATTCCTCGCGGGTGGCATAGCCGATATGCGGCGTGCAGATGACGTTATCCATCGACAACAACGCATGACCGGTGTCGAGCACGGGCTCGGCCTCGAAAACGTCAACGGCGGCAGATCCCGGCCGGCCGGCGCGAAGCGCATCAACCAGCGCGCCGTCTTCAATCAGGGGCGCGCGGCTGGTGTTCACCAGCAATGCCGTCGGTTTCATGCGGGAGAGATCGGCGGCGGTAACGATGTGCCGGGTGGCGTCATACAAACGCAGATGCAGCGAGATCACATCGCATTCGGCGAAGAAGGCCTCCCTGCTTTCCGCGACAATGAACCCGTCGGCTGCGGCGCGGGCGCGGGAGGCCTCGCTGGCCCAAATCACAATCTTCATACCGAAGGCGGTGCCGTAATCGGCAACGGCCCTGCCGATCCTGCCGTACCCGTAGATGCCGAGCGTCTTTCCGCGCAGCGTATCGCCGACACCAATCTGCCAGCGGCCTTCACGGAGCGCCGCCATCTGCTGCGGAATCTGGCGCATGGCCGAAAGGATGAGCCCCCATGTCAGTTCGGCGGCGGCGTAGCATGGTGTACCCGGGTGCTGGAACGATGAAAGGATGACGCCGCCTTGCGTACAGGCCTCAACGTCGATGTGGGGATAGACGCTTCGCTGGCTGATCAGTTTGAGGTTGGCCAGGCGCTGGAGCAGGGGGGCGCGGATTTTCGTGCGCTCGCGAATGAGCACCAAAACCTCCGCATCACGCAAGCGTTCGCAAAGAACATCGTCGTCCTGAATGTGGTCGTTCCAGATCGTCACCTCGTGGCCATCCAGCTTTTTAAAACACGCAAGCGTGCGAATGGTGTCGAAATAATCGTCCAAGATCGTGATTTTCATTTTGCTCCTGCCTGACTGTAAAAACGGCCTGCCAATGGATCATATTACGGATACGGTCCGGACCGGTCAGCATTCCGTTAACGGCGGAAGTCAATTCCGGCCGGCTGATGCCGATATTCTTGAGAAGATGATTGTCGAGGGTTTGCAAATGGCGGGTGTCGTCTATCGATCCCTCAAGGCGCCCCCCCGGTTGACGGCTCCCTTTAATCTGGCCTGCCGGTCGGTCGATCATTCGGCCGCTGCGCGAAATTTCGTGAAGATGGTGCGCGCTCTCGCCGCAACGCTGGGGGAAGATGGCCTGTTGTCCGAAGACGCTACGGCGATATCCTCTTTTCTCTCAAATGCGGACATAACCAGGGGCGACGCCTAACCCGGCATCAAAAATTCCAACAGTCGGCGTACTACCTCGTCCGGCGCTTCTTCCGGTAGGAAGTGTCCGCAATCGACCGGCCCGCCCGAGACGTCGCCGGCCCATTGCCGCCAGACATCCAGCGGATCGGCCGGCCCGCCGGTTCCCCCGCTTTTTGGCCCGCCGAACCCGCGCTCGGCCCCCCACAGGAACAGCACCGGGCACTCCAATTTTTGTCCCTGGGCGCGGTCGGCCTCGTCCAGGTCGTCGTCAATGGTGGCGCCGGCGCGGTAATCTTCGCACGATGCATGGATGACCTCGGGCTTGCGGAAGCATCGACGGTATTCCGCCATGGCGTCGGCGTCAAATTCAAATCCGTCGGCCGCCCAGCTTTGCAGCAGCCATTCCAGAAAATAGTCCGGATCATGGCCGATCAGGGTCTCCGGCCGGGGCGCGGGCTGGGCCAGAAACATCCAGTGAAAGGCGCCGATGGCCCGGTCCTTGTCGTTCTTGCGCCACATGTCGGCGGTCGGCACCACGTCCAGCGAACAAAAGCGTGTCACCCGCGGCGCATGGTCGAGCGCCAGCCGGTATCCGACCCGCGCACCCCGATCGTGACCGCAGACGGCGAAGGTCTTGAAGCCGAGTTGCGTCATCACCTCGGCCATGTCCGCCGCCATGGCGCGCTTCGAATAGGGCGTGTGGGTTTCGTCCGTCGGCGGCGTGGCGCTGTCGCCGTAGCCCCGCAAATCGGGCACGACGCAGGTAAAATGCTCCGCCAGCACCGGCGCGACCCGGTGCCAGGTGACATGGGTTTGCGGATAGCCGTGCAGCAACAGCAACGCCGGACCGTCGCCCTTGAGGCGGAGATGGATCTGCGCGCCTTGTGTTTCCACGCTACGTGTTTTGAAACCGTCGAACATGTCAGGGGCCATCGTTTAAGTGCGGAAACCGGGTTTTAGCCTCGCCAATCAGCGCGTCGGCAGCCACATCCATGCGGTTCTCCAACTCGGCCATGAATTCGCGGCGTTTCAGACCCTTCGGCATGGCGTCCAGAAATTCAACGGTAATCACGCCGGATTGTTTCATGAAACTGCGACGCCCCCAGAACAGGCCGGAATTCAACGCCACCGGAACCACCGGAGCCTCCGTGCGGGCATAGATGGCAGCGACGCCGGGCTGGTAATCTCCGTGGGCGCCGGGCGGCTTGCGGGTGCCTTCCGGAAAAATCACCACCTGGCGGCCATCCGCCATGCGCGCTTCGACATCGCGCACCAGTTGTTTCAACGCCGCGCCGCCGCCGTCCCGATCGACGGAAATGGCGCCGCATTTGAGCGCGCACCAGCCCCACACGGGCAGGCGCGTCAGTTCCTTCTTGAGAACATAGTTGGGGTCATTCACCAGCAGATAAAAGACGAAGGTGTCCCATGCGGACTGATGCTTGGAGACGATGACACAGGGGCCTTGCGGCGGCGTGCCGCGGACCTCGAACGTGAGCCCCAGCATGCCTTTGATCACCATCGCGGCCCCCTTCGTCCACACCCGCGTGGTCACCTGCGACCAGCGCCGGGGAAACGGCAGCAGGAACCCTAAAAGTAACAGCAGCACCATGTTGTAGGAAAAGAAAACCACATTGAAAAGCAGCGAACTGAGTGCCGTCATCGTGCGCCCCCGGTGGTTCCGGCTTGGGTTCCGATTGGGGCGCGCAGCCCGGACATCTCGGCCAGCCGGCCCAGCCCATGGCGGACCCAGGCAAACAAGAGTTTGTTGTATTCGCTGATCACCAGACTGGCGGTGCCGGGCCAGGCCCACCAGCGGGCCTGCTTCACGTTATCGGGAAACACCGGATGCGAGACGATGGTGGCGCCGGGCATCGCGAAGCGGAACTCCAGCAGGCTGCGGGGCATGTGATAGGCCGCCGTCACCAGCCGGAGCGAGCGGAATTGACGCGACGCCATCCAGTCCCTGGTTTCCGTCGCATTGCCGGCGGTGTTGGTGGCGACGCCGATGCTGATGCGGCTTTCCAGTTCCTCAGGTTTGCGTTTGACGATTTTCAGCAGCTTCTGCACATCCACACCCCGATAGACCCCGGAAACGAAAAGCGTGTCCGACAAACCCTGGGACAAAAGATCCAGGCCCTTTCCGAGCCGGCGGCTGCCGCCGGTCAGAACGACGATGGCGTCAGTCTGGGTCTGTGTATCAGCAACGCGGGCCGGTATCCAGCCGGCGAACTGAAACAGTCCGAAAACCCAAACCACGCCCGCCGCCGCCGCGGCCACCAACAGCTTGACCGCCAGTCCGGAACGCTCAGGTCGGTGTGGCCGTCGCATTTACAACATCCTGGACAGGGTCTTCATGACCGTCATGCGCGCCGTCACCATGGCGATAAACGCCACCAGCAGCGGCAACACGCCGAGCGCGACCCAGTGGACGGGGCCGAGCGTGATGTCGGGCAGCAGGCCGGCCTCCATCTTGCGCGACATGACCCCAATCCCCCACAACGCCGGCACCGCCAGGGCAAGGCCTATGACGCCGCCCTTGAGGCCGAGCGTCAGCGCGCGGCTGGCGAACTGGCTGGCGACGTAGGAATCCTGCGCGCCGATGAAGTGCAGAACCTCGATGGCGTTGCGGTGGATGGCGAGTCCTGTGCGGGTGGTAAACACCACCGTTCCCACCGTCGCCAGACCGATCAACACCAGGACCGCGCTGGCCAGTCCCTCGACCGACCGGATCAGGCTCACCAGCCGGTCCAGCCAGACGCTATGATCATCGATGGTGACGCCGGAAACCCTGGCTTCCATACGCTGGGACAGTTTATCCACATCCAGTTTGGCGCCCGGTTTCAATTCCACATCGATAAGACGCGGCAGCGGAAGGTCTTCGGAGCCCGCCGCCGCTCCAAGCCACGGCTCCAGCAGAGTCATCAGCTTGGCGTCGCTTAACGTCTCAAAACGGTAGACCTCCGGCGTTTCACCCAGGATCAAGAGCACCTTCTGGAGGCGTTCGTCATCCTTGTCCCGCGTGCCCGCCGGTACGATCTGCACCGTCAGGGTGCCGCTGACGCCCTTGTCCCAGCGCTGCGCGGTGGCGTCCAGCACCAGCATTCCCGCCATCGCCAGGACCGCCAGGAAGACCATGAACGCGATCAGCCAGGGCAGGAACCGGCTCAAGGCGTCCTTGTCGAGGGGAAGGTCGGAACGGCGCGTAAACATCAGATCAAGGTTTCATAATTGGTCGTGGAGCCGTCCGCTGCGTCACTTTCGCCGCTCTCTTCGCCCGCCGGAGCGCTCCCGCTATCGCCGAACATCCTGTCCGGGTGGGGCCGGGCGGACTCGCCGCCGACGATTTCCAGCCAGCCTTCGTCCAGGTGCATGCGGGGATAGCCCATGCGTTCGACCATCTGGCTGTTGTGGGTAGCGATGATGACCGTGGTGCCAAGCTTGTTCAGTTCCTCGAACAAATGCATCAGACGCATGCCCATGCGGTCGTCAATATTGCCGGTCGGTTCATCGGCCAGCAGAACTTGCGGACGCGCGATCACGGCGCGCGCGATGGACACCCGCTGTTGCTGGCCGCCGGACAATGTCGGCGGGCGGGCGTTCAAATGATCCTTCAGGCCGACCCAGCTTAAAAGTTCGACCACGTGTTTCTGAATTTCGCTTTCGCGCACGCCGGCGACACGCAACGGCAAGGCCACGTTGTCGAAGGCGGATAAATGATTGAGCAGGCGAAATTCCTGGAACACCACGCCGACACGGCGGCGGATGGACGGCAGATCGCGCCGGGACGTCGTCGCGATGTCCCGTCCGAAAAGCGAGATCAGCCCGCGCGATGGCTTCAAGGCCATGTAGATCAGCTTCAACAGGGACGACTTACCCGCACCGCTGGCCCCGACCAGAAAATGAAAAGACCCCGGCGCCAGTGAAAACGTCACGTCCTGGAGAACTTCCGGCCCCAATCCGTAACGCAGGCCGACGTTCTCGAATTTGACGATGGGTTCGTTGTCGTCGATGTTCACCCTGCCTCGCCCCTTGCTTCCCGAACCTCTCCGGAACGCCCCAGACCCTGAATGGCGAACCATGCCACGGCGAATGCCGTCCCGTCCAGCGCCGTCCCATCTTTTAGACCGATAGACGGCCAACAGCCTATAGCATAATGGACAGCTTGGCGCGGGTTGCGTTAAATGCGGCAAATGCCTATAAACGACAAGACCTTACAGCATGCTGCGACGATGATCATAACCTGTCAAAACTGCCACACGAACTACAATGTCGACGCCAGCATAATTGGCGCCGGTAAAGTTGTTCAGTGTCAAAACTGTTCCAATTCCTGGCATCAGAATCCGGTTCCGGCGGCGCCCCCGGTCCAACCAATGGCACAACCGGTTTACGCAGCACCTCCGCCGCCGCCGGTGGCCCAGCCCGCACCGCCTCCACCACCAGTATATCCTGAGCCTGTACCTGAGCCGGAGCCTGTAGCCGAGCCCGTAGAGGAACTCCCGCCCGAACCGGAAGCCATGCCCGAGCCCATGCCGGAGCCCTTGGAGGACCTTGAGGCCGAACCGGAAATGGAGATGGAGTCCGAAGAAGAGCCCATGGCCGAAGGCGCTCCGGTTGAAGAAGCCGAAGCAGACGCGGAATTAGGCGGAGAGGGCGAAGGCTCCGGCGCCGAGGAAGACGCGCTCTCGCCCGAGCAACTGAATGAAATGTTCGGCGAAGATACCGAATCGGACGCCTTCGGCTCACTCGACGGGTCGGACGATGACGGTGGCATTGACGATCTCGACAGCATCCCCGACCCCGACCCCATTCCGGAAGTCTTTTCGTCCGGCGGCGACTCGCTCGACGATGATATGGAGAGCGGCGGCGGCAAAGGAAAAATCATCGGCATCGTCGCCGCGGTTCTTATTCTCGGGCTCGGCGCGGGACTGTTTTTCGGCCGCCCCTATATCATCGACCTGGTGCCCCAGGCCGCCGGGATCTACAGCATGCTCGACTTCGGCGGCGGCGACATCGGCGAAGGGCTTGGCATCGACAACATCAAATCCCAGCGCGAAGTCGAAAGCGGCGTCGACGTCCTGATCGTGCGTGGCGAAATCACCAATACCACTGAAGATGAACACATGGTGCCCATGATCCGGGTGGTGCTCTATGACGCCAACGGCGAAGAGGTCCAGAGCACCGTCGCAGCGCCGCTGAAAAACCGCCTGCCGGGCGGGGCCAAGGTCGGTTTCAGCGCCAAACTTCCGGAGCCCTCGGACCTGGCCCGCAGGCTCGAAGTCACCTTTACCGACGCCAAAAAGAAATAATCACCCCGCAGACCAGAACCGTAAGGCGCGGCAGGTTCTGCCGCAAACGGCTCGTTTGAGGAATAATCTTCCCCGCATTCCATCCCCGTGACCGCCTCTGCCATAGCGCTTAAACGCCCCTGAATTCCCCGCCTCCAGGGACGCCGCGGAGGGACGCCTTTAAGGCTGGCGTGAATCTTGCTTCTTTCAACACCGACAGGAGTCGGGACCACCGGTCGCAAAGAACCGGAGGCCCGGCCATCAGGCGAAGAAGGAAACTTAAACGATGATGAAAAATTATCGCGGCCCCGCGCCGCTGCCGCCGCCGAACCGGTGTTCCTGGTTCGGCGCGCGGCTCCACGTGGCCGGTACCCATTGCCGTCTGGCGGACCTGACGGTCCGGCTGCTGACGGTGTTGGGGCCGGAGCGTCAAACCGGCGGGACCTCGCCACCACGGGTGGATAATGCGCACAAGAAAGGCATGTGTGTAAAAACCGCCTGAACGAGTCCCAAACGGGGCCGTTCAGAACCGCTTAAGCAACCGGTCGATGTAGTTCCGCTCAGGAACCGGGCGATGGCGTTCGCCTGCGCGGCGGCGCAGTTCGTCTAAAAGATCCCGCGCGCGGCGGCGCTCGGATTGGTTCGGAACCTTGATGCCGTTTTCGTTGACGGACGTCCCCATGGCGCCCCCCGGACGGCGGCCGAAGGGATCGGACCCGGGGCCGGACCTCTGGCCCCGTTGTCCCGGCTGGAGGGCGAACATGCCGCCCAAGCGCCGGGCCATGCTTTCCCCCATTTTACCCACCCCCTGGCGCAACAGGTCGAGCGCCCGTGTTTGGGCCTGCACCGCCTTGCGTCCCTTGCCCCCCCTCAGCGCCTTGATGGCGCCCTTCATGGCCTGTTCGGCCTGACCGAAGGTTTTCGGGATCCCGCCCATGAGGTCGTCCATATCCAGCATCAACCGGCCAAGGTCCTGGCGCAGTTGTTGCTGTTCGCCGACACCTGGGGTCTTTTCCCCTTTCCGGCCTTGCGGCCCCTTCCCGGTCTTGGGCCGGTTCCGGGACGGTTCTTGACGGTAGCGCTTGTAGGTTTTCTCCAGTTCCTGTTGTTGACGGCGGGTCAGGTTGCGCAGATTGTCCATCAGGCGTCTGGCCTTGGCGATTTCCTTGTTGGGTTGGCCTTGTTGAATTCCGTTTTTGATGTTGTCCAGCATGCGTTGCAGGTTTGACAGCATCTGCCGGGCCGCGTCCATCGAGCCCAGCTTCGCCAGTTCCCGCGCCTCGTCGATCATATTCTGGAGATCGGCACTGTCCATGGTGGGGGAATTGGGATCGAGGGGAACTTGCGTCAAACCCTGCTGCTGCAGATGTTCAGAGAGCGATTGCATGTATTTATCGAGGGCCTGGCGCAATTCGTTCATCAAGCGCTCGATTTCGGCCATGTCCTTGCCGTTTTTCAACGCCTGCTGCAGGCGTTCCTGGAGCTTGCGGACATCGCGCTCGGCGACCGCGAATTCTCCGTCTTCGATTCTAAGCGCGGTCTCCCACAACAGGGTCTGGACCGCGCCGATGCCTGCGTCGGTTCCGTCATGGATCAGGCGGCTGGCGGCGACACTGAGCGCCAGGAATACCACGGTGTCATCGAAGAAATGCTGAGGCCGACTGGCCAGGTTGTCGAGGATGCCTACGACACTGTTGATGACCTCCGGGTCCGCCTTGTTCAGCATTTTGCGCGCACCGGCAATAGCGCGGGCGACGGGATGATTGAAGACCCGTTCCGGCAGAACCACCCGGACCGCGTCGCTTGTGCCGGCCTGGCCGCGCGCATCCAGGGCCTGAAGCCTGACCTCCACCACCAGTCCGGCCCACGGGTGGGCGCTGAAATCCTTAAGCGTTTGCCCTTGAATCTTTTTCGAGCCCAACCCCGGCAAAGCCAGTTCGGCGCGGATGGCGGTTCCGTCGTCCCCCATTGACCGCGCGCCCGGCACGGCGAGGCCATCGGGATGGCGGATCACCACCTGCAACCCGGCCAGGCCGTAATCGTCCAGGGCTTCGTAATCCAGGCGCAACTGGGCGCGCCCGGCACGCGCAGGCGCGCGCAGGAACTCCACCCTTGGCGGGCCGTCGGCGACAACCGTCACCGGCCAGCGGGCAATCGGACGGCGATCGAGCCGGACCTCGAGGCTTTCGACGGTGGCGTCGGCGTCGCCAAGAACCGCCTGCAGTCGATAGCTGGTTCCGGGCGCATCCCCATTCCCGGATGCGCTCTCGGATGCCCCGATTTCGGCGAACTGGATGGTGCGTGTGCCGAGCACCAGAACCGGCGCCCCGCCCGCGGCCGTGGCCTGGGCCAAAACCGAGGAACCGACCGGAACCCGGATCGCTTCTTGGCCCTTCGACGAAACGGCAACGGCCCCGGGTTCAATAGCCGGAGAAACGGACCCTTCAAGGAAGATCGGCGCCATCCCCGTATAGGCCGGTGGCGTGATCCAGATATTAAGTTCGAACGGTCCGCTCAAACCGGCGTTCATCTTCGGCACCAGGGCGCGTTCCAGGCGTCCGATGGCGTCGCTTCCAGCCGTGCCCAGGCCGATCACCAGAACCAGCAGGGCCACCGCCCGAAACCCGTAAGGATCAAGCTTCGACAGCCCCGGAGACGGCCATGCGAGACGAAGACTTCCGACCGCTTCGGCCATGCGCACCAGATGCGCCTGCCACAGTTTTTTTGCCACCGGCGTCTCGACTCCATCGGCAAGGCGGTCATTCAGGGCCGTCAGTGGGCGGTGTTCAAGATGGCTGTCCCGTTCCAGGCGGTGGCGGGCGTCCCCTTCATTCGCCGCCTGAAACCCGGCGAGCGCGCCCCGGACCATAAACCCCAGGGCCGCCGCGAAACCAATCAGAATCAAGGAATGCAGCCAGAACGGCAGCTTCGGCAACCAATCCATCAGGGCGACAGCCAGGAACACCGCCGCCAGTCCCACCGCCGGCCATACCCGCGACCATAACCTTTCCCAGGTCAACGCCGCCCGCGCCAGTTTCAGGAACAGGCGGTAACGGTTTTGCCACGCCCCTTCTCCCGTGTTCGGAGGGGGCGCCAAAAGTCCCGGGGGGGACGGGTTGTTCATACACTTGCCTCGCGGCGTGCTCCGCCGCCATCGGTGAGCCAGTCGGGAACGCTTTCGCGCGCCAGCATATCATCAACCGAGATGCGGTCCCTAATCACAAAAAAAGCATCGTCCTTGACCATAACCTCGGGCACCAGCGGTCGCGTGTTGTAGGCGGACGCCATCACCGCGCCATAGGCCCCGGCGGTTCGGATGGCCAGAAGATCGCCGGCCCCGGTCGCGGGCAATGCCCTCGGTTCGCCAAACGTATCGCCGGTTTCGCAAATCGGCCCGACGACTTCCCAGGCGACGTCCATAACCTGTCCCTCGCCATCGTCCTCGGGCTCGCTGACGGGCACGATATCGTGGTGCGCCTCATAGAGGGTCGGGCGCAACAGATCGTTCATCGCCGCATCGACGATGACGAAGGAACGCGTCGCCCCTTCCTTGACACGGATGACCCGCGTCACCAGAACGCCTGCATTCCCGGCGATCAGCCGTCCCGGTTCGAAGAAGACACGGCAGCCCAGGTCCCCGACTATGGCCTGCACCATGGCGCCATACTCCTGCGGCGACGGCGCTTGTTCCCCGACATAGGGAATGCCCAAGCCCCCGCCCAGGTCCAGGTGTTCGATGGCGTGCCCGTCGGCGCGAAGGGTGGCCACCAGTTCGGCAACCAGACCATAGGCCTTGCGAAACGGTTCCAGGTCGAGAATTTGCGATCCGATGTGGACGGCAATCCCGGCGACCCGGATGCCCGGCAGGCTCGCCGCCCGGGCATAGGTTGCCGGCACGTCGGCCCAGTCGATACCGAACTTGTTTTCGCTTTTGCCCGTGGTGATTTTTTCATGCGTCAGGGCGTCGACGTCCGGATTGACGCGAATAGAGACATTCGCCTCAAGCCCCAGCGAGGCGGCCACCTCTGACAGCATTTCCAGCTCCGGGGCCGATTCCACGTTGATATGCATCACGCCCGCCTTCAGGGCCACCGCCAGTTCGTCGGCGGTCTTGCCGACGCCGGAAAAAACAATTTTCGACGCCGGCACGCCGGCCACCAGGGCGCGCTTCATTTCGCCCGCCGAAACAACGTCGGCGCCCGCGCCGAGGCGCGCCAGGGTGGTGATCACGGCAATGTTGGAGTTGGCCTTCACCGCATAGCAGACCGTGGCGTCCAGCCCGCCGACGGCGTCGGCGAAGACCCTGTAATGATTTTCCAGGGTCTCCGACGAATAGCAGTAAAAAGGCGTACCGACGGCGTCGGCGATGTCGCGGAGCGCCACCCCTTCGGCGTGCAGTTCGCCGTTTTGGTATTGGAAGTGATCCATGGGTCACAAACCTTGATTGCGTTATTTATAGTTAGGCCGGTTCGGGTATTCCAAGGGGAAGCCGAGCGGTGAGCGCGCACCACCCGTTCCCGTATCTTCGCGGGCGTCGCCTTTTTGAGGAGACGCCGTTCCGATCTTCGTCGCCGGACCGGGGGTCGGATACTGGTGCGGAAATTCCGTACCCGGCGGGTGCGCGGGCGAGGATTTGACGCCGCACGCGCTCACCGACAGGCCCGCCGCCAGAACCACAGCGGAACCGAACACGGTTTTTACGGCCCGGTTAAAATTTTTCCTTACCACGGTCATCCCGTCAAAAACCTCTTCTTCGCTTCAGCCACGGCGTCCCGTACCTTTTCGGGGGACGTGCCGCCGAAACTGTTACGGCTGTTCAGTGCATCTTCCACCTTCAAAACATCATACACCGCTTCGGTGATCCCCGGTGCAACCGATTGCATAGCATCCAGGCTTAACTGGTGCAGGCCCATGCTGGCCGCGTCGGCCATCTTGACCAGCGTGCCGGTGACGTGATGGGCGTCGCGGAACGGCATATTCAGTTCCTTGACCAGCCAGTCGGCCAGGTCCGTCGCCGTGGCATGTCCGGCGCCGGCGTCGGCGCGCATCCGTTCCGTATCGAAGGTCATGCCCTCGACCATACCGGTCATGGCGGCCAGGCACAGGCTCAACGTATCCGCAGCTGCGAACACCGGCACCTTGTCTTCCTGCATGTCCTTGCCATACGCCAGCGGCAACCCCTTCATCACCACCAAAAGGGTGTTCAGCGCGCCGATCAGGCTGCCCGCCTTGGCCCGGATCAGTTCCGCCGCGTCGGGGTTGCGTTTCTGCGGCATGATGGACGAACCGGTGGAATAGGCATCGGGCATATGGGCATAGGCGAACTGCACCGAACACCAGAGAACAATTTCTTCGGCGAAACGCGACAAATGCACACCCAGTATGGACGCCACGGACAGGTATTCGAGGACGAAATCCCGGTCCGATACCGCATCCAGGGAATTCGCCATCGGCTGATCGAAGCCGAGCGCATCCGCCGTCATATGCCGGTCGATTGGGAACGAAGTGCCGGCCAGGGCGGCTGCGCCCAACGGGCTTTCGTTCAGCCGCTTGCGGCAATCGGCCGCCCGGCCCCGGTCCCGGCCGAGCATTTCCACATAGGCCAGCAGATGATGGCCGAGCGTCACCGGCTGCGCCGATTGCAGGTGCGTGAAACCGGGCATCATGGTCGCCGCGTGTTCTTCCGCCCGGCCGATCAGCGCCGCTTGCAGGGTTTCCAGGTCACCGTCCAGCCGGTCCAGCGCATCGCGCACCCAGAGCCGGAGGTCGGTCGCCACCTGATCGTTCCGGGATCTGGCCGTGTGCAGCCGTCCGGCGGCATCGCCGATCAATTCCGTAAGCCTGGATTCCACGTTCATGTGGATGTCTTCCAGCGCCTTTTTGAATTCAAACTGGCCACCTTCGATCTCGCCCAGAATGCTATCCAGTCCCTTTGCGATGGCATCGCCGTCGTCTTCGGATATGATGCCGGTCTTGGTCAACATGGCCGCATGCGCCTTCGATCCGGCGATGTCCTGGGCGAACAGGCGCCGGTCGAAATCAATGGAGGCATTGATTTCCTGCATGATATCCGCAGGTCCCACGTCAAACCGCCCGCCCCAGATACCGCTGGGGTCCGGCGCGGCTGAAATGGAGCCGGAGTTGGAACCGGGCTTTTTTGTCGTTTTTGCCATCGTCTTAAACCTAATCGAGTCGCCGGAAGGAACCAAACCTTGAAGGACCTGTCGAAAAGCCCTTGCCAATTCCGGTCGACGTCCCTTTCCGCGCACATGAGACTTGCCGCAACCGTCGTGCTTGGGGTTCTGCTGGCGGGCAGTGTTTCCTTATCACGTCCTTTGGCCGCAACGGAACCCGGAAAATGCGCAGGCGCGGATACGGTGTTCAAGAATTATAAGCCCTCAACCCCGCCCCGGCCGGTCTCGGACAAGACTTTCGTGGACGGCGAGGGAAAGGAATTGACGCTGGCCAAGTACAAAAACCGGGGAATCGTGTTTAATTTCTGGGCCACGTGGTGCGCGCCGTGCGTCAAGGAAATGCCGCAACTGGACCGGCTGAAAAAAATACTCGAGGCCGATGCAATTGACGTATTGACCATCTCCGAAGACCGCGCCGGCGCGCCGCTGGTGAAGAAGTTTTATGAGATCAACGGCCTTCGCAATTTGGTTATCCTGATCGACAAAAAGGGCAAAGTTTTGCGCGATTCAAAAATCATCGGCCTGCCGACGACGCTGTTGATCGATGCCCGTGGCCTTGAAATAGGCCGAGTTCAGGGGATTACGGAATGGGATGCAAAAGAAACGGTGGCGTTCCTGCGCCGCTGTCTGAAGCCATGAAAATCCTGCGCTTCCTTATTCTCGGCCTGGGACTGTCGGCGGCGGCCTGCGCCACCGCCCCCATCGCCTGGGATAAACCCGGCGCCAGCCGTGAGGAATGGGAACGCGATCAGTGGGATTGCCGCGCCAAGGCCCGCCGCGAAGCCGAAAAACACCTGCGCCAGCAAGGACCCAGCTTCCGCTCGTCGGGGTTAAACGGCACCACGCTCGACCGCGACATGTCCCGCCATGATGCCCGGCGCGACGAACAGAGGATGTTCGAGCAGTGCCTGAAATTGCGGGGCTATGTGCCAAAGACGTGGAAGAAATAGGCAACCGCTAAGAAATGACGGACGAACCAAACTCAAACGCCACTCCATCCAGACCCGAATCCCGGCAGGCAATGGTCCGCGTGAGCGGCTTTTTCATCGGACTGATCCTGTTTGCCGGAACGCTGGCTTTGCCGACGCCCGAGGGAATGTCCCCTGAGGCCTGGCGGGTCGCCGGCGTGGCGTTGCTGATGGCGGCCTGGTGGGTGACGGAAGCCCTGCCCGTACCGGCAACGGCTCTGGTTCCGCTGGTGGCGTTTCCGTTGACCGGAGTCCTGCCGATCCACAAGGCGTCCGCTCCCTATGCCGATCCGCTGATCTTCCTGTTCCTGGGCGGGTTCCTGATCGCCATCGCCATGCAGCGTTGGAACCTGCACCGGCGCATCGCGTTGAACATCCTTTCCCGCGCCGGCACCCGCCCGGCGGCCTTGGTCGGCGGTTTTATGGCCGGGGCGGCGGGCTTGAGCATGTGGGTGTCCAACACCGCGACGACGGTGATGATGCTGCCGATCGCGCTCTCGGTGATCGGCTTGCTGAACAGTGGCCGCCTGGACGATCCGGAATCAGGGGAGGCACCGGAAAAAGAGCGAAACTTTGCCATTACCCTGTTGCTCGGGATCGCCTACGGGGCCAGCATCGGCGGGCTGGGCACCCTGATCGGGACACCACCCAACGCCTTGTTGGCCGCGTATCTGAACAAAACCTACGGGGTGTCCGTCGGCTTCGGCCAGTGGATGCTGGTCGGCGTTCCGGTCAGCCTGGTCCTGCTGCCGCTGGCATGGTGGGTGTTGACTAGGCTGGCCTATCCGGTCGGCCGTACGCCCATCAAAGGCGCCGGCGGCGTTATCCGGGATGAACTGAAAGCGCTCGGTCTCATGAGCAAAGAGGAAAAGTGCGTCGCCGTGGTGTTTACCCTGACGGCGATGGCCTGGATGACCCGCCCGCTCCTCAACGCCGCCCTGCCCGCCCCGATGCTGAGCGACCCGATGATCGCACTGATCGGGGCGCTGGTGCTGTTCATCCTTCCGTCGAATCTGTCCCAAGGAATCTTCCTGATGAACTGGGAATGGGCGAAACGGTTGCCGTGGGGCGTGTTGATTCTGTTTGGTGGCGGCTTGTCGCTGGCCCGGGCTATCGACGGCAGCGGATTGGCGGCCTGGATCTCGGACGCGCTGACCGCCGGGGCCGGGTGGCCCCTTATCGCCATTATCACTTTGATCACCGGGGTCATTATCCTGTTGACGGAAATCACCTCCAACACGGCGACGGCATCGGTATTCCTGCCGCTGGCGGCGTCGTTCGCGGTGTCGATCGGCATCGACCCGTTCCTGTTGCTGGTGCCGGTGGCGCTGGCCGCCAGTTGCGCGTTCATGATGCCGGTGGCGACGCCGCCCAATGCCATCGTCTTCGGGTCCGGTTACCTGACAATCCCTGAAATGGTCCGGGCCGGGCTGGCGCTCAACGTGGTCGCGGTGGTGGTCATCGTTGCCGCGACCTATTCACTGGTGGTCTGGGTGTTCGGGGTTGATCCCGGTGTCATTCCCGAATGGGCCGGAACGAGGTAATACCAAGGATCTCCGGCAAAAAAAATACGGCCCTCCCTGCGGCGGGAACACCGTATTTCCTGTTCGCCTTGCAGGACCGGATCAGGCCGCCATCGGCGTTTCGTCCTCGAGCTTGGACTCGGATTTAGCCTTGTCCTTGTAGAAAGCAGGCGCGTCCTTGTCGCCCGTCGGGCTCAGGGCCAACGAGCCCTTGTCCAGTTTTCCGGCAACGATCGCCGGAATCTCGTCGCGGCGGATTCCGATGTCGCGGAGCAGGTAATCGGGCATGCTGGAAAGGTCACGGGTCACCCTCTTGCGGTTTGCCCATCCTTTGAAAAACGTGAACAGGCCGTCAAAGGCCTGAAGGATGAATTCCGCCAATTTCTCCTGACGCGCATAGCGCGACAACACCGACGCGCTGAGCGGATCGGTTGTCTTGGGTCGGCTGGCGGTAAAATCTATGACCTTGTTTTTGGTATCTTTCTGATTACCCATGATGCATCTCCTTCACGCAATATATTTCTCCGGCGGCGGTTTTAACCGCCTCACACCCTTAAGATAGACTCATGCCGTTTCACAGGTAGTGCTAATGTTGCACTGCAGCATTGCAATTCACGCATGACTCCTTCAATAATAATGCCATGTTTCCCGTTAACGGCATATCGGGGCCGCCCGATGGACTGCCAAACGGCGGCCTGCTAAACAGGAGGGCGAAACCCTTGGAATTTCCGTGGCCCAACCCATGCCCCCGAATGACAGCCCGAAGAACAATGGCCAAAATGCAATGACGGTCCTGGACGAATTCCCGGCGCGGCTGGATGCGCTGCGTGCCGAATTGGGGCGCCTGGGCCTGGACGGGTTCATCGTGCCGCGTGCCGACGAACACCAGGGTGAATACGTCCCCCCCGGCTCTGAGCGCCTGGCCTGGGTGTCGGGTTTCACCGGGTCGGCGGGTCTCGCCGTGGTGCTAAAGGACAAGGCGGCGATCTTCGTTGACGGGCGCTATACCCTGCAGGCTGAAGCAGAAACACCGGCCGGTCTGTTCGAGCTTTGCTCCAGTTCCGGCGCATCGGTCGTGGACTGGATTGCGGAGAATCTCGGCGCAAAGGAAAAACTCGGGTACGATCCGTGGCTGATGACCCTGGCCCAGGTCAACCGCTATCAGGCCGCCTGCGAAAAGGCGGACGCGGAAATCAAGGCCGTTCCGGAAAACCCGCTGGACGCGGTGTGGCAGGACCAGCCCCCGCCGCCCACGGCCGCCGCCATCATCCATGAAACCGCGTTCGCAGGCGTTACCGCCGAGGCCAAACGCGCCGAGATCGCCGATACCCTGGCCGGCGGCAAAATCGACGCCGCCGTCCTGACGATGCCGGATTCCATCGCCTGGCTTTTGAACATCCGCGGCAACGACGTCCCGTTCTCGCCGCTGTGCCTGGCCTTTGCCGTCCTCAATGCGGACGCCAGCGCCGAACTGTTCATCGACGGGCGCAAGGTCACCGATGCGCTCAAGGATCATCTGGGCCCGGAGGTACGATGCCGGGAGCCGGACGATTTCGCCGCCGCCCTCGATACCCTCGGCTGGGAGAAAAAATCCGTCCGCCTGGACCCCGAAACCGCGCCTGCGTGGGTGCACCAACGCCTGGACGCCGCCGGTGCCTTGATCCGGGCCGGCGCGGACCCGTGTCAGCTTCCGAAGGCGAAAAAAAATGAGGTGCAGCTGGACGGCATGCGAAGCGCCCACCGCCGCGATGGCGCGTCCCTGACCCGCTTCCTCGCCTGGCTGGAAACAAAGGCCGGGGACGGCGAAGTGACGGAATTTTCGGCCTCCGAAACCCTGGAATCGTTGCGCCGCGACAATGAACATTTCCGGGGCCTGAGCTTTGCCACCATATCCGGCGCCGGCCCCAACGGCGCCATCGTCCATTACCGGGTGACGCCGGACACCGACCGGGTGCTGGAACCGGGCACGCTCTATCTGGTCGATTCCGGGGCCCAATACCTGGACGGCACCACCGACGTCACCCGCACGGTCGCCATCGGAACTCCGACGGACGCCATGCGCCGCCATTTCACGCTGGTGCTGAAGGGCCATATCGCGCTCGCCACCGCCCGCTTCCCCAACGGCACCACCGGCAGCCAGCTCGATGTCCTGGCGCGCCGGGCGCTATGGGCCGAAGGGCTGGATTATGAACACGGCACCGGCCACGGGGTCGGCCATTTTCTCGGCGTGCACGAAGGCCCGCAGCGCATTTCCAAACACCCCAACCGCGTCGCCCTGGAACCCGGCATGGTGGTTTCCAACGAGCCCGGTTATTACGAAACCGGCGCCTACGGCATCCGCATCGAAAACCTGGTCTGCGTCCGGTCCGGGGAAAATCCCGCAAACACGCTTTCCTTCGAGACCCTGACGCTGGCCCCCATCGACCGGGCGCTGATCGACACCACACTTATGACCCCGGATGAGACCGCCTGGCTCGACGCCTATCACGCGCGGGTGCGGGACGAGATCGCGCCGCTGGTCGATACGGACACCAAGGCCTGGCTGGAACGGGTAACGCAGCCCCTTTGATTCATTCCACCCGGTAGAGATAGACCTGGCTCCGGTACATGTCGGGCGCGGTGCGGGTGTCGATGGCCTGCCAGCCGCGAAGCGCGAAGGTGTTGGACAGCACCAGCGTGCCGGGCCTGAGTTCGGCCTCCAGCTTGGGCCGCAGTTTTTCCATCGGCGGGCCCGGCAGGTAACAGACCACCAGCGCCGCGCCGCTGAGATCGGCCTTGTTGAAATCCTGGTACCGGAAGCAGAGGTTGTCCGGCCCGCCAAGCTTTAGCCGGACGGCGGAAACGGCCCACGGCAGCAACGATATCTCGAATCCCCGGACCGGGGAATCGGGATAGCGCCCGGCCAGAACCCTGGCCAGCCCGCCCCAGCCGGAGCCCAGTTCATAGATCGGCCCGTCGATCCGTTGGGGCAGCATCGCCAGCATGGTGTCGCGCACCGAGGCGGACGTCGGCACCGGCGACGCGCCGGTAAACATCGTCGAGGCGAAGATCGATACAATGATCGCCAGCACCATGGCCCAAATTGCGATATCCACCGTCATCCGTTCGCAGAGCTTCCTGAAAGCATTGTATTTTTCCGGAATTTAAAACTATATTCCGGATGAAAATGGCTTATGCGCGTCCCGTTCCGGGACGCCGCCGCCGATGGGAATGATGGTCATGGGTCTGTTCGGAAAATCCAAGAAAAAAATGCCGCCGCCCGGCCCGCCCATGGACGTCCACTGGGTCACATCGCCGAAGGGGCAGTTCTACAATTTCCTCAATCTGGAACCCATGGATCACGACCTTTCCGGCAAGACCGGCGTGTACGTCATCTGGCTCGGCGGGCACTGGCCGGAATGGCTGTTCATCGGCCGCACCGACGATCTGGCCGATACATTGCAGGAATTACAATCGGACCGGGCCATTCTCCGCTACGAGCGCGAAGGCCACATCTATGCCACCTGGGCGGAAATCAAGCCCCAATTCCAGGCCGGGGTTGTCCAATACCTGAGCCAGGTCATCCCGCCGGCCATCCCAAACCCCAATCCGCCCGACGAAGACGAGCCGCCCATCGCCGTCTTTCCGCCGGGGATAGCCCCGCCGCCGCCAATCTGAAGCGCCTAGCCTTCCGGGGCTTCCGGTTCTTCCAAACCGCCCGGCTCGCCGGCCTTCACCCAATCGGCGTATTCGGCCTTGGTGTCTTCGTTCGGCGGATAGACGCCGGGGACGGGGCGGCCTTCCTGAATTTTCAGCTTGGCGAAGCGCTCAAAGCGCTCCTGCTCGACGCCGTCGCGGCCGACCTCGGCGGCCAGCGCCTGCGGTATGACGACGACGCCGTCACTGTCGCCCGCGATGATGTCGCCCGGAAATACCGCGACGCCGCCGCAGGCGACCGGGGTTTCCATATCGGCCGCGGCATGTCCGGCAATACTGGCCGGCGCCGCGGGGCCAGAGGCATAAAGCGGTAGGCCGACGGCCAAAGCCTCGTCACAATCGCGCACGCCGCCGTCGGATACGACGGCTTCGACGCCCCGGATTTTCAGGCGTTCCACCAACAGGTCGCCGATCACGGCGATATCGCCCCGGCCGCGCCCGTCGATGACCAGCACGCTGCCTTCCGGCGCCTGTTCGATGGCGAGCCTGGGCGGATAGTCGGCGCCGCCCAGTTTATCCGGCGTCGACAGGTCTTCGCGCAGCGGCACATAGCGCAGCGTGTAGGCCGGCCCCAGAATCCGCTCAACCGGGCGGTTGAGGGGCCTGACGCCGGTCATGGAAATATTGCGGATGCCGCGTTTCAGCAGCTGCATGGTGATGGTGGCGACGCTGATGGAGGCCAGCGCGGCGCGGGTGTTTTGGTCCATGGTTCCTCCCTTGTTGCTCCCTTGAGGGGGCAAGCGGTTTTATATTTTTCCGGCGTATTTGACGTTTATCAATGACCCGGGGCCGGGAAACGACTATATCAAATCCATGGAAACAGTCCTTCCATATCTTCTTGGTGCCGCCATGTTAGCGACGTTGGCGGTGTTGGCGACCGGCATTATCGGTTTTGCCGTGCACGGTGACTTTTACCTTCGTCACGCCAACAACCTGATGCGCATGCGCGTCATCATGCAGGGAATCGCGGTAGCGGTTTTGGCTCTCATCGTCTTCCTGACCGTTCAATAGGGTCGGGAACGCCGTCTCGTGGTCAAGCTCGATAAAATCTACACACGCGGCGGAGATGGAGGCGAAACGTCCCTGGGCGGCGGTGCCCGCGTCGCCAAGCATGACCCGAGGGTCAGCGCCTATGGCACCGTCGATGAAGCCAATGCCGTGCTCGGACTGGCCCGGCTTTCCGCCGATACCGATAGCGACGCCATGCTGGCCCGCATCCAGAACGACCTGTTCGATCTCGGCGCCGATCTGTGCCGGCCCCAAAAGGACATGAAAGAGTCCGGGGAGGGCGAAGACGATGGCGCGTTGCGGATCAGCCCGGCCCAGATCCAGCGCCTGGAGGCCGAGATCGACGCCATGAACGAACAACTGGAACCCCTGGCCTCCTTCGTCCTGCCCGGCGGGACCGAAACCGCGGCCTGGCTGCATCTCGGCCGCACCACCGTGCGCCGTTGCGAACGCCTGATGACGGAACTGGCCGCCGTCGAGGCCGTCAACCCGGCGGCCATCCAATACGTCAACCGGCTGTCCGACCACCTGTTCGTGCTGGCGCGAATCGCCAACGAACGGGGCAAGAAAGACGTTCTGTGGGAGCCCGGCGCCAACCGGTAATCGCGCCCCAAACATTGTATACAACCCTGCCTTGACCTTGCCTTTCCAAGTCCTTATTGTGCAAGTGCGAAGAAAAACCGGTCGCAAAATATGGTTGTTTTTCAATTAATTGCGCCCTTTCCATGAACGATACCCCCTAACGCCTGAGATGCTTCCGGGGGTTTGAAAATTTTGGGATTTCCATCCATGAAGGTTCTCGTCGCGGTCAAGCGAGTCATCGATTTCAACGTCAAAATCCGGGTCAAGAGCGACGGCACCGGGGTCGAAACCGGCAACGTCAAAATGTCCATGAACCCGTTCGACGAAATCGCCGTCGAAGAAGGCGTTCGGCTGCGCGAAGCGGGTACCGCCGACGAACTCATCGCCGTTTCCATGGGCGAAGCGGCGTGTCAGGAAACCATTCGCACAGCGCTGGCCATGGGCGCCGATCGCGGCATCCTGGTCGAGACCGACCCCGGCCTGGAACCGCTGGCCGCGGCAAAGCTGCTGGCCGCCATCGCCGACAAGGAATCGCCGGACCTGATCATCGTCGGCAAGCAGGCGATCGACAACGACTGCAACCAGACCGGCCAGATGCTGGCCACCCTGTTGGGCTGGCCGCAGGGCACCTTCGCCTCCAATCTGACGCTGAAGGACGGCAAGGCCGAGGTCACGCGCGAGGTCGACGGCGGACTGGAAAACGTGGCGCTGACGCTTCCCGCCGTCGTTACCACGGATTTGCGCCTGAACGAGCCCCGCTATGCGTCGCTGCCCAACATCATGAAGGCCAAGAAAAAACCCATCGACACCATGACCCCCGACGATCTGGGCGTCGACGTCACGCCGCGGCTGACGACGTTGAAGGTGGAAGACCCCACGGGCCGCCAGGCCGGCGTCATCGTCGAAACCGCCGCCGAACTGGTCGAAAAACTGAAAAACGAAGCGAAGGTGATCTGATGAGCGTCCTGGTCATAGCCGAACACGACAACGAAATTCTGAAACCGGCGACGCTGAATACGGTTACCGCAGCAACTGAGCTGGGCGACGTTACGGTGCTGGTCGCCGGTGCGGGCTGCCGGGCCGTGGCCGAAACCGCCGCCGCCGTTGCCGGTGTCGCCAAGGTTCTGCTCGCCGACGACACGGCGCTGGAACACGGGCTTGCGGAAAACCTGGCGCCCCTGGTGCAAAAACTGTCCGGCGATTACAGCCATGTTCTGGCCCCCGCGACCACACATGGCAAGAACCTGATGCCCCGCGTCGCCGCCCTGCTGGATGTCGCGCAGATTTCCGAAATCACAACCATTGTCGACGCGGACACCTTTGTTCGGCCCATTTACGCCGGCAACGCCATGGCCACCGTGAAGAGCGCCGATAGCGTCAAGGTCGTCACCGTGCGCATCACGGCGTTCGAGCCGGCGGCGCCCGAAGGCGGCAGTGCCGCCATCGAAGACGTGTCCGGCGCCGAAAGCTCCGGCCTCGCCACCTTTGTCGGCCAGGAACTGACCAAATCGGAACGCCCGGAACTGACCAGCGCCAATGTTATTATTTCCGGGGGCCGGGGCATGCAGTCGGGCGACCATTTCCACTTGCTGGAATCCATCGCCGATAAACTGGGCGCCGCCGTCGGCGCCAGCCGCGCCGCCGTCGATGCGGGGTTTGCACCCAACGACTATCAGGTCGGCCAGACCGGCAAAGTGGTCGCCCCCGATCTTTACATCGCGGTCGGCATTTCCGGCGCCATTCAACACTTGGCGGGGATGAAGGATTCCAAGGTTATCGTCGCCATCAACAAAGACGAGGACGCGCCGATCTTTCAGGTCGCCGATTACGGATTGGTCGCGGATCTGTTCGACGTGCTGCCCGAATTGGCATCCGAACTGGACAAATTAGCCTGAATAAGGCTCCCATAAGGGATTAAGGAACAAAACCATGACTTTGGACATCAAAAAAATCGGCGTTATCGGCTGCGGCCAGATGGGCAAGGGCATTGCCCAGGTCTGTGCGGGCGCCGGATTTGACGTGCATCTGATGGACGTCAACGAGAACGCCGTCAAGAAGGCCATCCCCAGCATCGAGAAGTCCCTCGGCCGATTGGTGGATAAGGAAAAAATCAGCGGCGCCGACAAGGACACGGCCATCAAAAGGATTTCCACCGGCAGCGACATGAGCGGCTTCAAGGACTGCCAATTGGTCATCGAGGCCGCCACCGAGGACGAGCAGGTCAAAAAAGTTATCCTGCAGGAATTGTGCACGGTTCTCGAAGACGACGCCCTGATCGCGTCGAACACGTCGTCCATTTCCATCACCCGGCTGGGCGCCAAGACCGACCGCCCCGGAAAATTCGTCGGCATGCATTTCATGAACCCGGTGCCGCGCATGGAACTGGTCGAACTGATCCGCGGTATCGCCACCGACGAAGACACCTACAGAATCGTCCGCGAACTGGTGGAGAAACTGGGCAAGATCCCGGTCAACGCCGAGGACTTCCCCGCCTTTATCGTCAACCGTATCCTGCTGCCGATGATCAACGAGGCCGTCTACACGTTGTATGAAGGCGTCGGCTCCGTGAAAGCCATCGACAGCGCCATGAAGCTGGGCACCCACCACCCCATGGGGCCGCTGGAACTGGCCGACTTCATCGGGCTGGATACCTGTCTCGCGGTCATGCACGTGCTGCATGACGGCCTCGCCGACACCAAGTACCGGCCCTGCCCGTTGCTGGTGAAATATGTCGAGGCCGGTTGGCTGGGCCGCAAGTCCGGCAAGGGCTTCTATGACTATTCCGGCGACGAACCGGTGCCCACCCGTTAAGGCCGACGCGGCAGGGAACGCCCCTCAGCCCCCCGCCCGTTCGATCAGGTCGAGCAGCGTCAACACGAAAAACAGCGCGCTGAACACCGCGCCCAAAGCCGGCACGGCGATGGGAACGCGGACGATTTCCGTATCTTTTTCGATGTCCTGCCCGGCCGTCCATTTCAGACGGAACAACGCGGCATTGCACAACGCGAACACACCGAAAATGAACAGCGTCGTCGTTTCCGCCAGCAGTTCCAGCCTGACGGAGAACGCCAGCACCAGGACACCCATGCCGACCAGCCCCGTCGCCACCAGTGGCGTGCGGGTTGTCCCGTTCACGCAAGCCAACCCGGCGGGCAGCCAGCCCTGTGAGGCCATACCGTAGACCACGCGCGACGCCATGATGATCTGGATCAGCGCCCCGTTGATAACGGCAAAGGAGCCGATCAGCTTCAACAGCGTTCCCGGCGCGCCGGTCAGTCGTTCGTAAATCGCGACCAGAGGGGCCGGACTGGCGGCCAGTTCCGCCACCGGCACGGCAGTGACGCCTATCACCGAAAAGCACAGGTAAACCACCGTCACCCCCCGCCGGGCGATGCCGCGGGCGGCGGGGATGGGGCGCGGTTCGCCCTCGACCTCCTCGGCGACGTTGACCATGTCTTCGAAGCCGATGAAGGCGAAGAACGCCAGGTATGATCCGGTCAGGATTCCCGTCCAGGCAAGAGCATCATCGATCGGCGGCGTCATGGCAGCGGCGATGGCGCCCGGATCGGTGACGATGCCGCGCCCGGCCCAGATCACCATGACAAGCCCCACCACCTCGAACACCGTCAGCAGCGAGGCGGCGATCACCGATTGGGCGATCCCCCAGGCTGCAAAGCCGGTCAGGATCAGGACGACGCCCGCCATGGACAGCCACCCCGGAACCGCAACAAGGGTTCCGAAATAACCGGAAAAGCCCTGGCTTAGGGTCGCCGCCGACACCACGCCGGTGCCGATGACCAGAAACCCGACCAGAATGGCGAGTGACGCCCGGCCCAGTCCCTGGCTGACGTAAACGGCTTCGCCGGCGCTTTTCGGAAACCTTGACGACAACTCGGCATAGCTCAAGGCGGTCAGCCCGGCCAGCGCGGCGGCGAGTAAAAACGAAACCGGCGCGAATTCCCCGGCGCGCCCGGCGACCTTGCCGACGAGGACGTAAATTCCCGCGCCCACCGTGGTGCCGAGCCCGTAGAGCGTCAGCAGCAAAAGGCCAAGCCGCCGGTTAAGGCCGCTTTCAGCGCCTGGTTCCGGTACTCTTTCCGCCATACGGGAATTGTAGTCCGCCGCGCCCGACAGCGGAATGACGGGCGTTAATGCAGTTCCGCGCGCAGCTTCTGGCGGTAGACGTCGAGCACGATGCGCTTGCCCTTTTCTTCCTTGTGCCAGAACTGCCAGCCGTTACACGCCGGCGCTTTCTGCACGAAGGCCCCGACCTGATGAATGGAGCCCTTAAAGTCCGCCGATACCAATGTCCCGTCGGCGCGCACCCTGGCCCGGTGGCGGCCGCGCAGGTCGGTCAGCGTGGTGCCGGGTTCGACGATGCCGCGCTCCACCAGCCAGCCGAAAGGAATGCGCGGTTCGGCCCGTTTGGCGGGCGTCGTCAGCATTTCGTCTTCCGCCAACTGGCGGACATGGGCCAGACGTTCGTGCGCCAGCGCGATGTATTCGGGATCGCGCTCGATGCCGACATACCGCCGGCCCAGTTTCTTGGCGACGGCGCCGGTGGTGCCGGAGCCGAAGAACGGGTCGAGGACGACGTCGCCGATTTCCGAAGACGCCAGGATCGCCCGGTGCAACAGGGATTCCGGTTTTTGTGTCGGATGCGCCTTCTTGCCGTCTTTTTTCAGCCGTTCCGGCCCCGTGCACAGCGGCAACAACCAGTCGGAGCGCATCTGCAGATCTTCGTTGAGGTTTTTCATCGCTTCGTAATTGAAGCGGTACCGCGATTCCTTGTCGCGCGCGCACCAGATCAGGGTTTCGTGCGCGTTGGTGAAGCGCCGGCCCCGGAAATTGGGCATCGGATTGGTCTTGCGCCAGATCACGTCGTTCAAAATCCAGTACCCCAGATCCTGCAACGTCGCGCCGACTCGGAAAATATTGTGGTACGACCCGATCACCCAAAGCGATCCGTCGGGCTTAAGCAGGCGCCTCGCCTCTTTCAGCCAGGCGGTGGTGAATTCGTCATAGGCGCGGAAGGTCTCGAACCGGTCCCAGTCGTCATCGACGCCGTCGACGCGGGACTGGTTGTTGGGGCGAAGCAATTCGCCGCTCAATTGCAGGTTATAGGGCGGATCGGCAAAAACCATATCGACCGATGCGTCCGGCAGCGAGGCCATGGTCTCCAGGCATTCGCCCTGAAGGATCAGACCGCCGTTATTGAAATCCAGCGTTTGGTCTTTTGATGTGTTACCGGCGCCTTTACTGGCGGCTCCCTTCTTGCGGGAGCCGGGTTTCCTGGTGGCGGTTTTTTCTTTGAGTTTTGTGTCCCTGCCCATGGACGTGACAATGGGCAAGCGCGGACTCCCCGTCAAGAATTAAATGGAATCAATGGCTTAAGAGGATTCCCCAAGACAAGATATGGGAGTCCGAAGATTCCAGGCCCCCTATATATTGCGCCTAGAGTCCCAAAAATTTTTTGATCGGGGCGTAACTTTTGCGGTGTTCCGCCGTCACCCCGTGCGCCGCCAGCGCGTCCTGGTGCAACTTCGTCCCGTAACCGGCGTTGCGTTCCCAGCCGTAGGCCGGATGAGCCAGGGCCAGGCCGGCCATGATCCGGTCCCGGGTCACCTTGGCGACGATGGAGGCGGCGGCAATCGACAGGCTGATGGCGTCCCCCTTCACGACGCACTCGGACGGACACGGCAGGCCTGGTTCGCGGTTGCCGTCGACAAGCGCCAGGTCCGGGACATCATCCGAGCCGGACCCGCTCGAACCCAAATCTTCCACCGCGCGAGCCATGGCCAGGAACGTCGCCTGCAGGATATTCACCTCGTCGATCTCGTCCACGCCGGCCTGGCCGACGCCGATGCGGGCATGGGGGCCGAGGCGTTGAAAAAGGTCTTCGCGCCGGGCCGGTTTCAGTTTCTTGGAATCGTCCAGATCGCGAATCAGATCGCCGGGCAGGCTGGCGCGGTCCAGAATCACGGCGCCGGCCACCACCGGCCCCGCCCACGGGCCGCGGCCGGCCTCATCGATGCCGCAAATCACGGTTTTGCCCCGTGACAGGGCGGCATCTTCGAGGCTGAAATCCGGCATTTTTTGTCCTTTTTTGGCTAATAGGCTATTTTATTTGGTGGTTTCAGACGGTTTTTGTATTTTCCTGGGAATTTTGCGCCTGTTTTTGCGAGTTTTCCACAGTTTCGTCGAATCCGGCCCTGTTTTAACACCCTTACATGCCGAAAAGACTCCTAAAACCACGCCGAACCTGTTGATTGATTGCCTTTTTTATCAGGGGGCTTCCGGCTTGGAGGTAAACATGGTATATTTACCTTGGCGGAGGTGATCCCGCCTATCTAAAACGGGAGGGAGTACGGAGCATGGCGCGTGTAATGATCAATTGTCCGGAAACGGGAGAGTCCGTTTATACCGGCATGACGTTCGACTGGCCGACGTTCGAAAACGTCAGGATCGGAGAAAAACTGATCCGCTGTTCATCCTGCGGCGATGAGCATGTCTGGAAGCGGCCCGACGCCCATCTTGAAGAAGACGGCGCAGGCGCGTAAGGACGCTTTTAACAACGGGACCCTGGAACAGTAAAAGCCGACACAAAATCATATCCTTTGGCGTCCAGGACGCCGGGAGAGTTTTGCGGCCCCGCGTAAGCGGGGTTTTTATATTGCCCGCCCCATTTCCTTTTTCAGAAAAGCCTGAGCTGATCGCCGGCCATGGGATAGAGCGTCCGTGACGGCAGGCAAAATTGCGATGCGTCCATCTGGTAATCCGCGCCCCCTCCTGATAATCCCCTGACCGGCTTCAGCCCAAGCTTGCGGCACGCCAGATCAAAGCGTTTCGACAACAGCTTTGCCCGCTCGCCGCTGCCGGTCATGCGGGTGCCGAAATCCTGCTCGTACAACACGCCGGAGCGCGCATCGCGCATCTGGCTCATGACATGGGCGGCGGCATCCGGCGCGTGGGTGTCCAGCCATTCGGCGAACAGGTCTTTGATCTCAAGCGGCAAGCGCAGCAGGATATAGCCTGCCGCAACCGCGCCTGAGTCCCGGGCCGCTTCCAAAATGGTTTCCAGTTCGGCGTCGTTGAGCACCGGGATCATCGGCGCCGCCATCACCGCCACGCGCACGCCCGCCCCCGAAAGAGCGCGGATGGTATCCAGCCGGCGGCCCGGCGTCGGCGCGCGCGGTTCCAGCTTGCGCGCCAGCCCCCGGTCCAGCGTGGTCACGGAAACGGCAACGGAGACAAGCCCGCGTTTTGCCATCGGCCCCAGGATATCCAGATCCCGGCACACCAGCGCCGATTTCGTGGTGATGGCAACCGGATGGTTAAAGGCGTCTAGCACCTTCAGCACGTCGCGCGTGATACGCATGGTTTTCTCGACCGGCTGATAGGGGTCGGTGTTGGAGCCGAGATGCAGCGTGCGGGGCCGGTAGCCCGGTTTCGAGAGTTCGCGCTCCAGCAGCGCCGCCGCGCCCGGCTTGGCGAACAGGCGGCTTTCGAAATCCAGCCCCGGCGACAGGCCCATGTAGGCATGCGTCGGGCGCGCGAAACAGTAAACGCAGCCGTGCTCGCACCCTTTATAGGGGTTGAGCGAGCGGTCGAAAGGAATGTCGGGGGAGGTGTTACGGGCGATGATGGTGCGCGGCGTCTCGATGGTGACTTCCGTGCGCAAGGGCGGCAGGCCGCCGCCATCCCGATCACCGTCGCCGTCCCAGCCGTCATCGATGTCTTCGCGGGTTTCCGGCTCGAACCGGCCGGCGCGGTTGGACACCGCGCCCCGTCCCTTCAAAGGCTTCTTCATGCCGATTGTTTCCTGAAAACCATGCATAATTTGTCATACCACAAACTCGGAACATTTCAAGAACATTAACAGGCTTTTTTCTTCCCCGGCGGCCTCTACAATGAGCCGGAGACAGACAGTCCAGGGGTCATCGCCATTTTCGCCTTCCAGCCAGAATTCTACGCCGTCGCCGTTTTCGCGGTGATCCTGACCGGCATTTCCAAAAGCGGGCTTGGCGGCGGGCTGGGTCAGCTTTCGGTGCCGCTGATGGCGATGTTCATATCGCCCGTGGCCGCCGCCGCGATCATGCTGCCGGTGCTGGTCATGATCGATATCCCCAACCTCTGGAACTACCGCCATGACTGGCACCGGGGCAACATCGCGGTGATGGTGCCGGGCGCCATCATCGGCATCGCCATCGGGGCACTGACTTACCGCCATGTGGACGAGAACACGGTGCGGCTTCTATTGGGGATTTTGACCCTGATCTTCGCCATGAGCTATTTCGTCCAGCGCACGCCCTTGGACCAAAGCACGTCGGGCGGCCGGGCGCTGGGCTTGAGTTGCGGCACGCTGGCGGGGTTTACAAGTTTCGTCGCCCACGCCGGCGGCGCGCCGGTGAAATTCTACGTCCTGCCGCAAAGACTCGGCAAACGGGTTTTCGTCGGCACCCACGTAATGTTTTTTTTCATCATCAACCAGATCAAGATCTGGCCCTATCTGTGGCTCGGTCAGTTTTCCGAGGCCAACCTGACCACCAGCCTGGTCCTGGCTCCCGCCGTGCCGCTGGGCGTTTGGCTCGGCTGGCGTCTCAACAAAATTCTGCCGCTGGAGCTGTTTTACAAGCTCTGCTACGGGCTTATGTTTGTCGCCGGGATCAAACTGGTCTGGGACGGGCTGGCGCTCGGAGCTTAGGGCTCTAAATTTTTTCCACCGCCTGTGATAAAATCCCGGCAACAGTGACCAGCCAACGGAACCCGGAACCTTGATCAGCATCGTCATTCCGACCCTGAACGCCGAAGCCGAATTGCCGGGCACGCTCGAAAGCCTGTCGATGACGGCATTCTCGTCCGAAATCATCATCGCCGATGGCGGTTCCACGGACGCCACGCCCGCCATCGCCGCCGACGCGGGCGCTAAGTTCACCGCCACGCTGGGCGGACGCGGCGCGCAGATGGCGTCCGGCGCCATGTATGCGACGGGCGACTGGTTATTGTTCCTTCACGCCGACACCCGACCGCAGCCGGGCTGGAACCATGTGGTCGGTGAGTATATGAAAAACCCGAGCAACCGTTTCCGCGCCGCCTATTTCCAGCTCATCCTCAACGACACGTCCCCCGCCGCCCGGCGGGTGGAGGGGCTGGCGGCCTGGCGGTGCCGGGTGCTCGGGCTGCCTTACGGCGATCAGGGCCTTCTGATCAGCAGCGAATTTTACGATTTCCTGGGCGGCATGCCGCCGATCCCGCTGATGGAAGACGTCGACATCGTGCGCCGTATCGGCAAAAAACGTCTGGACCAACTGCCCGCCGCGGCCGTGACCTCGGCGGCGCGCTACCGGCGGGACGGCTATTGGCTGCGGCCGGCGAAAAACCTTCTGTGCCTGGGGCTCTATTTTGCCGGCGTGCCGCCGCGCATGCTCGCCGGGCTGTACGAATGACGGGCGCACCCCCTTCATCGGTCAACCACCTTGTCGTGTTCGCCAAGGCGCCGCGTATGGGCCGGGTCAAAACCCGGCTGGCGGGCGATATCGGAACCGTCGCCGCGCACGCCTTCGCCCGGCAAACCCTGCACGCCGTCGTGCCGCCGCTGGCCAGGGACCCCCGCTGGCTTTGCTGGCTGGCGGTCAGCCCGGACACTGCCGTGCATGACCGCGGCCTCTGGCCCCGCGTCCACGGACTGGTCCGCCAGGGCGCCGGCGACCTGGGCCGGCGCATGGCCGGTGTCGCCCATAAAATGCCGACCGGCCCGGTCGTCATCATCGGCACCGATGTGCCCGCCGTCCGGCCAAGCCATATCGCCCAGGCGTTCGCGTTGCTTGGCCGCCATGACGCCGTGTTCGGCCCGGCCGCTGACGGCGGCTACTGGCTGGTCGGGCTGAACCGTCGGCCCGTGTTTCGGGATATTTTTCAAGGCGTGCGCTGGTCAACGCAACACGCCCTTTCCGACACCATCGCCAACCTGCCCACCCACTGGAGCCACGCCTTGCTGGAACCGCTCGACGACATTGACGACGGCGAGACCTACGGGCGCTGGCGGGGGAAAAGGGCCTGAGCCCGGTCTTCTAGCGTTCCTTCAGGCGGGGCAGCATCTCGACGAAATTGCAGGGCCTGAAGCGGATGTCCAGCTGGTACACCAGGATATCGTCCCAGGCATCCTTGCACGCGCCCGGCGAACCCGGCACGGCGAAGATATAGGTGCCGTTGACCACGCCCGCACACGCCCGGGACTGAATGGTCGAGGTCTTGATCTTCTCGTAGCTCAGCATGCGGAACAGCTCGCCGAAACCGGGGATATCTTTTTCCGCGACTTCGGCCAGGGCCTCCGGCGTCACGTCGCGCCCCGTCAGGCCGGTGCCGCCGGTGGCGAGGACGATTTCGATGTCCGGGTTATCCGCCCATTCGCGGAACTTGGCCGCGATGGCGGCGGTTTCGTCCTTGACGATGGCGCGGTCCGCCAGCACGTGGCCGGCGGCTTCGAGGCGGTCCACCAAAACGGCGCCCGACTTGTCGTCGTCCATGGTGCGGGAATCGGAAACGGTCAAAACGGCAATGTTGACCGGAACAAAGGTATCTTTAGTGGCGTGACCCATTGCTTTCGGCGACCTCGGCTGGTTCCTGACCCAACGGGGTATACACCGGCCACCGGCCCTCGGCAATGGCGGCCAGGGACGGCGCCGGCTGGCTTAAGCGGTTGCGGTAGATCCACAGGTTGCTCAGCACCTTCTCGATGAAGATACGGGTTTCGCGCGACGGGATGCTTTCGATGAAAAACAGCGGATCGTTCATGTATTCGGTCTTGCGCCGCCATTTGTTCAAATTCCCCGGCCCCCCGTTCCAGGCCGCGGCCATCAGGAACAGGTCCCCCTTGATCTTTTCATCGGCGAGCAGGATTTCGATGTACTTCTGTCCCAAAGCCAGATTGACCTCGGGCTTGAACAGCGTGCGCCGTTTGCCGTTGTGGCGGTGAAAACGGCGGTCCTGGGCGACGAAGCTGGCCGTGCGCGGCATCAGTTGCATCAGGCCGCGCGCCCCGGCCCAGCTTTTGGCCTTGGGGTTGAAGCGGGATTCCTGGCGGATCATGGCGTAGATCAACGCCTTATCGATGCGCAAGCCGTCCTTGGGCAGCCAAGCGGGAAGCGGATAGGCCGCGCCGTCATAACCGCCGCCGTTGGGAAACAGCCGCTTGTCGAGCCTGACCGCCAGCGACGGCATGCTGCCCCGGCTGGCCAGCGCCAGAATACCTTTGGTCAGGGTCTCATCGGCGAAGACGCTGAGGGTCTTGAGTTCCCGTTCGGCGCGGCGGTTTTCACCGATCTGCAGCAACGCCATGGCGCGCCGCCCGCGCGGCATGGACGACAGCGTGGAAATGGTTTCTTCGCCCAGCGGCGGGACCGCCCAGCGGAATTTCATCGGACGGGCCAGCATGTAATTGGCCAGCAGGCCGTAGAAGGTGCGCGAAGACTGGGCGGCCTGTTTCAGGTAGGGATTGACCCGTTCCGGGCGGCGGTCGACCAGATGCGCGCGGGCGGCCCAGAACGCGCCCGCCGATCTTAACCACGAAGACGCCTTGGCGTTATTGGCGATGGCTTCAAAATGCCTTGCCGCGACGTCGATTTTTTTCAGCCGCCAAGCCGCCAGCCCCGCCGTCCAGTGCGCTTCGGGCAAAAGGTCTCCGCTGCGCGCCGCCGCTTCGCCCGACCACGTCAGCGCCCAGTCGTCGCGCCCGGCAAGGAAATATCCCTGGCCCAGACGCGCCTTGGCCTGATCGAATTCGGCGGCGGAAAACAGGCGTTTGACCTCTTTCGTCGCGATCAGTTTCTTCACCGACAGGGTAAAGCCCCGGCGCAGGCGGCTGCGGATGATGCGCTTGAGATCGCGCACCCGGCGCTGTTCACTGCGTTTCAGCCGTTTTCCGGGCACAGAGATGCCCGTTTCCGCCACAACCCCGGCCTGGGCCGCCGGAAGACGAGCCGGCGGTTTCGGGGCGCGCCAGTTTTTCGGTTGGCGGTTACGCGCCAGTTTATAAAGCCTGTGCGCATCGGGATGGTCGGCGTATTTCGCCATCCAAGCTTTCAATTCCTTGTAGCGGGACCGGTACTTGGTCGGATGCAGAAAACGCTGCGCCATGACATGCCCCATCAGGGCCTTGTCTTCGAGACGGGCGACCAGGCGGTCGGCCTGTTTCCAGTCCCCCGATTCCTGAACATCGAAAATACGGCGGTAGAGGCCCGCGTCTTCAGCGGAGAGGATTTCCGGAAAGGCCAGTTCGGCATCGTCCAGACCGGCGGTCATGTTCAGGGACGCGTTGTCATCGGCCCTGTCATCAGCATGGCCCGGCCCGGCGGCCACAAGGCCTAGCCCCAGAACCACCGCGGCCAAAGGCGTCACCGCAAAGGAAAACCGTCCGATCATGTTAGGAATTTGCCCATACCAACCCGTTTAAACCCTGTTCCCTGTATAAATCATCCCGAATCGGCGGGCAACCCGTGAAAATGGGTAATTTTTCAGGCTTTCACCAATATTTAGGGGTGTTTTACTTAAACAACGGCCATATTTTGCGTTTCCGGGCCGTCCGGTTCCCTCCGCAGCCGGGCCGGGTTCAGAGCGCTTCGAGCTTGCGCTTGATCGCCATCCAGTCTTTCCAGGTGTCGCGCTTCTGGGCCGGCGACCGCAACAGGTAAGCCGGGTGAAACAGCGCCGTCGCTTCGATCGGGCACGACAGCCCCGGCGTCGAATAGGGGAACCATTTTCCTCGCAGCCGTCCCACGCCGGCGGTCTGCGCCAGCAAAAGCTTCGCCGCCGGACCGCCAAGGGCGATCAGGATTTTCGGGTCCACCAGTTCGATCAGGCGTTCCACGAACGGCATGCACACCGCCGTTTCCTGCGGCGTCGGCGTGCGGTTGCCGGGCGGACGCCAGAACACGGTATTGGAAATCAGCACACTGGTCCGGTCGAGACCGACGGACGCCATCATCTTATCAAGAAGCTTTCCGCTGGGACCGACGAAGGGCAGGCCCTGGCGATCCTCCTCGGCGCCCGGGCCTTCGCCGATCAGCATCACCCGGGCCTCCGGGTTGCCGTCGATGAAGACAAGGTTGGTCGCGGTTTTCTTCAGCGCGCAGCCTTCGAAACTTTCCAGCGCCCGGCGCAAATCCTCAACCGTTTCGGCCCCCTGCGCCAGATGCACCGCCGTCGTGACGTCGCCGTTGGCGCGGCCTTCCCCGGCCCCGGGAACAGAGCTGGAAATGGACGTTTTCGGCAGCGAGTCCGGCAAGGAAGCGGGTGCGGGGGCAAGGGCCGGTGCGGCATCGGATAATCCGCCGGCAACGGCCTGTTTCGGTTGTTGCGGGAGCGCCTGGACGGCCTTCGCCGCAACCAAACCGAACCGGTCGACGGGCGCATCGGTGATGGTTTCATCAACGCCGGCATCGATATGCCAGCGCAGCAGTTCTTTTGCAGTCATGGATGTCATCGGCGCCATGAGCGACCATAGCACGGCATAAAATACCGGAACATCCCCCAGAACATCCCAAAGCGGAATTCAATGTGCTAAAAAGACGCTCATATAAGATCAAGCCAGAGGAACGCCCCAGAGGAACGCCATGAACCCCGACACCGATACCCTGAACCCCCAGAAGGAACATGAGGCCGAACCAGCACCGGCAACCGTGGAAGAAAGAGATTCCATGGACTTCGACGTGGTCATCGTCGGCGCGGGTCCGGCCGGGTTATCGGCGGCCATCCGCCTGCGCCAATTGGCCGCCGAGCAGGATTTTGAGTTGACCGTCTGCGTCGTCGAAAAGGGCTCGGAGGTCGGCGCGCACATCCTGTCCGGCGCCGTCCTTGATCCGGTGGCGCTGAATGAACTGATTCCCGACTGGCCGGAACGGGGCGCGCCTTTGGGGCAGCCGGGGACCGATAACCGCCACTGGGCCCTGGACAGGAAGGACCTGGTGGCCGAGTAGCAGCCCGCGCTGCCGCCGATGATGAGCAACAAAGGCTGCTACACGCTCAGCCTCGGCGCCCTCAGCCGCTGGCTGGCGGACCAGGCCGAAGGGCTGGGCGTCGAGATTTTCCCCGGCTTCGCCGCCGCCGAGGTCCTCTACAACGAAGATGGAAGCGTCAAGGGCATCGCCACCGGCGACCTAGGGCTCGATGCCGAGGGCAAACCCACCGCCAACCATGAACCGGGCGTCGAACTTCTGGCCAAATACACCTTTTTCGCCGAAGGCGTGCGGGGATCATTGAGTCAGCAACTGATGGAGCGCTTCAACCTCAGGGACGGAGTCGAGCCGCAGACCTACGGCATCGGCATCAAGGAACTGTGGGACGTGGCCCCGGAAAAACACAAGCCCGGTCAGGTCATCCACACACAAGGCTGGCCGCTGACGGACACCGGCGGCGGTGGATTCCTCTATCACCAGGACCAAGGACAGGTCGCCATCGGCTTCATCGTCGCGCTCGATTATGAGAACCCTTATCTTTCGCCATTCGAGGAAATGCAGCGCTTCAAGACCCACCCCGCCATCCGCCCGGTACTGGAAGGCGGGAAGCGCGTCGCCTATGGCGCCCGCGCCATCAATGAAGGCGGCCTGCAGGCGATCCCGAAGCTGGTGTTTCCCGGCGGCGCCCTGATCGGATGCGCCGCTGGTTTCGTCAACGTGCCCCGCATCAAAGGCAGCCACAACGCCATGAAAAGCGGCATGCTGGCGGCGGAAGCGGCATTCCAGGCCATCAAACTAGGCGGCACAGGCGGCGATGAGTTGACCGCCTACCCGGAAGCGTTCCGCGCGTCCTGGGCCTACAAGGAACTGTACCGCGCCCGCAACGCCCGCCCGGCGCTGGCCAAATTCGGCGGACTTCTAGGCACGCTCTACAGCGGGCTGGATTTGTGGCTCAATTCTCTGGGCCTCGGGTTTCTGGCGCCCTGGACCCTCGGCAACCACGAGGACCATTCGGCGCTGAAAAAGGCCGCCGAAATGACAAAAATCGACTACCCCAAGCCGGACGGGGAGATTACCTTCGACCGGTTGTCGTCGGTGTACCTGTCCAACACCAACCACACGGAAAACCAGCCCTGCCATCTGACCCTGAAGGACGCCGCCATCCCGGTTGCCGTCAACCTTGCGGACTATGACGGGCCGGAAGCCCGCTTCTGTCCGGCCGGCGTTTACGAATTCGTCGAAGACGGCGATAGTGGGGGCGCTCAACGCCTGCAGATCAACGCCCAGAACTGCGTTCACTGCAAAACCTGCGACATCAAGGACCCGACCCAAAACATTACCTGGGTCACCCCCGAAGGCGGCGGCGGCCCCAATTATCCCAACATGTAATTATCCCAATATGTAGGTGGCAACGAAGGTGCTGTCGGGTAGAATGCGCCCATGCGCGAACGACCATATCCCCCCAAAAGCGTCCCCGGCCTGATCGCCGCCGCCGGACTGTGCGCGACGCTGGCCATCCCCTACCCAGCTATTGCCGACGAGACCAAGCCTGAGATCGGCCGGACGCTGTCGGGAAATTACCTGGCCGGACGCCACGCCCAGGCGCAGCGCGACCTGTCGAGAGCGGCGGATTTTCTGGGTGCGGCGCTCGACAAAGCCCCCTCATCCCCCGATCTAATTCGGCGCACCTTTGTCCTGATGGTCGCAGAAGGCCGGGTCAAGGAAGCCGGGCCGCTGGCCAGCAAGCTCGTGCAAATGGGCAACAAGGTTCCGATGGCACCCCTGACGCTTGCCATCATCGACATCAGGAACGGCCGCTTCGTGGAAGCGGACAAGCGCCTGGGGGACCTGCCGGCCACGGGTCTGGTCGGTTTCGTGGCGCCGGTGCTGCGCGCCTGGTGCCTGGCCGGACAAAACAAAAGCCGCAAGGCCATGAAAATCCTTAAAGCGCCTGTAGACCATGACGCCAAACGGGTTTTGCATACCATGCACGCGGCGTTGATCAGCGAATTGCTGGGCAACAACGAGGACGCGGAAAAATTCTATACGAGCATTCATAACGGCCAGACGGAACTGTCGCTGCGCATGGCGCAACTTCTGGGCGCGCTGTACGAACGCACCGGGCGGAAGGACAAGGCCCAGGCGCTGTATGAGAAATATCTTGGGCAAAACCCCGGGTCCCAGCTTCTGGACGGGGCCCTGAAACGGCTTAAGTCCGGCGGCGGCCCGACGCTGAAGACCTTTTCCATCAGCGAAGGCGCGGCAGAAGTCCTGTTCGGCATTGCCAGTTCACTGCGCCAGAAAAACGGCCAGCAAACCGCCCTGATGCTGGGACGCCTGGCACTGTACCTGAAACCAGAATTCCCGGTTATGCAGATTTTACTGGGCGATGTCCTTGAAACCGCCAACCGCCTGGAACCGGCGCTGGAGCTTTACCAGTCCATCCGCAGGAATTCGGCGTTTTCCTGGCCGGCACGGCTGCGTGTGGCGGTTCTCTTGGGCCGTCTTAACCGTCACGAAGACGCCATCCGCCACCTGGACGCCATGGCCGGTGATCAGCCGGAAGACCCCGGACCGTTGATCAACATGGGCGATATTTTGCGCGGACAGGAACGCTTCGAGGAAGCCGTCGAGGCTTATGACCGGGCGTTCGAGCGCATCCGGACCCTCAAACCCCACCACTGGACCCTGTTGTACGCCCGCGGCATTGCCCTGGAGCGCTCCAAACAGTGGCCACGGGCCGAAGCCGATTTCCTGAGCGCGCTCAAGTTCAAGCCCGACCAGCCCTATGTTCTCAACTATCTGGGATATTCCTGGATTGACAAGGGCCTGTATCTGGATCGCGCCCAGGCGATGATCGGCAAGGCCGCCAATCTCAGACCCAACGACGGCTATGTCATCGACAGCCTGGGATGGGGCCATTACAAGCTCGGCAAATACAAAAAAGCGGTCCTGGAACTGGAACGCGCCGTCGAACTCAGGCCCCAGGATCCGGTCATCAACGATCATCTTGGCGACGCCTACTGGCGGGTCGGACGCCGGCGCGAGGCCCGCTTTCAGTGGAACCGGTCGCTATCGCTGGACCCGGAAGAAAAACTGATTGGCGAAATCACCCGGAAACTGAAATCCGGTCTTGAATCCGGCGGCAGTGAAAATTCCGCGAAAGCCAAGAAAAACCGTGATGACGGCTGAAACGGCTGAACGGGCGGCCCTGCGTGTAACGGCTGCGGCCAAGCTTAATCTTTACCTTCATGTGACCGGACGGCGCGACGACGGCTATCATCTGCTGGATTCCCTGGTCTGTTTCGCCGGCGTCCAGGATTGCCTCAGTTTCTATCCGGCGGACACTCTTGATCTCACCATAGAAGGGCCCTTCGGCGAGGGTTTGTCTTCCGGGGCCGACAACCTTGTCCTGCAGGCGGCAAACCGGCTCAGGGAAACGGCCGGAATCAAATCCGGCGCACGAATCGTTTTGCAGAAAAACCTTCCCGTTTCTTCAGGCATCGGCGGGGGGTCGGCGGATGCCGCGGCGGCCTTGTCCGGCCTGTCCCGGCTTTGGGGCGTGAATGGAGACGCCATTGATTTGGCCGGGCTGGGCCTGGCGCTTGGTGCGGACGTTCCGGTCTGCCTGTTCGGCCGGGCCGCCTTCATGACCGGGATCGGCGAGCGGATCGTCCTCGCGCCCCAGTTGCCGCCGGCGTGGCTGGGGCTGGTCAATCCCGGCGTTGCCGTCTCCACACCCGCTGTGTTCGAGGCCCGCCATGCGCTAAAGGGAGATACGTATTCCCCCCCCGCATCGTTCGACGCAACACCCGCCACGGTTGCCGAATTGGCGGAAATTCTGGCGGCGCGTGGCAACGACCTGACGGAGGCAGCCATCGGGCTGCAGCCCGTCGTCGGCGACGTGCTCGACGTGCTGGAACGCACCGAAACCGTGTTTTTGGCCCGCATGTCCGGCAGCGGGGCTACCTGTTTCGGGTTGTTCGAAAGTGAGAGCGAAGCGGAAAAAGCGGCGCAGATCATTTCGCGCGACCATCCCCAATGGTGGGTGCAAGCGGTGCCCCTGCTGGTCGATACGGCCTAGTCCCTATCCGGCGATACAATCTTCCAGGTGCCGGTCGAGCACCTTTGCGAACGCGGGCGTGAACCCGATGCGAATAACCCGGCGATCATCCTCATCGGGCCGTTTTTGGACCACGTTGAGGGCTTCGAGCCTGTTGATAATCCTGATCACGGTGCGCTTCGCCAGTTCCGTGCCCAGATAAATGTCAGACGCCGTCAACGGCGTGGAGGACATGCCGTTCAGGGCAATGAAATAGATCACGTCCCAGACCTTATCGTTGACGTTACGGCCCACGAGGTCGGCGGGAAGCTTTTCGGGAAGGCATTTATAAATCGCCTCCCGCTGGAATTTCCGGACCTTAATCCGCCATTTTATTAGGTCTTCTTTTGATTGTCCGTTTTCGGATTGGGAAGCTTGGTCCATTTTTTACGGGCCCCTTTTCTGATCCCTATCCCCTTTTCATATCCCATACGAGCTAATATGACAGACGGCCATTTCATGCAACCAGCAGATTTAGGTGCCAAAGCGCCATTCTACAGAAAAACAATGGGTATTATTGGCACCTAAATCTGCTTGCAGCATAGAGGGAAGGTATTTCATCTGTTACTCGAGAAATTCCTTGAACAATTTAAGATTGAGTAACCATATAAGCCTTAACCATTTTAATGCCGGATACCCGATTATGAGCGAGCGAACTTTCGGCGGGCACAGCCTGGCGGAAATAAAAAAACTCAGGAACAACCCCGCCGACGGGGCGAATTTCTATATGGCGCTGCGTGATGCGGCGCCGGACCTTTTTCAACTGGCCGAAGATTTCGAAATGCTGGAAATGTTCGTCCAAACGCTTGTTGATAAAATCGAAGCCGCCGCGAACGGAGAGGCCGCGGACACCCCGCGCGAGGACATCCTCCAAGGCCTGAAGGAAACCCTAGATGACCCCGAAATCCGGAAAATCATCGCCTCGCGCTGACGCCCGTTCCTCACACGTCCTCCTTCCCTCCCAGCCGTTACCCCGCCCTTGCAGGCTGGGCCGTTTGAGCATAAGTTTGCGCCCGGTCACATACCGGTGGGGCGTAGCCAAGTGGTCTAAGGCACCGGCTTTTGATGCCGGCATTCGTAGGTTCGAATCCTACCGCCCCAGCCAGTAAACAAGGTCCCATCGGGGCCTTTTTTATTGGTTGTCAGTTCCATTTCAAAATGGCAATTCATACTTCCTAGTGTCAATTTTCCAACTGACGATGTCACAAGGTCGGTCTACCCCTTTGAAATTGTGGCGAGGCTTTGAAAGCGCTGCGCGATTACGCAGCGGGGATGTAACAGGGTATTTTGGCTGGAAAGTGGACGTAATTCATGGTGTAGCTTTACGGGTATGGCGGCACGTAGCACCTAAACTTTTTGGCATTGATGCCCTTTCGTGGGCTTTTAACAACGAATTCATTCATTAGGGGCGTTCCATGACCCAGACCCTTTCTCACTTCATTAACGGCCAGGCAAGTGCGGAAACATCCGGGCGCACGGCGGACGTGTTCAACCCGGCGACCGGCGAGATCGACGCCAAGGTGCCGTTGGCCGACGCCGATGAGACCCGTGCGGCCATCGCGGCGGCAGGCGCTGCGTTCCCGGCGTGGGCTGCTACACCACCGGCCAAGCGTGCACAGGTGATGTTCAAGTTCCGCGATCTGATCGTGCAGCACATGGACGAGCTGGCTGAGCTGGTGTCCCGCCAACATGGCAAAACCCTGCCGGACGCCAAGGGTGAAGTCACGCGGGGGCTTGAAGTGGTCGAGTTCGCTTGCGGCATCCCGCAAATGCTGAAGGGCGAAATGAGTGAACAGGCGGCCGCCGACGTTGACACCTACTCCCTGCGCCAGCCACTGGGCGTGGTGGCCGGCATTACGCCGTTCAATTTCCCGGCCATGGTGCCGATGTGGATGTTCCCGGTGGCCCTGGCGTGCGGCAATACATTTGTTCTCAAACCTTCCGAGCGCGACCCCGGCTCGACGATCCGTCTGATCGAATTGCTGCACGAAGCGGGCCTGCCGGACGGCGTGCTGAACCTGGTCAACGGCGACAAGGAAGCGGTCGACGTTCTGCTCACCGATGAGCGCGTCAAGGGCATTAGTTTCGTCGGCTCGACGGCGGTGGGCAAATACATCTATGCCACCGGCTGCGCCAACGGCAAACGGGTGCAGGCGCTGTGCGGGGCAAAGAACCACATGGTGGTGATGCCGGATGCGGACATGGACCAGACCGTGGACGCCCTGATGGGGGCGGCCTATGGGTCGGCCGGCGAACGCTGCATGGCGATTTCGGTGGCCGTGGTTGTTGGCGAGGAGACCGGCGACGAACTGATCAAACGGGTGGCGCCCAAGGTGCGGGCCCTGAAGGTGGCTCCGTTCACCGACCCCGAGGCCGAGATGGGCCCCATCGTGACGGCGGATGCAAAGGCGCGTATCGAAGGCTACATTGATGCCGGTGCCAAAGCAGGCGCGGAGTTGGTGGTCGACGGGCGCGGCCTGACGTTGCAGGGCTACGAGAATGGTTATTTTTTGGGGGGAAGCCTGTTCGACAAGGTAACTCCGGACATGAGCATCTACACCGACGAGATATTCGGCCCCGTGCTTTGCGTGGTGCGCGCGCCGGACTACGAGCGCGCGCTCAAGCTCGTCAACGACCATGAATACGGCAACGGCACGGCCATCTTTACCCGCGATGGCGATGCCGCGCGTCATTTCGTCAGCAACGTGCAGGCGGGTATGGTCGGCGTCAATGTGCCGATTCCGGTGCCGGTGGCGTACCACAGCTTCGGCGGCTGGAAAAATTCCCTGTTCGGCGACCACCATGTTCATGGTCCCGAAGGCGTTCGTTTTTACACCAAACTGAAAACCACCACCGCGCGCTGGCCGTCCGGTATCAAGGATGGCGCACAGTTCCATTTCAAGTCCGGCGCCGAACACTAGAACGGGGTTTAGAAAATCGTTTCCGCAGAAGTCGCTGACTATAACGCAGCCCCCCTTGGTTGACGGTGGGTTTCAGGGCGAAACCGTCCTCAAACATTCAAAAAACTGAAAGTATTGACCTTAATCAAGGCCAAAAACCGATTTCAGTGGCAGAACTAGCCGGTGATCTTACATAATTATCATTCGTATTTACCGTGAATGTTGAGGGTGGGTATGTTCATGAAATCGTGTTTTTCAAAACCCCTTTTATCCTTTCTTGGCTCCCTTCTTGTCGTTGCCGGACTTGCCTGGGCGGCCATGGCCGTTGACGTTGTTTTCTCCGGTGACGCCCTGGCCCAAACCCGTGGCGCCGTTCCCGGCAACGTGCAGGGCAGCGCCAACGACTCCGATATGTGGCGCCGGTTGCGCCGGGGCGAAGGCTTCGTTATCAGCGATCCGCGCACCGGCACCGTGGTCGCCATCCAGTCCAGCGGCGAGGAATGGCGCGCCTTCCGCAACGGGCCGCTATCGACCTACGGCGGCTGGCTGCTGGCGGTTTCCGCCCTGGCGATCGGCGCGTTCTATGTGCTGATGGGCCGACTTAACATCGACGGCGGGCCCACCGGCCGATGGCTGCCCCGGTTCACCAATGCCGAACGGGTGATCCACTGGTACGTGGCCGCGACCTTTATCATGCTCGCGGTATCGGGCCTGACCATTTTATTCGGCAAACAGGTGCTGATGCCGCTGATTGGGCAAAAGGCGTTCTCCGTTGTCGCCAGCGCCTTTCTGCAAGGTCATAACCTGTTCGGACCGTTGTTCATTGTCGGCATCGTCGCCATGTTTATTATCTATCTCAAAGACAACTTCCTGAAGGCCGCCGACATCAAATGGCTGATGATGGGTGGGCTTTTCTCCAAGTCTCACCCGCCGTCCTGGAAATTTAACTTCGGCGAAAAAGCCTGGTTCTGGCTTGCCGTGATTACCGGGGCGATTCTCTCGGTCAGCGGTATTATTCTTGATTTTCCCAGTCTTTTGGGCGAACGCAGCCAATTGCAATTGGCCTTGCTGTTCCATGCCGGTGCCGCGGTGATCGTGATTGCCGCCGCCATCGCGCATATCTATCTCGGCACCATCGGCGTCGAAGGTGCGCTGGAAGGCATGACGGCGGGCCGCGTCGATGAAAACTGGGCCAAGCAACATCACGACCTGTGGGCCGAAGAGGTGATGGCCGAACAGGCCACTACCGAAGATGGCCCTGCACACCCCCCTGCCAACGCAGGCCCCCAACCCGCACCCGGTGAATGAAAGGGAGGCATGAACCATGACGTTTCTTGAACTCACGGAAGGTCCCCTTTGGTACGCGGCGGCCACCATCTTTGTCGTTGGCGTCGTCTGGCAAATCGTCGGGATTGTCTTGCTCGGCCGCAAACCCGACCGCAGCGTTCCGCGCGGGTCCGCCCTGGCCGGCGCCGTAAAAGCCAACGTTTTGCACCTTTGGCCGCACGGCGGGTTTTTCAACAAAACCGGTTTTCATCTGGTGGCCGGCTACATATTCCATATCGGCCTGTTCGTCCTGGTGCTGTTTGCCGCCCCGCACATTGTTTTCATTCAAGACCACATCACCGGTTTCGGCTGGGGGGCGTTGCCGCGCTGGGGTTTCGTGTTGGCCGCGGAGGCTGCCTTTTGCGGGTTGATCCTGTTGTGGGCCAGACGCATCGGCGACCCGGTCATCCGCCTGCTGTCCACCCAGGACGACCTTGCCGGTCTTTGGTTGACCTTCATCGTCATGTTGACGGGGTGTCTGGCGCTTGGCGAAAGCATCGAGTTTCTGCGGGCCCTGCATATGCTCACCGTCGATATCTGGCTGATCTATTTCCCCTTCAGCCGCCTCATGCACGGGTTCACTTTTGTCTTTAGCCGCGGCTACATGGGCGCCACGTTTGGGCGCCGGGGAGTGACGCCATGACCGACATCGCCAAAGCCACAGACGTCTTTATGAACAAGATCGACGCCCAGGTCGCCGCCCATCTCGACGCCTGCGTCCGTTGCGGGCAATGTTCCGAGGCGTGCCATTTCTATCAGGTGACGGGAGATCCCAAATACACCCCCGTTTATAAACTGAAACCCCTGGAAACGGTCTATCAACGATACAAAGCCCCGTTGTCCGGGATCAAGCGGATGCTGGGCTTAGCCCCACCGGAGCTGACGGCAAGCGATCTCGAGGACTGGGCCGAATTGGTCTACGACGCCTGCACCTTGTGCGGCCTTTGCACCGTCGTCTGCCCCATGGGCATCGACATCGCCTCTATGGTGCGAAAAGTGCGCGAAGGCTTTTCCGCTGCCGGACTGGTGCCCGAAGGCCTGACCGGCGCCGCCCAACGGGCCATCGAGATCGGCAGCCCGCTCGGCATCAAGCCCCAGACGCTCGAAAAAATTATTGCCGAACAAGCGGAAGAGGTCGGCATCCCCATCGAACTCAACAAAGTGGGCGTCGACTACCTTGTCATTCTGTCCGCGATGGAGGTTCTCAACTTCTATGAAGTCATCGGCGCGCTGGCGCGTCTGTTCAAGAAAGCCGGCGTGACCTGGACCATTTCCACCGACGCCTACGAAGCCACCAACGTCGGCATCCAGATGGGCAACCTGGAAATTGCCGGAACCCTGGTCGGGCGGATCGTCGATGCGGCGGAAAAGCTAAAGGTCAAATACGTCATCAGCCCGGAATGCGGCCACGCCTATTCAGCCCTGAAATGGGAAGGCCCCAACCTGTTGGGCCGGGATTACGATTTCGAGGTCATCCATATTCTTGAACTGATGGACAAGCTGCGCCGCGAGGGCCGCATCACCTTCAAGGGCAAGGACGACCGGAAACTGACCTACCACGACCCCTGCCAGATCGTCCGGCGCGGCGGCATCGTCCGCGAGCCCCGCGACCTGCTGGGGCAGGTGGCGTCCAACTTCGTCGAAATGAAAGACTGCGGCGTCTACAACATTTGTTGCGGCGGCGGCGGCGGTGTCAGCGCCAACCCGCGCGCCGAAGACCTGCGGCTCAAAGCCTTCGCCGTTAAAAAGGCCCAGGTCGATGACCTTGGCGGGGTCGATGCCCTGGTAACGTCGTGCGCCAATTGCCGCAACGTGCTGGAGGAAGGCATCGAACATTACGGCATGGACCTTCCGGTTATCGGACTGAGCGAACTGCTGGCGGACTACCTGGATGATGAGGGGGATGCAGCCAGCGCGACCTGAGCTCTGTTCCCGGGCCTCACGGCACTCCGTTTTCGACGATGAATCCTTTTCAAGGACTGGGCTGCGCGGTTTTTCGCTTTATAATTATCTATCTATCTATCTATTTATAGATTAATAGATTGCGTTTTTAAAGGATTTCGCGTACTCTTTTTTTATTCTGTCTTCATGGCGGCTTTGTCCATACCGCCACACAACGAGAGGAAGCCTTCGCGGATGCCTCAATTGACCATATCCGAAGATGTGATGGAGCGTCTCAGGGCCGCGTGCCGGGACGGCGAAGCGGACGAAGCGCAAACCCTGCGCCGCCTGTTGGGTTGCCCGCCCGAACCTGCATCCGGGTCCGTGACCGCCCTTTCGGGCCCCACGGCCACGCATGGCGATTTCATCGACGCCACCTACGGCGTCCGCTTCCCGGAGGGGTTTCGCATTTTTCGCACCTACAAGGGGCACGCTTACGCCGCCCGTGTCACTGGCGGACGCTGGGTTCTGGAAGGCGGCGGCCCGGCCGGGGCCTTTAACAGCCTCAACCGGCTAAGCCAGGCCGTGATCGACGGTAATGAAAACGCCTGGATGTTCTGGTTCTATCAAAACGCGGATGGTCAACGGCGCAGAATTTCCGAACTTCGCGACCCTGCCCTGGTGCAGCGCCGTCCCCGGCGAAACCTGCCCAGGGAAACCACCCTGGCGCCGATAGGTCAGGAGGCACCCATGGAACCACCTGAACCGGCCCCGCCCCTTGGGTCCGGCGGCAAACCGTGGGAGCCCGCATGAGCCGCCTAACCGTCTTCCGGTTTCAGCTTCAGAGACACCGAATTGATGCAGTACCGGAGTCCCGTCGGCGCCGGGCCGTCTTCGAAGACATGGCCGAGATGCGCGTCACAACGCGGGCACAGGACTTCCGTGCGGACCATGAACAGGGCGCGGTCGGATTTTTCCGCGACCGCGTCTTCGGTCACAGGCTTCCAAAAACTGGGCCAGCCGGTTCCGGAATCAAACTTGGTGGTTGACGAAAACAATTCCTGCCCGCAACACACGCAGGAATAGACGCCGACGTCCTTGCAGTTCTCGTATTCTCCGGTGAACGGACGTTCCGTACCCTTCCGGCGACAGACGTCATATTGCTCAGGCGTCAACTGATCGAGCCAGTCCTCTTCCGACTTTTTAACTTTTTCCATGCTTTCCTACCCTGCCTCGGGTTGCCCTGTTGGTGTGTGGTTGGTGTCAGGTTTGACATATTTTGACATATATTGATGCATCCTAGGACTTCAATGAAATACAAATAATCGTTACCTTGGGCGTACTTAACCGTGTATTTGACAGCGTACTGGATCGGTTCATGGCCAAAACCCCTGGGAAAAAGATCAAAAAGCGTTCAACGCCCCCTCTTCGGAAACGTCCCGTCAAAAAGACGGCGACATCCTCCAAGCCGACGTTGCGCGGCCGCATGGCGGGAATTCGCAAGAAACTGAACGGACTGAGGGAGCCCGGCAGCGCCGACCTGTTCGCAGCGACCCAGCAGCAACTGGATGCACTGGGCGATGAAATTGCCGCCGCCACCGATCGCATGATGACGGCTTGTGAAGCCATTCAGGACGCCGCCGACGGGATCGCGTCCAAAACCAAGGAACGCGGCACCAAGATGCGGCTGAAAAAAATTGCCGCGGGCACCGGCGATATTTTCGAAGCCTGCTCGTTCCAGGACCTGACCGGCCAGCGTCTCGGCAAGATCACCCGCTCCGTCGCCGTCATCGAGGAAGGTATCGGGGAAATTACCATCCTGGCCGGAGCTAATATCTCCAAAAAAAGCAGGAAATCCAATAAGTCTCCCAAACACGCTATCGACCGTGTCGACGGCGGCATCGTCCTCGAAGGCCCACAGATCGACGGCCCCGCCGTATCGCAAGCCGATATCGACAAGCTGTTCGACTAGAGCAAATCCCGAGCGGATGGAACATCCGCGACGACGCATTTGCGGATAAAAAAAGCAAATCCCGAGCGGATGGAACATCCGCGACGACGCATTTGCGGATAAAAAAACAAATCCCGAGCGGATGGAACATTCGCGACGACGTATTTGCCTCTATAAGAAGCTCTCGCCCTGCTTACTTTTTCTTCTCTTTTTCCGCCAGCTTCATATGCCCGTCGCGGGTTTGCGGCAGTTTGCGCTCCAGAATCTGGCCGGCGACGACGGTGCGCAGAATCTGCGCCGTGCCGCCGCCGATGGTGAACATGCGGGCATCGCGCACCATGCGCTCCATCGGCAGGTTGCGGGAATACCCGGCGGCGCCGAACACCTGAAGCGCGTCGTTGGTCACCTTGATCGCCACTTCCGACGCCATGATCTTGGCTTGCGCCGCAGCGGTGATGTCGGGAAAGCCCGAACCGCCTTCGGCCTCGGCGCTGGCGGCGGCCTTGTGGATCATCAGCCGGGCCGCTTCGATGCCGATGCTCATGTCCACCAGCATCCACTGCAAGCCCTGGAATTCGGCGATGGGACGGCCGAACTGTTCGCGCGACCGGGAATAATCCAGCGCCAGCTGGTAGGCCCCTTGCGCCAGACCCAGCGCCACCGTCGCGGCGCCCACGCGTTGCGCGTTATAAGCCGTCATCAGCCCGGCGAACCCGCGCCTGAGCCCTTCGGGCGGCGTCAGGACCATGGCGTCGGGAATAAACAGATCCTTGATGATGATTTCCGTTTCCGGAATGCCGCGCAGCCCCATGGCCGGTTCGCGCGCGCCGATGGTCAGGCCTTCGGGCTCAAGGCCCCCGTCCGGGTCGCGGACGCAGAGGAAACCACCGATGCCCTGGGGTTCGCCGTCCTCGAACACGCGCGCGAAAATCAGGTGCAGCTTCGACACGCCGCCGCCGGTGATCCAGTGTTTGACGCCGTTCAGAACAAAGCCGCCGTCGGTCTTGTCCGCACGCGTCGACATTTCCGACGCCGCACTGCCCGCCCCCGGTTCGGTAATGCAAATAGCGGGTTTGTCGCCGGCCAGCACCAGGGCCGCAGCCGTTTTCTTCTGCTCCTCCGTGCCGTAGGCCATGATCGCGCCGATAGCGCCCATGTTGCCCTCGACGACGATGCGTGCCGTAACGCCGCAGACCTTGGCTATTTCCTCGACCACCAGCACGGCATCCAGGTAGCTCGCGCCCTGGCCGCCGTAGGCTTCGGGGATGGTCATGCCCATGAACCCGGCATCGGTCAGCGCCTTGACATTGTCCCACGGATATTCTTCCGTTTTATCGACGTCGGCGGCGCGCGGCTGGATAACCGTCCGGGCCAGCTTGCCCGCCGAGGCCTGAATTTGTTTTTGCGTTTCTGTGGGTTCGAACATGTCCTGGTGTTTCCCTGGATGAATTTAAGTTTTCAGGAAAGTAGGAAATAGCCTATGAGCTTTACGGTCAACCAGATATCGCCGGTGCTGGGCGCGAAGATTACCGGTCTCGACCTGGGACAAGAGATCGGCGACAACCTGGTTTCCGAAATCCGCCAGACCTGGCTGGAGGCGGGCGGGCTTCTGGTGTTCCCGGAGCAAACCCTCACCACCGAACAACATATTACCTTCAGCCGCCATTTCGGGCCGTTGTTCGGCGCACCCGGCGAGACACCGTTGCAGGAAACGGTCAGCCGTTATCTGCACCCCGATCATCCGGAAATCTACCGCGTCTCAAACCAGACGGAAGACGGCATGCCCGATGGAAAACCGAGGGGCCGCGCCGGGGCGGGAACCTATTGGCATTCCGACGTCGCCTTCAAGAAACGCCCGGCGGCGGCGTCCATCCTGCATGCCGTCACCATCCCGGCCACCGGCGGCGACACCCTGTTCTGCAACATGACGGCGGCCTATGCGGCGCTGTCCGATACCATGAAGACGATTTTGGCGCCGCTTCGCGCCGTCAACGATTTTGCCCAGACCGCCGCCAACCAGTTCGCCAGACCCGTCGTCGTCGAAGACGACCTGAAAGGCGCCAACCGCGCCATCCACCCGGTCGTGCGCACCCATGCGGAAACCGGAGAGAAGAGCCTGTTTGTCAATCCGGGCACGACCACGCACCTGGAAAATTTTAACAGCGACGAAAGCGCCGCCCTGCTGGACTTGTTGTTTCGCCATGCGACAAAACCGGAATTCTGCATCCGCCATAGCTATACCCAGGGCGACGTGGTGATGTGGGATAACCGTTGCCTGATGCATTATGCCGTCAACGATTATGGCGATCAGCCCCGCTACATGGAGCGCACCACCGCCATCGGCGAGGTTCCGGAGTAACCGGGGCTAATCGCTAAGCGGCCCGCTATGAAATTTTATTGATCCCGGCGGCCTCTCCCCTTAGAACTCCTGCGGGAGAAAAAAGGGAGAACCCATGAGCGACACCTTAAAAAAGGTCCTTTACGTCGAGGATGAAGCCGACATTCAGACCGTTGCCAAGCTGGCCCTGGAATCCGTCGGCGGATTCGAAGTTATGGTCTGCAGTTCCGGGGCCGAAGCCCTGGAAAAGGCGCCAGTGTTCAATCCCGACATTTTTCTCCTGGACGTCATGATGCCCGGAATGGACGGCCCCGACACGCTGGTGGCCCTGCTGAAGATCGAGGAACTGTCCAACACCCCGGCCATCTTCCTGACCGCCAAGGCCATGCCGGCGGAAGTCGAGCGTTACAAAAGCCTGGGCGCGCTGGACGTCATTCCCAAACCCTTCGACCCGATGACGCTTGCCGACCAGGTCAAGGATATCTGGAGCCGCAGGAACGGCTGAATTGCTGGTAATACCTAAGAATTGGAGCGGGCGAAGGGAATCGAACCCTCATCTAAAGCTTGGGAAGCTTTCGTTCTACCTTTGAACTACGACCGCGGAGCCTGACCGGCTCTTGGTGGCCGGAGTCTAAAGCAAATCCCGAGCGGATGAAATCATCCGCGACGACGAATTTGCGGGTAGAGCAAATGCTCTACCGGGGTTTCAGGATTCCGGAAGAGACGCGATAAGAAGGCACACGTTTTTCATCATTTCTATTTTAAATGCGCCGCCCGAAACCATACAAGACCGCCCGTTCACGAAGGTTTGACCAGACTTGAGGCCGCAATGGCCGGATTTGTGGTTGGATTGACCTCGTCCAGCCGTTAAACCATTCGTCAACGATGTAACAAGAACCGGCCCCCATTAATCGCACAAATGACCGACATGCCCGATACCCTCTTCAAACCGTCCCCCGGCATTGATCCGCAAAAATTCCGGGATCCCGATTTTACCGCCAAGGGCGATCAGCGCGCCGTCGTCGCGCTGACCCATCTGCGCACGCTGTGGTTCAATACCGGATCGCTCTGCAACATCACGTGCCGCAACTGCTATATGGATTCCAGCCCCACCAATAACCGGCTGGCGTACCTGACTCTGGCCGACGTCGAAGAATATTTAAGCGAAATCGAAACCGAGGGCTTAAGAGTCGAGGAAATCGCCTTTACCGGCGGCGAGCCGTTCATGAACCGCGATTTGTGCGACATGATCGAAAGCGCGCTCGGGAAAGGATACCGGGTTCTGGTGCTGACCAACGCCATGAAGCCGCTGTTGAACAAACGCGACCGATTGTTGGATATCTTCCGGCGCTACGCGGAAGCCTTGACGCTTCGGGTCTCGGTCGATCATTTCACGCCCCATCGCCATGAGGCCGTGCGCGGCCAAGATACCTGGGCGCCGATGATCGAAGGCTTGAAATGGCTGGCCGGAAACGGTTTCAAGCTTACCGTCGCGGGGCGCACCTGCTGGAATGAAAGCCAAGACCAATCGCGGCGCGGGTATGCGGATTTTTTCAAGGCCGAGGGCATTTCCATTGATGCCGAAGACCCGGCGGCGCTGGTGCTGTTTCCGGAAATGGACGCGGCCGCCGATGTTCCCGAAATCACCACCCACTGCTGGGACATTCTGGGTGTCGCGCCGGAAAGCATGATGTGCGCCACGTCGCGCATGATCGTCAAACGCCGGGACGGGAGCGGTCCCGTGGTCGTTCCGTGCACGCTGCTGCCCTATGATCCGGCCTTCGAGCTGGGCCGGGGCCTGGCGCAAGCATCAAAGACGGTCAGCCTCAACCATCCCCATTGCGCCAAGTTCTGCGTTTTGGGCGGCGCGTCGTGTTCCCCGGATTGATGCCGGAAGGACGCAACCCACAATGAGCGAAAACCCGGTTCTGGATTTAGGACACCTCGACGGCCCGGTGCTCTGCTTCGGCGGCCCCTATTCCAACGCCCAGGCGACGGATGCCCTGCTGGCGGAGGCCGAACGGCTGGGGATTCCGGCAACCCGAATGATCTGCACCGGCGACGTGGTCGCCTATGGCGGTGACTCTGTCGCTTGCGTCGAGCGGATACGCGCCGCCGGCGTCCCCGTGGTCATGGGTAATTGCGAGGAATCCCTTGGTCTCGCTGCGAATGACTGCAATTGCGGGTTCGATGAGGGCAGTGATTGCGCCGCCTGGTCGGAGGCCTGGTTCGCCAACGCCGCCCTGTCCCTGGACGAAGACGCCAAGGCCTGGATGCGGGCGCTGCCCCGGCTGATCCGCTTCGAGTTGGCCGGACGCCGTTTCGCCGTCCTGCACGGCGGCCTCGACAATATCTCCGAGTACGTGTTCGCCTCGAGCCCGGCCGACGTCAAGACCGCTATCCTGGACCGCCTGGACGTGGACGCGGTTATCGGCGGACACGAAGGTCTGCCGTTCACGGACATCCTTGGCGACCGGCTCTGGCACAATGCGGGCGCCATCGGTATGCCCGCCAACGACGGAACGCCAAGGGTCTGGTTTTCCGTCCTCACGCCCGATGACAATACGGGCAGAATCGAAATCACCCTGCATGCGCTGAACTACGATCACGCCGGCGCGGCGCGGGCGATCCGCGCGGTGACCCCGGGGCTGCCTTACGCCGAAACCCTTTCCACCGGTCTTTGGCCCAACATGTCGGTGCTGCCGAAAACTGAGCAGGCCCAACAAGGCCGCCCCCTGACGCCTGAGACCATATTCTGGTCCCGGCCGGAAATGCCGTACGCCCCCGCCGCCGCAGCGGAATAGCCCCGCCGCGAAACCTATAACATATTGATATTATGAAAAATTTAGCCCTTTTGTCGTAAGGGCTGGAAAAACCGGCGGTGAAGCCTAAGTATAGTGGGCTCAACGCGGGAAAAATCTAACCGCCCCTGGCCGCCCCTGACCACCAAGACTAACAACGATCACCGGAAGAACCCATGACGTCCTCAAAGGCCTACGCCAAAACCACCGATTCCATCACCATCATCGTCGAGCCGTTTTACCTGGACGAACAGTCCGAGCCTTCCGACGGCCACTATGTCTGGGCCTATCACGTCCGGATCGAGAACAACGGTGAAAAGACGGTGCAGTTGAAAACCCGCCACTGGCGGATCACCGATTCGCTGGGTAACGTGCAGGAAGTCAAAGGCGACGGTGTCGTCGGCGAACAACCGGTCCTCGACCCCGGCGGGTCTTTTGAATACACCAGCGGCACGCCCCTGAGCACACCGTCCGGCATCATGGCCGGCACCTATCAGATGGAAACCAACGGCGGCGACCGTTTCGACGTCACCATCCCGGCCTTTTCCCTGGACAGCCCTCATCAGGCGGGCGCCGTCCACTAACGTTTACGGAACAGTCATATGAGCAAAACCGCAAATCCAAAAAATGACCTGCAGGTGGTCGAGGGCGATGCCCCCGACAAACCCAGCCGGGAAGAGGCCGAAGCGGCGGTGCGCACCCTGATTCAATGGGCCGGTGACGATCCCGCACGCGAAGGGCTGCTGGACACCCCGGCCCGCGTGGTGCGGTCCTACGAGGAATTCTTCAACGGCTATGAGGCATGTCCCAACACCATCCTGGAACGCACCTTCGAGGAAACCGACGGCTACGATGAAATCGTCCTGCTGCGCGGCATCCGCTTCGAATCCCATTGTGAACACCACATGGCGCCGATCATCGGCCGGGCACACGTCGCCTATCTGCCCAGGCGCCGGGTCGTCGGCATTTCCAAGCTGGCGCGGCTGGTGGAAATTTTCGCCAAGCGCCTGCAGATTCAAGAAAAGATGACGGCCCAGATCGCTAATACCATTGAAGACGTGCTGGAACCCCGCGGCGTCGCCGTGGTTATCGAGGCGGCGCATCATTGCATGACCACGCGCGGCATTCACAAACCCGGCGCGGTGATGACCACCAGCCGCATGCTCGGCGCGTTCCGAAACGACGCCTCCACACGCCGTGAATTCCTCGCCATGGTCGGCAGCCCGGCGTCCGACGGGACGGTGTTCGGCTGACCGGAACGGGCCTAAAGCCGTACCAGAACCCCGAAAGAATTCCACAGGCAATTTTTTTCCTCTCTTGACCCTGAAACCTTTAGCGGTTTCAGTGAACACAGCGGTCTGCTAGGGGGCACCCATGGATTTTCGACCCATATTCCTTGTCATCGGGATTTTGCTGGCGACGCTGGCCCTGGTCATGCTGGTGCCGGCTGCGGTGGACGCTTTTTCCGGTCATCCGGACTGGGAAGTCTTCGCCATTTCATCGGGCGTGACGCTGTTTGTCGGCGTCGCCATGGCGCTGACCAGCCGCGCCGGAGCCATGAAGCTGACGATTCGCCAAGCCTTCGCCATGACGACGCTGAGCTGGCTGGCGATGACCTTCTTCGCGTCGGTGCCGTTCCTCTATTCGGACCTGGAGCTTTCTTTCACGGACGCCTTCTTCGAAGCCATGTCTGGTTTGACCACCACGGGCTCCACCGTGATTACGGGATTGGAAAAAGCGCCGCCGGGCATTCTGATCTGGCGGGCGCTGCTGCAATGGCTGGGCGGCATCGGGATTATCGTCATGGCGATCGCCGTGCTGCCGATGCTGAAAGTCGGCGGTATGCAGCTGTTCCGGATGGAAAGCTCCGATCAGTCGGAAAAGGCTCTGCCCCGCGCGGCCCAGGTCGCCACCGCCATCGGCGTGATCTACCTGTCGCTGTCGGGCTTGTGCGCCGGGGCCTACTGGCTGGCTGGTATGAGTGGCTTCGACTCCATCGCCCACGCCATGACCACCATCGCCACCGGCGGGTTTTCCACCTTCGACGCCTCGATCGGGCATTTCGACAACGCCATGGTCGATATCATCGCCACCTGTGGCATGATCGTCGGCTCGTTGCCGTTTATCCTGTACTTGAAAACCCTGCAGGGCGACTTCGGGGCACTGGTGTCGGATTCCCAGGTGCAGTGGTTCCTCGCCCTGGTTACCGTGATCGTGATCATGGCTGCGGGCTGGTTGTGGCTGGAAAACGGGCTCGATCCGGTGTTGTCGTTGCGCTTCGCCACCTTCAACATTGTCTCCATCATCACCGGAACAGGCTACGCCACGTCGGACTTCAGCCTGTGGGGCAGCTTCGCCATGCCGATTTTCTTTTTCATCATGTTTATCGGCGGCTGCGCCGGATCGACCACCTGCGGCATCAAGATTTTCCGCTTCCAGGTTCTCTATGCCGCCGCCCGCACCCAGATCCACCACCTGTTACAGCCGCATGGGGTGTTCATCCCCTACTACAACCGCCGCCCGATTTCCGACGAGGTCCTGGTTTCGGTGCTCAGCTTCTTCTTTATCTGGTTCCTGTCCTTCGCCCTGCTGGCCCTGGCGCTGGGGTTGCTCGGCCTGGACTTCCTGACCGCCTTTTCGTCGGCAGCGACAGCAATCTCCAATGTCGGCCCGGCGCTGGGCCCGATCGTCGGCCCGTCGGGCACCTTCCAGCCGCTGCCCGACGCAGCCAAGTGGCTGCTGTCCGGCGGCATGCTGCTGGGCCGGCTGGAACTGTTTACGGTGATTGTATTGTTCAGCCGCTCGTTCTGGCGCGGTTAGAAGAGTTACTTAAACCAGCGAGCCAGAAACTGGCGCATGTTCTTTTCCATGACGGCGTCGAAGTCGCGGACCAGGGTTTCCGTCTGGTCGAACCAGATGCGTTCGCGTTCAAGCAGGGAAATATCTTCGCGCACAGTGGTGAAACGCGTCGCCTGCGCAGACGCTGCACCCCGGCCGATGCGGCTTGTGATTTCCAGGCGGGCCTCCAGCGTCAGGTCATAGCGTTGCGATTGCTGCTTGGTGAAGGTCGCGGTAAAGCCGGTCTTTTGCGGCAGCTTCGATTCCACGGCGCTGGCCTGAACGATCACCAGTCGGGCTGTGCCGGAGCGGCCGGCGGCGCGAAGCCGGTCTTTCGCCCATTGCCTGAGCGCCCTGGCCGGCGGCGTCGGGAACAGGTGTTCCACATCGGGCGGCTTCAGGGATGGCCGGTATTGGCTGACCACTTCGATCTTGGCGACGTCCAGCTTGATCGGGGCAAGGTGGGCAAACGTCAGCTCGGGCAGCTTTTGTGTCCGCACCGGCGTCTCGCAGGCTGTCAGACCAAGGGAAAAGCCCAAGGCAAGAACGGTGAGGAAAATTCTAAACGGCACGGCCATGGCTTATTCTACCCCAGACACCAGGCAAGAATACCTTTTTGTGCGTGCAGCCGGTTCTCCGCTTCGTCCCAGATCACCGATTGCGGGCCGTCCATGACCTCGTCGGTGACTTCCTCGCCCCGGTGCGCGGGCAAACAATGCATAAACAGGGCATCCGGTCCCGCCTTGTCCATCAACGCCTGATTAACCTGATAGGGCTCCAGCAGGCGACGGCGCTCAACAGCGTCGGCATCGCCCATGGACACCCAGGTGTCGGCGTTGACCAGATCGGCGCCGTCGACGGCAGCCGCGGCATCGGCAGTGACGGTAACATCGCCGCCTTCGCCCTTGGCCCAGTCGAGGATTTTTTCGTCCGGCGACAGCGCCTCCGGACAGGCGATGCGAAGCTGGAAGCCGAACCGCACGGCGGCGTGAATCCAGCTATTGGCGACGTTGTTGCCATCGCCCGACCAGGCCACCGTCTTGCCCGCGATGGGGCCGCGGTGTTCCTCGAAGGTCATGATATCGGCCATGATCTGGCACGGGTGCGACCAGTCGGTCAGGCCGTTGATCACCGGCACCGTGGCGTGCTGCTCCAGATCAATCAGCTTCTCCGCCTTGTCGGTGCGGATCATGATGGCGTCGGCATAGCGCGACAGCACGCGGGCCGTGTCGGCAACGGTTTCGCCCCGGCCCAACTGGGATTCGGATTCGCTCATCACCACCACCTGGCCACCCAGTTGCTGCATGCCGACCTGAAAGGACACCCGGGTCCGGGTCGAAGGTTTCTCGAAAATCATCACCAGCGTCTTGCCCGCGTACAAGGGCTTCGCGGTTCCCTTGACCTGATCGGCCTTGAGGCTGACCGCCAGATTGAGGATGTCGCGCAAGGTCTCCGTATCCAGCCGGTCGATGTCGAGGAAGTGTTTGATGGCCCCCATGATTAATTTCCCGCCAGTTCGCCGGCGGCCTTTTCGATGATCGCCACGGCTTCGTTGACGTGTTCGTCTTCGATCACCAGCGGCGGCACCAGCCGCACCACGTTGTTGCCCGCGGCCACCAGCAGCAGTCCGTTTTCGGCGCACTTGGCGACCACGGCGGCATTTTCCGGAACGCATTTCAGGCCCACCATCAGCCCGGCGCCGCTGATGCCCTGGAAGACGCTCGGGTATGTTTCACACAAGCCTTCCAGCCGCGACCACAACAGGCGGGCGACGGAATCCACGTGGCCCAGGAAGCCGTCGGCCAGAATGATATCCAGCACCGCGTTGCCGACCGCCATCGCCAGAGGATTGCCACCGAAGGTGGAGCCGTGGCTGCCGGCGGTCATGGCGGCGGCCGGGCCTTCCTTGGCCAGGCAGGCGCCGACGGGAAACCCGCCGCCCAGCCCCTTGGCCGTGGCCAGCACGTCCGGCTCGATGCCTGCCCATTCGTAAGCGAACAGCTTGCCGGTCCGGCCCATGCCGCATTGCACTTCGTCCAGCATCAGCAGAATGCCGAATTCGTCGGCGATGTCCCGCAGCCCCTTCAGGTAGCCCTTCGGCATCTGCCGGATGCCGCCTTCGCCCTGCACCGGCTCGACCAGGATGGCGGCGGTTTCCGGGCCTATCGCGGCACGCATTTCATTGAGGTTTCCGAAAGCGACGTGGTCGAAGCCTTCGACCACGGGACCGAAACCCTTCAGATGTTTTTCCTGTCCGCCGGCGGCGATGGTCGCCAGCGAGCGCCCGTGAAACGCCCCTTCGCAGGTGATTACCCGGTAGCGTTCCGGATGACCGTTTTCCGAATGGTACTTGCGCGCCACCTTGATCGACAACTCCACGGCCTCGGCCCCGGAATTGTTGAAAAAGACGCTGTCGGCGAAGCTGTTGGCCACCAGCCGTTCGGCCAGGCGCACCTGTTCGGGAATTTCATACAGGTTCGAGCAGTGCCACAACTTGTCCGCCTGGCCCTTCAGGGCTTCGATCAGATGCGGATGACAGTGGCCCAGCCCGGCGACCGCGATCCCGGCGCCGAAATCGAGAAACCGGCGTCCGTCGCCGGTATACAGATACACCCCCTCGCCTTTTTCGAAGGCGAGTTCGGGTGAGCCATAGGTTGGCATGACTGGCGTAATCATCGGGGTCACTCTCCTATCCCATTGGCGGCCCGTCCAAACAGCGCCCGACCCAAGGAAAGCGGCCAAGTATCTTGATACCGGTGAGTCCTGTCAATGGACAAACGGCGGGAGACAAACGGCGGGAGACAACCGTCATGAGACGTGCAATTACGGCGGTTCAGGCCTTGAGCTTGTAGCCGGTGGCGAACATGCCCGTGCAGATGCCCCAGAGCACCGCGTTGACGGCGGCCATGACCACCAGCCCCGCCATGAGCGAGCCGTCCGCATGATCGGTAAACCCGTAGCGAAAGCCGTCGATCATATAAAAGAACGGATTGAGGTGAGCCACGATCTGGGCGGCCTCCGGCAGGCGCTGGATGGAATAGAAGGTGCCCGACAGGAACGACAGCGGCGTGATGACGAAATTTGTGACGGCGGCGATGTGGTCGAATTTTTCCGACCATATCCCGCCGATGGTCCCCAACAGCGACAGCATCAGCGACGCCATGAATCCGTGATAAAGGATATAGCCCCAGTGATCGACGCCCATGTCGACAAAAACGGTCATTGCCAGGGCGACGACGACACCGACACAAATTCCCCGGCTGGCTCCCCCTAAGGCAATTCCGAAGGTCAGCTCATGGGCCGTGAACGGCGGCATCAGGGTGTCGATGATGTTACCCTGGACCTTGGAAATCATGATCGACGAGGACGTGTTGGCAAACGCGTTCTGGGCAATCGCCATGACGACCAGCCCCGGCGCCAGAAATTCCATGAATGGCACGTCGCCGATCATGCGCGTGGCCCCGCCCAGCGCCAATGAGAAAACCGCCAGAAACAACAGCGTCGTCACCACGGGGGCGGCCAGGGTCTGGGTATAGACCTTGAGGAACCGCCGGACCTCACGCAGATAGAGCGTCCAAAGCCCGATCCAGTTGACGGCGCCCATGGTCGATGGTTGGGGAGGCTGCGTGTTCATGGCTGGATATATACGCGCTCGTCGTGACAATATCCAATCCTGATGGCCAAGGAATTCGAAAAACCCCGCGTGAAAATTCCCCGCAAGGCGACGCCCCGCTATTTGGAGAATTCCGCCCTGCATTACCTGTCCCGCTTCGCCTCGTCTTCGGAAAACTTTCGCCGCTTGATGACCCGCAAGGTGGACCGGTCTGCGAAACACCACGACACCGACCCGGACGAGGGCCGGGCCCTGATAGACGACATGATCCAGCGGTTTCTGCGCTCGGGACTTTTGGATGATACCGCCTACGCCAAGGCCCGCGCCGCCGGCCTACACCGGCGCGGCAATGCATCGCGCATTATCCGCGCCAAGCTGAAACAGAAGGGCCTGGGCGACGACGTTATAGAACAGGCGTTGGCGGCATTGGCGGACGATGACGAGGACCCGGAACGAACCGCCGCCATCCGCTTCGCCCGCAGGCGCCGGCTGGGGCCGTTCGCAACGGAAAAACCGGAAGACCCCAAACGCGAAAAGCAGTTGGCGGCGATGGCCCGGGCCGGATTTTCCTACGACCTGGCGCGCCGGATTGTCGACGCCGACAGCGAAGACGATCTGCAATTCTAGGCGGCCTCGCGGGCATTTGATTCCGGCCGCAAGACGGGGTATGTGAAATGAACACCACAGGGGAGGACATTCCGTCATGACCACCATCTATCACAACCCGAGATGTTCCAAATCCCGCCAGACGCTGGCGCTGCTGGGCGAAAACGGGGTCGAACCCGACATCATCGAATACCTGGAAACCCCGCCGAGCGCCGCGGAATTGAAAAAAATCCTGGGCATGTTGGGGATCGGGCCGCGCGATCTGCTGCGCAAAAAAGAAGCCAAGGAAGCCGGATTGGACAATCCGGACATGGACGACGACACGCTGATTGAGGCCATGGCCGCCAATCCCATCGTTATCGAGCGGCCCATCGTCGTCAACAACGGCAAGGCGGCGCTGGGCCGTCCACCGGAAAGCGTCCTCGATATCCTTTAAAAGCGGGTTAGGCCTGCTTAAGGCCGGAACAGACGCAACAAGGCTTTGGCATACGCAAGGGTTGAAGTTCCCTTGCCATCTATTCACTATGGCCTGGTATTCTTCATTTCGCGCCGGTTTCCTTGAACCAAAGTGGGACCGGCTCCTGGGGAAAGCCATGGCTGCCGATCAAACGACCAAAACGCCCCGGCGCACCATCAACGCCAAACTGACGCCCGCCCGCGAAGGCGGGACGGCGGCCCGCCCGGACACCGCCCCGGAGACTCCGAAACCGACGCCGGAACAGGTCGCCGCCTGGCAGGGCCTGCAGCCCGACCAGCGCATGGCGCTGCGCGAGCGCGAGGCCGTGCGTATGTTTGGCGATGCCCTGGGTCATCACAACAAGGGCGAACTGGAAGAAGCCGCGCGTCTGTACGGACAGGCCCTGACCCTCAACCCCAACCTGCCTGACATCTATAACAATCTGGGCGTGGCGTTGCGCGCACTCGGCAAACTGGAAGCCTCCGCCGCGTGCTATTACCGCACTTTGGGTCTCAACCCGGACAACGCCGGGGCCTATACCAACCTGGGCAACGTGCTGCGCCAGATGGGCCGCCTGGACGCCGCCGCCGCCAGCCATCGCCGCGCCGTCGAGCTGGACCCCGACAGCGCCGACGCCAACTACAATCTGGCGCTTGTGCTGCGCGACATCGGTGAAACCAGCGAAGCCCTGATCTATTTTGCCAAGGTCCAGGCCATGGCCCCGGACCACACGGGCGGGCATTTCGACCGGGCGCTGACGTTGCTGCAGAACGGCGAGTTGAAGGAAGGGTTCGAGGAATACGAATGGCGCTGGAAGCTGGACGGCAACCCGCCCCGCGCATACGAACAGCCGCAATGGGACGGCGCGGCACTTGGCGGCAAGACGATCCTGCTGCACTCCGAACAGGGCTTCGGCGACATGATTCAGTTCGCGCGCTATATCCCGCTCGTCAAGGAACGCGGCGGCACCATTGTCATCGAGGCGCAGCCGGAACTGAGCCGACTGTTTTCAACCATTGAAGGCGTCGGTCAGGTCGTCAACGCCGGGGCCGACCTTCCGCGCTTCGATGTCTGGGCGCCGATGATGTCGCTGGCGAGAATTTTCGAGACCACGCTGGATACGGTCCCGGCCAGCGTCCCCTACCTGAGCCCGCCCGACGCAGCGGCCGGACAACTGCCGGCGACCCTGTCGACGCAGTTAAAGGTGGGTATCGCCTGGGCCGGCAGCGCCGGCCACCAGAACGACGCGCGCCGCTCATGTCCCTTCAGCCATTTCACCGAATTGATGGGATTGCCGGATGTCGTGCTCTACAGCCTGCAAACGGGACGGGCGGCGGGCGATATCGCGGCCAACGGGTGCCAGGCCTTCGTTACAGATATGAGCGCCAAGATGGGTGATTTCGCCGATACCGCCGCCATCGTCAGCCATCTGGACCTGATTATTTCCGTCGACACCTCGATCGCCCATCTGGCCGGCGCCATGGGCAAGCCGGTGTGGGTCGCGCTGCCGCACCCCGGTGACTGGCGCTGGATGCAGGATGGCGATACCAGCCCCTGGTATCCGGCCATGCGGCTGTTCCGCCAACCCGCGCCCGGCGATTGGGCAGGCGTGTTCGAGGGCTTGAAAGCCGCCTTGAGTGTCGAGGCCGGCGGACGTTCCGCCTGACTTCACCGAACCGCAGCGTTATCTCTTTTTTTAGCAGGTCCTTATTTAATCGGGTCCGGCATCGGAGGCGGGGGCCGGGGCGGCGCGGTTTTTATCACGTCCAGGTCCAAGCCACCGGTATCCAGGCTTAAACGCGGCTCCAGTTTGAATTCCGCCGCCGCGCCGGTTGGCGGCAACACGAAAACCGTCGCCTCAGCATTCGCCGGTTTCTCAACGGCGACGGGTTGCGGCGCGGGTTGCGGCATTGCCGGGACTGGCATGGACGGGGGTTCAGACGGGGGCAGGGATGTTGATCCGGCCGGCAGCGGCGCCAGAAGGGTTTCGGCCTGATTGGGCGCTTGTGGTCTGGTCGTTTGTGGGCTTGGTGCTTGTGGCACCTGAGAACGGTTAGGAACACCGGCAGCGGACGGCGGTCCCGTCCAACGGGTGCCGTATTCGCTGGCCATGGGATGCGGCTCGAACAGCATCCGGTCCATGTCATAGACCGTGTTGATGCTGTCCGCGCCGGAAGCCCCCGGCACCAAAACGGCGGCGGCCAGCATCCCTAAAAACAGTCTTCCGGATAATGGAACGGTCACATCAAATCCCCTGGGACTCATTATCCCCCTTCCCGCCGGACGCCGCAATCGTTGACCCCCACCCGTGACACGGGCAACATGCAAGGACAGCATGGCCGGGTTCCGTAAGTTGTCCTGAACCGGCAAGCATCCGTGAGGCCCCGTTTGAAGAAGAGCAAACAAACATTCGATGACGGCGATATCATCTTCCGTGAGGACGATGCCAGCGACATGGCCTTTGAAATCATCTCGGGCAATGTCGAAATCTCGAAAATGGCGGATGACGGCACGGTCCGTCTGGCGACCCTGGGCCAGGGCGAAATCTTCGGTGAAATGGGCGTACTCGACCAAGGCACGCGGAGCGCCACGGCCACGGCCGTCGGCCCGGTCATCGTCAACGCCATCGCCCGGAAGGATTTTCTGAGCGGACTCCAGGAACAGCCCCAGTGGGCGCTCGGCATCATGAACAAGATGGCCCAGCGTCTGCGCGATACCGACAACCGGCTGGCCCACGGCGGCGAAGGGCATTCCGGCGCCGTTAATGCACAAGGCATGTTGCAACCGCTGGCCCCGGCTGAGCCCGGCGCGCCCGGGGGCGGAACCAGGGGTTCAACAGGCTTTTGGGCCGGGTTGCTGGGGATGGCGGCCGCGCCTAAAACCGAACGCATCGAAATCCGGGTTGCGCCGTTTCCGGGGGAAGAAGGAAAAGCCCATACCCGGCTGATCCTGCACGCCCTAGAGAAACGCAAGGGCATCCGGGTGCGCGCCCTGAAACAGCCCCTGACCATTGACCCCGACACAGCCCAAGAAGACCAGGATGCCGCCCTGCAGGCCACGGCGCGAAAGGCCCTGGCGGACGCCGAAGGGGATTTGCTGATCTGGGGCGAAGTGCCGATAACGGGGCTGACCCTGCGTCTGAAGTTCATTACCTTCGCCACCTGGAACGACACCCCGCCCGGCAATTTCGGCCCCAATACGGTTTTGCCCCTGCCGGCGGAATTAGACGAACCGTTCGCCGACTTCCTGCACGCCACGGCGCTCGCCGCGACGATCCCAAAATCCGAAGGCAAGGCGGCAACCCTTAGCCGCGATCTTCCGATGGCGCTCGATCACGCGCGCGCAGCCCTGAACAATCTGCATGGCGACCTGACCAGCCGGGAAAAGGGCTGGATACGGGTCTGTTTCGCAAACGCGCTGACGACGGTGGCGCTGCAGCGGGGCGAGGTCGGACTGTTCCGCAACGCGGCGGATGCCTACCGGGAGTGTCTCGGCGTGCTGGACGAACAGGACGAGCCTTATGAATGGGCCATGATCCAGAAAAACCTGGGATCCGTCCTGCAGTCCATCGCCGAGCGCACCGGGGACGTCACCCATCTGGACGAAGCCGCCGACAGTTTCCGCGCCGCCCTTCGCATCCTGACGGTGGAGGACACGCCTATGGAATGGGCGGCGGTGCAGAATCGACTGGGCGAGGTTTTGTTCCAATTTGATTTTGAAAGCGGCGACATCGAAATGCTGAAACACGCCATGAGCGCCTTTCAGTCCGCGCTGCAGATCTACACCCGCACCAAGACGCCGATGCGCTGGGCCGATGCCATGAACAATCTGGCCCAGGTCACTCAGGTTCTGGGCGAGCAGTTGAAAAACGCCGAAGCCCTGGAAAAAGCCGCCCTGGCCTGCCACGCGGTACTGGAAGTCCGTACCAAATCCAAAACCCCGGTGCTGTGGGCGGCAACCCAGAACAATTTAGGATCGGCCCTGTTTCTGCTTGGTAAGTTGACGAAGGCCGTCGATCCCCTGCAAGGCGCGGCCGAGGCCTTCGGTCTTGCGAACAGCCTTTATCAATCCCGGGGCATGACGAAAATGGCCGCCGTAACGAATAAGAACCTGGGTCACGTCAATCAGCTTCTGGAGCAATTGCAGCCCAAGGGCGTTCCCACCATGCAATGGGAAAAATAAAAACAGCCGTTAAAAAGTTTTGTTTGAAGACCGGTTGCGGGGCTTGAACCGAGGCCCTATATTTCCGCCGTCGATTGTCCTCTGCCCGCCCTATTGTTGCCAATTTTTTTCGTAGGGTAGGCGACGGATATTTCGACACCTTTATATATAACCGGGAAAAACCCGGAAGTATGGGCTTTGAGACTCTGGGACATGACGGAAAAGATTTCTCTTAAAAACCTGAGCAAGCGGTTCGACGCCATCCTGGCCGTGGACGACATCACCCTGTCGCTGAACAACGGCGAGGTGCTGGGGTTTCTTGGTCCCAACGGGGCCGGAAAATCGACCACCATGCGGATGCTGACGGGCTTCATCGAACCGACATCGGGCACGGCGGAGGTTTGTGGCCTGGACGTCACCCGCCATCCGGTGGAAACCAAGCGGCGCATCGGCTACCTGCCCGAAGGCGCACCCACCTACGGTGACATGACGCCGGACTCCTACCTGAGCTTCATTGCCGAAATTCGCGGTTTCGACGGCGCTGAAAAGCGCCTGCGCGTCGATGCCGTCGCCGACAAGGTGGATATCCGCGGTGTCCTGCGCCAGCCCATCGACACCCTGTCCAAAGGCTTCAAGCGCCGCGTCGGACTGGCCCAGGCGATGATCCATGATCCTGAAATCCTGATCATGGACGAACCCACCGACGGGCTGGACCCGAACCAGAAACACCAGGTCCGGGCCCTGATCCACGAAATGGCCCAGGACAAGGCGATCATCATTTCCACCCATATCCTGGAGGAGGTCGAAGCCGTCTGTTCGCGGGCCGTCATTATCGCCCACGGCCGTCTTCTCGCCGACGGAACACCCGCCGATTTGCTGGCCCAGGCGCCCAACCACAATGCCGTAGTCGTCACCGTGGACGCGAACGCCGCCGGTGCTTTGCGGCAGAACCTTGAAAAGGTTCCCGGTGTAGCCTCTGTCGAAGACGCCCCGGCGCCCGGCCTGGCGGAAGGAAAGCTGCGCCTGCGCGCCAAGCCCGAAGTCCACACCGGCACCGGGACCGACATCGGCGACGCCATCGGCGCCATGCTGCGCGACAAAAGCATCCCCGTGCATGAACTTTTTGTCGAACGCGGCGCGCTGGACGATGTCTTCCGCCAGATCACCGCACCGGAGGGGGCATCCGATGCGTAACATCGCCATCATCGCCAAGCGCGAGCTTCGAAGCTATTTCGCAACGCCGCTGGCCTATATCTTCATCGTCATCTTCCTGGCGCTGACCGGGGCCTTCGCTTTCTTTATCGGGGGTTTCTTTACGCGCGAGCAGGCGACGCTGATGTCATTCTTCATGTATCACCCGTGGCTCTACCTGATGTTGATCCCCGCCATCGCCATGCGGTTGTGGGCGGAAGAGCGCAAGACCGGAACCATCGAAATTTTGATGACCCTGCCGGTCTCCACGGTGGAAGCCGTGCTCGGTAAATATCTGGCGGCCTGGGCCTTTTCGGGCATTGCGCTGGCCCTGACGTTTCCCATCTGGATTACCGTCAATTTTCTCGGCAATCCGGACAACGGCGTCATCATCGCCAGTTATCTCGGCAGCTTTTTCATGGCCGGAGCCTTCCTCGCCATCGGGTCGTGCATTTCGGCCATGACCAAGAATCAGGTCATCGCCTTCATCGTCGCCGCCACGGTGTGTTTCCTGTTCACCATGAGCGGACTGGATCTGGTGCTGAACTTCTTCCGCGGCTGGGCGCCCGAGGTGGTCGTGCGGACCATCGCCTCGATGAGCTTCCTGACCCATTTTTCCGCCGTCATGAAAGGCGTCATCGACCTTCGTGACCTGATTTTCTTTTCGTCGCTGATCGCGTTCTGGCTGTTCGCCAGCATTATCGTCATTGACCTGAAGAAGGCATCCTGAGCCATGCGGCGGTTTACAAACACCGATCGATCGAAATTGGCCATGGCCGGGCTGGTGCTCGGCGTGGTGCTGTTTTTCGCCGTCAACATTTTCTCCAACGCGGCCTTTCAGGCGGCGCGCCTGGACCTGACCGAGGATAAGCTGTTCACCCTTTCCAAGGGGACCCGGAATGTGCTCGGCAACATCGAAGAGCCGATTACACTAAAGCTCTTTTACAGCAAGCCCCTAGGCGAACGCAGTCCGCAGCACGCGACCTATTTCGAACGCATCCGCGAACTGCTGGCCCGCTACCAGGATATTTCCGGCGGCAAGGTGCGTCTCGACATCATCAACCCGGAACCCTTTTCCAATACCGAAGACGACGCCGTCGCCGCCGGGATGCAGGGCATCCCGCTCAACAACGCGGGCGATCTCGGCTACTTCGGGCTGGCCGGCTCCAACAGCACGGACGATGTCGCCGCCATTCCGTTCTTCACGCCGGAGCGCGAAACCTTCCTCGAATACGACCTGACCAAGGTGGTCTATACCCTGGCCGACCCGGACCGAAAGATCGTCGGCGTGATCTCGTCCCTGCCGATCACCGGCGGCGCCATGCGCCCGCCGTTCAACAATGCGCCGCGCTGGGCCATTCTCGATCAGATATCGGAATTTTTCGACCTCCGCCCCCTGCCCAAGCAACTGCGCCAAATTCCAAAAGACATCGATATCCTGTTGCTGGTTCATCCCAAGGGGTTCGATGACTTCACCATGTACGCCATCGACCAGTTCGCGCTTGCGGGCGGACGGGTGCTGGCCTTCGTCGACGCCAACGCGGAAGTCGATGTTCCGCCCGACGGACGCATGGTCTCCATGCCGCGCTCCGACTTCAACACGGTGCTCGGTGGTTGGGGCCTGAAATTGGCTGACGGCAAGGTGGCCGGCGACCTGGGCGCGGCCAGGCGGGTCAACGTGCGGGCCGGCGGCAAATTGTCCGTCGTTGATTACGTGGTCTGGCTTGGCCTCGATAAAAAGAATTTCGATGCCGCCGACGCCGTCACCGGCGACCTTAGCGCCATCAACATGGCCGGCGCCGGGATCCTGGAAAAAACCGGGACCGAAGGCGTGACCATCCAGCCGCTGATTTCCACGGGTGAAAAATCCATGGCCATCGACGCCGACAAGGTGATCCGCCAGCCCGACGCGGTCGGCCTGTTCCGGGACTTCAAGCCGACTGGCAAACCGCTGATGTTGGCGGCCCGGGTCCAGGGAACGATCAAGACCGCTTTCCCCGGCGGCGCGCCGAAGGAACCGTCCGGGCCCGACAAGGGCGCCAAGGCCAAGGGCGTGCCGGAAAGCCATCTGGCGCAGTCCGCCAAACCGGCCAACCTGATCGTCGTCGCCGACGTGGACATGCTGCACGAACGCTTCTGGGCGGACGTCCGCCAGCTCCTCGGGCAGCGTTTGTTCGTGCCGCACGCCAACAACGCCGACTTCGTCGTCAACGCGCTCGATAATCTGGGCGGCAGCGACGCCCTGATCGGGCTGCGCGGGCGCGCCCCGTCGGCCCGGCCCTTTACCATGGTGCAGGACATCCGCCAGACGGCGGAACGGAAATTCCGCACCAAGGAACGCGCGCTTCAGGAAAAGCTGGAAGACGCGCGCAACCAGCTCAGCAAGCTGCAACGGCGCGGCGGGGCCGAAGGCGCTGTCGTCATCAGCACCGACGACAAGGCCGCCATCGACAAGATCAAAGGACAAATGATCGCCATCCGGGGCGAGCTTCGGGACGTGCAACGGGCCTTGCGGAAGGATTTGGACCGGCTGGAGACGTTCCTGAAATTCATCAACATCGGACTGATTCCGCTGCTGCTGGCCGCAGGCGCCATTTTTGCCACCCTGATCGGACGCTTCCGGCGCACCGCCGTAATTCAAACGGACTGAAAACAGGAAACACCCCGTGTCACCAAAATCGTTCACCACCCTCAGCCTTCTGACCGCCGCCGCCGTGATTGCGGCGCTGGTGATGATCGTCAGCGGCCGAAACGACGGCCCGGTGGCGGGTGCGGGAGATGCCGCCATACCGGGCTTGCTGCAAAAGGCAAACGACGTCGCCGCCATGAGCATCGAACACGCCGGCGGCACGATCACCCTGAGCAACGGGGAAGACGGCTGGACGGTCAAGGAACAGCACGGCTATGCGGCGCGCACGATCAAGGTCAAACGCTCCATCCTCGGCCTCGCGCAATTGATCCTGAAGGAGCCGAAGACCCGGCTGAAGAAAAAATTCGCCAAACTGGAACTCCGCGATACGTCCGCCCAAGGCGCGCAGTCAAAACGGGTGCGGCTCTATGACAAGGCCGGCCAATTGATCGGCGACATCATCGTCGGCAAAGGCCGCCCCGGCCTGGCCGGCACAACCGGCGGCGGTCTCTATATCCGCAATCCCGGAGAAGACCAGACCTGGCTGGCGGCGGGGCAGGCCCAGGGCAGCGTCGACCTGTCGAAAAAGGTCATCGACTGGCTGGAACGCAAAATCGTCCATGTCGATAGCCAGCGGGTGAAGCGCGCCGTCCTCAAGCATCCCGATGGGGAAACGCTCGAAGTCGTCAAGGCGACGAAAGAAGAGTCCCTGTTCGCCCTGAATGATATTCCCGCAGACAAAAAATTGATCTCCGCCATGGAGCCGACCACCATCGGCAAGGCGCTGAGCAATCTGGTGCTCGACGACGTCAAAAAGGAAGCGGACACCAAACCTTTTGACGCGGCGAAAACCATCACCGCCGAATTTTTCACCTTCGACGGGCTGACGGTGCGGGTGCGCCTTACGGAACGGGACGGCGGATCCTGGATTAAACTGGACGCCAGCGGCGACCATGCCGACGCCAAAGCCATTTCCAAACGCACCAGGGGCTGGGTCTACAGGATCGCCGATTACACGGCATCCACCTTCACCCGGCGCATGAACGACTTGGTCGAGGCCAAAGCCGCTCCAAAGAAATAGCCGGAAAAAAACCGCCTGACCCCTTGGATCGGCGGTTTAGAGCAATGGCGCACCCGGGAAGACTCGAACTCCCAACCTCCTGATTCGTAGTCAGACGCTCTATCCAATTGAGCTACGGGTGCTTTACCTTTGCGAATCGAATGGCGGAAAACGGCGTTTTCGGCCTCCCGAAGGCTGGCGACACTACTCCACCAAAGCGGTGAAGGCAAGAACAGGAAAAACTTCTATTTCCTTCGAAATTCGCGTATGAAAATAGTAACTTGTGGTGCGATTCCTCATTGAGTAAGATCGCCCATAATAAATCGGGGGATTTAGGGGTCTTTCCTTATGCTCCAAAGTAGTTATTGTTGTTGAGGGGATGATTCCATTCAGAATCAAAGACAAAGGCGTGTGATGGCGTATCGTGGAGTCCGGATTTTTTTAGCGGGAGCACTTCTTACCGTTTCCGCCTGTTCGTTTACCGAAAACACCTTATGGCCGTCGTTGACGGGCGAAAGCCCGACCGCTGACGAAAAGCAGGCTGCCGCACCGGCCGCGACAGCGCCCCAGCGCGCGCGCGCAGACACGCCGGCCCGACAGCAGGCATCCCCCAGCGGCCAGCCCGTGATCGTCGCCAAAAACCCGCCGCCGCTTGGAACGTCCACCTTCAAGCCCAACGGCGTGACCCCCGGACAGGCGACCGGCACCTTCGTCGGCCAAAAAGTCGTCGACATGCGCGGCGAACTGAAACGCCTTCAGAAATCCATTTCCACCCATAACAGTCAATTGCAGGCGCTACGCGGCAAGATCGTCGCCAATTCCCAGCGCTACCACGGCACCATCGCCGCGGTGAATGCCCGCCTGCAGGTCGGCACCACGCCCGGCAACCCGATCCTGGTGCAGCAGTTCAACAGCGCCCAGGCCGACCTGGACCGTATCGCCGCCGACATCACGGACATGAATGCGCTGGCCAACCGGGTCAGCAACAATTCGACCATGTCGTCTTACCTGTCTGAATCGGCCAGAGCGTCCTTTGCCGTTTCCGGCGCCGTTGACGAAGACCATCGCCAACTGGCCATCCTGGAAGACGAAGTCAACCGCACCGATGTTTTGATTTCCCGCCTCCTGAAAGAGGTGTCCAACGACGTCCGCCGCCAGACCAATTACGTCGCCACCGAGCGCGCCAACCTGAACCTGGTGTCGACCGCGATCCGCTCCGGCGAGATCTTCGGCGGCAGCCTTGCCAACAAGGCCCTGGCGTCCGCCACGGCGGGCCGGAACATCAACATCGCCGCGCGTCCGTCGGACACGTCGGGCAAGCGTCCGCTGGTTGTCATTCGTTTCGACCGCAACAAGGTTCCCTATCAGCAGGCGCTCTATCACGCCGTCAGCCGCGTTTTGGAACGCCGCCCGGCTGCCGTGTTCGATCTCGTCGCCGTGGCGCCGTCGTCCGGTGGCGCCGCCCGGGTGGCGCTCAATTCCAACAAATCGCGCCGCCATGCGGAAGAAGTTCTGCGCGCGCTGATCGAAATGGGCCTGCCGCCGGCACGCGTCGCCGTTTCGGCCAAGACCCTGACCAGCGCCAAATCCAACGAGGTGCACGTCTACCTGCGATAACCGCATCCCGGATTTTCAAAAATTACAAACCGGCGTCTCCTGATGGGACGCCGGTTTTGTTTTGCTTCCATATATAAGCAGGTCTCATCCGGACCTCCCTCTCTTGAACCGTCCAACGCGGCGCTCCATACTTTTCCCATGTTTCGTTTTGTCACCCTTCTCGGTTTGCTTTTTTATGCTGGCCTCGCCGTTACGCCCGCCGCCGCAAAAGACCCGCTCGGCCTGATCCGCCTGCCGCCCGGCTACAAAATCGAGCCCTACGCTCAGGTGCCCGGCGCCCGGTCCATGGCCGTGGTGGCGTCCCTGGGCGCCGTCTTCGTCGGCACGCGTAGCGATGCGGTCTACGCCATACTCGACAATGACGGCGACGGCCACGCCGAAAGTGTTGAAACGGTGCTCCGCGGCCTCAAGGTCGCCAACGGTATCGATTGGCGGAACGGCTGGCTCTATGTCGCCGAACAGCACCGGGTGGTTCGGTTCCCGGCCCCCGACCTGAAAACCCTGAAATCATCCCGCCCCGAAATCCTGTTCGCGGGCCTGCCCGACGACCGTTGGCACGGCTGGCGCTACGCCCGCTTCGGGCCTGACGGCAAATTCTATATCGCCGTCGGCGCGCCTTGTAACATCTGCCGAACAAGCGGCCTGGAAGGCACCATCGTGCGCATAGACAAGAACGGCGGTACGCCGGAAATCTATGCCGGCGGCGTGCGCAATTCAGTCGGTTTCGATTTCCAGCCCAAGACGGGGGAACTGTATTTTACCGACAACGGCGCCGATAACATGGGCGACGACAGCCCGCCCGACGAATTTAACCACGCGCCAAAAAAAGGAATGTGGTTCGGGTTTCCCTATTTCGGCGGCGGGCGCGACCGCACATCGGAATTCCGGGACGACCCCCTGTCCCGGACACCCGTGTTTCCGGTCATCAATTTCAACGCCCACGTGGCGTCGCTGGGCATCAGTTTCTACCGGGGAACCATGTTCCCGGCGGACACACAAGGCGACGCCTTCGTCGCCCAGCACGGCTCCTGGAACCGCTCGGTGCCCGACGGCTACCGAATTATGCGCATCCGCTTCGATGCGAAAACGGGAAAAGCCGTGAAAAAGGAAATCTTCGCGGACGGCTGGCTGCAAGGGGGGAAATCCTGGGGGCGCCCCGTGGATGTCAAGGAACTGACAGACGGATCGCTGCTGGTGTCCGACGACCGGGCCGGCGCCGTTTACCGGATCACCTACGGCAAACCCTGAGCAGGCTGCTAACCTCCGGAATTCCGGGCGAAGCGCGCATCCAGATCTTTTTCCATTTTCGCCAGATTTTCCGGCACCGGCATACCTTCGGCGCGGAACGTCGACAGAATCTGGTGCAAACGGAATTGGATTTCGTGAAGATCGCCGGGCTCGCCTTCAAGCTGGTTCATCAGGTAGGCGATTTCGGTATCCAGATCGTCCATGGTCATGGCGAGGCCTCCTTCTGGTGGGAGCTGTATTCTCGTATTTTCGCACAGCCTGAGGGATTTTGCCAGTTGCCCGCCCTGCCTTAAAGCGCCCCTTGGGCGGCGAAAACCACGGCGGCGTAGCGCCCGGCCTTGCCGATGGCGACCAGCACAACGAACAGCCGAAAATCGACACGAAGGATACCGGCGGCGAAGGTCAGCGGATCGCCGATTAACGGCACCCACGCCAGCAAAAGCGACCATACGCCGTATTTAGAAAACCATGTCCCGGCCCGCTCCAATTGATCTGCGCTGACAGGGAACCAGCGCCGGTCCTGCCAGTGCAGGCAGAACTGCCCGAGTCCCCAGTTGATGCACGCGCCCAGCACGTTGCCGACGGTGGCCGCCGTCCACAGCCCGGCCGGATCGTACGTTCCCGCCGCCATCAGCCCGACCAGAACGGCTTCGGACGAAAACGGCAGGACCGTCGCCGCCAACAGCGCGGCGACAAAAAGAGCGAGATATCCTTCCATGAAAAATTCTACATGACGTCCTAGACAGAAACGTTGTCGATCAGCCGCGTCGGACCAAGGTTGGCGGCAGCCAGCACCCGCGCCGGGCGGGCGGCATTGTCCACAGCATCCAGGGTTTCCGCGTCGCGCACGCTCAGGTAATCGAGGGACGTAAAGCCCCCCCGCAGCAATTGGTCCCGGCCCCACTCCGCCTGCTCTTGCGGCAGAGCGCCACGCCCAATATTTTCCGCGACTTGGGAAATGGTGCCAAACAGCACCGGCGCGATGGCGCGCTCGTCCGGCGTCAAGTAGGCGTTGCGCGACGACAAGGCCAACCCGTCGGCCTCGCGCACGATGGGGACGGCTTCTATGCGCACCGGAATATTCAGGTCACGGGTCAGGCGGCGGATAACCAATAGCTGCTGGTAATCCTTTTCACCGAACACGGCCACATCGGGCAGGGATTGCAGCAGCAGCTTCGTCACCACCGTGGCGACGCCGGTGAAAAAACCGGGGCGGTGCTCCCCTTCCAGAATATCCCCCAGTCCCCCGACCTGGACGCTGGTCGAGAAACCGGACGGGTAGACCTCGTCCGGAGCCGGCTGAAACAAAAGATCGACGCCTTCGTCGGCCAACTTGGCGGCGTCTTTGGCTTCGTCACGGGGATAGGTGTCCAGGTCTTCGTTTGGGCCGAACTGCTTCGGGTTGACGAACAGCGTCGCACACGTGCGCATGACCTTGGCGCGGGACTGGCGGACCAGCGACAGGTGCCCTTCGTGCAAGGCCCCCATGGTTGGCACCAGACCTACGGTTTCCCCGGCCTGACGCCAGGTCCGGATTTCGCCGCGAAGATCCTCGATGGTGTGAACGGTCCTGAGCATGGCGGGGCTAAAGGCGGGGTGGATCCTTTTTGACCTTCTTCATGCCGAAGCAGTGTTCCATACCTGGGAAACGGCGCGCCTGCACGTCGTCGGCATAGGCCTTCGCCGCGCGGGCCACGTCCTCGCCCAGTTCGGCATAGCGTTTGACGAAGGACGGCGTGAAATCGGAAAACAGGCCAAGGGCATCGTCGGTCACCAGAATCTGCCCGTCGCACTCCGGCGAAGCGCCAATGCCGATAGTCGGCACGGCCACGGTTTCGGTGATTTCCCTGGCCAACGCTTCAACCGTGCCCTCGATAACGATGGCGAACGCGCCGGCCTCCGCAACGGCCACTCCGTCGGCCATGACCTGTTTCCAGCCTTCGTCGTCGCGGCCCTGAATCTTGAAGCCGCCCCGGCTTTCGGCCTTCTGCGGCAACAGTCCGATATGGCCCAGAACCGGGATGCCCTGTCCCGTCAGGTGGCGAATGGTTTCAGCCATTTCTACGCCGCCTTCCAGCTTCACCGCCTGCGCGCCGGTTTCATCCAAAACCCGGCGCGCCGAGGTATAGGCCTGTTCGGGGCTGTCCTCATACGTTCCATGCGGCAGGTCGACGACGACGCAGGCATGTTCAGACCCCCGGATCACGGCGGCCCCGTGATTGATCATGGCGTCCAGGGTCACGCCGCGCGTGGTTTCCATGCCGTAAATGACCATGGCCAGGCTGTCGCCGACCAGCAACAGGTCCATGTGCGGGTCCAGCCACTGCGCCATGGGTTTGGAATAGGCCGTCAGGCAGGCAATGGGTTTACCGCCCTTGCGGGCCTGAATATCGGAAACGGTCGTGCGCCGGTTTTCGGCTTGGTCTTCGCTCACTGGGATCCTCCGGGAAAGTTTCGGGAGTTTATACGGGTTCCGCCGGTTTTCCCATCCCCGCCTTGCCTGAACCGGCAAAATAAACCGGCAAAAAAACACCGGAGGTCTTCGGAAGGGGGCTGGAACGCCGGAACCCGTGTTCTATACTCCCTTCTTCCCGGCGCAAGCCTGACTTGGAAATAAATTTGGAGCGATCCGTGAGCGACACCGACCCCCAACGCCTTATCGATAATTGTCTGCAAGACGCCTATTTCCCCGAACTGCCCGGCCACCAGAGCGGCAAGGTCAGAGAATCCTACGACCTGCCGGACGGGCGGCGGATCATGATCGCCACCGACCGGCAATCGGCCTTCGACCATGTACTGGCGGCGGTCCCCTACAAGGGACAGGTGCTGAACCAGACGGCCATGTTCTGGTTCGAAAAAACCAAAGACATCTGCCCCAGCCACGTCATCGAAGCGCCCGACCCCAACGTGGTCATCGCCAAGAGGCTCGACATGCTGCCGGTGGAAATGGTAGTCCGCGACTATATGACCGGGTCCACGGAAACCAGCATCTGGCCCATGTACGACCGGGGCGAACGCGTACTGTACGGGCAAACCTTCCCGGACGGCCTGGTGAAAAACCAGAAACTGCCAGAAACCATCCTGACGCCGACCACCAAGGCCGCCCAAGGCGAACATGACGCGCCGATCACGGCGGCGGAAATCGTCGAGCAGGGCCTGTTAAGCCAGGCCCAGTGGGACGAACTGGCGCGCCTGAGCCTCGCCGTGTTCGCACGCGGACGCGAGATCGCCGCCGAAAACGGCCTGATCCTCGTCGACACCAAGTACGAATTCGGCCTCGATGCGGACGGGGGGATTACCCTCGCCGACGAAATCCACACGCCGGATTCGTCGCGTTTCTGGATCAGGGACACTTATGATGCGCGCCTCGCCGCCGGCGAAGAACCCGAAAGCCTGGACAAGGAGTTTTTGCGGCTGTGGATACGGGGCCGGTGCGATCCCTACAACGACCCCATTCCGGAAATCCCCGCCGACACGCTGATGGCGTTCGCCGATAAGTACGTCAAACTGTATGAACAGGTCACCGGGCAAACGTTCGAGAAATCCGACGCCTCGACACCGATCCGCGACCGCATCCGGGCGTGTCTGGAAAAAACCGTGCCGGAATACTTCACGTCATGACCTTGCCCCGCAACGCAGCCCTTCGCCTTTTTGCCGGGGCGGCGTTGCTGGCGCTGGCCGCGTGTCAGCATGATGGCGCCGGGGGCACCGGGTTTTCCTTCTCAGGGTTGACCGCCCCAGAACCAGGCGACCCCGTCCGGGGCGAAAAACACATGGTCGCCGTCGGCCACCCGCTTGCCGCCCGGACGGCACGGGAAATTTTGCGCAAAGGCGGCACCGCCATTGACGCAACCATTGCCGCAGAGATGGTGTTGACCCTGGTCGAGCCGCAATCGTCGGGCATCGGCGGCGGCGCGTTCCTGATGCATTTCGCCGCCAAGACCGGCGCCATCGACAGCTACGACGGGCGCGAGACGGCGCCGAAATCGGCCACCCCCTACATGTTCCTGGACGGCACCGGCAAACCGCTGAAATGGGCCGATGCCTCCGTCGGCGGACTCGGCGTCGGCGTGCCGGGTCTGCTCCGGATGCTGGAACTGGCGCACAAGGAACATGGACGCCTGCCTTGGCGCGATTTGTTCCAGCCCGCCATCAAACTGGCCCGGGACGGCTTTGCCATCTCCGAACGGCTGGCCCGGCAAATCGCCTCCGCCGACCGGCTGGCCGAAGGCCCCGTCGCCGCAATTTATTTCTTTGAGAATGACGGCAGTGGGAAAAAGGCCGGGACCATCCTAAAGAACCTTGACCTGGCGGATACGCTGGAGCGCGTCGCCGATAACGGCGCGGATGCCTTTTATAAAGGCGACATCGCCAAGGCGATAACTGCCGCCGTGAGCCGCGCGCCGATCCGCCCCGCCAAAATGACCGAAGCCGACATCGAGGCCTATAAGGCTAAAAAACGCCCGCCGGTGTGCCTGCCCTATCGGGTATGGCTGATCTGCGGCATGGGACCGCCATCGTCGGGCGGGCTGACGACACTACAAATTCTAGGCATTCTGCGGGCCTTCGATTTAAACAAATTTGATATCGAATCCGACGGCGAAGCGGTTCAGGCGCTGCACCTGCTTGGCGAGGCCAGCCGCCTCGCCTACGCCGACCGCAACGTCTATATCGGCGATCCGGATTTCGTACCGGTGCCGTCCGCCGGGCTTCTCGACCCCGACTATTTGACGCTACGCTCCGGCGAGATCGATCCGAAAAAGGCGCTCGGCAAACGCCAACCCGGCATGCCCGGCCCCGGCGCAACGCTCCGCCCCGCCGTTCCCGGCGGCACCGATAGCCTCAAGGGACTGTCGACGACCCACCTCTCCATCATTGATGCGGACGGCAATGCGGTGTCCATGACAGCGTCCATCGAGCGCACTTTCGGCTCGCGCCTGATGGTGCGGGGCTTTTTGCTCAACAACGAACTGACGGATTTCAACTTCAAACCCAATGCCGGCGGTGGCCCCGTCGCCAACCGGGCGGAAGCCGGCAAGCGGCCCCGCTCATCCATGTCGCCGACGCTGGTGTTCGACGGCGGCGGCCGGGTGGTCATGGCCATCGGCTCACCGGGCGGGTCACGCATCATCGGGTACGTCGCCAAGACGCTGATCGCGGCGCTGGACTGGAAGATGAATGTGCAAAAAGCCATCGACGTCCCCAACGTGGTCAACCGCAACGGCCCGTTGGAAATCGAAAAGGGATCCCGCTTCGAAGCCCTGATCCCGGCGCTGAAGAAAATGGGCCACGAAATCCGCCCGCTGACCTACAAAAGCGGTCTCAACGGCGTCATGGTCACCGAAGACGGCCTGGAAGGCGGCTCCGATCCCAGGCGTGAAGGTGTCGCCCTCGGTGATTAAAAAGGCCCTTTATTTCTTGGCTACGACAAACACCCGGCGGAATGGATACAGTGTCTTGCCGTCGGGGCGTTTCGGATAGGCCTTTCGGGTCAGTTCCGAATAGGCGGCGAAGAAGGCTTCCGCTTCCTCTTCATCGAGCACATCCAGCAGCGGTTTCAGGGCCGAGCCCTTGAGCCATTCGGCGGCCGCGTTTTCACCTTCCAACGCCTGCATATAGATGGTTTCCCAGATATCCAGATGGGACGCCACCGGCGACAATGCATCGTAATAAAGCGATAGTTCCCCGACCGGGTCCGGGCGCATGACCGGCTCGATCTTGTTCCGCCACGGTCCCATCGCCTCCTTGATGAGCATATGCGACGGCGCCGCGTAATTTCCCGGCATCTGCACCGCCAGCACGCCGCCGGGCTTGAGGTGGGCCAAAAGGCGCGGGAACAGCACCGCATGATCGTCCAGCCAATGCAACGCCGCGTTAGAAAACAGAACATCCGCCCCCTCACCCGGCGTCCAGGTGTTGAGGTCGGCCTCAACCCAGTTCAGTCCGGGCAGGTCTTTCGCCGCTTGTTCCAGCATCCCGGCGGAGCCATCGACGCCGGTGATGCCCGCCTTCGGCCAGCGCTCGGCCAGAAGCCGGGTGCTGTTGCCGGGGCCGCAGCCGAGATCGAATACGGTTTCGGGGCCTTGTTCGTCGATACGCGCGACATCGACGCGGGCCAACAGGTCGATCGCCGGGCGTAGCCGGTGGCCGCCGAATTTCAGGTATTGGCCGGGATTCCAAGCGTGGCGCATGGGGTTATCCTTCTTCGTTTTGACTATACGGCAGGCGAATGCGGAACACCGCGCCGCCCAAGGAACCGCCAAGGGCTTCCCCGGCAATCCCGGCGTCTTGCGTTCCCCCGGCATCCATCAACACCACGTCGCCGCCGTGCGCGCGGGCGATATCGCGGACGATCACCAGCCCCAGCCCGGTGCCGCCGTCCCTGGACGATCCGGCGAAGGGCTGGAACAGCTTTTCTTTTGCCTCTGCAACAAAACCGGGGCCGTCATCAGCGACGTCGATGCAGATCCATCCGTCGTCGCGGGATTCACGGATGCGGACACGCCCGGCGCCCGCTTCCAGTGCATTCCGGCCCAGGTTGTTCAACACCCGGAACAGCATTTCCCGGTCCGCCTTGATCTCGATTTCGGCGGCTATTTCGTTTTCCCAGCGGACGGTTTTCCCGTCCTTGTCATAGGACGTGACCGTGGTCCCCGCTTCCGCGACAAGGCCGGACAGGGCGAAAATTTCCAGATCCGGTTGCAGCTTGGCGTCGCTGACGAAGTTCAGGGTCTGGCTGCACAGGTTCGTCGCCCGGTCGATGGCGTCCATCAGCCGCGGCATGGTTTCCTTGACCTCGGGGTCGTCCACGTTGGCCAGCCGGTCGGACGCCAGCACCGCCGTCGCCAGGGTATTGCGCAGATCGTGGTTGATCTTGGCGACCGCCGTACCCAGCGCCGCCAGCCGCGTTTTCTGCTGCAGGGCACCCCGGACTTCGTCCTGCATCACGGCCAATTCCCGTTGGGCGACGCCGACCTCATCGGCCCGCGTGCTGGGCTCGATGGTCCGGGTTTCATCTTCCGGCGATTCCCTAAACCGCGCCATGTTGCCGGTGATGACTCGCATGGGCCGCACCATCAGCCATTGCAGGCTTAAATACACCAGCGTCGCGGTGAACAGCGAGATGACGATGGAGAGGTTAAAAATCCGCCGCGAATAGTCCCACATGGCGGTGCGCATGGCCGCCTCGTCGATCAGGATTTCGATCGTCACGCTGGGATCCTTGGGTGACGGGCCGACGACCCGCAGCACCCGGTTTTTGCTTTGCGCCAAAGTCTCGAAAGCGTCGCGGATAAAGCCAAAAAAAGAATCGATATGCATGTCGACCATCAGGTCCACATTCGGCGGCATGTCCTTGGACAGCATCAACATGCGCCTCTCGGGGCGGTTCAGGACGATGCCGTAGGCTTCCGTATGCTTGAGCAGGGCCTGCTCCAGGGATTTGCTGATTTTTTGGTCCCGCATGCCTTCCACCGCCAGCATCGACAGGTGCGCCCTGGCCAGGTTTTCCTCCAGATAGACCTTGCGGTAGCGCGCGATGGACGGCGTCCAGATCAGAAATTCCGCCAGCATGACGAAAAACATGGTCAATACCAGCAACCGGAACGACAGGCCGTGCAGGAAATTGGGCCGTTGCAGGGAAGGGTCGGACATGGTGTCAGGCTTTTCTGTGTAAGGAGGCACCTTATCCGAACCGGCGCAGGAAACGGACAATTTTCCGGGTCTGTTCGGAAAACAGCGACGGCGTATAGAAGCTGCCCGCGGCCCGTTTGGAAACTTCGCCGAACGTCGGATAGGGCGCTATCATCTGCGCCACATCGCCGATCTTGAGATTCTTGCTCATCGCCAGCACCCAGGTCTGGATCAGCTCACCGGCGTGTGCACCGGCGATCCCGCAGCCGAGAATTTTGCCCTTAGGACTAACCACCGCCTTGAGCAAACCGCCAGTGGCGGCTTCGGCCTGGGCGCGGTCGTTTTCATGGAAGGGCCAACGCAGAACGCGGATGTCGCCATGCACCTTTCTGGCATCGGCTTCCGTCAGGCCGACCTGGGCCAGTTCCGGCGCGGTATAGGTGACCCACGGCACGTACCGGTGATCGGCCTTGGCCGGCCAGCGGAACAGTGTGTTTTTCAGCACCACGCCCGCGTGGTAGCCCGCGACGTGGGTGAATTGCAGGCCACCGGCCACGTCGCCGATGGCGAACACGCGTTTGTTGGTGGTGCGCAGGCGGGCATCGACCTCGATGCCTTTTGGCGAATAACGGATGCCGGCCTCGTCGAGGCCCATCCCGTCGACATTGGCGCGCCGCCCGGTGGCGATGAGCAGATGGGAGCCTTCGATCATCCGGACCGGCCCGTCTTCTCCGTCTTTCAGAGACACGGTGATCCCGTCAGTTGTTTTTTCGACACCGGTGATGGAAACGCCTTCGATAATGTCGATGCCGTCCGCGTCCAGTTGGCGGCGCACCACCGAGACCAGTTCGGGGTCGTCCTTGGGCATGATGGAAAACATCTCCAGCACCGTCACCCGCACCCCCAGATGCCGGTGCGCCTGCGCCATTTCGATGCCGATGGGACCGCCGCCGATGACGATCAGATGCTCGGGCAGGTCGGGGCCTTTAAAGATGGTTTCGTTGGTGTGGTAATCGACGCCATCCAAACCGGGGATCGGCGGCACGAACGCGCCCGACCCGGTGGCGATGACGAAGCGCCGGGCGGTGATGCGCCAAGATTTAGTTTCTGGGCCGTCCGCACAGTCTACTTCGACCGCTTTGGGGCCGGTAAACCGCCCGTGCCCCTGGAGTACGGTAACACCCAACCCTTCGAAGCGTTCGACGGAATCGTTGGGGGCAATCGCTTTGATGACGCCGTCAATGTGTTCAAAGACGCCCTTTGCGTCAATCGCCGGCTCCGTCCCTTCGACCCCGAAACGCCCGGCATTACGGATATTTTCCGCCGCATGGCCCGCCGCCAGCATGGCCTTCGACGGCACGCAGCCGTAATTCAGGCAATCGCCGCCCATTACGCCTTTTTCGATCAGCACCACGGACGAACCCATCTGCGACGCACCGGCGGCCACAGACAGCCCGCCCGCGCCGGCGCCGATAACGCAGATATCAACATTGAGATTATTCGTCATCGGGTTTTTTCTTCATTTTCTTGTAAACAACGGGGATCAGCGACAACACCGCCAGCGCCAGCAGGGGGCCGAAAATTTCCGGCTTGAAGACGATATTCAGGTCCGGCATGCCGCCTTGGTCGAACACCGCGCCCAGGCCGTTGCCGATGCTGCAAAACACGGTGGTGCCGGGAATAATGCCAAAAAAGGTGCCGACCACGAAGGTCCGGACCGGAACCCCCAGCAGCGCCGGAACCAAATTGACCAGCCAAAACGGAAACAGCGGCACCAGACGCAGCACCAACAGGTAGGACAGTGCGTTTTCCCGGAACCCGTCCTCCATCTTGCGGCCCGCCGCGCCTGCCTTTTCATGAAAGAAATCGGCGAGCGCGTAGCGCGCGATAAGAAAAATCCCAAGCGCCCCCAGCGTCGCCGCGAACACCACCAGAACCGTCGCCCAGAGCGTTCCCATCAAAAACCCCGCCGCCAGCGACAGCCACACCGCGCCGGGTACCGACAGGGCCACCACCAGGGCATACACGCCGACAAAGCTCAAAGCCGCCAGAAGACGGTTTTGCTGGTACCAGTCCATCGCCGTCTGGCGGTTGTTTTTCAGCATTTCGAAGCTGAGGTATGTATGCAGGTCGAAAACGAACACGCCGGCCACCGCCAATCCGACCAGAACCAGCGGCCAAAGCCGTTTCCAGAGGGCTTTGGTGGACGTCTCGCCGGTTTCAATGTTTTCGGTCGCGGTCATCGTCTGAATAAGGCTCAAATTCGTTTGCCGGTGAAGTCCGGCCATTAAACGGGTACTGTGTGCTTTCGGCAACCCGTACATGGGCTGAAAGTCATCGCGTTTGGTCAACATTCCGTGACCGTTTATAAGCGAGGAGATGCAAAACGGCTTCCGGCCCGGATCAAGGCCCGTTCATATCCCCCAAAAACGCGGAATTTTCCTTCCTCAGGAAGCTTCAAACCGGCGTTGACTTCGCTTTGGCAACACCGTATACAGCGGGCTCGTTATTACTCGGAGGCGACCGTGAAGCGCACTTTTCAACCCAGTAAAATTGTCCGCAAACGCCGGCATGGATTCCGCCAGCGTATGGCGACCGTTGGTGGCCGCAGGATTCTTGCCAGCCGCCGCGCCAAGGGGCGCAAGCGTCTTTCTGCGTGACGGCGTGGCTGCGTGACGGCATGTCCGATTACGGTTGCCCTTCCCGTCCGTGTCTTTCAATATCGAGCCCGCCGCCGTGTTGCGTTTGAAGCAACGCCAGGAATTTTTGCGCGTCGCCGCATCGGGCCATAAGTGGGCCGCGCCGGGCCTGATCCTTCAGGCCAGGCGCTATGGTGAAACCGATACGGCCAACGTAAGGAAAGACGCCCTGGGCGACGGGTTTCGCATCGGCTATACCGTCAGCCGCAAGGTTGGCGGCGCGGTCGAACGAAACCGGGCCAAACGAAGATTAAGGGCAGCGGCCCATAAGGTCATGCCCGGCCATGCGCGTTCAGGGCACGATTTCGTCCTAATCGGACGCCGGGCGACATTGAAACGAACGTTTCCGGCCCTGGTCGGGGACCTGGAAACGGCATTAAGAAAGCTTGATGCCTATGATGAAGAAAACGGCTTACAAGCCCGGGATGCGGAAGTAATGGGTACGACATAATGGGGATCAGTTCCATTTTCGGCAAATGCATCGGTGTGTGCATGCGGGCCGTCATTCGGGCCTATCAGTTGCTGATCGTACCGGTGCTGCCGGCGGGCGGCTGCCGCTTTCAGCCGACGTGCTCCCACTACGCCTTGGACGCAATTGACGGACATGGCGCGCTGACCGGAGGCTGGCTGGCCGTGAAACGGATTTTGCGCTGCCACCCGTGGGGAGACGCCGGGTTCGACCCGGTCCCCCCCGCAAAGGCTAAGGTTAGCGCAGCCACCACAAGCCATAAAACGCCGGAGCAATGCAATTGCATGGCAATGACCAAAACAACAGAAATCATCACGGGCTGAACGGATAATGGATAATCGCAACATAATCTTGGCAGTGGCCCTGTCGATCGCCATTCTGGTCGGGTTCGAGATGTATTTCTCTTCCAAGCGTCCGGTTCCGCCCAAAGATGGCCAAAGTCAGTCGCAACAGGCGCAACCGCAAAAAGGGGCGACTCAACCGTCGTCCCCCCAGGCATCCACGACGCCCTCTGCCCAACCGTCCATTCCACAGGCCACGACCGCCTCCGGCGTGCCGACAGTCCCCGGCGTGCCGACAGCCGCCCTTGCCGCCACGCGCAAGGCGATCCTGAAACAAGGCCCGCGCATCAGGATTTCCACACCCAGCCTGCACGGCTCCATCGACCTGATGGGCGGGCGCATTGACGACCTGACGCTCGCCGGACACAGGGAAACCCTGGATAAAAACAGCGACGAAATCGTTCTGCTGATACCCAAGGGCGATAAAAAAGCCTACTTCGCGGATTTCGGATGGGTTTCCGCCGATGGTCAGGCCGTTCCCGGCGCGGACACGCTCTGGAAGGCGGACGGCAAGGCCCTCAGCCATGAAACCCCCGTAACCCTGTCCTGGGACAACGGCCAGGGCCTGAAATTTACCCGCACCTATTCGGTCGATAACAAATATATGTTCACCGTCTCTCAAAAGGTGGAAAACACCGGCAAAAAGGCGGCGACGCTTTTTCCCTATGGCCTGATTTCCCGGCGCACGACACCCGAAGTAAGCGGCTTTTACATCATCCATGAAGGCCTGCTGGGCGTCGCCAACAGTACCTTGAAGGAAATCGATTACGAAGACATCAAGGAACAGGGGCAGGTCAAGGAAGCCTCCAAAGGCGGATGGCTCGGCATCACCGACAAGTATTGGATGGCCGCCCTGGTGCCCGACCAGTCGGCCCAGGTTAATGCGCGTTACACCTACCGCAAGGACTCCGGCGACGACCTGTTTCAGGTCGATTACCTGTCCGCCGCCGTCACCGTCACCCCCGGCTCGTCCAGTGGGGCCGAAAACCGTCTGTTCGCCGGCGCCAAGGAAGTGGCGACCATGGACGCCTATAACGAAACGCTCGGCATCGACCGGTTCGACCTGACCATTGATTTCGGCTGGTTCTACTTCCTGACCAAACCGATTTTCTACGCCCTTCTTTATATCAACGGCGTGGTCATGAACTTCGGCCTTTCCATTATTCTGCTGACGATCTTCATCAAGCTGGTTTTCTTCCCGCTGGCCAACAAGTCCTACACATCCATGAGCCGGATGAAGAAACTGGCGCCGCAGATGACGACGCTGCGCGAACGCTTCGCCGACGACAAGCAGCGCCTGAACCAGGAAATGATGGAGCTTTACAAGCGCGAGAAGGTCAACCCGGCGTCCGGCTGCCTGCCGATCCTGATTCAAATTCCGGTGTTTTTCGCGCTCTACAAGGTTCTGTTCGTGAACATAGAAATGCGCCATGCGCCGTTCTTCGGCTGGATCAAGGACCTGTCCGCGGCCGACCCGACCACCATCTTCAATCTGTTTGGGTTGATTCCCTGGACGCCGCCGGAGTTCCTCATGATCGGTGTCTGGCCGCTGATTATGGGCGTGTCCATGTTCCTGCAACAGAAGCTCAACCCGCAGCCCACGGACCCCATGCAGGCCAAGATTTTCCTGTTCCTGCCGATTATGTTCACTTTCCTGCTGGCGCGGTTCCCGGCTGGTCTGGTGATTTACTGGGCGGTCAACAATATCCTGTCCATGGCCCAGCAGTGGCTCATCATGAAGCGCATGGGTATTTCCGGTAAAGACGCGCTGAAATAACACCCTTAAGGAGGCCCTCATGCCTTCGACGCCACCCGAAGCCCTGAAAACCGGCGACGACCTCAACGAAGCTCAACTGGAAGTCGGACGCCTGTTGTTCGCCAAGTCCTGCGACTTCGTGATCAGCGCCGCCAACATGAGCCAGGTGCCCGAAACGGTGCTTCCGGAAATCTCCTTCGCGGGGCGCTCCAATGTCGGCAAATCCAGCCTGATCAACGCGCTCACGGGCCGCAAGACGCTGGCGCGCACGTCGAACACGCCGGGGCGCACGCGCTTGGTCAATTTCTTTGATTTGGGCGGACGGCTGATGCTCACCGACCTGCCCGGATATGGCTTCGCGCGCGCACCGAAGACGGAAATCGCCGAGTGGACGGCGCTGATCGAGGACTATCTGCGCGGCCGCGCCCAGCTTCGCCGCGTCTGCCTTTTGGTCGACGCCCGGCACGGGGCGAAGGAGACCGACCGCCAGGCCATGGCGCTGCTCGACCAGTCCGCCGTGCCCTACCAAGTCGTGTTGACGAAGTGCGACAAGGTCAAGAAAGCCCCCCTTCAGGCCTGCATCGACGGCGTTCGAAGCGAACTGGCGAAACACACGGCGGCGCACCCCGACATCATCACCACGTCTTCGCGCAAAGGTGCCGGGATTCCCGAGTTGCGCGCCCATCTGGCGGCGCTGGCAGCGGATGAATAATTAGGCTAGGTTTCACCCGTTATGAACAAAAAAACCATCAACCCGAAAAATCTGGATCACGACTGGCTCGGACAGGCCAAGGTGCTGTCCGAAGCGATGCCCTACATGCAACGCTACGCCGGCGAGACCTTCGTCATAAAATACGGCGGCCACGCCATGGGCGATGCCCGGCTGGCCGACCTGTTCGCGCGCGATATCGTGTTGCTGCGCCAGATCGGCATCAACCCGATCATCGTCCACGGCGGCGGCCCGCAAATCGGCGAAATGCTGGAGCGGCTCAAGATCAAGAGCGAGTTCATCGACGGGCTCAGGGTAACCGATCATGAAACCGTCAGTGTCGTCGAAATGGTGCTGTCAGGCTCCATCAACAAACAGATCGTGTCCGCCATTAACGCCGCCGGCGGCTTCGCCATCGGCCTGTCGGGCAAGGACGGGCACCTGATCCACTGCGACAAGGCGACGAAAACCACGCGGGATCCGGATTCCAACATCGAAAAAATTCTCGACCTTGGCCTGGTCGGCGAGCCGAAAGATATCAACCCGCATATTCTGGCGTTGTTCGAAGAGTCCGATATCACCCCGGTGATCGCCCCGATCGGCGTCGGCCCCGACGGCGAGACCCTGAACATCAACGCCGATACGGTCGCAGGCGCCATTGCCAATGCCGTCGGCGCCAAACGGTTGCTGATGCTGACGGATATCGCCGGCGTTATGGATACGGATGGCGAGTTGATCGCCGACATGTCGATCACGGAAGCCAAAGGTCTGATCGAAAACGGTACCATTTCGGGCGGCATGATTCCGAAGATCGAAACCTGCCTGCACGCCGTCGAAGGCAAAGTCGATGGTGCGGTCATCATCGACGGCCGGGTCGAACATGCGCTATTGATCGAGCTGTTTACCGAAGGCGGCGTCGGCACTCTGATTAATAAGGATTAATCTCCGCGACAATCCTTATGCTCCGTCAGCCGAGATCCTTGATAAAATCCAGCTGCCATTCCATGGACTCTTCGTCGAGGGGATAGCTTGCGCCGTCGGCGCGAAGCAACTCCGATGGCGAGATCAGGGCGAGATTTTTTTGCAGGTCCTCCGCCAGCTTTACGCTTAACCCCGCTTTCCAGGCGACGGACACCATGCCCTTGGCACTGCGGTTGGACAGCACGGAGCGCACCGCCTCGACCTTCAATCCGGACAGGGCCGCAAGGGCGGCAATGGTCATTTCCCGATCGCCGGATTTCAGCATTCCGGCAACGGCGTCTTCGTCCAGGCCGCCTTCGGCATGCATCCGTTTGACCGTTTCCAGCGCCTCGAGTGCCGTGGTTTTTTCTTCTTCCGGTATTTCGAGCGACTCTTCCTCGAGCCGCCGGTCGACCACGTCGCGGACTTCCTGCAGGATGTCTGGTTCCAGGTCTTGGCGGTTTTTCAGAGCCTCCAGCAGATTGTGGGCAACGAACCGCGCCAGCTTGGCCGCCGCCCGGCCCGGCAGAACGGGCCGGTGCACCAGCGGTTCATGCCAGGGCTCGATATCCGGCGCCCGGTCGATGATCCGGTCGAGCATTTCTTCGCGGATCTGGGCGCTGGAATTGTTGAGCAACAGCGCCACGGCTTCCTCGTCATAGGTCGCGACGATCACATCGGCCAGCGTCGCGGGGACCTCTTCGCGTTGGGCAATGGCCGACAGATTGCCCGTTGAGGGATTGTTGCCGATGATTTCCAGAAGGTCGTCTTCGGTCAGGACCGGGGAATATTGCAACACCGGCCCGGACACCACCACTTCCACGTCGGAGGCCAATTGGCGAATGACCTCTGGCGGCGCGCCGGCGATATCCTTCAAAGCTTCGGACAATATCTGACGGACCCGGATGGCTTGGTCGCGGGCCAGTATTTCCAGCGCGTCATAAGCCATTTGGCGCATTTTGTCCTGTTCGTCGGCGGTCAGCCCGGGCGCCAACTGGGCGATTTTTTCCGCCAGACCGCCGCGCACGTCCTGATCGTCGTCCTTAGCAAGCAGAAGGTCCGCCTGCACCGGCGTCGCTTTGTTGGCGGCGATTTGGCGGCGCACTTCCGGCGAGGGGTCTTCGGCCAGGAAATACAGGATTTCCGGTTCCACATCGGGACGCGCGGCCAAGTCCCGGCGAACCTCCGCAGCCTCGTCGCGGGCCATTTCCTTGGCTTCGTCATAAGACAGGAGCGGGCTGTTCTTGTCTCCTTGGTCGCCTGTGAAAATCCGTTTGAAAAGGCTTTTCACCGCAACCTATCCCGTTCCTTTGGACGACAGGTCGGAAAAGAACTCGATCTGGAACTCAAGATCCTCTTGGCTGAGCGCGTATTTGTCACCGTCCGCAGCCACCACGTCGGACGGCCCAATCCGTCCCATGCGTTGTTGAATCTGCGCCGCCATCTTTGCCGAAAGGCTGGCCTTCCAGGCTGCGGCGCAAATTCCCCTGGCGCTTTTTTCGACAAACGTCCGCTTGACCACGGCCTCGTCCAGTTCGCTCCGCACGACCATGGCGGCAAAGACGAAACTGTAATCCCCCGCATTGAGCGCCTTGCCGATGACGTTGCCGTCCAGTTTGCGAGCCTGGTAGAGCCGGCGCACCATGTCCAGCGGCGCTTCCATATTGATAAAATCCTGGCCACTCTCCGCCTCCGCCATCCCTTTCATGCCCTCGTCGCCGATTCGCTTGTGAACGACCGCCTTGACCGCATCCAGGGTGTCCGCATCAAGATCGGCCCGTTCCTGCAGGACGCTTAAAAGGTTATCGGCCAAAAAGCCGGCGAGGCGGACTTCCGCGCCATTGGGAAGCTTCGGGCGTCCGGTCAGAGGCGCATGCCACAACTCCACATCGGGCGCGCGGTCTATCAAATCGTCCAGAGTGGCTTCACGAATTTGCGCCGAATCGTTGCTCAACAGGTCGGCAATGGCGGCCACGTCGTCGGTGCCGACAATGGCGTCGGAAATGGGCTCAGTGACGCCTGCGCGTTTGGAAATGGCATTCAGGCCGCCCTGTGCGGGACCTTGTTCAATAATCTGCAGCAGATCGTCATCGCTGAGAACCGGCGAGAATTCGAGCACCGGGCCGGAAACCTCGATTTCCGTATCCATTGCCAGCGTCTTGATGACATCGGGGGGCGCGTCGGCGATATCCTTCAGGGCTTCCGACAGGATGCCCCGGACCTTGGCGATCTGGTCCTTCGCCAGAGTCTCCAGCGCCTCGTAGGTGGCACGCTGGGCCTTATCCTGTTCATCGACGCTTAAACCGGGTGCTAAACGGGCGATCTTCCCGGCCAGATCGCCACGCACGGTGACGTCGTCGTCCTTGGCCAGGATCACATCCGCCTTGCGCGGCGCGGACAGATTGTTGGCCACCGCCAGGCGCACGGCGGCGTCCGTATCCTCGGCCAGGAAATACAGGATTTCGGGCTTGATATCCTTGCGCGTCGCCAGGACCTGGCGCACCTCGGGGTCTTCGTCCCGCGCCAGTTTCTTGGCGACTTCGTAGGAAATCGTTTCGCTATTGAGGGCGTCTTTGTTCACGGTGTCGGTTTCTCTATGGTTTTGACGCCTTCGGCGGGGTCGGGTTGTTCTGGAGGGGGAGCCATGTGGAACCCACCCTTACCGGTATTTTTCACTTCATACATGGCTTCGTCGGCGCGTGCTGCCAAAGCTTCCAGCTTTTCATTAATTTCCGGATCATAAATAGCGACGCCGACCGAAATCCCCAAGGGGTGATCATCGTCGCCCGAAAATTTGCGCAAAGACTGCGACGCCTCAATCAGGCGTCCGGCGCGTTTTTCGGTGACTTCCGGTGAAATTCCGTCCAGCCACATGGCGAATTCATCGCCGCCCAGGCGCGCGATCACATCGCCGGGCCTGGACATTTCCATCAACAGGTCGCGCAACGCCATCAAAGCGTCATCGCCGGCCTGGTGACCATGGACGTCGTTGACCCGCTTGAAATTGTCCATGTCGACAAAAAACAACGCCGCCGTTTCGCGGCTGCGCTGAAGACGGGCAATTCGCCTCGGCAGGTCTTCCTCGTAAAAGGCCCGCCGGTTCAACAGGCCGGTCATGCTGTCGGTCCTGGACAGGGCCAGAATCCGTTCATGGTTGCTGATTTGCTCGTTGGCAATCCCCAGTTGGTTGGCCACGTCGCCGATCAGCAACAGGTGATCGTCCTCCCAGGGTTCGCCATCGTCCGGTTTCCAGATGGAAATGGCGCCGTTGATCCGCTGGCGGTAATTTGTCGCCGTCGCCAGGAGTTGCCATTTGCCGATCTGCATTTCAACCAGCTTGTCCCCCTCGTCGAGAACCGCCAGCTTGCTATCCAGGCCTTCCAGGCCCTCCACGTTGCCGTGTTCGGCGGCGGTGCGAAAGGAATCTTCCTGGCCCCGACGGTAAATCCGGCACCCCGTCACCCCCAGCGCCCGGGCGGTGGCGGCAGACGCCGCGTTCAGCATGTTATGGGGTTCCAACTCATCGCGGATGGTGCTGACGATGTAATTGAGGTGCTGCTCGCGCCGGCGCGCGCGGGCAAGGGCGGCTTCGTTTTCTCGTTCATCGGTCACGTTACGGCAAACGCCGCGCGACCCTTTCCAGTTTTCCTCGCCGTCTTCCTCGGCGATCAGCGGCACGCAGGACAGGACCACGCAGGCCGTGGAGCCGTCCTTTTTACGCATCCAGACCTCGACGTCCTCCAGAGACTTCTGGCTGACAAACGGCAGAGGGTTGAAATCCTCGGGCGAAATGACGAATTCCTCGGCTTTTCTGTTGATCAGGTCTTCCGCCTGATAGCCCAGCGCGCCTTTCGGAGAAACGAAGATAAAATCGCCGTTGGCCCCGGTTTCCCAGGAAAAGTCGCTGGAAACCTCGACCAGATCCTTATAGCGCTGGCGGGATTCGACCAACGCCGAACGCAGGTTGCGTTCCATGGTCATGTCGCGGGCCATCACCAGGACATCGCCGTTCTCCCCCCCGCCATTCCCGACTCCAGCGGTGAAGCCTGGAACGGCGGTAATTTCCAGAACGATTTCACCCTTGGCGCTATTCAGGGAAACCGATCCGGCGGCGACACGGCCATCGGAACGGGCCTGATTGATCATTTTGCTGATTTCAGGCGCAGCATCATGCTGGATCAGGGCTTCCAGTCCGGCACCCTTGGCATTGGAACACCGGACACGGCCCTCGGCGTTGACCAGCAAGGCCGCACCGGGGTATCCGGCCAGCAACTCCTCCTCCGGAGAAGCCGCGCCGGGTTCCGTTTCGTCGTCCATATTTTCAAGCGTGCCGGAAGGTTGGTCTGAGGCCATAAAATAAGAAATCCTCGAAATTCAAACGCCGCAACGGGTAAACCCGTATGGCAATATATATAATTGCTGGATTTTATGGGAGAAAAAGCTGTCCTGCCAGCCCTGAGGTTGGCATAAAACGATTATCACAAAGTTTATGGACATGAAACAGACACAAGCCTCCCAAGACCGGTTGAAACAGGCCGAATGCTGGGTCTTCGACCTCGATAACACGCTGTATCCGGCGTCGTGCGATCTGTTTGCACAGGTTGACCGGAAAATGACGGCTTATATCGCGGATTACCTGGACGTAGGGTTCGAGCAGGCCGGTGAAATCCGCAAGACCTATTACCACGACCACGGCACCACGATGTCGGGCATGATGACCCTGCATGACATGGACCCGGCGGAATTTCTCGATGTCGTCCACGACATTGACCTCGGCGTGGTCGACCCGGACCCGGAACTGGACCAGGCGTTGTCGCGGCTGCCGGGCCGCAAGATCATTTTCACCAACGGGCCTACGGACCACGCCCGGCGGGTTCTTGGCCGGCTTTCCATCGACCACCATTTCGAGGGCATCTTCGATATCATCGGCGCCGATTACATCCCGAAACCGAAACCGGGCCCCTACGACGTGCTGGTCGAACGCTATCAACTGGAACCCACACAAACGGTCATGGTCGAAGACCTGGTCCGTAACCTGAAACCGGCGGCAGCTCTCGGCATGACCACGGTGTGGGTGCGATCTGAGAGCGCGTTGAACACCGAAGAACCTGAAGACGATAGCGTGCATCACATCGTCGACGATTTACCCCGCTGGCTGAGTGCCCTGACCGCCGGTTGATCCGTAGGCCCGTATTGACACCCCGTCCGGCGTGCCGCATTTTCTGTCGCCATTGACACAACCAGAGCCACGATCAGAAAAGAGACCGGAGCCCCCATGACCAGCAGCCTGCAAACGACCATCGATACCGCCTGGGAAGACCGCGACAGCATCACCACGACAACCACCGGCGCGGTCGCCGACGCCGTCAACGAAGCCCTGGACCTTCTGGATTCCGGCCAGGCCCGCGTCGCCGAGAAAACCGGCGACGGCTGGCAGGTCAACCAGTGGCTGAAAAAAGCCGTGCTGCTGTCGTTTCGCCTCAACGACATGGCGACCATCGACGGCGGCCCCGGCGGCGCGCCCTGGTTCGACAAGGTTTCCTCCAAGTTCCAGGGCTGGGACGACGCCCGCTTCCGTGACGCCGGCTTCCGCGCCGTACCCAATTGCATCGTGCGTCGGTCCGCCTATATCGCGCCCGGCGTCGTGCTGATGCCCAGCTTCGTAAACCTGGGCGCCTACGTGGACAGCGGCACCATGGTCGACACCTGGGTCACCGTGGGTTCCTGCGCCCAGATTGGCAAGAACTGTCACCTGTCGGGCGGCGTCGGCATCGGCGGCGTACTGGAGCCCCTGCAGGCCGACCCGGTCATTATCGAGGATAACTGCTTCATCGGCGCCCGGTCGGAAGTGGTGGAAGGGGTGATCGTCGAGGAAGGCTCGGTGCTGTCCATGGGCGTCTATATCAGCGACTCCACCAAGATCGTCGACCGCACCACCGGTGAAATTCATATGGGCCGGGTGCCCGCCTATTCGGTCGTCGTGCCCGGCACCATGCCCGGCAAGCCCCTGCCCGACGGCACTCCCGGTCCGGGCCTGTATTGCGCCGTGATCGTCAAGCGGGTCGATGAAAAGACCCGTTCCAAGACTTCCATCAACGATTTGCTCCGGGACTGAACTGAACAAGGGATCAATCCCATGGACCCAATTGAACTGAGCCAAGACCTGATCCGGTGTCCCAGCGTGACGCCGGAAGACGCCGGTGCGCTGGATGTTTTGGCGGCCGCGCTGGAAGGCCTCGGCTTCACCTGTCACCGGCTGCCGTTTTCCACCGATGAGACGCCCGAGGTACAGAACCTGTATGCCCGCATCGGCACGGACGGCCCCAATTTCTGTTTTGCCGGACACACCGACGTGGTCCCCGTGGGCGAGGCCGGGGATTGGACCGTTGATCCCTTCGCAGCCGAAATCAAGGACGGGCGTCTTTATGGCCGGGGCGCGTCCGACATGAAGCCCGCCATCGCCGCCTTTGTTGCCGCGGCCTCCGGATTCCTTGAGACACGGGGCGAAGCCCTTCCCGGTTCCATCAGCCTGCTGATTACCGGGGACGAGGAAGGCGACGCCGTCAACGGCACGCGGAAGGTACTGGATTGGTTGCAAGACCGGGGAGAAACCCTGGACGCCTGCCTGGTCGGCGAGCCGACCAACCCCGAAACGCTCGGCGAAATGATCAAGATCGGCCGCCGCGGATCCCTGTCGGCGACGATCACCGTCCGTGGCGCCAGCGGCCATGCCGCCTATCCGCACCTGGCCGACAACCCCATTCACCGACTGATGGCGATGCTGACGGCCATCCTGGATACGCCGCTGGACAACGGCACCGAGCATTTCCCGCCCTCCGTCCCGGTCGTCACCACCTTTGACGTGGCGAACCCGGTGACCAACGTCATCCCGTCGGAAGCCACGGCCAGGCTCAATATCCGGTTTAACGACCTGCACACCGGCGCAAGCCTGGAGGCCCTGCTGCGCCAACGCTTCGATGCCATATTTGAAACGAGGGGCGGCGCTTACGACATGGTTGTCCGGGTCTCCGGCGAGGCCTTCCTGACACCACCCGGCCGTTTAAGCGATGTCGTGGCTGCGGCCGTTCAAACCGTGACCGGTCAAACGCCGGACCTCAACACCACCGGCGGCACGTCGGATGCGCGCTTCATCAAGGATCATTGCCCGGTTTGTGAATTCGGCCTGACCAACGAAACCGCCCATAAGGCCGACGAAAATGCCCGCGTCGACGATATCCGCATGCTGGCGAACGTCTACGCCGCCGTTCTGGACGGCTTTTTCAGCGACACGGATTAAACCCCGTGCCTCCCGGTCCGTTCACCACGCGCGATGTCCTAACCGCGCTCTATGGCACCTACCGCCTGGCCCGCCTCGACGCGTCCGGCCTTGCGTTTTTTGATGTCACCCCTACAGGCTTCTGGCGTTCGTTTTTCGCCGCCGTCCTGATCGCGCCGTTCTTTTTTCTTCTGCTGTATTTTCGTTTCAGCGAAGAAACCGGAGTATCGGCGTTCCGTTTTTTCGCCCTGGAAAGCATTGCCTTCATCATCGCCTGGGTCGCATTTCCACTGGTCATGGCGGGCATTGCGCGGGAAATCAAACGCGAGCCCAACTACATCCGCTTCATCGTCGCCTACAACTGGGCGGCCGTGCTGCAAAACGCCGTTTTTATGCCGATCGAGATCCTGGCACTGACAGGGGGATCGCTGGCGCCCGCAGCCGGCGTACTGGGGCTTTTGGCGATGACCGCCATTATTTTCTATGTCTGGTTTATCGCCCGCACCGCGCTGGAGGTGACGGGCGCCATGGCGGCGGGGATCATCGGCGTGGACTTTCTCATCAGCATCTTGATCCACACCGTTTCACTTAAGGTGCTGTAGTCTTTTTAAACGATCTAGGGCAGGAACCAGGCGATTCCCAAAAGCCCCAGCAACACCGGCGAGGTCAGAAGACCGGCCACGCATAGCAACAGGCCGATAAAGGCCCACGCCATTTGTCCCATGAACAGGGCGATCAGGGAACAGATCAGCGCCAGGGGCACAAAAATATAGCCCTTGGTGAATATCCCCAAAATCCCGAACACGATGGCAGCCCCGCCGATGATGGGAATGCCTTTTGGTTGTTCGGCCGCATCCGGGGGCGGCTGAGGGGACGGATCGTGCTCTTCCGGGCCGGAATTCCCCGGTTCAGATGACTCCGAAGATTCGGAATTCAGGCTAAGTGACATTTTCTTCATGATGGCTTCAACTATAAGTCCCCGGCACGCCGGAAACAACGAGCGGCGTTCATCGCGTCAATAAACCACTTCGACCATGTACAGCCCTTCCGCCGGGGCCGTCGGTCCGCCGGCGGCGCGGTCCTTCTTTTCCAAAGCCCGGCGAACGTCCTCGGCCGTCCATTTGCCTTCGCCGACCAGTTTCAGGGTGCCGACGAAATTGCGCACCTGATGGTGCAGGAAGGATCGCGCGCGGGCGCGGACTTCGATCAAATCACCGGTTTGGGTCACGCTCAGTTCGTCCAGCGTCTTCAGCGCCGAGCCGGCCTGACAATAGGAGGCGCGAAAGGTGGTGAAGTCATGCTTGCCGATCAAAACTTGAGCGGCCTCGTGCATGGCGGCGACATCCAGCGGCACCGGCACCCACCAGCTTTGCCCCCGACCCAGCGCCAGAGGCGCACGGCGGTTGGTGATACGGTACACATAGGCGCGTCCCTTCGCCGACAGGCGGGCATCGAAGGCATCATCCACGGCAACCGCCGACAGGATCGTGATGGCGGCGGGCCTGAGATGAAAATTGAGCGCGTTGATGACGGTGTTGGCATCGGTGTCGCGCTCCAGATCGAAATGCGCCACCTGGCCCAGGGCGTGGACGCCGGAATCGGTGCGCCCGGCACCGTAGAGCGCCACGCGTTCGCCCGAAAATCCGGTAATCGCCTCTTCAATAGCCTGTTGTACGCTGAAACCGTTGTCCTGGCGCTGCCAGCCGACAAAGTCCGTACCGTCGTATTCGATGATAATTTTGTATCGGGTCATGGCTGTTTTTTTAGACCGCAGACAACCGCCAAGCGAGCCTTAAGTCCGTAAATCCGTAATAAACAGAAAGATCAATTTTTAACGCCCTGTAACAAAACGATATAAATTGGCACAAATGGACATGGACAGGGCATAATCCAGAAACGTATTGTAAGCATTATGGTTCACTATGGTTGCCGGGATATGCGTTGCCGGTTTTTTCCCGTGCCGGGAATGCGTTTTTTTGTCCTTTAACAAATCTGTGGAAATGACCTTTTGAGCGACTCGGGCATCAGCGATACAGACAGGGACTCTCTGCATATCCTGCCCATGGTGATTCTGCCTCTGGAAACGCCGTCGCTGAACCGTGCCCGGCTGATCAAGAACGTGCGTCTGGAAAGCGTCATCGAACTGTTCACCGACAAGGATACCGGCTCGGGCCAGATCGGCATCGAAGACCTGCCCCAGGAATTCAACTGGAACATGTCCGACCCGCCCGCCGACATGGCTATCCTGCGAAAGGTCGGCGCGCTGCCAAGCTACGACGTCTATAGCCTGCGCATCTCGCTCCGGGATTTGGAAATCCCCGTAAACGATCACGACGCGCTACGCCTGTCGGACTCCATGAGCAAGGAACTGACGTCTTACATGACGGATTTCACCCGCCCCCTGATTCTGCAAATCTACGGCGGCGACGATATGAAGATCGAAAGTTTCGAAGACGTCGTCAAGTTGTTCCGGGATCCGGACGTCGGCAAGGCGCTGGAGAAAATCCGCATTATGGCGGACAAGCTGAACATCAAGCCCGAGGAAATTCCCCGGTTCATGGAAGATTACGGCGACATTTTCCTGTCGTTGTCCTATTACCGCCGCTGCCTGGACGCCATTGAGCCGACCATAACCGAGTTCCTGGAAGCCATGGACTCGCTGCGCGACAACTACCAGTTCAAGACCGACCAGAACCTGCGCAAGACCATGGAAGAAATGGAATCCACCATCAACGGACTGATGGCGGCGATTACCGGGCGGTTCGAGAATTTCGAGCGCGGCACCAAACACATGTGGGATGAAATTTCCGCCGAACGTTTCCGCAAGGTCGAACAGTTGATCTCCAGCTACCACACCACCATCGGCGGGGTTTTATGTTCACTCAGCGTGAAGATGGACGCCTGGGCCAGGTTATTCCCCACCCCGTCCGCCGGCGGCCCCGGCAAACGCGCCGAGTTCATCATGTCGGAAATGAAACAGGGCATGGACAAGATTCAGCACATCGAAGATTCCGCGCCCATGCTGTCGGCACTGAACTAAAGCAAATCCCGAGCGGATGGAAACATCCGCGACGACGCATTTGCGTAAAAAAAAGCAAATCCCGAGCGGATGGAAACATCCGCGACGACGCATTTGCGTAAAAAAAAGCAAATCCCGAGCGGATGGAAACATCCGCGACGACGCATTTGCATATAAAAAAACTAAAGCAATTCCGTTCCCGCCGGGATTGGGAACCCCCGGACAAAGTCCGCTGCGTCCTGTGGCGTCTTTCCGGCGCGGCAGACCCGTTCCAGGCGCAACACCCCCTGCCCGCAGGCAACGGACAGCCTGTCGTCGACGGTCGCACCCACCATGACACCATCTTTCGCGGCGGCCTCGACATCCATCGCCTGGGCGGCCAGCACCTTGATGCGCTCGCCAGCGTATTCGAACCATACCCCCGGCCACGGGTTGAGCGCGCGCACCTGGCGTTCCAAATCCACCGCCGTACGGTTCCAGTCGAGCTTTCCTTCCCCGCGAGCCAGCTTTTCTGCGTAGGTGACGCCGTCTTCAGGCTGCGGCTCCGGGCTTAACGTGGCCGTCTCAATTCCCGACAAAGCCTCGACCATAAGCCGCGCGCCCATGGCGGATAGCGCATCGTGCAGGCTTTCTGCCGTGGTCTCGCCGGTGATCGGCATTTTTTCGCGCATTAACACAGCCCCGGTGTCCAGCCCTTCGTCCATTTGCATGATGCAGATGCCGCTCTCGGAATCCCCCGCCATAATCGCCCGCTGGATCGGCGCCGCCCCCCGCCAGCGCGGCAGCAGTGATGCATGCACGTTCAGACACCCCAATCGGGGCGCGGCCAGTATAGCCGGGGGCAGGATTAGCCCATACGCGGCGACGACGCAGGCGTCCGCCTGCAACGCCTGAAAATCGGCCTGGGCGTCTTCGGTTTTCAATGTTTGCGGGGTGCGAACGGGGAGCCCCTGGCCGTCCGCGAAAGCATGCACCGGGCAGCGCCGTTCCTTTTGTCCGCGCCCGGCCGGACGCGGCGGCTGGCTATAGACGCAGGCAACGCCGTGCCCGGCCTGCAGCAGGGCGGCCAGAACAGGCACCGAAAAATCCGGGCTTCCCATGAATACGAGACGCAAAGACCGGCCCCCCAAAAAACCTTATAAACCGCGCCTAAACCGGCGCTTCGGCTTGCTTCTTCGCCTTGCTCAGCTTGCGCAGGATCATGCCGCGCTTCAAGGACGAAATATGATCGACGAACAGGACCCCGTCCAGATGATCCATTTCATGCTGGATGCAGGTCGCCAACATGCCGTCGGCTTCCAGTTCTCGGATTTCCCCGGTTTCATCCAGATAACGCACGCGAATGGACTCCGGACGCTCGACCTCGGCGTAATGTTCCGGCAGCGACAGGCAGCCTTCTTCATGCAGGCGCTCTTCGTCCGACGTCCACACCAGTTCCGGATTGGCCATGCAGAGCGGGTCGGGATCATCGTCCGTCCCGGAGACATCGACCACGATTACGCGCCGGGGGTCGCCCACCTGGATAGAGGCCAGACCGATGCCCTGGGCCGAATGCATGGTTTCCAGCATATCATCCATCAGCTTGCGAACGTCGTCATCGACGCCATCCACGGGCTTGGCCTTGACCTTCAAGCGCGGGTCCGGGGCGACAATGATTTCGAGAATGGTCATGATTTTGGGTTTTCCCATCCAAGGGACCGTCCCGTCAAGGACGGTTTGCGGCTGGCGGAGGCCGAAGCCAGAGGGTAATCTCCTTCTATGGAGTGGATTCTTGCCATTGTAGCCCTGATCGCCGTCGCCGTTGGCGCTTTTCTGTTTGGCCGGCGGGGCAGCGGCGAACCCGCGGGCAAACTGGACCAAATACTGAATTTTCAGGCCGAACTTTCCGGCCGCGTGCAGCAATCGGAATCCAGCCTCAACGAGCGGCTGGAGGCGCTTTCGAAACGAGTTGGGGAAGGCCTGACCCAGCATACGGAAAAAACCGGCGTGCACCTCAAGGGCCTGCACGAGCGCCTCGCCGTCATTGATTCCGCGCAGAAAAGTATTTCCGACCTGGGAAAAGAGATGGTCGGGCTACAGGATATCCTGTCCAACAAGCAGTTGCGGGGCAATTTCGGGGAATTCCAGATGGAGTCCCTGATCAAGGACGCTTTGCCGCCCTCGGCCTATGAATTCCAATCCACCCTTTCCAATGGAACCCGGATCGATTGCCTAATCAGGCTGCCGTCGCCGCCCGGAATCATACCCATCGATTCCAAATTCCCCCTTGAGGCTTATCGCGCCATCCAGCGGGCAGAAAACGAAACGGATAAAAAAAACGCAAATCGTGATTTCTCCAAGGACGTGAACACGCATGTCAAGCACATCGCCGAGCGATACATCATTGCGAACGAAACCGATTGGGCGATCATGTTTCTGCCTTCCGAGGCCATTTTTGCGGAACTCAATTCGCATTTCCCAAACATCGTCGAGGACGCCCAACGCCGCCGTGTCGGATTTGCCTCGCCATCGACCCTGATGGCACTGGTCAACACTGTTGGATCGATTCTCAAAGATGGCCGGATGAAGGAACAGGCCGGACTAATCCAGAAACAGGTCGAATTGATGTTAAATGACGTTCGCCTGTTGGACGAACGGGTCGGCAAGCTAAAGACCCATTTCCGCCAGGCCGGCGAAGATATCGACGGCATCTCAACCTCAAGCAGCAAAATCGCCGACAGGGGGCAAAAAATCACAGACGTGCAGTTGGATGATGGCGATACGCCGGATGACCTGTTGGTGGACCGCCCGCACCTTAAGGAAGTCGAAGGCGGTTCCTAAACCGGCCTGCGGTCTTTCAAGGCCGCGCCCAGGGTGCCGTCGTCCAGGTAATCCAGTTCGCCGCCGACCGGCACTCCGTGCGCCAGTTCAGTGATCTCGACACCCATCCCGGCCAGTTTGTCGGACAGGTAGTGCGCCGTGGTCTGGCCGTCGACGGTGGCGCTGGTGGCCAGGATCACCTCGCGGACACCGCTGGCGGCGACGCGCTCGATCAGGGCGGGAATGTTCAGGTCATCCGGCCCAACGCCGTCCAACGCCGACAAGACGCCCCCCAAAACGTGGTAACGGCCCTGGAACACCTTGGCGCGTTCCAGCGCCCACAGGTCGGCGACGTCCTCGACGACGCAGATCAGACCGGCGTCGCGTTTCACATTGCTACACAATTGGCACGGATCCGTGGAATCCAGGTTGCCGCATTGGCTGCACGTTTTGATATTTTCCAGGGCGACCCCCATCGCCTTGGTCAACGGTTGGGCCAGCGATTCGCGGCGCTTGATCAGGTGCAGCACGGCGCGGCGCGCCGAGCGTGGCCCCAGCCCAGGCAGTTTGGCCAAAAGGGCGATCAGATTTTCGATATCGGGCGAAACCATGGGCCGCCGGGAACCGTTTAAAACGGAAGCTTCATGCCCGGCGGCAGCGACAGTCCGCCGGTCAGGTCGGACATCCTGTCCTGCATTTCAGTTTCGATCTTGCCCTTGGCATCGTTGAAGGCGGCCAGGATCATATCCTCCAGGACTTCCGCGTCATCGGGCGTGACCAGGGAGGGGTCAATCTTGAGTTTGCGGGCTTCGCCCTTGCCGTTGAGCGTCACCTGCACCATGCCGCCGGCGGATGATCCGGTGATTTCCATGTCCGCCAGTTCTTCCTGCATGCCGGCCATCTTGGACTGGATTTCCTGGGCCTGTTTCAACATCTGTCCGAGGTTTTTCATCTGTCAGGTTCTCTTTCGCAAAGGGGCCACAAACACGGTGGGCCGAAAACATTGAACAGTGTATAACATCCGAAGCCATGCAGCATCAAAACCTCTTCGTCTTCGACATCGAAACCGTGCCCGACACCGATGCCGTGCCCAACCTGACCGGGTTCGATGACCCCGGCGTGGCGGAACGGCGCGAAGAGCTGGAACGCTATCACCTGGAAAAAACCGGCGGCAAGAACGCCTTCCCGCGCCAGCCCTTTCACAAGGTCGTGGCGATCAGTTTCCTGGAGGCCGAAATCGACCGTTCCGGCGACAATGAGGCGTACCTGTTGCGCGAACTGCGCTCCGGCGGCGAAGCCGGGTTCAATGAAAAACAATTGCTGCAGGGCTTTTTCGGCTATTTCGAACGCCTGAAACCGCGCCTGGTCAGTTTCAACGGACGCGGCTTCGACCTGCCGGTGCTGAAATACCGGGCCATGGTGCACGGCATTTCGGCACCCTGGCTGTACGGTGCCGGTGATAAATGGAACAGCTACACCCAGCGCTATTCCACCGACTGGCACTGCGACCTGCTGGAGGTTTTGTCCGACCATGGCGCGTCCGCCCGCGTCAGCCTGAATGAGGTCTGCTCCGTCATGGGCTTCCCGGGGAAATTCGGGGTGTCCGGCGCAGACGTGGCCGGAATGGTCGACGACGGCAAAATCGACGACATCCGCCATTACTGCGAGACCGACGTTCTCAATACCTATCTGGTCTACCTGCGCTGGATGCTGCACAAGGGCACGCTGCTTGAGGACGGCTACAATGCCGCCATCGCCGATATCGTCGCCCTGATCCAGGCCGAAAGCGAAGACAGGCCCTACCTGAAGGACTTCCTGGACGCCTGGGGCCAGGCATCGGGCAACAACTTCACCCTCTAGTCTCCCTTCCTCCCTTCTCCGTGCAAGCAACCCCGCCGGCCTAGCCGACAAACACATTAACGCCCGGATTCCGCACGGCGGCAAGTTATTGCGCGAGATTTATTTTACTAAATTTTTACCAAACAAATACAGACTTTGTATATTTATTTTAATAAACAATACTTACATATAATTTATTTGACCAATTACTTGATAATGAAGGAGAATTATTAGACAGGAGGTTGCCATGAATAAACTACAAATACTCACAACCAAGATAACGGCATTGCTTCTCGGCCTGATGATTTTGCAGGGCTGCGCGGGAGCCGCCCTGACCGCCGGCTCCATGGCCGCCGACGCCGGGCTGGATCACACCCTGAGCGGCATTTCCTACAAAACCTTCACGGCGTCCATGAACGATATGCGAACCGCCGCCTTCAACACGCTGGACCGGCTCGACATGGACATCGCCGATCAGGTCCAAGACCCGGCCGGCTGGACCATTATCGCCAATGCCCATGATCGAACCATCGAAATCGAACTGGAGGCCCTGACCCGGCGGGTGACCCGGATGCGGGTCGTCGCCCACCAGGGCGGCCTGTTCTTCAAGGACGCCTCCACGGCGACCGAGATCATCGTCCAGACGGCGCAAACCCTGGCCATGGAAATGGACAGCCGCGCCTTGCCGGTTGCCGGCCCAGCGGAAACCGCGACTTTAAGCCCAGACCTTAAATAGCCAGACCATAAAAAGGAGGTATGAAACAATGTACAGAACCGTCATTTTCGGCCTCGCCGCCGCCTTGATCGCCGGCAAGGCATCGGCCCAGTCTGACATTTCCGTCCTCGTCGGAAAGACTGTGG